>Ga0208039_1000896_pt1 | contig 14437 bp, 14 predicted proteins | sample June2015DPH_20_1_2_FD_184722 | JGI IMG/M metagenome (GOLD analysis project Ga0208039, IMG submission 184722) | Peatland microbial communities from SPRUCE experiment site at the Marcell Experimental Forest, Minnesota, USA - June2015DPH_20_150... | ecosystem: Environmental > Terrestrial > Soil >... | reverse complement strand
GCTAATCCTCAGCCGGCGTGCCAATCAAAAAAATAGACCTTGTCGTCAGGGATGGGGACATAAAAATAAAAGACAGCCGTGGTTCCGTTGAGATTTCAAAGATAAACAGCGCGGTGAATCTACGGCCGCCGGGAGAGAAGACAACGCTGGAGATGGGCGCCAGCATCGCCGGGCAGGGCATGACTTCGACGGTAAACGCAAAAGGCGATGTGAACCCGGGCAGCAACTGGGACTTCAAAAAGACAAGCGGAAATATGGCAGTCGAAGTCAACAACCTGAATCTGAGCCAGTTGGAATCGATATTGGCGATTGCGGGCATCGATATGGGTGCCAAGGGGATAGTTTCGGCGCATTTGAAGGGCGAGCTGAAACAGGGAGTGATAGAAAGCGTCGGCATTGACGTAACAGGCAGCGGACTTGAGATAACGGTCCCACAGTTGAAAGGGGATAAAATAAAAACCGGCATGCTGAACGTCGCGGTGAAAATGAGCCAGCAGGGAAATCTTGTCAACGTCGAAAAAATGAGCGTTGCTACCGACTGGCTCAAGGCCGAGGCCAACGGCACGGCGCCGATGAATATGGCGTCTGTTTCGGAATTTATGAAGCCCGACTCGAAGTATGAATTAAAGGCAAATCTCGAATGCGACCTGCCCGCGGTAGCGGCAATGCTGCCCAAAACGCTCGGCCTCAAAGAACAAACTAAACTGACGGGCGGCAAACTCCTCGGCAGCGTGCAAACCCTCACTGAGGCAGGCGCAAAAAAACTCGCCGGACAGGTGAGTATCGAGGGTCTCGCGGGGATGGTCGAAGGCAAACCGATATCGCTTTCCGAGCCGATTCAGGCGCAGGCAAAAATAACAGCCGAGGGCGACCAGATAAAATTCGAGAAAGTGGGCGTGTCGTCCGCGTTCGCAACGGTCAATTGCACTGGCACTATGGAGACGTTTAATTACGATGCACAGATAGACCTCGCCAAACTCGCCGACGAGTTGGGCCAGTTCGCCGACCTCGGCAAATACAAACTTGCCGGGCAGGTCGCAAGCAAAGGACAGATAACTAACAACAGCAAAACAACAATGGTCACCAGTTCGTCGAACATATCGAATCTGCAGGTAAGTCCCTCGGCTGATATAACTATTAATGAGCCGAATGCCTCGCTCGATGTTATTGCCTCGCTTGACAAACAAACCAACGTTCTTCTGGTGAAACAATTGAAGGCCGACACGAGCCTGGGACAGTTCAGCGTCAAAGACGGACGCCTCCCGATAGGTAATAACGTCAAAGAACCGATTTCGCTTACCGCCTCCGTAAAAGGCGTGGACCTCGCCAAAGTCCAGCCATACCTTGTAATGACAAAGGCCATTTCAAAGGACGTGGTGCTCGGCGGCGCGGTCGAGTCGGATATAACCGTCAATTTCAAGGATGGCGGCTACAGAATAACTACCGACACAACAAAAATCGCCAACCTGTTGGTAAAGTCCCCCGGCAAAGAGGCCTTTATGCAGAACCCCGTCGCCATCGTCCTTGACGCCGAGGTGAATCCGACGACAAAAACAATGGCCGTCAACAACGCCGAGATTACAAGCCCCGACATAAAAATAAAAGCCAGCTTCCAGCAGAAAATCGAGGGGCAAAATAGCTCCATACAGGGAAACGCAAAGCTCGATTACGACTGGAAGACGATTACGGCGATGTTGTCGCCCTTTATGCCCGCGGGCCTGACTATCGAAGGCAAACGACAGGATTCAATTAGTTTTGCAAGCAAATATCCCACGAAAGACGCCAACCAGATGCTCGCCAACCTCAATGCCCAGGCCAAAGTCGGTTTCGACAAGGTTGGTTATATGGGGCTCAGCGTCGGCACCACCAATGTGGATATAAAAGTAGATAAGGGTTTTTTAACCATCGCGCCGTTCACCTCCGTCGTCAACAACGGCCAGTTTAATTTCGGCGGCTCCGCCGACTTCAAACAAAAACCCGCCATATTCAGAACGCCCGGCCCGATGAGCATAATCAAGGACGTGCAGATAAACAAGGAAATGGCCAACAAACTCCTCGCGAAAGTTAACCCCGTCTTCTTCGGCGTATCAAGTATCACCGGCACCGCCAATTTCCAGTGCGACCAGTTGGCTGTGCCGATAAACGGCGGCAAACCGGAAGACGCCAATATCGCGGGCACAATCTCGCTTACACAGGTCAAAATGCAGTCAACGGGATTGATGGGCGCGATACTGACCGCCACCGGCACATCGGATGGACAATTGATTACGATTCACCCGACGCCTTTCACCGTCAGAAACGGCTTCGTTAAATATCCTGATATGCAGATGGATATCGGCACTATGCCAATTAACTTCAGCGGCAGTGTACCCATTGACCCCAACAGAAAAATTGAAAGTTTCAGCGTTACTTTGCCGGTCAGCGCAACCGGCAAGCTGGTTAAGGGCGGCTCGCAGAGAATAACCGCCTATGTCAAGGGAACGCCCAATAATCCAAAGCTCGACCTGGGAAAGATGCTTCAGGAGCAGGCGGTCCAGACGGGCCTGGAGCTTTTGATGCAAGGTGCCCGCAAAAAGTAAACGAATAGTAACTCGGGCCGGGAGGTACTAAAATATGTTTGATAAGGTATTGTCAACTCCAACAGCCCATGTCGGCAGAATCGGCCGATTCGCCATTTTTCAAATCAAACTTTGGATTCACTGCTTTCGATTGCTCAAAAAAAACCGTTCGGGCCAGCAGGCCGCGGCGATGTCGTATTACACAATGTTCGGCCTTGTCCCGCTGGCGGTGGTGATGCTGATGGTCTTCCAGTTCCTCCCCGCTTATAAAGACGCCGGCCAGAAAATCAAGGACGCCGTTTATTCGCAACTGCACCTTTCCACAATCGAATACCCCGACCCCGCAAACCCCAATTCCAACATAAAACTAACCGACAATCTCGACGCCATCGTCGCCAAGGTATTCGCCGGGTTCAATCAGGGAACAATCGCTATTTTGGGCGCGGTGCTGATTATATTTGCGGCTTTGATGATGCTGCTGACTATCGAGGGAGCGTTTGACCAAATCTGGGGCGTGGGCAGAGGCAGAAGCATCGTCCACAGGATAGTCAATTACTGGGCGCTGTTGACTCTTGGCCCCCTGCTCCTTGCCACCGCGATATACGTCGCCACCAAATACGCCGCTATCAACCAGATACAAAAAACTGTTCTCTCGCACACGGCCCCCGTCGTGGTCTCATACCTCGCGTCGGTCGCCGGGTTTTTCCTGCTCTATCTTCTTTTGCCGAATACAAAGGTGAAATTCCGGGCGGCGATTTGGGGAGCGGTTATCGCTGCCCTTGTCTGGATGTTCGCCAAATGGGGTTTCAAACTCTACGTCGTAAAATTCATCCCCTACAACGAGGTTTACGGCGTCCTCGGCCTCATACCCCTCGGCGTGTTCTGGATTTATCTTAGCTGGTTCATTGTCCTCTTCGGCCTTCAGCTCACATATACCACTCAGCACCTAAGCTCTCTCGATGCTGCAGAAATCGCCGCCGCACAAAAGCAGGAAGAATATTTCATCGCTAACGACCTGACCATAATGAATATGGTAGGCGAAATCGCCTCCGCCTTTAAGGCAGGCGACGGCGCGGTCGAAGCGGGAACAATTTCGAACAAACTCAATATACCGCCCGAATTCGCGGAAAAGGTCCTCTCGCACCTGGTGGCAAGGGGCATTTTAATACGGGTATCCGAACCAAAGGACGGCTTCCTGCCCGCCAAATCTCCTGACGATATGAAACTCTCTGAAATCGCCGCCGCCATCTCGCTGGCGGGTTTTGGCCAGTCGGCGGACATGCCCGCGGGCCTGCAAAAGGTCGCCCAATCCCAGCAGGAAATGTTCTCGCAATTCAACGTCACGCAGCTTATTAGCGACAAAAACAACCAGACCCGTTAAGCAATCAGCATCACACCGGCTTTATAGAGAAAAAATAAGCCGAAGAACAGCATTGCGCCGGCACATATCTGCATAACTCGCTGCTGAACCTTCGGCCCAAACAGCGTCGTGCCGTGAAAACTCGCGAATGACAACGCCGTAACCCAGAGTAAATCGACCAACCAGTGAACAATCGCGAACAACGCAAAGGCATACAGGCCGAACTTCGTCGCAGTTATTGCCAGTCCCAGCCCCACAGTCGCCCACCATATCAGAAAATATGGATTAGAGACCGTTAAAACTATCCCCGCCAGAATTGGCTTGTCCTTTTTTGCTCCGGCCTGAATATCCACAGGACGCGAAACCGTTTTGAACATTCCGTATGCCATATAAAGCAAAGCAAGGCCGCCTGCGATACCAATGGTAATCTGTGCCGAGGTCTTCTGAAAAATAGCTCCCAAACCGAAGATAATCAGAATCATCAGGGGAAACTCGACGATACCGTGCCCTACTGCCAGCAATGACCCGGCCCATCGGCTGCGTGTCCCCATCGTAATCGCCGTCGCCGTAACAGGCCCCGGCTGCATCGCACCCGATATCGAAATAATAAATACCTGAATTAAAAACAACACCAACGTCATCTGTTATTCTGTTCTTGTTTTTTGGGAGTGTGCTTTGCACACCATTTTATAGGATTTCTTGTTTTGAATTTGCTTTTTTGGGTCATTTGAATTTGTTTCGTATTTAGAGTTTAGGATTTCGAATTTCGGTTGCGGCCAAAGGCCGCCAACCGTTACTCTCCAATAATTTTAACCAGCGCTCGTTTTTTTCTTTTGCCGTCGAACTCGCCGTAGAAAATCTGTTCCCAGGGTCCGAAGTCCAGTTTGCCGTTGGTAATCGCGACGACAACCTCCCGGCCCATAATCGTCCGCTTCAAATGCGCATCGGCGTTATCCTCGTAGCCGTTATGGTGATACTGCGAATACGGCTTTTCCGGCGCAAGCTTCTCAAGCCACGTCTCAAAATCCTGATGCAAACCCGGCTCATCGTCATTGATAAAAACGCTTGCGGTAATGTGCATCGCGTTGACAAGACAAAGGCCCTCTTTGACGCCCGATTCAGCAAGACATTGCTCGACCTGCGAAGTAATGTTAATCAACTCTCGCCTGGTCTGTGTATTGAACCAAAGCTCCTTTCTATAGGTTTTCATTTTACTTCTCCATCTGTCTTTTATAGACAGACAATATTTTCCGGATGGGTTGGCATTCTTTGCTAAATCTTCAGTCAAATTGGATAGGGACGCGTACTAAATCCCGATCCAAGCCCTGATTAGCCGGCGTATACGCATGCCAACGGCTATAATACAAATAAGGCCGTTGCCCTGTTTTTTCAAAGTTTCGAGAACTGTCGTTGGGGTCTATTAAAGACGGATAAAGTAACATTTCGCCCGGCAAATCATGTCTCCAGGGAAATTTTGTTTCCATTATCAATTTCCTGGGAGACCAGTGAATGAGGTCTTCAGATAGAGAATAGCAGAATCCCCAGACATCTTTTTGGTTTGGATCCCGTATGGCACTCGAGTCAACTAAAAGGAATTTATTAAAATAAGTATTAAATGTTAAGCTTACATGCATTTTTTCAATATTGTCGCGTGAAACCGGCTGACAGATGTGATGACTGGGATCAAAATTGGGTTCTGTATATGGATTTATAAAACGAACGCTAAAATCGTTGCCGTCCCAGGCACGCCAGTTCGTTGGGTCATCTAATGTTTTTGTGCGCATAACGCCTGCCCCTTGTTCTTGAAGGAAGCGTTTTTCCAAATGCAACATCGTATAATAATAACCATCTTTGGGATTATAAATTATATTACTCGGTTCAAAAATACCCCAGGATCCCGTATCCGGCTCATATATATATGGTGCACTGGCAACTAAATGATTTGGAGCTTCAACATGTGTATAGGTGCGTCCTTTATCAGTGGATTTAGCGAAAGTTATAGCATTATACCAGCAATTAAAATAATTTCTCGATTGACACCGACAGGGTACAGCACTGATAATTGGACAAAAATAAGTACTGTCGCAATCTGAAGTGCCATTTTGTTCTACCATAAAATAAATAACGTCTCCTTTTTTCACAGAGACCTTCAAATCAAAATCGAATCCTTTGGTATCGCCATTAGATATTGTCTTGTTCCATAATTCTGTGTTGCCTTTTAATATTTTAACCTTCACTCCGTCGCCGCATTTTGGGTCAAGATCATAGGCCCTGCCGGTTATTGAAATATTCACCTGTTATTGGCTGACCCATTTTCTTGCAGGGCTATGCACATCCGGATGAGCCCAACTGGGACCAATACGGCAAAATTTTCGGCTTCCTTCCCAATACTCCTTCCGAGGGTCATAAGTCATGTTCTTATAACCCGTTCCATTCCATTCTTGATAGTACCAGTTGTTATAACCCTGCCTTGAGTTAAGATTGCGTGAAAACCAGTTAAAGAAATCATTCCCGGCGTTCCAGTTGTAAGCAATGTTCCCTTGATACTCGTCGTGCACTAACGCATATATTGTATTGCCATCGAGGGTATATATGGAATGTACCCATTCTTTGTAATTGAATTTGGATGGTTCCGGGTCATAATCAGAATTCATAATTAGGGCACACTCGTGTTTTACCGAATTGAGTGTATCGCCAATCATTCTTCGGCTAATGTAATGACTGGCAATAAGCTGGATTTTACCGTCGGCGTCTCTGAATGCTCGCGCTGGAGCATCCGGGATATCCGCCATATCACACCGGTCACGAGTCCAGTCAAACACTATTTCTTCCGGCCCGATGATTTTAACTTCGCCGGAAGGCGTTGCGCCGTATGCGGTAATTGCGGAAATTAAACACAGCAGCAAGATGGCTTGCAGCATTTTGTCACGGTAAAACCCTTCTTTGAAGCCTGCTTCGGCAAGGGCGTTCTCGACCTGTGGGGTATTGAACCAAAGCTCTTTTCTGTAGGTTTTCATAACTTTTTGCTCCAGCCGACCTGTGATCTGCGGCATTGTAGCAGGTTTTTGGGGACCGTGGAATAGCGTTCCTAATATCAGTAAATTCAATTGACCTTCGGGACCTAATCTGTGATTATATGCCTCGAATTTAACGACCTCACTTGTTGCGGAGGGGGTCTTGGGGTCGAAGTTTGTCTGATAAGGGCCAAACGAGTGGCACACAGTCAACATATAAACGTCGAAGATACGGTTTTGGTTCAAAAATGGCGACAGGGCGACCCCAGCGCCATTGAACAACTCGTCTGTAAATACCAGGGCCGAATCTACAACCTCATATTGAAAATCTGCTCAAATCCCAACGACGCCGCGGAACTAACCCAGGATACGTTTGTCAAAGTAATAGAGAACATTGAAAAGTTTGAGAGCCGTAGCGGCTTTTACACCTGGGCGTTCAGAATCGCGGTCAACCTGACGCTGAATTACCGCAAAAGAAAGGCAACGGTCGGGTTTACCTCGCTTGACGCCGAACTGGCTGCGGGCGACGAGCAGACCAGGCAGGGTCTGGCAGCGATATTATCAGACGATAAGTCTCCTGACCCGGCCCAAATCGCCGAAAACAGAGAACTTTGCGAACTGATACAAAAAGGAATTCGCAAACTCGATGACGAACACAGAGCAATCATTGTGCTTAGGGATATCGAAGGAATGGATTACGCGCAAATCGCGGAAGTGCTGGGCACAGAATTGGGCACGGTCAAAAGCCGGCTCAGCAGGGCCCGCGCTGCGTTGAGGCAGATTCTGGAGGCCTTATGAATTTTGAACAAAACCCAAAAATTGAGGAATTGCTGAATAGTTACATCGACGACGAGTTGTCGGCTGATGAACGTTCAGAGGTGCAGCGCCTTGTCCGCGAAAACCACACTATCGCACAACGCTTACGCCAACTCGAAAGATGCAAGGCGATGGTAAGCTCTTTACCCCCTGCCGAACCACCCGCCGCGGTAGTCGCCGGAATTAAACAACTGCTGCGAAACCATTCGGCCGGCACAAGCGAATCTAAGCATATCGAAAGTCGGCGAGGAGCAAGGCACCTGTTCGTTCGCCAGGTCATGGCGGCATCAATAATAATTGGGCTTGTGGGCATTATGGGCGCGGTGGTGTATAGGATTGTCGGACCAGAAGAAACCGCTTTGCCAATCGTCGCGGTGCAGCCGGCACCGACCGTTAAGCCAACTGCGTCGCCTGTAGCAGCGAAACCGGAAGAGACAAAAAAGACGGTTGCCGTCGCCGCTGTTGAGGACACGACAAGCATAGGCCTGTACTCGCTCCAGTTGCAGACCGCCGACTTTACCGCGGTTGACGCCTATGTAAATAAGCTCCTCGAAGAAAGCCCCTGGCTGCGATACGAAGCGACAAAAGACCAGCCGGGCAAAAGCGCATACAGAATTCTTTGCAGCAGAGGCGGCCTTGAGGCAATGATGAGCGATTTGGCGACGGTGTGGCCAAAATTCGATTCGACAACACTGATTGTGCGCACCGATAACGTCGGCCAGGATGTCACCGTCGCGTCCGTAAAGCCGGAGCAGGTTGCCGATATTGCCAGACAGGACACAATTGCCAATCGTGTAAAACTTGCGAAGGATTTCGCGATGCTAAACAGTGTCGAGCAGATTATGCCCGACGAAAAAATGCTCGCCGCGACGGAGCGGTCGATGCCTGAACTGACAACCATCCCCAAACCGGTCCTGACCTCGGGCGATAAAAACGTCGTAACCGCTCCCAAAGGCGCATGGGACCAGGTTCAGGTGGATTTGAATGTCGTCGTCACTGGCCACAAATAGTTTAGCCCCCAATCCTGTTTGCCCTCTCGTAGCGAAGCGAAGATCCCCGCATGTCTTTGGCGGGGAGCCAGACCCCTTGGTTTCTTTGTCGGGGGTCATTCCCGCGACACAAAGCGAAGCGGAGAGCACGGAACGGAAAGCTGGAATCCACAAATAAAAAACCCCCGGATAGCCGGGGGTTCAAACTGCCGTGGGATGTGCAGTCCGTTATTCGAGATTCATTGCCTCGGCGAAGGTGGCCATGTTGTTGGCCCATTTCTGGGCTTCGTTTATGTCGATTTTGTCATCTTTGACTAATCGGGCAAGGTGTCTTTCCATCGTAATCATCTTCTCATCGTACCTATTCGTGGTCTTGGTCTGGAGCTGCGAATATATCTGCTCGACCTTGCCTGTTCTTATGAGATTGGCGGTGGCGTAGTTATTGTTAAGAATTTCCATCGCGGCGATTCGGCCTTTGCCGTCCTTTCGCGGAATCAGTTTCTGGCTGATGATATACGCCAGCCCCAGCGATAGCTGGTTTCGCACCTCGTTTTGCCTGCCGGGCGGAAAGTAATCCAGAATGCGCATGATTGTCCCCGCCGTGTCCCTCGTGTGCAGCGTCGAGAAAACCAAATGCCCCGTCTCAGCCGCCATAAGCGTCATCGCGATTGTCTCCGCGTCGCGCATTTCGCCGACGAGGATTATGTTGGGGTCTTCGCGGAGCATCGAGCGCAGGCCGTCGATAAACGAATGTACGTCCCTGCCGACTTCTCGCTGCGAGACCAGCGAATGATTCTGCTCAAAAATATATTCAATCGGGTCTTCGATGGTGATTATCCGGCAGGCGCGTTCCTCGGTTATGCGGTTAATCAGCGATGCGATTGTCGTCGATTTGCCGGCGCCCGTCACACCTGTAACCAGGACCAGGCCGTGTTTGCGATTTATAATGTCCTTCCAGATATCATTGGGAAATCCGACCCTCTCCACCGACGGTATATCGGTTGACAGCGCACGAATGGCCGCGCAGATACCGTCATTTTCTTTGAAGACGTTGATTCTAAAGTGCGTTGCAGCCAGCCGGTATGAGCAATCGACAGTGTGCAGCTCGCGTAATTTGTCTATGCTTGCATCGCTCAGCAGGGGCAATATTAACTGTTCGGCCATTTCCTGCGTCAACACTGGGCCTTTGAGCTTTTCGATGTCGCCATCGACGCGATAGGCGGGCGCAGCGCCAACCTTGAGGTGCAGGTCCGAAACCCGCATCGTACCCACCTGCTCAAAATAGTTGAGCATATCCTGGATACTCAACTGCCCCCTATTCTCGGTGGGATATACGCTTTTTGTGATTTCGCGAACGACCGCCATTTCCCGCTCCTTGTCAAAAACCATACAAATTATAAGTTCTGGAATCAGGGTTTCAAAAAGCCATGCGCGCACTAATATAGGCAAGGGATGTATCGGCAAAAAATGGGGGTCGGAAAAGCTGAATTTGGCGGTTAGGCGTTGTTTTTTGGGACTGTTATTTGGCTTTTGCCCCTCGACTCTGCTCGGGACGGGCGAGCCATTCGTTGAGGTTTTTGGCTAAGATTTTGACGTCCTTTTTGGTCATTATGTGGTCGATGATTGCGGGCGGTATTTTGAGGTTGACCATCGCTTTTTGCGCACGCTCCCACAGCCGGTCTCGTCTTGCGTCGGTGTCGGCTAAGAACAACTCGCTGACTAATTCGCTTAACTTGCCCAGGGCAATGTCGTTGCGGTTGTTGTAGTAGTTCGTTATTATGCTTTTTTGATACGCTGAGTATTCCTGTTTAGCCATATTTGAGTCCTGCGTTCTGCGTACTTTGCAACTAACTACGAACACTGAACTAATTCTGCCTCAAACCGGCGGGAAAATCAAGCCCCGGCCAGACGGTTTTTTTGACGCAGATTCCTTCGACAAGCTCAGGACAGGTAACGCGGATTTACGCTGTTTCTTTAAAAGTTTAGATTATGCGACGGTCAGCTTTTTGTGTGAATGAGCACACTGACGCAGGTAAAGATTGACTAAGTTTTGATAGGGGATACCGGTCTCTTGTGCCATTTGCTTGAAATACTCAATCACATCGACCCCAAGACGCAGCGTAACCTGCTTTTTTAAGGTATTCGCGTAAGGATTTCGCCGGCCTTTAAGTTTTGAAAAATCGTATTCTTTTCTCATAGTTCACCTCTGGCAAATTCGCCTTTTTCCTTCGTTGTCGCCTTCCTTGCTGAAATAATCCTGATTTGCCTTCCCTGGCTGTCAAAACAATATGAAACAACCAGCAATCGCAGTCGGCAGTCAAACCCCAGCATCAGGAACCTGTCTTCATCAGCCGAATGGTCCGGGTCAAAGAACTCTTTGGCATTCTCATCAAAGAATACCGTTGAGGCGTCTTTGAAGGAAACCCCGTGTTTTTTGAGGTTCTGCGCCGCCTTTCGGTCGTCCCAGGAAAATGTTATCTTTCCCATAATTATATTATATTGCTTTCGGCATTACGGTTCAAGGAAATTAAAAAAAATCGTCGATGGCCAGACGGTTTTTTGACGCAGATTGCGCAGTCCCCGCAGCTTCGCTTTTGCGAAGCAAACCCTTGCTAATTGCCGAGATTTCGCAATAATTCGAATGCAAATGCAATATTATCAGGTTCCCAAGCGTCAGTAGCTGTATTGAAGAAATAAATGGCTTATCACTTTTTAAAATCGCTGATTGCGGAAAGGATGGACAATATGAAAATCGATTGCATAAAAAAGACGATGGTAATTTTGGCCGCACTGACTTTTGGTTGTGCCGTAGCTTTTGCAGGGTCTGCCCCGGATCCCAATTCGCCCGCGCACAGGAATAGAGGCCCGGCTGCACAAAGGCCCGCCGGTGAGTTTATGCGGGAGCTTAGCGAGAAACTGAATCTCACGGACGCACAGAAAGCCGCCATCAAACCGATTCTGGCGACCGAGGCCAACGAAATAAAGGCCGTTCACCAGGATAGTTCGCTTTCAACTGAGCAAAAACAAGCGAAAATCAAAGAAATTCGGGACAACAGCAGGGAAAAGATAAACGCGCTGCTGACACCCGAGCAGCAGAAAATATTTGCCGAAATGAAGGGTGAAGCGGGCGGCAGAATGCGTGAAGCATTCCATAACCGGCTGGCTATGATCGCTGAAAAACTGAACCTCACGGACGAACAGAAGACCGCCATCAAACCGATTCTGGCGACCGAGGTCAATGATATGACAGCTGTCTTGCAGGACAATTCTCTCTCTAAGGAGCAAAAGCAAACTAAAATCGCCGGCATTCGGGAGGCCTCAGACACAAAGATAAACGCGCTGCTGACCCCCGAACAGCAGGCCAAATGGGCCAAACTAAAAGAAAACGCAAAACAGGAGCGTAATAAAAAGGATGCACCGGGCAAATAAGCCCCGTGGCCGGCAAAAACCTGCTGACACTGTCTGCTGAATACGACATAAAAAAGACAGGAGTTGAAATGCTCCTGTCTTTTTATTTGTGCGACAAGTGGCCCTGGGGGCAGGATAGCATATAAGTATATGCGTATATACTTATGGAGTGCTCCAACAGTCGAGGTTTTTGAGACACGGATTACCTATTGCGGTAAACACTCTTTAGTTTCGCTTACATTACGTCTTCATTGCGGCAGCAGGCCTATGCCCACAGGTCTTGTATACCCTCATCGGACTGGAGCCAGTTTGTCGCCTTTTCAAAATCGGTGAACGCCATAACGGTAAATCTGTCGATATTCGCGCACATCTCCAGAAAAACAGCTTTGTTGAATTGTTCATCATCTCTTGCAATGACGGCGATCTTACTTCGGAATGCCTCCTTGTGTCGCCCAAGTTCAAGAATCAGCTCATGCAGGTCGGCATGGTCCAGGTTGCTGTGGACTTCCCGCAAGTCTATCAGTAGCTCATGATCTCCGATTAGATGCTCCATCTGCGCTATTTGACTGAGCACTTTTTTACTCTCATCAAGATCTATCTCGCCGGTGGGCTTGGCCTTTATGAAATCCTTGGCTTGAATTATCTTATAGTTTACCCGCATTTCCCCGCATCCTGAATAATCCTGCGTTTGTTCCACATATACTCTGCTTATGGCACAGGTTTCCAGTGATTTTATCCTGCCATTAAGATAATAGCAACAAGGTGGATTAAGCGCCACCAAGACACGAAGAACCACGAAGGTATTTAGACGCTGAGTCCTGCACTCACAGGGTAGTACTGGGAGAAAATGCAGGTTTGTGGGATAAAGACAGGCGGGGATTGGGGGAGTTAGTTGTTGATAATTATTGGGCAATCTGTTAAAAAACAATCTTCATCTTAAGGAAAGAATATATGCCCATTAAGACTGTTAAACGTTGGATTGACATATTTGCGTTGTCCATATTAGCTTTCCTGTTTTGCCTTGTCATAGAATCATCAGTTGTAAAACTTAGCAACTGGGCTGGGGATTTCGCACTAAAATGGGGGATATTCATTTATGGTTTGTTGTTATTAGTTAGTGTTATAGCTATTTGGATAGTATTATGGCGATTGGGAGCAACGCACTTCGGCAGGCTGGATAAGTTTTCCGTAAGAACTTTTGGCTTGTGGCCTCCAGTATGGCTAAGTGTCATCTTGGCTTTATGCGGCTTATCCTTTATGCCAGATTACACCTTTGTCGGAATCTTAGCTATTATTGGCTTTTCCGCCACAGGCTTAGTTACCGGGTTTATCATACGCAAGGTTAATCAATGGCTAACAAAAAACAAAAATGACGACCAGCAAAAAAACCAGACAACCAATAGTCTCCATGAAATTAGTAAAGACTCGAAGAAACTAATTCAATGGCTTCACAAAGAACAAGCTATTACTGAACCGAATCAAGACGGTTTCGATATGGCCGTACAGGCAAGGAACATTAGCAAATTGCTACTGGAAACCCCATTGAAAACGGCAGCCTTAGTCGGTGAATACGGAAGCGGTAAAAGCAGTATTCTTAAAATGGTTGATTATTACCTCAAGCCTGAAAATCGCAACGAGTTAACCCAAAACAATGGAAATTATAAAAACGATTCAGTTAATCAAGAAATTGATGTTATTACCTGCACGGTAGATGGGTGGGGTTTTGCCAAAGGCTCAATGGCTGAACATATACTTGAATGTGCAATAAACGAACTCAGCAAACACGTTGATGTTTCGGGTCTGCGTACCGTTCCTGAACAATATGTAGCAGCAATGGATTCAGCAGGTAATGTGTTTCTTAAAATACTAGCGGCTCTGGCGACCCGCTGGAAGAGTCCTCTGGATATCCTTAAAAGAATCGACAATGTGCTGATAGCAATTGACAAGCGGCTGATAATATTCCTTGAGGATGTAGACAGGAACAAGAACGATGAAGTGTTTTTCAATGAAATAGCTGCACTTCTGGATGGCCTGCGCCAGCTAAAACAGGTCTCTTTTGTTCTTGCCATAGGGCAAAAATACGATGCCGAGGAAGTCCTGATTAAGACTGCCGAGCATGTAGAGAACATACCGAGACTGAATCGCTTTGATGTTCTCAATACCTTGGAATTGTTCAGATCATATTGTCTTGAGCGTCGCCCTGACGTTATTAACTCAATACCTAAAAATTATAACAAGGATAGAATGGGATGGGACAGAACAGCGTTGGTACAAGCAGTTATAGAGATATAT
>Ga0208039_1000877_pt1 | contig 14604 bp, 18 predicted proteins | sample June2015DPH_20_1_2_FD_184722 | JGI IMG/M metagenome (GOLD analysis project Ga0208039, IMG submission 184722) | Peatland microbial communities from SPRUCE experiment site at the Marcell Experimental Forest, Minnesota, USA - June2015DPH_20_150... | ecosystem: Environmental > Terrestrial > Soil >... | reverse complement strand
GACGAGTAATACAAGTAGCCCGACGTTTTGGCGCTTTAAAGAAGTGGGCTGACTTTAGCAACGTTAGCCTTCAGAAGTTGATTACGAGTTTTGAGGGTACGCCGATTTATGAGGAAGGTTTGAAGGAGGTTTTCTCTAAAGACCTTGATGCAGATGGGCTTGTCATGGTGCTTAAGCGGATTAGTGACGGTGAGGTAGGCTTGCAGGTGGTTATGACTGGCGGCAACGCGACTCCGGTTGCTCGCGTGGGCATTGAGCGGGTAAGCATGAAAACGGATCTTATTCCGCCTGAGAAAATGCGTGCAGTGCTTATCGCGGCAGCTAAAGCACGATTACTTAATGAAACGGGCAATTTTGTTTGCACTAACTGTTGGGATTACATGGAGATGATTCGCATCAAAGATTTGCCTGATAAACCTAAGTGTCCCAGATGCGGGTCTTTTGCGCTTGGAATGTTGAAGGTGGAAGAGGAGAAGGCATTGCCGTTGATTGAGAAGAAGGGACGTTTAGCTAAGGACGAGGAAAAGATGCAGTTGCAGGCTAAGCAGACTGCTGAGTTGGTTGAAAAGTATGGTAAAGTGGCTGCAGTGGCATTGAGCGCTCGGCGAGTTCAAACGGCGGACATTGCGGCTGTTCTGGAGAAGGAGCCTAAGCTTTCAGACCGATTTTACGAGTTGGTTTTGGAGGCTGAACGCAAGGCGTTGAGTAAACGGTTTTGATAATGACGTTGCAGTTTGCCTTTTTTTAAAATTGTTTGTTTTATGAGGAATAACAGCACCTTTTTAAACCTAGAACCGCTTATTTTGATTATCTGTTTATAATGCCAGTAGGGGAATAAAGAAGAGTGGAAATAAGCCGAAAGAATTTACGCGATGAAGTTCTTGAACGCGTCAAATACGTGAAAACATGTGTTATGGCGCGGGAGCTTTGTTTGCTTGTGCGCACCAACAGGGCTGTCTTGGAGCCTAAGGATGTGCAGGAAGTTTGTCAGTTCGTTTCGAATCTGTGCAAAGAAGGTTGCGTTGAGCCCAGTGAACTCTGCATGAAAGCAGCAAACGCGGTTGGCTCGGCTGATGAAGAAAAATATCTTGAATTGTGCGCTCAAAGCTGCGTAAAATGTGGGGAAGCTAGAAGGCCGCAGCCGAAAAAGGACGCTTACGTGGCATAAAAAGCATGATTGTTGAAGGGTGAAAGTGTTAGAATGTTTATTGCGCCTTTTGTTCCAAGTCCAAACTGTGTTGTAGAATACATGTTGAAATTGGCTGATTTGAAGGCTGGCGAAGTACTGTTTGACTTAGGTTCTGGAGATGGCAGAACTGTGATTATGGCGGCGAAAACTTTTGGAGCCAGAGGTGTCGGTATCGAGTTGCGTGAGGATTTGGCGAAAAAAGCGTTGAGTACTATTCATGAGAATAGTCTTGAGGATAGAGTAACAATTGTGAATGGTGACATGTTTAACGTTAACTTAACTTCGGCTGACGTGGTTTACTTGTATTTGACGACGAGTGCAAATGAGAAAATCAGGCCCAAGCTTGAGAGTGACCTTACGAAGGGTGCACGCGTGGTTTCGCATGATTACGAGATTATTGGTTGGCGTGCTGAGAAAGTTGAGAATTTCTGTGAGAACCCCCAGTTAGGCTATCCTTCTCACACAATTTATCTGTACAGGAAGCCATAGTTTTTCCCTTTATTGATTGGAAAAAGGTTTTTAGTCTCTTATCTTCACTGTTCAAAAGAGTGTTTACTAAAAATGCAGTTTATTCCATGGCAAAACATAGCCGACTGGCATTGCAAAGCATGCGGTTACTGCTGCAAACTCTACAGCGTCGTCTTAGACTTCACGGAATGGCTAAAAATCGCCAAAACTTTTGGCATGGAAACAACCGTGGCTGGCTTAGACCGATTCTTCATTAAAAGGGCAGACGATGGCTCCTGCGCTTTCCTATGCAACCACACAAACAACTACTACTGCGGCTTGCAGAACATGAAGCCTGAAGCATGCAAACTCTGGCCCTTCAAAGTGCTTTCAGAACCAAAATACGGGCAGCAAAACCAAGCAGCATACGATTATGGCGGGATGCGATTGTACATTTACGCGGACACGATGTGCAGCGGCTTACGGTGTGGCACGCCAACATGGGACTTCCGCTACACAACCATAAGAGAGTTTGCTGAACTAGCGCTAGGAATTAGGCAGGTGCAGTATAAAACGACTAGAGCGGTCGCGTTTAGGCAGCAACAATGGGGCAGACGACTATTCCCATAAAAAAGGACTTTTTTCTAAGAATTAAATTACGGCTTGTTTAGAGCATTAGTTTTTCCCGATTGCCCCGATTAGGTTATTAAGTTAGTTTTAAACTCTTAACCAGCAAACTATCCTGTTAACAGGTGAGGTAACTGTTGTATGCCCAAGGCTAAAGTTGGCGTTTCAATGCTCTACTGCCTAGGCGAACCATTCAATCGGATGGTTAAGCGTTTAGGCACTGTGGACACGCGTTACGTTGAAGTTTTAGATGACGGCAAGCATGAACTTGACAAAAAACGCGTCGCCATGCTCAAAGAAGCCGCAAAATCATACGGCTTAGAATACTCGTTACATGCGCCTTTCGCCGACATCAATATTGCTTCACCATCTAAATCTATGCTGGACGCTTCCATGAAACGGCTCAAACAATCCATGGCTTATGCCAACGCGTTGGATGCAAAGCTTTGGGTTTTTCATCCTGGAGCGAAAACAGGCATTGGCCAATTCTATCCTGGCGCTGACTGGAAACAAAATAACCAAAGCATTCAAGAACTCTTCAAGGTAGCGGAAGAATTAGGGTTAAACATTGCTTTGGAAAACCTGCCGGCAAAATACTATTTTTTCATGAGTAAAGCAGAAGACTTCGTTAAGTTTTACCGTGAAACCAACTTGCCAGTCGGCATCGTCATGGACTTGGGACACGCTAACCTAGAAGGCCAAATTGAGCCATTCTTTAACATGTTGGCTGACAAAATCATCCACGTCCACGCCAGCGACAACAACGGCATTGAAGACCAGCACCTCGGCATAGGCCAAGGCAAAATCGACTGGAACTGGTTTGCACAAACTATAAAAAAATTAGGCTACGACAAAACCGTAATCCTCGAATCTACAACCAACATCACAGAAAGCCTACAAAAACTGCGGCAGCTTCTCGGTTAGTTTTTCCTAAGCGGCAGTTCAAGCTCCATAAAATCCTCAGCCAACATCGTGTGTGCAAAGACCTTTTTTGCCTGTTCCAAAAGCACACTGGCATCAGGATACCTTGCGCTGATATGCGTCAAAACCAGCCGCTTTGCTCCAGCTGCCTTCGCTTGTCCTGCAGCTTGACTAGGCGTTGAATGCCCATCCACTGCTGCTTTCTCGCTCAGCGAATCGTCAAAGGTGCAGTCATGAATAACTAAATCCGCTCCGGCAGCAAACTTTGCAAACCCTTCGAACGGTCTGGTGTCGCCTGTGTAAACAATTTTTCTCCCACTCCTGAGCGGCCCCATAACGTCGCTTGGCTTAACCACCCTGTCGTCTGCCAGTTTGATTTCTTCGCCGCCCTGAAGCTTAGACCACAATTCACCCTCGGGAACTCCGAGCGTCAAGGCTTTTTTCGGGTAAAACTTTCCAGGGCGCGGCTTCTCCACAAACGCGTAAGCATAACTGTCCACGGCATGGTTAGACCTGGCAGCCTCAACACTGTATTCTTCTTCATCCAGAATTATGCCTTCGCTTAAAATCTCGCTGATTTCCACTGGGAACGTTAAACCAAACTTCAGGGTCTCTTTAGCGCAAAGCAGAAAATCCTTAATCCCCACCGGCCCGTAAACTGAGACTGTTTCTTTGCGGTCCATTAACGCCATCGTCTGCAGCACTCCCGGCAAACCCAGCACGTGGTCACCATGCAAGTGAGTCAGGAACACTTTTAGTTTCTTGTGAAAGCTTACTTTTGCCTGCATCATTTGCCGCTGTGTGCTTTCGCCGCAGTCAAACATCCACAGCTCCTTTGGACATTGGAGGACGACGGCTGGCAAACTCCGCTTCAAGGTTGGAACGCTGCCGCTTGTTCCCAAAAACACCACGCGAATACTCACTTAGTCATGCACCTTCTCGAACACTGCGATTTCCCTTGTTAGCGTTCTATGTACGTAGGCGAAATGGGACTCCACATGCCTATAGCCTAACGCCGTGCCTAACGCTTTAATGTTTAATGTTTTAGGCGAAGCAATACAAATCCGTTGCCCCACCCCCAACAAGCCAAGAGATGAAGCCAAAACCTCCTGCACCAACTGCTTAGTCGTAGACTTCAATGTGCTTGATGAGCGACCATACGGCGGATCAGTAACAACACAATCAACCTCCGTAAAGGGCAAATGGCGTGCATCAGCCAAAACTAAACCTTCAGCAGTGATATTGAAGTGCTGCAGGTTTTTTCTGCAACCCAAAACCATCCGCCTCTGAGCATCAACACCCAACGCTCTACAGCCGATGTACGTGGCTTCAATAAGCGAGCTACCCGTGCCGCAAAACGGGTCCAGCACTAAGTCTTCAGTTTTTCCATGCGCCAAATTCACCATGCAACGGGCAAGTTTCGACGGCATGGCAGACGGGTGGAAGAACGGTTTTTTGCGCGGTCTGCGTTCTGAGAAGGTTTTGGTTTGGATTTCGGTGAGTTTTAAGCCGAAGACGAGTTTTTCGTTGGTTATTATGCCTATGAAGGTTTTGTCTGGGTTTTTGAGGTTTACTTTTGTGTCTTGTGTGCGTTGTAGTATTATTTTTCCTAGTTTTCCTTCCAGCCTCATGGTGTTGATGGCTTGGTCCGCGTAGTTTTTTATGCGGTTTATCCGAACAGCGAAGCTTTCGCCCGGTTTCAAAACTGCTTTGAAGTCAGTATTGCTTGCGGTTTTACTAATTTCCGTTTCAGTGGCGTCTGATTTGAACAGCTCCAAGGCGCAAAGTCTCGTGAACGCGGCTCTAATCTGCACTGTTTGGACGCTGCTTAAATCTGATTCCAACCGCAAGCTCTGATCGAGGACTTCAACGTTCGAGTATCTATAGCCTTCTGCTTCCAGTATCGCTTTAACTTCCGCAGCAGGCAAAGACTCGCTCTCGCCCGATAAGAGGAAAAACAGTTTAGCCAACTATTTTTGCGCCCTAAGTTCTTGGCTTATCAGCGGCGCCAACGAAACCTTACTCACACTGCCAGGCACGCTGTCGGTGCCCACGATTTCCTCCACGCCTGCGTCAAGGATGCGTTTTTCAGCGTCGCCAATCAGCAAGCCGTGCACGCAAGCGCAGAAAACATGTTTGGCGCCTTGTTCGCGGAGGATTTTTGCTGCTCCCACGATGGTGCTGCCCGTGCTGATTATGTCGTCGAAGATTATGACACTTTGCCCTTTAACGTTTAAGCCTTCAGCGGTCTGCTTGGTTTGTCCAGTGTAGCGGTCACGCTGCTTATCCAGATGCCCAGCTTCGCCGTCTAAAACTGCTTGCGCCTGCTTCGCAATATACATTGCACCCTTGTCAGGCGATAGGGCAAATGCGCCTCTGAAGCCTCTCTGCACAAAATAATCAGCCAAAAGCGGTATAGCACTCACTGTTCTGGCTGGAAACGAAAACTGTTCGAGCGCATGTTCCGAGTGAATGTTCACTGTTAATAACTCGTCGATTCCAGCTGCCTTCAGCATCCGCGCGACGGTTTCAACACTTATACCTTCGCCCGCTAGAAACATCTTATCCTGACGGGCATAGGCCAAGTAAGGCACAACCGCCAAGACCTTATCGGCGCCGCCACGCTTTGCTGCATCAGCCATGAACGCTAACTGAAAAAGCCTACCATCCTGAGCCGGAGGACACGTAGTCTGCACAATAGCCACGTTTTCACCTTGCACATTGCCTTCTAAACGAACGTACGATTCCCCGTCAGGAAAAACCTTGAAAGCTACGGGCACATTCTCATAGCCAGTTAACGCTGAAACCTTTTCAGCAAGCTCCCTCGAAGCAGGACCAGAGATAACCTTCATTTATGTTTCCTCTTTTCTTAAGAATGCAAGTTTAGGTTTTAAGGCTTTATCTATAAGGATTAAAGCTAAACATTTTTAATAAAAAAAGGATCATGTTCCCGCTAAAAAGGTAGAAGAGTTTAACAAACATTCAATCTTTATATTAGGCACTCTTGAGTTCCTCAAGTGTTACGCAATCGCCTTTCTTCATCTCTTGAATTGAGCGTCTAATTTCCTCTTTTTCCTCTTTGCTTACAGTTACCTCTGGAAGCCCTTTCACGATAACTTCCTCAATGGCATCTTCGATGAGGCTCAACCTTTTATTCACTCGTTTGACTTCATCGTAGATCATTTCAAGCGTAACCCGAGTACCCACTTGCTTTCCCTCAATAAACATGGTCTAAAATCACTTATATTTTTTTCATTATCCGAAAGAAGACTGTTTGTCTTTTAATAACAAGTAACAAGATTCAAAGCTATTTTAGAAGTTTTTGAAACTCTTCCTTTGTTAAACCTGTCTCTTCTATAATTGCCATCAGCAATCCTTTCTTTATCTGCTCATGCTTTGGAACAGGTACAACGCGCTCATCTTTTACAAGGATTAAATGGCTACCTCTTTGCCTTGCAACTTGAAAACCGGCTTTGGTTAGAGCTTTAACGACTTCACGCCATGAGAGCAGAGGGAGCTTCGACAATTACTTCAGCCTTTTCGCCTTTAGTTTTGCGGTCAAGAAGTTTTGCTTTAACTTCTAGATAACCTTCGATGGCTTCCTTGATGTTGCTTAAGGCTTCTTCTTTGGTTTCGCCTTGAGTTGCAACCGGAAGCTCAAGACACTTGACTACGAAACCACCTTCCTCGGCAGGTTCGAGTAAAACTGTGAATTTACGGGCAACCATCAGACAACCTCGATATCTACTTTACTTTGCAACTTGCATATGAACATATCTACATTAGTGAGTTATCGTAAAATCTAAGCAATTGCATAACAGTTTTAAGCGAAACCTTGTTTTTTCATTCGAAAGGATTGAACCATAATGGATACTTGGCGTTTACTACCGCTCCAAACCAACAATGCATTCACGAATATGGCAATCGACGAGGCAATTTTAACTGCGCGAATCGCTGGACAGGTTCCGAATACTTTGCGTTTTTATCGTTGGCAACCTTCCGCCGTAAGCGTTGGCAAAAATCAGAACCCTGAAGACGAGGTTTACCTTGATGCTTGCAAACGGCTGGGAGTTGATGGGGTTCGGCGTATTAGTGGCGGCGGCACCGTTTATCATAATTATGAGGGCGAAGTCACCTACAGCGTAACCGCCAAAACAGCAGACTTGGGCACTGCAGACATTGCTAGCGTTTATGCAAAGATTTACGAGGCAATAACCGACGCGCTTAGGCTTTTGGGAATACCAGCAGACTTCAGCAGTGGAGATGCCAAAAACTGTCCAAACCTAACCGTTAACGGCAAAAAAATCTCTGGCAGCAGCCAAACCATAACCCGCGGAGTCGTGCTCCAGCATGGCACAGTGTTGCGAAGCGTTGATTTGCCAAAAATGTTTACGCTTCTAAAACTAAAAAACGCAAGTTGCACCCAAGCCGCAGACATTGCTAAGTGCAAAATCACCAGCATACAAAACGAGTTAGGCCACGTAGTTATGCCTGAAACAGTTGCTAATGCGTTGGCTCAGGGTTTTAGGGCGATTTTGAGGATTCAGCTTGAGCCTGGCGAGTTAACGCCTTATGAAGTGGAGCTTGCGCAGAAGCTTTACAAGGAAAAATATTCCAAAACCGAATGGAATTTGAACGGCAAAACCGTTTAAGCCTTTTCCTTATGCCACCGGACGCCTTGTGCTGTATCCTCAAGCACGATGCCCATTGCCTTAAGCTGTGTTCTTATGGCGTCGGCTTCTTTCCAATTCTTAGCTTTTCGTGCTTCCTCACGCTTTTGAACTAACGCATCAATCTCTGCCGGTAAGACTTCCTGCGTCTTCACTTCGCCGATGACGCCTAAGACGGCATCGATCTGCATTATTAATCTGCCAACTTCTGCTGCTTCTGTCTTGCTTATCATGTTAGCATCAAGCAAGTTGTTGATTTCCCGCACAAAATCAAAAAGCGAAGCCAATGCTATCCCGATGTCCAAGTCATCATCCATTGACCCGCCAAAGCACGCCTCAAGCTTTGATGCTAAAACGGCGGCTTTTCCTTTGCTATCCTTGCCCTCTGCGTCATGCAAGCGTCGAACAAAATTCCTTAGTCTATCCACCGCAGCTTTAGCGGCTTCTAAACCTTCAAAAGTAAAGTTGAACTGTTGCCTGTAATGCGTGGACAACAGCAAGTACCGAATCGCAATGGGATCATGCCCCTTAGCTAACAGATCGCGGAGCGTGTAAAAATTGCCAAAGCGCTTAGCCATTTTTTTGCCTTCAACAAGCAAATGCTCATTATGCAACCAGTAATTCACAAATTTCTTACCTGTTGCCGCCTCGCTTTGCGCAATCTCGTTTTCATGATGCGGAAAAATGTTATCCACTCCGCCGCAGTGAATGTCGAAGGTTTCGCCGAGATACTTCATTGACATTGCGCTGCATTCGATGTGCCAGCCTGGCCTGCCTTTGCCCAGCTCCGTTTCCCAGAAGGCATCGCCATCTTCCGGCGTCCAAGCCTTCCAGAGGGCAAAGTCCTGTGCTTCTTCTTTGGCGTATTCGTCTTGGCTTACTCTTGCGCCTGCTTTGAGTTCGGCAGTTTTGATTTTGGAGAGTTTGCCGTAACTTGGGAACTTGCTTATGGCGTAGTAGATTGAGCCGTCTTCCCCGCGGTAAGCGTAGCCTTTAGCCATAAAGGTTTTGATTAAAGCGACCATTTCGGGAATGTGGTCGGTGGCTTTTGGGTAAACGTCTGCGGGTTGAATGTTTAGGACTCTGATGTCTTCGAAAAAGGCTTTGACATAGAAATCGGTGAACTGCCTAAGCGGCACCTGCTGTTTCTGGCTGCCTTTGATGGTTTTGTCATCTACATCTGTCAAGTTCATGACATGCGTAACATTGAAGCCTCGACTCACAAGCCAACGTTTCAGCAAATCCTCAAACAAAAAAGCCCGAAAATTCCCAATATGCGCAAAATCATACACTGTGGGACCACACGTGTACATTTTCACTTTGTCCGCTTCCAACGGCTTAAAAATTTCTTTCTTGCGTGTTAGAGTGTTAAAAAAGCAAATACTTGACGGTGAAGTAGTCATTTCTCAGCCCAAACAAAATACAATAGCCAAAATTATTTAAGCATTCCACTAAGCATGCCCAGAAAAATGTAGAGGAGCCTACAATTCAGCTATTGCTCCCTTAAGATAAGTCGCAGAAGCTTCAACAACCTTAACCCTCACCGTTTTGTCCATCAAGCAATCCGTGCTTTTAATGACAATTGGTTTGTAAGCGCAATTGCGTCCCACCCATGAGCCTTCCACTTTTCCCTTCTCGTCAACAAGCACTTCACCCATCCAGCCGACCCAACGTTTATTTTGCTCCAGAGAAATCCGCTTAGCCAGCTTCGCCGCAACGGTGCTTCTGCGCTTAATCTCACCTAACTCAACCAAGCCATCTTGCATTTTTGCAGCTGCAGTTTTGGGTCTAGCGAAAAACTTTGAAACATTAACCACATCAGGCTTAACTTCCTCTAAGAGCTTAAGCGTCTTCTCAAAAGCTTCAGCCGTTTCGCCCGGAAAACCAATAATGATGTCAGTGGCAAGTGTCAAGTCGGGAAATTCAGCCCTAAACGCGTTCACTAAGCTCTTGAATTGCTCTGCCGTGTAAAACCTGCGCATACGATTTAGGGTTTCGTCGTCGCCGCTTTGCACTGGCAAATGCAAAAACTTGAACACTTTATCACTCCTAAAAGCCTCAATCAACTGGCTTTGCATGTCAGTTACCATGTTTGGCGTCATCATGCCAACCCGAACCTTAAAATCACCAGCTAAACCACCAAGCGCTTCCAGCAACTCCGCAAGGTTGCTGCCCAAATCTCTTCCGTAACAGGCTGTATCCTGAGAAGTAACCCAAAACTCTCTGGCACCAGCAGCAAAATCGCTCTGCACGCGCTCAGCAACTTCTTTAACGCTGTAGCTTCGCAGGTGCCCACGCGCAAAAACAACGCAGCAATACGCGCAGGAACCTAAGCAACCATAATTCACTGGAACAACGCTAATGACTGGATTAGACTTAACTCTTGGAAGATCAAGTTTCGGCTTAGCGTCCAAACCTGCCAGTTCAACAACTTTCTCGCCAGCCAAAACACGCGAAACAACATCCACAATTCCTTTTCCAACCGCAGGACCAACCGCGCCGTCAAAACGCACCTCACGTAGCAACCGCTCAAAGCTGATCATCGGTAAGCAGCCCGCAACAACTAGCTTCTTGCCCTTTGGCGCGCGCTTTAAAGCGTCAATAATGCGGTTCTCTGTTGGACCCTTAACGGCGCAAGTATTGTAAACCAACAGGTCAGCCGCAGCTTCTGAAGCTGCCAGTTGGAAGCCAGCTTGGGCTAGGCAACCTGTCAAAACCTCGCCATCAGCCATATTTGCCGAACATCCGAAGCTTCTAACGAAAACCTGCAATGACCATGCACACCAGCACGTAAGATGCTTCAATAAGACATAAAAACATAAAGGTTCTCTCGCGGAAATTGACAAGAACCTGCAACGTCACCCATAAAAAGCTTATAAACCAAGTAACGAACATGTTATAATCATATTTAAGGCATGATATATAGAACTATAGCCAACAAGTTAGTGTTTGTTTATTCACTCATTAATTGGGAGAGATAACTAAATGAAATTGATCACTCTGTATCTGCCTGAAACGTATATAAAAGCTTTGGACCAGCTGGTTGGCGAACGGTTCTATCCTAACCGTGCCGAAGCTATCCGAGTTGCTATCCGTGATTTAATTAGTGCCGAGGTTTGGAGGAGAAAAGGCGTTGACTAAGCATGTGCATGATGAAGCGTTGAAGTACGCGTTGACGGTTGAGGATGCGAAGGTTGAGATTGTTCCAAAAATCATCGATAACTCAATGGTCATTAGCGGTACCCACCTTGTCCGCAAACCTAAAAGCAAAATGAAAGTTAGGATGGTTAAGCCTAAAGTGACTGTTAAAAGCAGCAGCAGGCTGGAGAAAGCTACACAGCACCTCTATGACTTGGAAGAAGCGCATGAACCTGAAAAACCACTGAATATCGACTTTGGCCTCTACCAAATGGAAAATTATTAACAATCACTTCATTCCTTCTTTTTGCCCCAACTTTTCAGATCAATCTTAAAGAAAAGCTATTATTCTCAAAAAACCGCTTTACTGGCATGAGCAACATCCTTGCCCAAATAAGAGACGAACTAAAAGCTAACACAGACCAGAAAACACAAAAAAGTTTTCAACGCTTCTTCAAAGAACAGGTAAAATATTATGGGGTTAAAACTGGAACCGTTGGCAAAATAGCCAAAAAATACTGGAACCAAGTAAAAACTTTAGACAAACAAACAATTTTCAAGCTGTGCGAAGAGCTTTACCGTTCAGACTACACTGAAGAAGCTTTCATAGTTTCCTTCTGGCTGCCAAACTACATTGAGCACCTTGAGTCAAGCGATTTGGCAACCTTCAAAGCGTGGATTGAACGGTACATTAATAATTGGGCTAAATGTGACGGGTTCTGCAACCACACCGTCGGCGACTTAATCCAGAAACACCCAGAAACCATAACAGAAGTGAAAAGCTGGGCTAAATCTAAGAACCGCTGGCTTAAACGGGCTGCAGCTGTGTCGCTTATTGTTCCGGCAAAAAAAGGCGATTTCATGCAAGAAGCCTTCGAGATATGTGACCTGTTGTTGGTTGATGAGGATGACCTGGTGCAGAAAGGTTATGGGTGGCTACTTAAAGAGGAAAGCCGAAAACACCAAAAAGAAGTCTACGCTTACATTGTCAAAAACAAGAAGACTATGCCACGGACCGCTTTAAGGTATGCTATCGAGTTGATGCCCAAAGAGCTCAAAGCAAAGGCAATGGAGAAAGACTGATTCGTTAACTTGTATAGTCATTTTTCGGCGGCTACGTTCTCCAGTCTGGCGCAACCTTTTTCCTAAAAGCAAACACTTGGATAGAACCAATAATTATTAATACCATCCATATGTTTGAATAGAAAAAGTAGTAAACGAATAATTCGTGAAGTTTCATTTCCTTGAAACCAAGTTTTCGTGAGAAACCGTAGAAAACAGCGGCAGTTAACCCGAAGCTGGATAGCGAAATAAGCAAAATCTTAAGCAAGTCTGCGGTTGCAAGGGAAACCAAGAAAACTGGCATTAAAATGTCGAATTTCACTGACAAAAACAGTGAGAAAATCAGTAGTGAATTGTACATCCAGAGGCTTGGCACCAAAGCGCTTAAAAGGAAAATGGCGATGGAAGGGTAAAGGAAGAATAAACTTGGCAGAAAAACTTGGGGTTTCTTAACAAATCGTTTAGCTAAATCCTTGTACCAATGTTCTAACCATAAGGCTTGACCGATTGCCCATCTTCGGCGCTGCCTAAACCATTTTCCCCATTCGGAATAAACAACATTTTTAACTTCAACTTCAGCCGTGTAAGCGAAACTGCTGTCTGCCATGAAAGCTCTTGTTGCAATATCAATGTCTTCAGCAACAACCTTGTGGAAACCGCCAACCTTCTCAAACGTTTCCCGCTTAATTGCAAAAGCTGCACCGTTTACTGCAGGGCACTTATGCATGTATCTTGAAGCTAACCAAGCGCTAATGTTAAACGTGAAATACTCGTAATACGCCATCTTGGACAAAAACGATTTTCCTTTCGAAACCTTCTTTTTTATGTCAAGCACATCAGCGTGTTGCATTTCCATAACAATTTTTCTTAAATAGTCTGGATCATTTGGGATTTCAACATCTGAGTCTAGAAAAAACAGTATTTTTCCTGAAGACAATTTTACAGTGTTGTTTAACGCGTTTGCTTTTCCCATGCGTTCCTTATTAATGATAAACTTAACGTTGCCATCTTCAAACTGTTTTATTTTTTCAGAAAAATCATCCGTTGGTTCATCGACTGTTACAAAAATTTCTTTTGAAACATTTTGCGAACTAAGCTCTTTTAGAGCCCAAGCTAATTGATCGGACTCTTTGTAAACTGGGATGAAGATGCTGATGTCCAACGCCAAATCCTCATTAGTACGCATAAATCCACTTGGTTTATTTTAAAATGGCTTTTTAAATTATTCTAGAAAAAAGGGGGCAAGCAAGCTAGGGAATGGTTGAAAAACTATAATTTTGCTGCAACTAGAACTACGCCTAACACTGTGAGAACAATACTTACCAATAGTTTAACTGAAACTTGCTCTATCTTCCGAAGGTACAGGTAAGCAAATAAAGCTACAAACACAGGCTCAATTGACAGCAGTGGGGTTACAACTGAAACTTCAGCGTAGCTTAAAGCGTAGAAGCTTAACATCCAAGTGATTGCTTGACCAATCCCTGCGGTCCAAAACAATCGTAAGTCTCTTTTCAAAGATAAATCCTTACGAATCGGCTTTGAAAACGTGAGCATCAATACAAAAGGCAAAAGTGAAAACGTGTAAGCAACAGCGACACCTAAAACAGGAGCATTAAACAAATCCAACGCATACTTACGCAGTACACTGCCAACTCCAAGAGCTAAACCACCCAATAATGGGTAAATTAGGTTTTTTCTTGAATGTTTATTGCTACTGTTAACTTCTCTGGCACTCCATTCAACAAGGATTCCGCCCAAAAATACAAGAAAGATGCCCATCCAGTTTCCGGGAGCCAAAATTTCACTTAGAAATAGCACGGCTAAAAATGAGGTATAAAGTGGATAAATTGAGAAAAGCGATGAATTTACTGGTGCCCCAAGCCTTTTCATGCCTTGATAATAAAGCAGCCTTACGAATCCGGGAGTTAAAACTCCGCTTAACGCGAAAAGCAAAATACTTGCAATATTGATTGCCGCAAAATCGGTTAGAACCAGTGCAAGTGGCCAAAGAATTAGCATTCCTACCCAACTGATGGCTAGGCTGATGTTGAAGGCGCTTGATTGCGTTGAATGCTTTCTAACGAGCACTACTGATAGGGCTGAAGTTGCCGCTGAAAGTATTGCCAAGGCTATGCCAATCATGCCTTTTCATGTTCGATGAAGCGCTAATTAAGATTATTCTCGCCTAGCTTTGTCAGGATTTTCTTCTGGGTTTCATAGGTAAATTATTATTTGAGGTGAAGAATGCTATTGGCGATATGACTCACGTTAAGGCTTTAGGTTTACTTTCTGGCGGCTTAGACAGCATTCTTGCTACAGAACTTATTCGTAAGCAAGACATTGAAGTAGTCGCCTTTAACGTTAAGACTCCTTTTTGCATTTGCAAGAAAGACGGAACCAGCGAAGCAGCCGCAGCTGCAAACCAGTTAAAGGTTCCCTTAAAAGTGGTCAGCGTTGAGAAAGATTATTTGCAAATGCTTCGCAAGCCAAAGTATGGTTACGGCAAAAACATGAACCCTTGCATCGACTGCAAAATCTTTATGATAAAAA
>Ga0208039_1000876_pt1 | contig 14625 bp, 17 predicted proteins | sample June2015DPH_20_1_2_FD_184722 | JGI IMG/M metagenome (GOLD analysis project Ga0208039, IMG submission 184722) | Peatland microbial communities from SPRUCE experiment site at the Marcell Experimental Forest, Minnesota, USA - June2015DPH_20_150... | ecosystem: Environmental > Terrestrial > Soil >... | reverse complement strand
TTCAATACCCAATAAGCAATTGCCCTGCCAAAGTAGGGGGCTTCCTTCAAGTCGCTGTATCGAAAGCGCGCCGTGCAGCGGTGTCTCCCACTCCTCCACCCGATTTCAGTCGGCGCGCTTCCGATACGCATTATAAAAGGGCGCCCCTTTTGGTGTAGGTTCTGAGCGTGACCTCATTCCCTACGAAAAGGAGCACCCCTATGGACAAAACGAAGTATATCGGCATGGACGTTCACAAAGAAACGATTTCAATTGCTGTGCTGGATTCTGTCGGCAAGCAGGTGATGGAGTCAATCGTCGAAACGAAAGCAGCGACCATTCTGGAGTTTATTGAAGGGCTACGGGGAAGTTTACATGTCACGTTTGAAGAAGGAACCTGGGGCGCTTGGTTATACGACTTGCTGAAACCTCGCGTCACGAAGGTCGTGGTATGCAATCCGCGGAAGAATGCCTTGCTGAAAGACGGCAACAAGGGTGACCGGATTGATGCGCGGAAGCTGGCCGAGCTGTTGCGCGCCGGACTGCTGTCGGCGGTCTACCATGGAGAAACTGGCATACGAACCTTGAAGGAGCTGTCCCGCAGTTATCTGACGATCAGCAAGGATCTCACGCGCGTCATGAATCGGTTGAAGGCGCTGTATCGAAGCTGGGCCATCCCCTGCGCTGGTACATCCGTCTATGCACCGCGTCATCGTTCGGAATGGTTGGGCAAGATCACAGAAGCCGGCGTGCGCCGTCGGGCCGAGTTCTTCTATCAACAGCTCGATGTGCTGCAGGCTTTGCGCCGAGAAGTACGACGCGATCTTTTGGCCGAGAGCCGGAAACATAGGGCGACGAAATTGCTAGGTCAGATTCCTTGCATCGGCGCGATCCGAGCCGCTCTCTTGATCGCGCTGATCCAAACACCTCATCGGTTCCGCACCAAGCGGCAACTGTGGGCCTATAGCGGGCTTGCTCTCGAGACGCACAGCAGTGCGGAATACCACTACGTGGGAGGTCAGTTACAACATTCCAAGAAACAGCCGGCGCTTCGTGGTCTCAATGACAACCACAACCATGATCTCAAAAACATCTTCAAGGGCACAGCCGCGAAGGCCAGCAGTTGTGCCGGGCCCTTCCACGATTTCTACCAGGCTTTGCTGGCCAAGGGCATGAAGCCTTCGATGGCTCGTCTCACCTTGGCACGCAAGATTGCGGCGATCACTTTAATCCTCTGGAAGAAAGGAGCACGTTTCGACGCTGAAGAACTGAAACAGCAAGCGGCTTGAGCGTCTCGGGTAGAGAGTCCGCTCCATCCCCTGGGATCAACCTGGCGGTGGGCCAATCGGGTTCTGGAGACGTTCGGGTTCGAGGGCAAGTATCTCTAGTGCTGTTAGGCCCCGTGCACCTTTGCACATGAGTCTCTACCGATACCCTATGCTCCCTCGGATAACCCAAGAAAGCTATAGGCCACGAGTCTCAGATAGAACCATGGGTTGCCAGTTGGCAACCGCTTCGCTTGTCAAGTTTCAGGAGCCGAGTGGCGTCGTCACGACAGGAAGATGCAACTGAGGGGACGGAAAAGCCAGGCAGCCTCGTCGCTGCTCGGGACGAGCCGAGTTGATAGGTCAGAGAGCCAGAGCAAAACCAAAAGGCTCCTAGTAGGCTACAGGGGCTCGATGCCGAGGTCAATCCCCCCTCGGCCTCCGGTCGAGGGGGGATTATTTCTCTTGACATCGCCTTTTATAGAACAGCCCTATGACTTTTCAGGCCCAATCCGCTCGCAGCGCTGTCAATTGCCCAAAAGTCAGTGGTGGGATGGGAATTTATCATCGGGAATCGGGAGAACACTATCAGTAAACACTTCGCCGTCACCCAGGACCGACGCCCTTCGGCATCCTGGATAATCGTCCTCACGACGCTGTCCAGAGCAACTTCCGAGTACCTCGTCATCCGGGAGTCACGCATGAATTCACACAAGCCAACATATCGCTAGCCTAACCTCGGCTTTGACCTCTGTCCTTGTACGGTAACGGTCAGATTGCATATTTGCGCCTCAAATACGAATCACTCCGGAATCATTCCGATTGTCCCCAGCCAAGTCTCCACCAACTGAGGCCATCCCGTTATCGGAAACTTCGTGCGCCGTAGCCCAAACGCATGCCCGCCCTGCGCATACAAATGCATCTCCACGGGAACCCCGGCCTTCTTCAGCGCAGCATAGTAAGCCAGCGAGTCGTTTACATTGTCCACGTGGTCATCCTCCGCCTGCAGCAAAAACGTAGGCGGCGTCTGGCTGGTGACATGAATATCGGGATTCAACTCAAAGCTGCTATCGGCAACCGACAGATGCCCCGGATGACGAACCACAAACTTTCTGGCGCCCTGGTTGGCATCCCATTCCGCCGCGGCAATCGACAGATGTCCCGGATAAATAGCCACCGCAAAATCCGGGCGGCAGCTTTCTTTGTCGGCCGCATCAACAGCCGGATACAAACGCTTCTCAAAATGCGTGCTCAGCGCTGCCGACAAATGCCCGCCTGCCGAAAACCCAAGCACTCCAATCTTGTGCGGATCGATATGCCACTCCGCCGCGTGAAAGCGCACCAGACCCACTGTCCTCTGCGCATCTTCCAACGCCATCGGTGATTCCGGATACGGCCCTGATTTCGGATACTCCCCCACATCCGTCACGCGGTATTTCAACAGCACACACGTAATCCCTTTGGGCGTCAGCCAATCACAGACCTCCGTTCCTTCAAGGTCGATGGCTAGAACCTGATAGCCCCCACCAGGGAAGACGACGACCGCAGCGCCCGTATTTTTCCCTTTTGGCGAATAGACCGTCATCGTAGGCCGCGACACGTTGGTCACGGAAACCGCCGGCCTCCCGGCAACCAGCCACCCTTTCCCCGACGTCGTAGCGGCCTCCGGCCCCGCGACAGGCTGCGCATCAGGCACCGCCCCCAGCCATATCGGCACTTGCGTATGTCCCGGCGATGGCTGCCAGGCAGGCGTCTGCGCCCTCAGACCGCCAAACGCAGACACAACACAGAGAGCAAAGATCAAAGGCTTCATCACAATCCCTACAGCTTATACATAACCAGTCACTGCCGCAAGCCGGTGATCGGTGATCGGAAACTGTCAAGACCTCTGCCGGTGGAAGGCAGAGGCTAGAGTCGCTCGACCGGATCACTAACGAGAAACGCGCCAGGATTGGTTAAACCGAGCAAACTCCCGAGTTGTCGGCGACTCGGAGAGCGCCGGGATAAACCGGCATGTTGTAGGGGATGAAAGAGCCCTACGGGAAAGGAGAACAGCGAATCCATCCTGGCCTCGAGTCTTGCAGGCGGCATCGCGAGGTGCCGTCTGAAGCGTAGACAGAGGGGAGCAGCCGACAAGGCTGCGAATCTTGCGGGGTGAAAGTCCTCGCACCGTCAATTGCCTGTATTCGGACGGTTAGCATATCCGGTGCGCGCGGAGGCAACGAAGCGCGCGATGCCCGGACGTAAAACTCTCAGCTGCCCTGAGGTGGTATGCGCAGCGGTAGGAGCGATCTGGGAGACGAGCAAACTCGGAGGCCTGAACATTAAGAAATGTCTGCAGCGTCGAAAAACGCTCCGCGGAAAATCGTGTTCGCGGGTGAAGCGGGAAGCCGACCCACACCTCTGTTGGGGAAGGCCGATGACATCGGGGAAGAAACAGGCAAGCGCACCCGGTGGGACCGCCGTGGCAAGGGACCAGGCAAGCGAGGAAAGATTCGCAGAGATAGCGTCGGGAAGGTCCCGCGGGTAGCCGGGGCTGGTAGCAACCGGCAAAGACTCCTCGAACGAAGCTAAGGCCGAAGGAGAGGAGAACCAGGGGGACTGGCGCATGAGTCCGTAGTAGCGATGACGGAGGGGTAACGCCCTCCGAGGAGAGGAAATACGACTCCCCGATGACGGTAGCACCGATATCGGGCGAAGGGACTCTGGACACTTGGCGGTCTCATTGGCAGCGCGGTGGCCGGACGCAGAGTCGGCGTTGAACCGACGCATGCGAGGGGACGAGGCTGTGGGCAAACCATGGAAGCCGGGGCGCATGCGTACCAGCGCTTAACCTCCGCGAAGCTGGGAAGGCCCATGGAAGAGAGGCCAAGGTTTCAAGCCGGACCTGGGAAAACCGGCTGTCCGGGATTATAGGGGGGCCTCGGGAAACGTAGCGCTGCGCAAACGCGCCCGAGTTCTATCCCAACTATCGGTGGGCCGGGCTATTGAGCTTCGAAAAGCCGATGGAACAGGACGCCGACTCCGTTCCCAGAGGAGGAAGGCGAAACGAACGACCACGCTAAACGCGAGTGGCCGGTTCGGTCCTGCGTAGTCTAAGAACCCGCGCACGCTGAGAAACAACATGCACGAGAACCGGGAGATCTCCTGTACGTCTTGGTCGAGCGATCAAGACCGGTCCGCGAAGGCCCTAAACCGAACGGCGGACGCGCACGTACAGGAGAAGTCGGACTGTGCCGTAGTCCCTGTGAACCAGCCGAACAAGGGAGAGCAGTCTTCCAAGGATGCGGAGGAGGGAAGGGCACAGACTGGGGAGAACATCGTGCCGTCGCGCATGTCCCCGACACAGAGCGGGAAAGGCATGTCCCAGGGATTGCACGGTGTGCGGCAAGCAGCAAGGGGAAGGAAGCAGGAGCGGTTCACCGCGCTGCTCCACCACTTGACCGTCGGACTACTCCGCGAGAGCTTCTACGCCCTGAAGCGTCAAGCCTCGCCGGGGATAGACGGCGTAACTTGGCAGGAGTATGCCACCGGATTGGAGGATCGGCTCGTCGATCTGCACAGTCGGGTGCACCGTGGAACGTATCGGGCACAACCCTCAAGAAGGGTCTATATCCCGAAGCCCGACGGGCGGCAACGTCCGCTGGGCATCGCGGCCCTGGAGGACAAAATCGTTCAACAGGCCGTGGTGACGATCCTCAACCAGATCTACGAGGTCGACTTCAAGGGCTTTTCTTACGGGTTCCGGCCCGGACGCGGCCCGCATCAAGCGTTGGACGCGCCGACGGTGGGCATCCAATGGAAGCGAGTGAACTGGGTGCTGGATGCGGACATTCGGGGCTTCTTCGACAACATGAGCCACGAATGGACCTTGAAGTTCATCGAGCACCGGGTGGCCGATCGCCGGATACTTCGCCTGATCCAGAAATGGCTGAAGGCGGGAGTTTCGGAAGATGGTCAGTGGTCGGAGACGAAGCTGGGGACGCCCCAGGGAGCAGTTGTGACGGCCTGAACGCAAAAGATAATGTACGCCGGGTTGGGGCGTCGGCGGCTGTTGAGGTGTGTGAGGCGGGCGGGGCATGCCGCTCGGATCGGGCCCGACACTCGGTATCCGGATCGAGTGACGGATCGTGAGTGTATCCCTGCTCACCAAGATCTCCTTTATCAGCAGGCGGGCGATTTTCTGCCGTTCAGTGACCGCAAGCGTATCCGCCCTCAACCGCAACTGGGTACAGAAATCAGTGAGCGTTTCCGCCAGGCGCAAGCAGTGGGCCTGGTCGGCAGTGGCCGCTTCCAGCGACTGCAATTCGGCCTGGACCGCTTGTTGTTGTTTGCGGAGTTCCGGCATCCGACGGCGAAGTTGTTCCAGGCTTATCAGACCTTCCTGATAGGCGTTCAGCAGGCGGTCCATGCTCTTCTCCACCCTGGCATGTTCGCGGCGTAACAATTCCTCTCGCTGTTTCAACGGATCAGCCTTCCTGGATGCTTCCAGCCGGCGGTTCAGTTCCTCCTGAATCACGCCGGGGTCTTCCAGCAATCGCAGCAACTCCTTCCAAACCACCGCATCGAGGTAGTCCTGGCGAACCGGCGGGTTGTCGCAAACCGCTCCCTGGAGATGGCGATAAGCGTCGGAGCCCAAGCACCGGTAGTAATAAAGCTTGCGCGCGGAGGTTTGTGTGGAGCTGCGATAGAGCGCGTAACCGCAGCGCTCACAAACCAGCATCCCCTGCAACAAGGACGGTTCGATAGTGCGCCGGGGAGAATGACGTTTGTTCTGTTCCAGTTGTTCTTGGGCCAGAGCAAAAGTTTCCTCGCTAATCAAAGCCGGAACCGCGATCTCGATCTAATCCTGTCGAGGTCGTTCGTGGTTGGCACTGTCGCGGCTGGCCAGCCCTTGCCGTTTTCGCAACGGTCGCGTGATGCGCTGTCGCGGACGGAGTTCGGTCTTCCCATAGCATGCCCGGCCCCGGTACGCCGGGTTGCGCAGCATGCCCCAGACCGTGGATCGCTCCCAGCGTGTCGTCCCCGTCCGCGTCGGAACCTGCTCCTCGTTCAGCAGACGTGCAATGGCATTGATGCTCAGCCCCTGCTGCGTATATGCCTGGTACACCCGGCGCACCACGGCCGCCTCCGAGTCGATGACCTCGTAATAGGCCGCTGAGGTGTCGCGCTTCCTCACATAGCGATAACCGTATGGGGCCCCTGAGAGCACGTTGATCGATCCTTCTCTAGCGCGGTGACGTTTGCCACGGCGAGAGCGCTCGGCAATCTGCGCCCGTTCATACTCGGCAATCATGCCCTGGAACTGCACCAGCAGCTGATCTTCGGGAGTGGTGCCCGAGGGCGCCTTCAAGAAAACTAGTTCCACGCCGCAGCGGGACAACTCCTCGGCCAGCAGCACCTGATAGGCATACTTGCGACTGAGGCGATCCGGCGAGTAAACGAGCACTGCTTCGATATGACCGGCGGCTGCCAGGTCGCGTACAGCTTCCAGGCCTGGCCGCAGCAACGTGGCGCCGCTGTAACCTTCCTCCTGGAAGCGCCACTCGGCTGGAACCTGGTAACTGTGCGCCTCGGCATACTCCGTCAAGGCGGCCAACTGGCTGGCGATCGTGTGGTTCTCCTTCTGGCGGTCCGAGGAGACACGGGCGTAAATCACGGCCATTTTTGCCATTCAGAATCTCCTGGTTGCTTGCGGCCGGTTGGGGAGCCGCCTGGCCTGTGAGCTGGATCTTGTCGGGCACCAAACATTCATAAGCCTGGGCCAGTTTCTCCACCCACAACCGATCAAATTGATATTCCAGCCGCAGCGTGCGTTGCCGACCTGGCGGGCGGTCAGCCACGGCCCCCCCCCACGATGCAGGACCACCCGCAACGCTCGGCTGACGATCTCGCTCAAGGTCAATCCGGTCGAGGCGGCGTACGTGCGGAACGTTTCCACCAGACGCCGCGAAAGCTTGACCGTAAAAGAAACCTTTGCATCTTCCACCGGAACGGGCTGTTTGAGCTTCTGCGCCTGGTGGAGATAACGATAAGCTTGGCGCTTGGAGATGGACCAATCGCGGGCCAGGCGCTCGGCCGCTTGGGGCAGTCGTGCGTGCTCGCGGAGTAGGGTGCGAGCCCGATTGAGCCGCTCGGCCTTCTGCGGATCGGTAGCGCGGGCCATACGACATATGAGTACGTCTATTTACGTCACAAGTCAAGACCTTTTTCACTCCTTTCGTAACCCTTCTCCACGGTAGCCAACTGCTCGCTCAAACTCGAAGTTGTCTTTTGCGTTCAGGCCGTCCTGTCGCCCTTGTTGAGCAATATCGTGCTCGACGAGTTCGACCGGGAGTTGGAGCGGAGAGGTCTCCGGTTCGCGCGGTACGCGGATGATAGCAATATCTACGTTCGCAGCCGACGAGCCGGGGAGCGAGTGATGGGCAGCGTCAGGCGATTCATCACGACAAAGCTCAAGCTCAAGGTGAACGAGCAGAAGAGTGCGGTAGCGCGACCCTGGGAGCGGAAGTTTCTGGGCTTTAGTTTCACGTCGGGGCGGGTGCCCAAACGGCGGATGGCGCCGAAAGCGGTGCTCCGGTTCCGAGAGAAGGTTCGGGAACTGACCGACCAGACACGAGGCAGAAGCACGGAACAGATGGCGACAGAACTAACCCGATATCTACAGGGTTGGATCGGCTATTTTGGGAAGTGCCAGACGCCCTCGGTGTTAGCCAGCCTGGAGGAGTGGGTCCGGCGTCGGCTGCGGTCGGCGATCTGGAAGCAGTGGAAGCGAGGACGGGCACGTTATGCCGAGCTGCGGAAGCGAGGCGTGGGCACGGTCCTGGCCGCCCAAACGGCGGCCAGTGCCCATGGTCCTTGGCGGCTGGCCAACAGCCCGGCCCTCGCGCTGGCACTGCCCAATGCTTACTTCGACTCGCTCGGGATTCCACGATTGACGGTTCGTTGATAGCTCCACCCGCCGAACCGCCGTATACGGACCCGTACGTACGGTGGTGTGACAGGGAAAGCTGGTGACAGCCTACCTATGTCCATCAACCATTCTCGCGACTTCTCACAGTGCCTGCCACCAGTCCGATAGTGTCCGAGTACGCCGTCATGCGACCGGAATCGCGGCTATACCCGAAGCTTGGGTGGCAAACAGATCCGTCCGAAAGGACGCTCGGAGGTATTGGCTGGACGAGCGATAGATGCGGGTTCCAAAGTGAAGTCCCGCCAAGGTGAGCACCTTCGAACAGACACGCCGCCGCGGATGCTTGAATCGCTGCCTGGAGTTTAAAGATGGAAGCCCTGCCTGCACCGTCAGCCACTCGGGGACCCAAGGTGAAAATCCCGATTAAGTTTGGATTCCCAGAATAAAGTTGTCGAATGGTGTGCACTTTTGAACAGACAGGCCAAAGAATGGCATTACTGTAGAGAAGAGAAGGAAATTCATAAGGAGGTCTAGACCTAGCATGAAGAAACTCTTGATATTGCTGTTCACGTTCGCGGTTGCGTTCTCGCTGGCTATGCCGGTGTTCGCACAGGAGACTGAGACGAAGACTGAGACGACCACCACCACCACCAAGAGCCTGATGACGCTTCATGGCACTGTAAGCGACGACGGGAAAACGTTCACCAATGACAAGGACCAGAAGGCTTGGACGGTACAGAATCCGGAAGCGCTCAAGGGTCATGAAGGTCATCACGTCAGCGTAAAGGCCCACGTCCATGCGGACAAGGGTGAGATCCACGTCGTGTCGGTGAAAATATGGAAAGCAAAGGGCTAGAATGTCGACATCCCCGCTTAGATTGAGCCGTCTTCTTGCCCCGTTTCTCGTTCTGGGGTTTGCATCTTGCCTCTGCGCGCAGGACTCAAAGTATTCGCCGCAGGGACAGCAGATTCCTGCTCCCGATTGCCTGATTATGAGAGGCGCGTGGGAAGGAGGGTCCAAGCCCTGCTCCCAGAATGAGCACGACGCATGGCTCGCCGACATTTCGCACTGGCGCAACGAGCGTCGCATCCGCATCGGGTACGACGGTTCGAGGTACGAGTTGTCGGCGCTGAAGTGGACGCAATCGAGCTTCCTGCAGCCGCAGATGATGGTAGAGGACCGCTATTTCTACGACCCGGTGGCACATCGCTACACGGTTGATCGATATTTGGACGATCTCGAAAAGCGATACGGCGGGATTGACGCAGTACTCATCTGGCCCACCTATCCGAACATGGGCATCGACAACCGGAATCAGCACGACATGATCCGCTCCATGCCGGGTGGTTTGGGTGGAGTGCGACAGATGATCTCCGATTTTCATCGCCGCGGTGTTCGCGTGTTGTTTCCGATGATGATGTGGGACCAGGGAACGCATGATCCTGGCATGTCCTGGCCCGACGCCATCGCCAAATTGATGAGTGAGGTCGGGGCCGATGGCATCAACGGTGATACGCAAGACGGGGTTCCACTGGCATTTCCCGAAGCCGCCGAAAAGGTCGGTCACCCTCTGGCGTTTGAACCTGAAGGCGGACCCGCAGACGAAGCGCTCGCCTGGAACGTCATGACCTGGGGGCAGTACAACTATCCCTTCGTCCCTTTGGTCGATAAGTATAAATGGCTCGAACCTCGGCATATGGTGAACATCTCCGACCGTTGGAAACGCGACAAGACTGACAACCTGCAGTTTGCCTTCTTTAACGGCGTTGGGTGGGAATGCTGGGAGAACATCTGGGGAATCTGGAATGGCATCACTCCGCGTGATGCCGAGGCGGCCCGCCGGGTGGCCACTCTGGAGCGTGCGGTTGCCCGCTTTCTCATCAGCCCGGACTGGGAGCCTTTAGCCCCGACCTTGCGCTACGGGGTCTTTGCCAGCCGATGGCCGTTGGGCCCGGAGACGATGTGGACGATTGTGAATCGAAGCGAGTATGACGTCAACGGACCGCAGATCGAAGTGCCTGCCGAAGACGGGAAGCGCTATTTCGATCTCTATCATGGAGTTGAGGTCCAGCCGGAGCGCAATCGCGGCGGCAAAGCCGTGCTGAGTTTCGTGATCGAGGCGCACGGCTACGGAGCGTTGCTAGCCACTCGGTCTTCGCCGGACGTCGGGATTCAGAGTCTGATGACGAAGATGAAGGAGATGACGGCGATGCCGCTGGCGAGTTATTCGCACGAATGGAAGACTTTGCCGCAGCAGATCGTGCCGATCGCCACCACACGGCCGGCAGAGACTCCCCCTGCCGACATGATCAAGATCCCCGCCGGGGGCTTCAGTTTTCGTGTGCAAGGCATCGAGATCGAAGGCTTTGACGACGCCGGCGTAGACGTGCAATATCCCTGGGAAGATTCAGCTCGGCGCTTCCACGATCAGCCGATGCACATCCCCGCATTCTGGATCGACAAGTACCCGGTGACGAATGCTCAGTTCAAGAAGTTCTTGGATTCCGCGCACTACCATCCCCAGGATGATCTGAATTTCTTGCGTGACTGGCAGAACGGCACGTATCCCGCTGGTTGGGAAAACAAGCCCGTCACCTGGGTTTCGCTTGAAGACGCCCGGGCATATGCGCAGTGGGCAGGAAAGCGTCTGCCCCACGAGTGGGAATGGCAGTATGCCGCCCAAGGCGCAGATGGACGGCTCTACCCCTGGGGCAATAGCTGGGACGATGCCGCTGTCCCCGTCCCGGATAAGGGGCGCACCATGCGGGGGCCGGACCCGGTAGATGTCCATCCGCGCGGCGCGAGCCCCTTCGGGGTGATGGACCTGGTGGGGAACGTGTGGCAATGGACGGAGGAGTTTGTCGATGAGCATACCCGGGGCGGCATTCTCCGCGGCGGAAACTATTACCAGCCGCAGGGCTCGATCTGGTATTTTCCCCAGGCGTACCGGCTCGACCAGCACGGCAAATTGCTGATGATGGCGCCCAGTATGGACCGGGCAGGTGCGCTGGGCTTCCGTTGTGTGATGGACGCCCAGTAATTCACGGCGACGATTCGGGGGTGGGACCTCTCCCGCAAAGGATGTGACCGATGTTCATTCCAGGTGTATACGCCGTCGCGCTCTTCATGATGGTCCTCGGCATGATCTGCTGGGGAAGTTGGGCCAATACGCAAAAGCTCTGCAAGGATTGGCGCTTTGAGCTTTTCTATTGGGATTACATTTGGGGAATTCTGCTGATCTCCCTGCTCATGGGCTTCACGCTCGGCCGCTCGGACGCCGCGAGTCCCGACAGCTTCCTCATCAATCTCCGCGCCGCCGATGGCCGCCACCTGCTGCTGGCTTTGCTCGGTGGGATCGTCTTCAACATTGCGAACATCCTGCTGGTGCGGCAATCGCCATCGCGGGCTTGGCCGTGGCGTTCCCTATCGGCATCGGGTTGGCGCTGGCGATCGGCTCGGTGCTGAACTACATCATTACACCGAAAGGGAATCCGCTGCTGCTGTTCGGGGGGATCATCCTCGTCTGTGTGGCAATTGTTCTGGATGCGCTGGCCTACCGCAAGCTCGCGAAAGACCTCACGGTGAGTACCAAAGGCATTGTCATCAGCCTGCTGGCGGGGCTGGGCATGGGTTTGTTCTACCCCTTTGTCGCCAAGGCGCTGACTGGCGAGAATCATCTGGGGCCGTACACGGCAGGCTTCCTCTTTGCGATCGGGGCGCTGGTCTGTACGATCCCGCTGAACTACATCTTCATGCGCAAGCCGGTCTCGGGAGCATCGGTTTCGATAAGCGATTACTTCCGGGGGAGCGGCGCACTGCACTTCTGGGGAATTCTTGGCGGGATGATCTGGGGCGTGGGGACGATCTCCAACTTCGTCGCATCCTATGCGCAGATGGTAGATCCGGCAACATCCTACGCGCTGGGGCAAGGCGCGACCATGGTCTCCGCCATCTGGGGCGTGTTTGTATGGAAAGAATTCGCCGGAGCGGGGGCGAGTGCGAAACGGCTGCTCGCCCTGATGTTCTCGTTCTTTATCGTTGGCCTTGCCTGCGTGGCGTTGGCACCCGTGGTGAGATAGTAAGCGCGATCGGCACCCGATTCCTTGCGACCTTTTCGTCACTCAAACCTCGCGGCGATATGGAGGCAGGAGTGGCTCGTAAACACATTGTAGTTGTGGGAAGCGTCAATCTCGACTTTGTTTGCAGTGCCCCAAGGATTCCTTCGCCCGGAGAGACCATCCCGGGAGCAACCTTCCAGACCTTCAATGGGGGGAAAGGGGCGAACCAGGCCGTCGCAGTAGCGAAACTCGGTCATCCCGTGGCCATGGTCGCCAAGGTCAGCAATGACGAATTCGGGAATCGGCTTCACAAGGGCCTGAAGGATGCCGGTGTTGGGGTTCGGGCGGTGACACACTGCTCCAGGGTCTCCTGTGGGGTGGCCATCATTACGACCGACTCCCGCGGTGACAACAGCATCGTCGTCGTTCCGGGAGCCAACGGTGAACTCCGGCCACGAGACCTCGAAAACGCATCCGCGATAATTCGCTCTGCCGGCATCATCCTGACACAGCTCGAGATTCCATTTGAAACCGTGGAAGCACTCGCGCGCCTGGCTGGCCGATCGGCTGTGCCTCTCATGTTAGATCCCGCACCTGCACGAAAGCTCCCACCCTCGCTGCTCAGGGCCGTGACTTTCCTGACGCTGAATGAAACCGAAACCAGGCTGCCTTGTGGTGCAGGTGGTAACGGATTGAGCCGCACTCTCGCCATGCAGCTCGCCCGGTCCCTTCAAAGCGCCGGGCCTCGCAACGTCATCCTGAAGCTGGGAGATCGGGGAGCGTGCGTCCTTGGGGGAGACGGTGAAAAGGTGTTCGTACCCGCGTTCAAAGTCAAGGCTGTGGACTCAACCGCAGCGGGCGATGCTTTTAACGGTGGGCTGGCAGTGGCTTTGATGCAGGGGAAAGACCTTCGTGAGGCAGCGGTATATGCATCAGCGGTGGCAGCTCTTTCCGTGACCAAAATGGGCGCGCAGCCTTCCATGCCTGGCAGGCACGAGGTGAGGAAGTTTCTCAGACACAATCCCCTCCCGCCTAATCGAAAAGGGTAGCTGTTCTTGGGTCGTGTGAAGCTGCGACGAGGTACCCCTGCACGAGTGGGCCTTCCCCACTCGATCAGCCACAAGAATTGCCGGTGACACGAACCGCTAGTGCAAGGAATGGGTTCTGGGGTCAGGCCGGTTCATATTACGGTTCTTGCGGGAGGAGACTTGAGGCAGATACTAGCACATCAGGCAGCGATAGTGGTCATCCGCCAGGACCCTTCTGCCCCTTGGCAAGTTGAGCTCATTCATGATGGCGCTGACCTGCCGCTTGTTCTTGATGATGCACCTGTCGGCAAACAGGGTGAACCTGCGGCCCGCGTCCTCGTAGTTGACGCGCCCGCGAGCTGCCTCGTCGTATTCCAAATCGCGGGGCGCGGCACCGACTTCTTGCAAGCGCCGCCAGTACTCGTAGTGGTCGACGGAGTGTGTCCTGAAGCCAGCTACGCTTGGGATTTCCGTCCATGGCAGACCAGCGACGAAGGGCTTCCTTCCCACCATGAAGAACAGCCCGACCTCTGGCACCTTCGCCTTCCTCAGCGCCGCCAAGCGGCGGCCCCTCGCCACAGTGCGGGCGATGAGCTGGCGCTCCGGCGGGAGCTTGTCGATGTTCTCCAGCATCTTGGCTTCTTGCCTGCGAATTTCCTCCCGCTGTGCGACGGTGAATTTCCTCATGGTTCCCCTCTTGTTGGGCTGGCTTGGCTTCATCTCGCTGCCCTGAACTCGCTGCCCCGCTCCCTGCTGATGCATGGGCCTGAAAGCCCGGCGTAAGGCGCAGCCTCCGCTTGGAGCGGAGCCCCACTTATCCGGCGAATCAGCTCCCGCCATGCCTCATTGCCCATCGGCCTCATTGCTCCTCCGGGCCATGCGCGTGCGTGTCGCACACGGCTTGAACCCAGCCGCCTGTTTGGCGCTGTTTCCCCGGCTGGCCGCAGGCCTGCGCAGGTGTGGGCGGATTCCTTCTGGGCCTCCGCGATGCGCTCGTCAATGGGGCCTGTGTGATGGCTCACGTAGAGGCGGAGCGTGCCGAGGGTAGTGGGTCAGTTTCCTGAATGGGCGTTTGCAGCTGGATCTGGTGGGTCAACACTGCAGCGTTCTCGATGGTGAACTTCTGATATGGCCTCAGCATTTCATGGATCTTTTGAATGTGCATTGCGTGATGATGCTTTCAATCAATGCGGAAAGTAAAAAAGGAGAAGAATCATGCGGAAATTAATCGTTTTCAATCAGGTGACGCTGGATGGTTACATTGCAGACATAAACGGCGACATGAGCTGGGTGTCCCTGCCAAGAACTCGATCGACCACAAAGAGCGGCCAATTCACAGGGGCGTCAAAGAGTCGAGGGAGCTGCTGAGCAGGTACGGGCT
>Ga0208039_1000873_pt1 | contig 14677 bp, 9 predicted proteins | sample June2015DPH_20_1_2_FD_184722 | JGI IMG/M metagenome (GOLD analysis project Ga0208039, IMG submission 184722) | Peatland microbial communities from SPRUCE experiment site at the Marcell Experimental Forest, Minnesota, USA - June2015DPH_20_150... | ecosystem: Environmental > Terrestrial > Soil >... | reverse complement strand
TGGGTGGACCCTGCCACAGACGCGTCGTGAGATCCAACGCCTGTTGTTTACCTGGACCGGAGAGTGCGCGTATTGTGGCAGCGTAATTCGCAAACGAAACCGCCCACCTTAACTTAACGTAGTAGTACTAGTCCCTGTCATTTTAATCCCGGCGACGACTGACTCCCCCCCCGCTGGAGCAGGATCAACGATTGCAGATTCAAGATTTCACAAAATGCGGCGCACAACCCTCCGGCCACATATTGCCTCTCGGGATTCAGCGATCACTCGATGGGGGCGCCTCAAGGGCTTTGATTAACTTAGGCAAGTCATGGCCTACGATCTGCCAGAGAATATCGAAATCGACTTCGTCATAGCCATGGATCAGCCGATTTCGCAAGCCGACAACTTGCGCCCAGGGGACTTCGGGGATGCGGGCGCGCTGATCCTCGGGAACACGGTTTGCCGCCTCCCCAATAATCTCAAGCAAGCGGACAAGTGCGAGGTTGAATCGGCGGTCGGAGTCCAGGTCGGCCCGCATTCGTCCTGCCGCCATCGCAACGGCCTCCTGGGCATAGTCGAGCATGTGGCGGAGATAAACCCCAGGGTCACGGCGCGACGTACTGCACCTCCGCTTCAGCGAGTGCCTGCTCGCGGAAGTACTTGCTCAGAGAGCCGCGAGTGTGCAAATCCACCTTACGCCCGAGAATACCGCTCAGCTCGGCTTCTATCGCGAAGAAGTAAAGCCCAGGAGTGAACCCCGGCTCAAATTCAACGAGGGCATCGACGTCACTTGCGGGGGAGAAATCGTCGCGAAGGACGGACCCAAAAAACGCGAGCTTGTAGATATGATGCTTCCTGCAGAAGGTTGCAATCTCTTCCCTTGGAACGGCGATGTTATCCTTTACATTCATCGTCGGACTCCTGCGCCCATCTTACCCAGGTTGTCAGGGAAAAGCAAAAGGGCGGGCACCAAGCCCGCCCCTACGATTTGCCGTCGACTGTCAACTGTGGACTGTCGACTTTCTATTTAATCCCGGCAACGACCGACTCTCCCATCCCGATCAGATCGGGACAGTTCCATGGGCCCTGGAGGGCTTAAGCCGTCACCGCGTACTCCACCGATCGGGGATTGGCGATTCGCTTCGAGGCCTCCAGGATCTCGAGGCCCACGATGTTGCCATCCTTGTCGTAGTCAAGGATCACTCCGGGCTTATCCTCGTCGCTTTCTTCGATGGGCGCGTCGCTTAGTAGGATTCGGAGCACGTCCACCTCAGGATCGTAGGTCACTTTCACAGCTTCCCCCAGTATTTCTCAATCTTCGTCGTTCGGTAGGCCGTTACAACCACTGCGGGATCCACCGAGTCGTCCACGATAGCTCGCAGCAGGAACATCTTACCACCGATCCCACATTTGGATTGATAGACCTTCGCAGCTCCTCGCTCATGGACAACCTGATCGGGTTTTTCGAGGACCGCCTCGAGCAAGGTCAGGGGAATTCTGCGGCGTTCGATCTCCTGCCGTGCGTGGCCAGACAGTTTGTATTTCATCGGAATTTTCCGATCCAAACGAAGAACGGGCCCGCGAAGCGCGAGCCCGTTTGTGTCTTGCTGGTCGACTGTCAACTGTGGACGGTCGACTGTTTTCATTTAATCCCGGCAACGACCGACTCTCCCACAAGGTTCCCCTTGCAGTACCATGGGCCCTGGAGGGCTTAACTACCGTGTTCGGGATGGGAACGGGTGTGTCCCCTCCGGTATGGTCGCCGGAAAACTGTTGAAGAAGCCGTCAGCGGTCAGCTATCAGCTGTCAGCAAGAAGAGCTGAGACGTCTCTTCGCGTGCTGACAACTGACGGCTGAACGCTGATGGCTGCTTTTCTGAATAGTGTGGCGGCAGAATCTGACAAGCTATCAGCAATCAGCGGTCAGCCGTCAGCAAGGAAATGCGTTTGCTGAAAGCTGAGAGCTGAAGGCTGAAAGCTGGACAATGTGCTGAGCAGAAATTATGGTCAAGCCGAACGGGCGATTAGGACCAGTAAGCTAAGCGAGTTACCCCGCTTACACGCCTGGCCTATAAACGTCGTAGTCTTCGACGGCCCTTCAAAGGGATCATTCCTGTAGCGAACAGGACTTCACCCTTGGGAGATCTAATCTTGGGGCGTGCTTCACGCTTAGATGCTTTCAGCGTTTATCACTTCCAGACTTCGCTACCCAGCCGTGCCACGGGCGTGACAACTGGTACACAAGAGGTCTGTTCATCTCGGTCCTCTCGTACTAGAGACAACCCCCCTCAAATCTCCTATGCCCACACCAGATAGGGACCGAACTGTCTCGCGACGTTCTGAACCCAGCTCACGTACCGCTTTAATGGGCGAACAGCCCAACCCTTGGAACCTTCTACAGCTCCAGGATGCGATGAGCCGACATCGAGGTGCCAAACCGGAGCGTCGATGTGAACTCTTGGCTCCGATCAGCCTGTTATCCCCGGCGTACCTTTTATCCGTTGAGCGATGGCCCTTCCATACAGAACCACCGGATCACTAGGTCCCACTTTCGTGCCTGCTTGACTTGTTGGTCTCGCAGTTAGCCTGGCTTATGCCCTTGCACTCGACGGCTGATTTCCAAACAGCCTGAGCCAAGCTTCGAGCGCCTCCGTTACAATTTAGGAGGCGACCGCCCCAGTCAAACTACCCGCCTAGCCATGTCCCTGGCCCGGATTACGGGTCGAGGTTAGAACCACAGAACCATCAGGGTGGTATCTCACTATTGGCTCCCCAGAGCCCGAAAACCCTGGTTCAAAGCCTCCCACCTATCCTGCGCAGACAGCCCCATAGTTCAGGGCTAGGGTGTAGTAAAGGTGCACGGGGTCTTTCCGTCTAGGTGCGGGAAACCGGCATCTTCACCGGTACTACAAGTTCGCTGAGTCACTCGCCACGACAGTCGCTCTGTCGTTACGCCATTCGTGCAGGTCGGAACTTACCCGACAAGGAATTTCGCTACCTTAGGACCGTTATAGTTACGGCCGCCGTTCACCGGGGCTTCAGTTCAAAGCTGCCGCGGGATTGCTCCCACATGACCTCTCCCTTTAACCTTCCGGCACCGGGCAGGCGTCAGCCCCTATACGTCGTATTCGACTTTGCAGAGACCTGTGTTTTTGTTAAACAGTCGCAGAGCGCGATTCGCTGCGGCCCCCTCGGGCTATGAACCCTAGCGGGGCACTCCTTCTCCCGAAGTTACGGAGCTAATGTGCCTAGTTCCTGAGCGAGTGTTCTCTCAAGCGCCTTTGGATATTCACCTCGTCTACCTGTGTCGGTTTGAGGTACGGTTGCGACAGAGACTCCTTAGCGGCTTTTCTTGGCAGCGTGAAATCACGGACTTTACTCCCGCCAAGCGGGATCGGCTCACCCCTCAGAGTTGGCTTTGAACCGACCCGGTGGATTTGCCTGCCGGATCCTCCTCGAGGCGCGCATCGCCATCCATCAGACGACTCCGCTATCCTCCTGCGTCCCCGCTTCGTAATAACGCCCCCGCCGCAGTGCCGGAATATTAACCGGCTGTCCATCAGCTACGCCTTTCGGCCTCGCCTTAGGGACCGACTGACCCTGAGCGGATTAACCTTTCTCAGGAAACCTTAGACTTTCGGCGCGGAGGGTTCCCACCTCCGTTATCGCTACTTATGCCGGCAGGGTCACTTGAGTACCGTCCACGAGCCCTCGCGGTCCCGCTTCAAACTGTACTCAACGCTCCTCTACCAGACCAGAACCATTGACTCATCGGATCATTGAATCATTGCTGCCTGTCCTTCCACCCAACCTGAACGTCTGGTTCAATGGGTCAATGAACAAATGATTCAATGAATCAATGGTTCTGGAATCCGCAGCTTCGGTAAATGGCTTGAGCCCCGTTGAATTATCGGCGCAAAGACGCTCGACCAGTGAGCTGTTACGCTTTCTTTAAAGGATGGCTGCTTCTAAGCCAACCTCCTGGCTGTCTGAGCGACTTCACTTCCTTTCCCACTTAGCCATTGCTTCGGGACCTTAGCTGACGGTCTGGGCTATTTCCCTCTCGACAACGAAGCTTAGCCCCCGCTGTCTGACTCCCGGACTGCACTTCGCGGCATTCGTAGTTTAGTTGGATTTGGTATCCGTTAACGGATCCTAGTCCATCTAGTTCTCTACCGCCGCGAGGCTAATGTCCGAGGCTAGCCCTAAAGCTATTTCGAGGAGAACGAGCTATCACGGAATTTGATTGGCCTTTCACTCCTACCCTCAGTTCATCCGAGCTGTTTTCAACCAACACCGGTTCGGGCCTCCGGCCGCTGTTACACGGCTTTCACCCTGACCAAGGGTAGATCATCCCGCTTCGCGTCTATTGCCCGCCACTGGTCGCCCTGTTCAGACTCGCTTTCGCTACGGCTCGCTCCCCCTTGCGGGATCATCGCTAAACCTCGCGACGGACAATAACTAGCCGGCTCATTATGCAATAGGCACGACGTCAGGCTTGCCTGGATGTTGCCACCCAAGCGTAGCCCTTCGACTGCTTGTAGGCATACGGTTTCAGGTACTTTTCACTCCCCTCGCCGGGGTTCTTTTCACCTTTCCCTCACGGTACTGGTTCACTATCGGTCGCTAGAACGTATTTAGCCTTACGGGATGGTCCCCGTGGATTCCCGCAGGGTTCCACGTGCCCCGCGGTACTCAGGAACGCGCATGAGAGTCCAGTCAGCTTTAGCCTAAGTGGCTATCACACCCTATGGCCGGCTTTTCCAAGCCGTTCAACTAGCCGCCGGATTGGTAACTCTCTGGCTCTACACCGACGCGCGCCCTACAACCCCCAGCCCTCCTCTGAAATCTCAAATCTCAAATTTCAAATCTCAAATTTGAGACCTCAAAGGAAAGCTGGGTTTGGGCTGTTCCGCTTTCGCTCGCCGCTACTGACGGAATCGCGGTTGCTTTCTCTTCCTCCAGGTACTGAGATGGTTCACTTCCCTGGGTTCGCTCGTACCCACCTATGAATTCAGCGGGCCGTTTCCCGGCTTTACCGGGAAGGGTTTCCCCATTCGGAGATCCCCGGATCAAAGGGTGTTTCCCCCTCCCCGAGGCTTATCGCAGGTAACCACGTCCTTCATCGCCGTCTAGCGCCAAGGCATCCACCGTACGCCCTTAGTAGCTTGACCATAAAATCTGCTCAACACATCGCTAGCTTTCAGCTCTCAGCGTTCAGCTTTCAGCTAGGCGCCTCTGTCGAGGTCCACGCTTGCCGCTGATTGCTGATGGCTAATTGCTGTGCGCATGCACCGCAGATTCACCTTTCAATCTCCGCCCGGATCCAATCCCGAGCGGAGCGCAGCCGTCAGCCCCGTCACTCCACTGCCAACCAAGCGGTTCTTAAGTCTTGGCTGAAAGCTGAGTGCTGAGTGCTGACAGCTTCTACTAAGTAGACGCCACACCATTCAGTTTTCAAAGATCGTTGAGTATCCACAGGCGACTCTCGTCTCTCTGGATCTCATTCCAGCTTGGCTGCCGACTCGACTGGCAGCCTTAGGTTGCTGGGGTTGGTCCTTTCCCGCTTCGCAGAAAACACCAACCTCAACAACCATAACGATACGCGTCACGCCGCAAAGCGCCTCGCGCATCTTTGCGTTGGCCAGTTCCAATACTCTCAGGTCAGGGGGTTGAAAACAGGCGGGAGGATTCCTTGCGGAGGGCCCACTTGCTTCGCGCCCCTATTCAGAAGCCTTTACCGTACCGACCTCCTGGTTCATCCTACCGAGACGATGCGAAGCCTCGCTGGCAACCTCGAATCACAGCCATGAGGTCACCTTAACACTAGCTTCACCTTCGTTCCGACAATCACTCATGATACTCCGCGCAAAAATGAAATGCAAGAGAAATTTTTGCCAGTCCCAAAGAAAATTTATGCGGCCCCAACGCCATCTGCTCGCGATGGTCAACTGAAACCAGATTGCAGTACAATCCATGCGCCATTTAATCCTTTTGAGAGGGGACGGTACCATAATGTCTGATCGACTTGGAGTGGTTTCAGTATTGTTGATTTGCATGGCGGCTCTTTCAACCCCGTCACACATCGCCGCCCAAGCCAGGACGCGCCTGGCCATTGTGGGACTCGATCACGATCACGTTTGGGGACTGCTCAAGATCATCGCCAATGAGCCAGACGCCGAACTGGTGGCTATTGCCGATCTGCACACCGAGCTCGTAGAGAAAGCCAAGGCAACGGTGCCTGCCGGCGTGAAATTCTTTTCGGACTACATCCAAATGCTCGATGAGGTAAAGCCCGATGCGGTAATCGTGACCACCGCCAACAACCGCCATCTTGAAATCCTGAGCGCCTGCGCGAAACGCAAGATCCACTTCTTCACCGAGAAGCCCATGGCTGCCAGCGGCGCCGACGCCCGCGAAATGGAGCGCCTGGCTCGCGAAGCGGGCATCAAGCTCATGGTGAACTACGGCAACGCCTGGACGGAGCCGACGCAAGAAGCCCTGCGGCAGATCGAAGAGGGAGTGATCGGGAAGATCCAAAAGATCATTGTCCAATTCGGCCACCAAGGGCCGAGGGAGATAGGAACTTCCAAGTACTTCGCGGACTGGCTTTACGATCCCGCCAAGAACGGTGCTGGAGCACTCATGGATTTCGGCTGCTACGGAGCGGATTGGGCGATGACGCTCAAAGGGCGCCCCCAGCGCGTTTACGCGGTGTCCCTGAAACTCAAAACAGACCAGCACAACGCTGTGGAGGATGACGCCACTGTAATCCTCGAGTACCCCGACGCCACGGCCATTCTGATGCCCTCCTGGGATTGGCCCTACGGAAAGGGGCAAGCGGAGACCTTCGGCTCCAAAGGCAGCTTCCTGGTGAGGGGAGATGGGCTGCTGTTTCAGCCGGCCCCGCGTGCAACCGGCCTGCAAGACCCGGAGGGGAAGATGGAAACCCAACCGGCTCCCCCTGAAAAACGCAATGGCGTGGCTTACTTCGTGTACTGCATCCGGAACGACAGACCCATTGAAGGCCCTGTCTCGCCTGGAATCAACGTGGGCGTCAACGAAATCATTGACGCCGCGAAGGAGTCGATCCGAACCAACCGGGCGGTGGCGATGCCAGCACAATAGGGGCGCTTCGCGCAGCGTACGTTCACTGACGCCTCGACCAGGCTAACCCTCGCCGGGCTGAGGTCAATATCCCCCGCTTTTTCGTCTGAACCCCGAGGGGGTTAAAGATGAGTAGCCGTGGGCAAGGGCGCGGGGTTTTGCGCCCGCCGCCCACGGTTCGTATGCCATCCAAGTTTCTCGACCCTGGAGGGGTCGAACCGTTCGGCCCCGCTCGCGCCCAGAGGCTTCTTGCGCGGCGGTGACAATTGACTGTGGGTTCGTCTGAACCCCGGAGAGGAGAAGCCAGCCATGAAATGCACCATTGCGGGATGCCTCGGAGCCTATGAGCCCCGCACGGTCGTCCACACCGTCAAACACCGGGGCGAGGTGATGGTGATCGACCACGTTCCCGCAGAGGTCTGCAACGTTTGCGGCGATGTCCTATTCACACCCGAAACCGTGCGCCGCATCGAAGCCTTGCTCAAAGCCACTCCCCCACCCAGCCGCAACGTGCCTCTTTATGAGTTCGCCTGAAGCTCGCCAACCCTGAAGAGCGGTCGAAGAGTCGAAAGTTGAAGGTCGAAAGCTAACCCCGGCCACCTGAAACCTGTCCTTCCGAACCCGGACTCCGGACTTCGGACCTGCCCTTACGGTTCCCTGTCACTCGCTACTCGTCACTGGTTTCCTGCCCCTTGATTCGCTAGTGAATCGGATGTATGAATGTCAGCAGCTAACGTCTAGGTCAAGACCGTGTGCCCGACAATCGACTCTGCGATCACCGAACCGCAAGCGTTGCCAGAGACGGGATGTATGCCCCCCGTCCGAGACCTGGAGGAACAATGAGCGCCGACTCTAACTCTCTTACTCCTACGCCCGCAGGCTGGTTCTCACCATGTGTTGAGTATGAGGGTCATGGAACAGCCGAGTTCAGTGACCCAAGGGGAAGCGTCGAGGGTTCAGCCAAGGTGAGATTCGATGAATATGGCTCCTGCACCATCGAATTGATGGTCGAGAGTTTCGAATCAGAACGTGAACTGCATTTTGGCCTAATGGAATTGCTTAGCGGGAGCAACCCCGTTGTGGGGGAGAAATCTGTCACAATGGGTTTTGGCGGCATGGACAACCTGTGTACAAAGCTTACCATTGCTTCGCCTAGCGGGGTTTTCACGGCGAGGGGCAAAATCTTATACGACCTCCGCGAACATCCTGTATTCAGCGATAAGGGCAGATTACGCCTCTATTCTATCCAGTCGCAGTTCGATGCAGATGGTGCGGGGGTTCCGAGATACTGGGTTGTGCCTCTGTTCAACCTGGTTTCCGAAGCTGTTCTTCGCCACACAAGTCTCGATCGACACCCTCTTAGAATCTACCAGACCCCAAACATTCCGGACGGGCTTGCCAAAGATGAATTGGCCATCGCATGGTTTAAGGCAAATGAAAAAAACAAACTCATCATTTTTGAGTTCGGTGGCGAGCTAGGATTCATTGAGGGAGTTCACGATTTTGAGGAGCGCAAGAACAAGCTTCTCGCGCGGCGAGAGCACACATTAATCACTGCAGTAATGGTCGGTAGCACTGGCGCGGATGTTGTCGACCTCACGAACTTGAAGGACTGGCCCGTGCTTGGTTTCCTGCGTGTGTTGGGAGTTGCCACAGGGATTGAGACCGGCGCACCTTGGGTGGAGCTCAGGGACGCAAGTGGAGCGCTCGTACGCCGGCTTCACGTGACGCTGAGGCGGCCGTCGTTCTCATCGGGCCGCGGCGCAATCCGTGAGGACATCCATTGCACGACCGGGAATCTGCTCAACAAGTACCTGTCTTGTCCCGAGCGTGGCAGGCCACATTTATTGACCTCAATGGATTACTTAGTAAAGGCTGGGCTGGATGGACTTACCCTAGAGGAGAATTGCATCTTATTGTGTCGGGCATTCGAAACCATCTGCAACGCCTATGGGTTCAAGAGGCAGGATCTCCTTGCGGATCTCGACCTATCCAATAGCGAGAAGGTTAGGGACGTTCTGAAGAGAGCGTCAGAGGAAATCCGGTTAGTTGCTGGTTCGGTAAGAGCCGCAGATCTCCGGCAGGCAGCAAGTTTAGACCAAATTGCGAAGAGAACTCGGGAAACGCCGGCTGGGATAGACAGAGCATTCGGCCTCGCTGTTATCGATTTACTCGCACATTTTGGTCTACCCGACGTTGAAATTGCAGAAAGGCACTATGCCGCCAACTCGACCGTATACCAAGGCACTTGGGTTCAAACGCTGTCACGGTATCGCGCGGAGTGCGTCCATGAGGGTTACTTTGATCTGCAAGACAAGAAGGACCTCCACATGGCATTCCAGGTCTTACGGCATCTTCATGACATCCTCCTCCGGTTGATCCTCAAAATGCTCAACTACGAAGGGCCTTACCAACCATCGACAATAACACTTACAGCAGCGGAGCCGGTTGATTGGGTTAAGCCGGATACCCGGGCGGACTTGCTCGGGTACGAAGTGCCATCTCCTTAAACGTGCCACGAGCCTTCTCTTCGCCGTGGGCTTTTGCATTCCCCGCCCCTGCGAACCCACGTAAAACCTGGGCGACAGATTTGCCGTGGCGGCCCATGTAGCACAGGGCTTGCGGTCCGGCCCTGCGGCTTTTCCACCGGCGCGGGTTCTTGCCGCGCCGCACACAAGGTAATCCGAATCCTCACGCGGCGCGTGGCAAACATGTAATTTGAATTCACTTGGCCGCGCCGTCAAAACCACGGCGCAATGGAAAAGCCACAAGGCTGGACAGCGAGCCTTGCGCTACATCTTTTTCTTCGCACCCCTCATGCATTACGGACCCCCCCTGCTGCGGGTTAACGATTTGCCAGTTTGCCCTTGGATTCGAAAGCGCGAGTATGAGGAAGAACCGCAGACCCCAAAGACGGATGTCTGGGGTATCGGCTGGTCTGAGCTACACCGTTCAGTGATATACTGATCAAGTGGGTTGAGCCCGGTTCGCCGGGTTCCGACTTTACGACTTGTGTCCCATGTCATCCTCGTCCTTTCGCTGGTTTTAAATTTGCGTTTAGATGTCAACTTTAACCGCAACAACGACAAGGAGGGGAACTGCATGGTCAAGACCACGAACAGCAGGCCTTACGTTTCTGGAAATGCCGCAGTGAAGAGCATCGGGACTACTGGACTTGGATCCGTGGGAAAGCGGGTCCGCGAGTCGGGCTGAGCCCACAGATTTGGTACGCTCAAATTATCCCGCAACAGTTTTTAAGTTTGAGGCCACTTCCGCAAGGGCATGGTTTGTTTCTCTCCGAACCTTTCATTTTAATCGGCGGTTTCCCCGTCGCGCTTTCGATCATCCACGGGGGAACCTTAAGCACTTCCTTTCCGCCCGTGCTGTGTTCGATGACGACTCGATTTCCCTTCCGTATCACGCTGGTCGCGACGGGAGGATTGTTCGGTTCCTCGACTTCGACCCCCCTTTCCTTGTACCAGCTTCTATCGAAGATTCCTGAAAAGTCATCGTCTATGTATGTACCCTCCGCCAGCTCTAGATTGCCGTATTCAAGGAAATAACCAGCATAATTGAGTTCATCTCCGGTTTGAACGCGGCCATGCATGCGTTCGCGCGCCTGGAGGTATCCAACAAATTGCCCCGGTTTGTTGAGGTACTTGCAAATAGTATCAAGATCGAAGAGGTTCACTGCCAAAGGAAATGGTTCACTCTCGGATTTTTTTAACTCGTATGACAGATCGGTGCCGAAGGGGCCGCGTGGAGTCATGGTCACGCACAATATGTAGATCTTTTCAACCTCGCTTCTCTTTATAGAAAAATAAGGATTGCCCTTCTCGTCAAAGAATGTGGTCTCCTCGGACTCCAAAATTCGGCGCTTTACTTCACTTGCCTGTTCGTATCCGAATTGTACCGAGTGCTTAAAATCGCTCTGGAAGTTCAGGAGGTCGACTGCGGTGCCCTTAAACGCTCTTAGACGGCTGTTCTTACACTCCACTAGGGTGACCGTGTTGCCTTCCTGAACGAAAAGATCCTTCTCATGGCTGCCCTTTTCGAGATAGTAATTGGGGTAGATCGCGGCACTTGGGAAAACCTTCCTCATGTTTTCTGTAACAAATCTTTCGGTTTCGCGATCCCTATTCCTCAGGTAACGGTCTCGCAGCAGGTCGTTCGCAAGTATGTCCTTTTCGAAAGTCTTTGCTGCAACGCGGTACGCGTTTGCCGGATCAAGGAAATAGACGGTGTCACCAGGAAGAATAACGAAGGTCTTGTATTCTAAGGGATTATCGTCGTGAGGGAACATGTATTTGGGAGTAATCTCTCCGGGTCGAATGCCGAAGTGCTTCGTGAGCTTTTCGGCGATCGGTAGGGCGAGGCCCATCCGAACCTCGTCGATGGAAAAGATATCGATCCGCTCGCCTTGGCGACCGTTTCTATCCAGCCGCTCGCTAATCTTCAACTCGGCGCTCCTGCTCCGGGCTGCCTGGACGCCCAACTTGCCCGAGGCAAACTCGGCCTGGAGAGGTTTAACATCTGACATAATGCAGGCTAAATCCGCCACCCACGCTTTCAACTTGGAACGGAACGCATTTATCAGACCATCAAGCCACGTCATTACTTCTTCGACGCGCAATCCGAAAATCGGCAGGAAGTAGCTGTCGTTGAAAGGCTGCAGCCGGGTTAATGCCCAGCTTCGCATCTGCTCTGGAAATCCGAGAATGTGGGGCTCTCTGACCTTCAGCGCGAGTCCGAGCCGGGTGAGAAACTCCTCTTCGGACCCTCTAAATCGGCCGGGTTCCTGCACCGCTCCAAACATGTACACGTCAAATATGTCTTCAATGAGCTTGTCGATCGAGTCGAACAGGTTTTTCGAATCGTCCTTCACCTCCGCCTCTGAAAAGGGATTGGAAAGGTGCAACGCCCACACATAGCGCCATTTGATAAGGAACCCGTCTGGAACGTTGCTCTTGTCAGGTTGTGCGGTATGGATCCGCGTTTGGTAGTGATCGAGCACCGCAAAGGTTGGAAGCGAAGCGAGCTTCGCCTTCAGTTGAATGACCAGCGGCTCGATGACGGTCTCTATTTTCTCCCTGAACTCCATCACTCCATTATTATCTAACATCACCCGGCCTGTTTTAAGTACAAACTCGTCTCCGCCGGAGTTCGTCTTGATCCTGCCTCTACCAAGGCTCATACTGCTTTGCCACCCATACATAGCGGGTACCCACGGTCAGCGCTTTTCTGACTGCGGGTCTTCCCCGTGGGTTTTCGACCCCCCGGTCAATTCCAATTACGAATTGACCGTGGCTACCACTAATACGCTTGAGTTGAAGGGGAAAAAGTCCAGACGTGATGGTCAACCAGGTGCTATGCTTTCAATAACGTGAAACGGGACGAGTGCCAAAAGCTGATTGATTCTTACGTGGATTGGCTCCGCCAGGGACTATGTGTGGAAGAAGTGGGGGAAGCCTGCGAACTGACCACTCCCTTTCTCGACCGCCACAACGATCATCTCCAGGTGTACGCGGTTCGGCACAACGGGAATATCGTCCTTTCCGACGATGGGTACATCCTCTCTGACCTCAGAACGAGCGGGCTGGAAGTAGACACCCCTAAGCGAAAGATGGTTCTGGATAGCGTACTCAACGGTCTCGGTGTGCGGGTCGAAAACAATCAGTTGATCGTCGAGGCCTCCGCGAAAAATCTCGGGCAGCGGCTGCATTCACTGGTCCAAGCAATGTTGGCTGTTAACGACATGTTCGTGATGGCCCAGCCTCGAGTTGCAAGTTTCTTCTTTGAGGACGTGCGTGCTTTCCTCGATAGCCATGACATTCGTTACACCGCCAGGGTGAAGCTTGCGGGCAAGAGCGGCTACGACCATGGTGTGGATTTCCTGATTCCGAAGTCGAAAAGCCGTCCGGAGCGAATCCTGCAGGCGATCTCGGCTCCCAAGAAGGAAAATACTTTCGCGTACCTCTGGACTCTAAGCGACACGCGCGCGGCGCGCACCGGGGGTTCCGACCAAGAAGCGGAAGCTTATGCTTTTCTCAACGATCAAGAGCAAGCAGTTGGTGGGGACATAATTGAAGCATTGAAGGCCTATCGCGTGACGCCAGCTGTATGGTCCCAGCGTAGCCAGTACGTCGCGGGTCTGGCCGGATAAATGGGTAGCAGGTAGCGGGTAGATACAAGCGCACTGTCTCGTCCTCATCAGAGACTCTGCGGCTCTTCCTCAAAAAGGTTAGTGCACCCCGAAGCGAGGTGCGCGTTCCCCCTCACCCCTGAACTGCCAGAGCGTGGCCCCCTCTCCCCGGCTGGGGAGAGGGGGAAGGAGATAGGTGGCGCAGGGCCCGCGGTCCGGCCCGCCGATCTTAATGGCGGGCGGCTCTTCCAGCGGCGCGGATTCTTGCCGCGCCGCAAATAGGACAATCCGCTTTAGGCTTGGCCTTGCAGGACCGAAGCGGACTTCATGTCCCTTGACAAATCGAAACAAATAGGCTAGAGTTGTATGTGAGGTTGTGCAAGAATTAGGAGTCAGGAGCCTGCAAGTAGAAGGGCACAGACAGGAGCAGTTATGAATTCTGATAGGGAGTGGTGGATTGTGAATTGTTTTCTTCCTTCTGGCTACCGCCGACTGCCTACTGCGTTTGAGGGAGGCGGGGTGGAGAGGGCTCTTCGCAGGGATGGCAGCCCTGGACAAGATGTCACCTACGACAGGGAAAGAAAGGAGTAGTAACTTTAAAAAGTGAACGAGCAACGCGGGAATGTCTATGAAAACAAAGGGTCGGTCTTTCATAAGCGGCGGCAAAGCGGGAATGTTATAGAAAACAAAGGTAGTTATGCGTTGAAAGCGGGAATGTTGTTGAAAAGACAGGTAGTTAGTGACTGGCAGGAGGTAAGTGGTAGACGGTAGGTGGTATGTGGTAGGTGGTAGGTGGGGAAGAGCAGGATTCAGGATTCGGGATTCGGGAAGAAGAAGGGCAGGTTCGGGGTGTCAGGTGCCAGACCAGGATTCAGGATTCAGGAACTACAAGAGCAGGTTTCAGGTATGAAGTCGACGGATTAGATGCGAGCCTTGAGAGTGGAATGCGGGTCTTCGCCTGAATTTGTACTTCTGGCTTTTGATTTGCCCCTCGCCTTCTAGCCAGGAAGGCTCCAGCCCTTGGCTCCCCGGTTATCGGTGGCGAGAACGTACGGTTGGGCCTCGACGCCGCGTTGCGCCAGGGTTTGCCGGATAAGTTCGCCGACGGTGGCAGCATTGGCGCGCGCAAAAGCCAGGATGGAAGGTCCCGCGCCACTGAGGCATATCCCCAGAACGTCAGGGTGCTTGGTGCTGAGCACCTCCGTCAAGCCGGGCACTAAGGCCGCCCGGTAGGGTTGATGCCAGCGATCTTCAAAGAACCCCGCGTGGAAATCCGTCTTGCCGGAAAAGAACTGTGCGGCCAGGACGGTGGCGCGCTGCAAGTTATAAACCGCATCGGCGCGCGAGTATTGGCTGGGCAAGACCGCTCGAGCCTCTTTCGTCGCAAGCGCGTAGTTCGGTACGACCAGGACAAGCTGAAGGTCTTCGGGGACCGGGCACGAATAGG
>Ga0208039_1000868_pt1 | contig 14734 bp, 15 predicted proteins | sample June2015DPH_20_1_2_FD_184722 | JGI IMG/M metagenome (GOLD analysis project Ga0208039, IMG submission 184722) | Peatland microbial communities from SPRUCE experiment site at the Marcell Experimental Forest, Minnesota, USA - June2015DPH_20_150... | ecosystem: Environmental > Terrestrial > Soil >... | reverse complement strand
CACCGAACCAAAGACATCCTTCACGTCATGCAGCTGCTCGGACATCGAAGCATCAAGAACACCCTCGTCTACACGCACCTCGTCACATTCGACAATGACGACTTCATCTGCAAGGTCGCAAAGAACATCCAAGAAGCAAAGGAGCTTATCGAGAACGGGTTCGAGCACGTGACAGAGATCGACGACGTCCAGTTGTTCAGGAAACGGAAGTGAAGCAAGGCATTGACGAATGAACGATGGCTCAAGTGGGCGATAGCCCGCCACTATCGCTCGTTGAACTACAAGGTCTCCATGAAGCCAGCGCGCGCTGGCAACGCAATGGTTGACGGCGTGGCTCTTGGTCCCGAAGGCGAACGGCTTCTCTCTCACAAAGAGATGGAGAAAGTCTTGGATGAATTGTACACGCTTGCCCTCAACGTGACACACGAACTCTGGGGTCCGTTGCCTGTAGTGCCTAAACCCATTCGGCCTTGACAGATTTAGTGTGGCTGAAGGAGCTGCCGGGACTCTTCGCGAGCTATGAAGTCCTATTAGCCTAACCGCAGAAAAGGCAATTAGCATTGTGCCTGGTGACGACGGCTAGGAACCATAACTCGCTCCAATTTTGTTCTCCATCCCCAGGTGCCGGATAGCATCTCTGTCGAGGCTTGGGCTGAGTTTCTTGTCCACCGCTGGAGAAGTTGTGCCGGAAGACCGGCGGCAACTTGCAGCCATAATGTTCACTGACCTAGTAGGCTACACGGCGCTAACGCAGGAGAATGAAGCAGTCGCACTTCAAGTCCTAACCAAACAGCGCACCATCCTCCGGCCAATTTTCCGAAAACATGGAGGGAAAGAGGTCAAGACGATTGGAGACGCTTTCCTTGTGGAGTTTCCGAGCGCACTGGAGGAAGGGAGCGGCACGAGAGCGATTTGAAGGATAAGATATTAGGGAAGCAGAGCTATGCGGATCCTTCGAGAAATACCGATTCGCCTTTGACGCTCACCTTGAAAGTCTTCAGGGGTTCGACCTGTATCTCGGCGACTATCTCTGCAGTTTTCTGCATCATGGCGAGGAATTCCTGAGGAAGCTTTTCCCGGAGTTCTGGTGGCATGCTCATTTGTGGCACTAGGATGTTCTTTCCGGTCGTGACGTCGAATTTTGCTCCGTGGAGTGGACATGTTACTATCTTTCCTTGCAAGGTGCCTCTGACCAGGCTTGCGTTATTATGACCGCATCTGTTTGATGTAGCGTAGATAGTTCCATCAACATTCGACAGTAAGATGTCTTGATCATATGCTCTTACTCGCTTCATACCACCCGGCGGTATCTCGTTCACCTTTGCCACTTCAACAGCCATCTACCCATCCCACCTCACTGTTTCGCCAATGGTTTTCCTCGTTCCAAAAGGTCGAGAAGCGCCTTTCGTCCAAACACTTCTGCGTGCATCGCTAGAATTCCGAGCAATTTCTCTTCCCATTCCTTCTGTGATTCCTTGATTCCCTTGAAGACCTTTGCTTGCGCCGTTCGTCCCTTCGGCGTAAGCGCATAGTACACTCTGCCCGACTTCTCGTCTCGGGTAGATTTGATTATTCCTATCTTCTCCATCCGACGTAGGAAGGGATAGATCGTGCCAAAACTAACCTTGACGTGCCCTCCCATCATCCTACTAAATCGAGTTGCCAACTCATACCCGTACGCTCGCCCCTCCTTCATCGCGAAAAAGAATACCACCTCATACGGGGCCGCCTGGAATCCCTTCGGCATTCGCCCACCGGCATAGCGCATCGATATGATAAGCGGTATATTTTAATATTCCGTATAGGTGACTATCGACGAGATAGTATCGCATCGATATTCAGAACCAATTGAGGGACGAAATGATGGCGCTACCTTACGAGAAGCCGCGGACGCCGCCTACAACAGAGTCCAAGCAATTATCGAAGCGGAGACCACACCAGGCGATACCGTGATCGTCGCTGGGATCGGAAACACGATACGAATCGACTGAGCCACTATGATGGCTCTGCGGAGAGATGGAACGACGTCTACGATATCTGGCTACGCGATAGAAACTCATGGTCTGACTAAGAGTTTCAATAGCTTCACAGCAGTAGATCATGTCGACCTTACCGTTCACAAGGGAGAAATCTACGGTTTCCTGGGCCCAAACGGTGCAGGGAAGACCACAGCGATACGAATTCTCTGTACTCTGCTGTTACCCACATCAGGAACCGCTACTGTTGATGGATACGATGTTGTCCACCAAGCGAATGAGGTGCGAAAGAGGATTGGCCTCGTTTCTGAGAAGTTGATCATGTACCCGCGGCTAACGGCTCTTGAGAATCTCACGTTCTTCGGCAAACTATACAGGATTGACCGGAATACGCTTCAGAAGAAGTCAGAGGAATTACTTGAGATGATCAAGTTGACTCCGTTCAAAGACAAGCTAGTTGGTGGTTTCTCAAGTGGGATGAAGCAGAGAATAAACGTGATCCGTGCAATTCTACACGACCCTGACATCCTCTTCCTCGACGAGCCAACAACTGGGCTGGACCCACAGAGCACACGCTTCGTCAGGGATTTGGTCAAAGAATTGAAGCAGCGTGGTCACACCATCGTCCTGACAACGCACATAATGGAAGAAGCTGACGAACTCTCGGACCGCGTTTGCATTATAGACCACGGCAGGATTATGGCAGTGGATACCCCCCAAGCATTGAAGGATAGATACAACACCAACAGCCTACTGGATGTATTCCTAGAACTCACTGGCCGCGAACTGCGGGACTCTGCAAACGAGCGCATTTCCATGCGAGCCCCAATGGGTCGAATGTAAAATGGAAAAACCAATCACATGGGATATAACACTGGACATCGCACGCCGCGATCTCCTAGACCTCTGGCGGTCCAAAATGTTGCTCTTTTTCTTCGTTCTATTCCCGATCCTATTGATGAGCATGTTCGGCTACATGTATCCACCAATGCAAAAATTCAATGCAAACACAGGCACCATCGGTACCGCATTCCCAAACCTCCCAGTCTCGTTGGTACAGATGGATGATGGCCGGGCAGCGAACGCCGTTGCTGCCCAATTTATCCAAATCTCCCGACAGCAAGGTCTCTTCATAGTCTCTGAAACCGCAAGCTACCAAGCAGCCCGCAACCAACTTGTGGAAGGAAAACTCAAAGGAATCATAATCATACCGCAGGGCTTCAGCGACGCTCTGGCGGCTGGACAGCCCGCCACCGTCCAAGTGACGGTTGACGAAACGAATCCAACAACAGCCTCCGTCGTTCAATCCGAAATCTCAGCAATCTTCAACATCATCGGTTCAAGCATGTCCACGCAAAACATCAACAATATGGATGGTGGCAGAGTCAGCCCCGCATTCATAATGCACCCCATCTCCGTTACAGGGATACCACTAATCAGCGGAGTCGCATCCTCCTTCCAATTCCTAGCACCGGGCTTCATGGCACTCACCGTGATCACCGGCTCCCTCCAAGGAGTCGCAGCCGCCCTATCACGCGAAAAAGAGCAAGGAACAATGGACGGTCTCCTCGTTTCACCCATTCCCCACGTATCAATAATACTCGGCAAGGTGATGGCGCAGACTGTACGCGGGCTAATCCAAGGATTCCTCATCCTCGGACTATCCATGTTACTCTTCGGCGTGCAAATCTACGGCAGCCCGTTCATTATGTTCGTCGTTTTGTTGCTCGGGACAGCAAGCTTCGTCGGCGTCGGCATAATAATGACTGCCATAGCTCCCGACCAAGAAACCGCCCAAATGATGACAATGATTCTCCAGTTCCCAATGATGTTCATCAGCGGCATCATGTTCCCAATCGACCAGCTCCCCGGATGGATGCAACTGATAGGAAAAGCTTTGCCACTTTACTACGCAGCAGATGCTCTGCGCAAAGTGATAATCCTCAACGCGAGCCTAGCCGCCATCATGCCCGACGTGCTCATACTCATAGTCTACACGTTCCTAACCATGACTGCCGCCATACCGCTGTTTGAGAGCGCAATGAGACGTTGAAATCCAAGTGACGAACCATGATGACGCTGTCGCAAGCCAACCGACCGATGTTCAGAAAAGTAATGATGAGTTTGGGTCGAGAGGCAAGTCTTCTCTCAATCATCATGATCATTGTAATGGCCGCGCCTCTTGTCTGTAGCGTTGAAGCTGTTGCTCAGCCGGACGTTGTCGTTGCGTCGGTGTATTGGGGGACCAATCCATTGGGAGGTGTCTCGGTACACCCAGGGGACACTAACATCCCATTGTCAATTGCCCCGTCGAACTCGGAGGACGCGGCAGCCCGGGATGCCAGCGCCACGCTTGTCTTGACTTCTCCGTTTAGCTACATCTACAGTGTTAACGGAAATCAGGCCGCCGCTGAAACGGCTGATCAGAGCGCCGGCGATATCCTGGCAGGCTACCCCTTCACTCTGCGGTACGCTTTGACGGTTGCTTCGGACGCGATTGCGGGGATTCACAGGCTCACGCTAATCATTGATTACAAGACTGCTAGGGAACTGCTGCACGTCGAGAAGACCCTCACCGTAGACGTGCCCCTGTGGACGGGTGATGTTCGTGTTCAACACGTCGTGACTGTACCCGTGAAAGTCTACCCAGGCGACAGTCAAATGGCCGTGAAGGCGTGGCTCGTGAACTCGGGGGCAGGATAAACGGCTGACCTCCAAGTACGTCTCCTGCTACAGGCCCCGTTCCAAGCATCCTCGGGAGGCTCGGACACGTTCTTTCCCGGAACGATGCAGCCAGGACAGGTAAGCGAAGCAGGGTGCAGCGCCGCAGAGGTTGGGATGGCGATCTAGTTGGCGTGGCCTGTTCCCGATCGTCTCTGGCCTCAGTTACTAGCCTTCCTCGAAGAGAATGAGAGACGAGAGTTCAAGACGACTGAGTGGGCGTTGTTCCTGAGAACGCGTGCCCAGGAATTGCGGGAACCCCGACCGCGTCCTGGACGTTGGAGCCTCAGAATCCAGTTAGGTGCAAGTGCTGGCAATGTGAAGGGTAGCTTAGAGGGCTTTCTCCAGATGGTTTTGCGGATCTACCGAAGTCGTGGGGCACTCAACTACAACAAGCATACTGGATTGTGGTCGATGAAATGAATCGGGCTGAGAGACGAAGACTTGAGCACCGAGCGCATTAAACAGAAGATCCTTGCCAACTGAAGATTGTCAAACCTAGAGGATTCGCGTAGGCAGTGGCGGGCCCGGTGGGATTCGAACGCATGATAAAAGTCGTAGAGACATGACCTTGGAGAACGACTGGGCTATCCTACTGTGGGGTAAACGGTACCAGTAAACTGGTGCGCGAATCCCACCCCCCGCACTTTTTGATGAACCCACCGCTATCTCCGACAATACTCGGCGAGATTATATCGTTCGGATTATGGATGCGGAGAGAAGGCTATCGGGAATCCACGATCCAGCCATGCATACGAGCCCTCAAGGCCCTAGCTAAACGATCTAACCTACTTGATCCTGAATCTGTGAAGACCTATCTCGCATCATCTCACAATTCTGACTATGTGCGTTCAATCTGATGCGCGAGTTCAAGCCGTTCGATACTCTCACTGATGTCCTCTGGCGAGACGCCGAGTGCAGCGCCCGTCTCAGATAGTGAGATGAGGCCGCCGCGAAGCCTGATTATCGCAAGCACTGCCTGATCAAGAATATCGAAATCCTGAGTCTCCCACGTAACTATCTTGGTAATCAAGTGCGGCAATGGCGCGACTATCATCGACTGTCCGCACATATGGCAGAAGCGGCCATACGCGACATTGATCGATCTGCATCTAGGACAAACACTTAGTTCAGCACCGCACTCTGCGCAGAAGTGAGAGTCATCGTTGACGGCGGTCCCGCATTGAGGACATTCAGTACTTGCTACCTTCTCCTTGGTCCATATCGTCTCGCGTGCATGATGTGGAAACCGTGGAAGCATTTCCTTCATCTCGAGAGGCTTTTGCTATGCTGCTCACCTGCAATGGACCCTGTCTGGGAGTGTTCGATCTTATGCGCGAGTTCAAGCCGTTCGATACTCTCAATGATTTTGTGAAGCTTGACTATTGCAAGCGCTGCCTGGTCAAGGATGTCGAAATCCCGAGTCTCCCCAGCAAATATCCTTGTAATTTCGTTCGGAGCAGATGAGAGTATCATCGGCTGTCCGCACACGTGGCAAAATTGCGCATGGCCTACATTCGGTGATTTGCATCCATAACATACGATTAGGTGGACACCGCACTTCGCGCAATAGTGGTTCTCTCTGCTGATGGCAGATTCACATTGGGGGCATTCCAGGCTTGTCGTCTTCTCGCTGCTTGACGCTCTCTCGCGCGTATGATGGGACTGCGGAAGGATTTCATTCATCTCCAGCGCTTCCTGAGAAATTCGAATAAGAGTAGTACGCCGCTCATGTTGACGAAGCCCCAGACGGTTCCGAATGCGCTCTCAGCGGCCCATTGAGTCGGCGTCATGCCGACTAGACAAGTCGAATAGAGGAACCAGATTACTCCGCCGACCCCCTGCCAGAGAACAAACGCGGCGACCATGCATCGAAATGCCGCGAGTCCATCACCAGTCCCTCCAACTCGACTGATCAAGTCGCTGCCAAGCATTCCGCATATGACTCGGCGACCTAAGGCTTGAAACTCGGGCGGTCGCATCATAGCGATCTCACCTCACACCAGACGCGCCTAACTCTCACAGGAACTGAAGGAACTGGTTTTACACGGATCCCCAGGCGAGGTGGGATACATTGGCTGTTGGAAAAAGCCCACGGTGCCCAGCCCGAAGTGGAGGCGCTTCTTGTGCTCCATAGGAGAGGTTGGAGACCTACGGTTAGCGCAAGGCTTCCTATCGCCATCACAAATACGAAGACTAGTGCTTCTGACAACGTATACACCTGTCGATACACGTATCTACACTATGAGAATATATGGGTTTCGATACTGACGATACATTCTTATACACGTATAGCCACGGGACTTGGGGACGATAAATGAGCGGAGATCTTGCGGCTTGGCTAAGGTCCAGAATGAGGAGTATCGACTGCAGGCTTTCGGAGCTGAGCCGCCGATTGACGACTCGAGAGGCAAAATCTAGTGCCAAGCAACGATGACCTGAAGAAGTGGCTTGAGTCGCGTTTCCAGAAGATAGAGCAGCGGATAGACGAGCTTGAGAAATCAATCTCTGAAGAGAAGCAGTCGAAAGTTCGAATCGCTTGGTATAGGACCCTGCTGGGAATGGCTGACATGGGAGGACAGGTCGGCACCGAACAGCTTGCCGGCCACCTCGGCATAAGCCGAAGCGTAATCAGCGAATACCTAAACAGAATGGAAGAAGAAGGCCTCGTCAAGAGAGACTTCAACGAAGACCCAGCGCAGAAGTCGCGGTACGTCTGGCGAATAGACTGGAAATCACTTCCTCCAGAAATCGCGTCAAGACTCAAGAAGAAGTAGAGACCCAAGAGACCACGACACGAAATGCCATCAACAGATCAACTGCGCGTGGCACGAGTCCTGCTAACGCTAGCGACCATACTACTGCTCAGTGCCAACTTCGCATTTCTACTTAATGAACGTGCAGATGCAGCTTTCCCAGGTCGCAACGGCTGGATTGCATTCGCGAGCGACCGAGACGGCAACTATGAGATCTACGCAATGAATGCCGACGGATCAGGCCAGACGAATCTAAGCAAGAACCCAGCGACGGATCTCGCACCAGCTTGGTCACCAGACGGATCTAGGCTTGCATTTGACAGCAGTCGCGGCGGAAACCGCGATATCTATGTAATGAACGCGGACGGGTCAGGAGTTACTCGGTTGACTACTAATCCGGCAGATGATTGGTCGCCCTCTTGGTCTCCCGATGGCTCAAAGATCGCATTCAGCACGAACCGAGAGGATGGCAACAATGAGATCTACGTAATGAATGCCGACGGATCAGGCCAGACCAGGCTAACAAACAACCCAGCAGCTGATGTCACACCCGCTTGGTCACCTGACGGATCGAAGATCGCGTTTGAAAGTGGTCGCGACGGCACCGAACAGATCTATGTGATGAGCGCTGATGGGTCAGGAGTCACTCGACTGACCAATAATCATGCAAGCGATATCTTTCCCGCTTGGTCTCCTGACGGGTCAAAGATCGCGTTCACCAGCAACCGCGATGGAAAATACCAGATCTATGTGATGAATGCTGATGGGTCAGGACAGACCAACCTAAGTAACAATCCAGCAGCAGACGATGGAGCAGCTGCTTGGTCTCCTGACGGAGCAAAACTCGTCTTTGACAGTAGCCGTGATGGCAACGATGAAATCTACCTCATGAATGTTGATGGATCGGGAGTCACTCAATTGACAAACAAGCCTGCCACTGGTTTTGACCCAGACTGGCAACGTTTGGCGACCGCAACAACATCAACCCAGACAATAACAGTTTACACGACCAGTACAACCGTGATCCCGGTCTACTCGACAGTAGTGATTCGTGTCTCCTCAACGACTCTGATTCCAACAACCACCACGGTAAGCAAAACGCTCACAACCAAATCAGTCATAACATCGGTAAGCACAGGAACTGTCACGACCACTGTAATCAGTAACGTGACCAGAACTGCCTTCACGAACGTCACGGGCACCCAGACCGTTACGACGTCTGCTGCGCAGACAACGTCGCGCACGACTCAAACCACAACCGAGACAAGCACTGCATATACGAACGTTATCTCCACAACCACGCTGACAGGGCTCACAACTTTGACTTCGTCAGTTCAGGTAACACAAACGATTACAATTATAGACCCACTTGCCGAGGTGGTGATCGCTCTTCTCACCTTCACCACCTTCGCTGCTGTCGCGACTCTCCTCGTACCTCGCATTCGCGCACGTCGGTTTACGAGCAGGGTCTGTCGACAATGCGGCTACAGTAATCCACCTTACGTGCACTCGTTCTGTATCAAATGCGGAAATCCGCTGGAAGCTCCCAAAACCTAGGGGACTATGGGTACGCGATAAAAGTTCTGAAGAAACGGTCGCACCGTTTCTGGAATCTCATCCACATCACAATCGGGGCATGATGGATCAAGATTCACTCGAATCAACCTGGCTCTCTCGGACAACTCGACCTCTAACATCACATGCCCTTGCATCGTTCTCTCTGCGCCCCCTTTCGTATCGTCGTACTTGCCTGGAGGCAGAACTAGCAGGTGCATCCTCCGGAAAGCGAGGCTAGCCAGCATCGTTGCCAACAGAACCACCTTACAGTCACAGTCTCCTCCAGTCTTGACGGTCTCCCATGGCCACCTCACGTGCTCTCCGAAAACTTCACCCTTGTAAACTACTTTGTCACGCGTGTACTCGAAGACGAGCGTGAGTAGCCTCAGCTGGTCTGGGAAGGACAACTCGTGCGCGTCGTGAGGCTTCTCCTTCCCCAAAGCGACCTCGCCGATCATTGTCGTCAGTTCATCGATAGCAGTGTATTCCGGGTGATCCTTCGCTTCTGTAATTCTGGCTAGCATTGTGACTGCAACTTTCATTGTGTGTGGATCAAGCTGCGCTTGAGCTTCCGGATGAGAGATTACTTGCTTTGTTCCACAATACGAACAGTACGGCTCACCTTCACCAATGGCCTTCTTGCAAGAAACGCACAGATGCATTCTCTCAATCGCGACCTGTTCGGTCGGGAGGGATTTGACGGACGCCGGAGAGCCGAGTTTCGATGAGTCCTCGCTTGGTTGCGTGTCGACTGGTTTCCCACAATTGTGACAGAAATCTGACCAAGCCAGATTTGCTCCCCCGCAGACGCGGCAGAAAATGAGCTGTTGACCGCAACTGCCACAGAAGGCACGTCCCCCAGATGCAGGAGGAGCCGGGGTACCGCATTGAGGGCAGTTCTGTGGACCGATCTTCGGAGCCAACGGGAAGGCACTTCCAATCAAGGAGTCAGAATGAGACCCCTTAAGTGGTTATAATTGTTAGGCCTCGATTGTTAGATCGTCTGCAAATGCTCTTCTCGGATTGTCAAGCACTGGCAGTTAAGCCTAGCGAAGCTTTCTTCGAGAAGTGTAGGCTCTTTCAAGGCCTGCCAGAACCCTCAAGAGACTTGAGATGGAAGGAATGACGTCTCGAGGTGTCAGTCCGAGGTCTAGTTGTTGACAGCAGCAAAACGGAAGAGGCAAAGGCGCGGCAAAGGACGCAAGCACCCCAGTCGATTACCCAAAGAGAGCAAAACGATTCGACTCCTGACTAGGATCGATCGTCAAGTCAAGGTCCTCAGGGAAAGGCTGCCGCGCGTTCAGGTCTCGTCAGTGTATGGCAAGAGATTGCATCTTGTTCTTCGTCCGTTTGTGGTGAAGGGAACCTTTGACAATGTGGAATTGTCTAGGAGTACTACTCTGCTTGTCTCTGTTCCATACGATGTGCTGGACAGGACGCTGGAAGAGGCTGAGGTGTCGCCTGATAGGGAGGTCATCGGAATCATGCTCGGATCTTTTGAAGGAGAGATGATCGCTGTTTCCACCAGCGTGCCTGGAGAAGCAAGGAGCTCGATGCACGCGGAGCTGTCAGCGGAAGAGCTGGCCAGACTCCTGGATCGAGGCAAATTGCGCGATCCGAATGCGAAATTCGTTGGCTGGTATCACTCGCATCTTGGCCACGGCGTCGTCCCGTCGAAGCTAGATCTTCGAACACAGTCTGTTCTGCAGCAGTTCTCTCCAAGCATATTCGCTCTCATCGTTGACCCAAAGAGTAAGGAGCTAGAAGTGTACGTCACGGAGGCTCTCAGAAGAACCGATGCCGAGATCTCTGAGGACCTAGTCAGGTTCAAACTGCCGGTAAGCCAGCCAACGGAAAAGAAATCTTGAACGAGAAGAGTGATCTTCTCTGTGCTCAGAGGGGAGGAAACAAGGCTATAGAGAATCCACGATCCAGCCATGCATACGCGCCCTGAAAGCTGTAGAAGAGCAGTAGGTTCTACCGATACAGGCATATTCCATTTGAGAAGCCTAGACATAGACGCATAGAGAAGCTACCATTCATCCCAGAAGAGAGGGAGATCGACCAACTGATTTCGAGCATGGGAAAGAAGACCGCAACATTCCTTCAACTCCTCAAAGAGACAGGGATCAGACCCGGTGAAGCATGGAATCTAAGATGATAGATATCGACTCCGACAGAGCCACCGTAAATATCGTCCCCTTACCCTTCTGCCTTGGTGGCCGCTGGTCTCTTGAAGTTGGCTTACGATTTTATGATTTACGTTAGCTTTCGGAAGATCAAACCACCTGAGGAGATGGACGACAAACACTAGGAGGCCGTGAGTTCCTATAACGCATTGAACGAAACTTCCTTTTGTATTGCATTACTAGCGTGATGGTCTAAGGGAACTAATGCTATTCACGTAGGAGCTCGTCAACATCTCGGTACCACTTTCTTCTCTCTCCGATTTGTGATCTAATCTTCCAGCCCCTTGTCTTGGGCTCATTATCTATACGAGCCCGTAGAGCAGTGATCTTCGAACTCACATCCTTCTTATCCTCTTCGGAAAGCTTCTCATAAGTTTGAACTGCTTTTCTCACGTTTTCCAAGTTGATTGTGAACGTTTTCCAAAGCCCCCAATCGCGAGCGGTAAGGCGCGATAGATGATCTGCATTAATTGTGTCGTCGTCCGATCCGCCAATCTGATGTTCCCTTAGAAGCATTATGGTGTCAATAGCGTCCTTCTCATTCAGTTTGACTATTTGCATTTTCTCTAAGAGAAGCTCCGCGAGCGGCACGGTCGGATCATCCACTTCGAGCCTACCTTGGAAAACCACATCGTGACAGAACTCAAGCTTGTCTAGAAACACGTCGCAATGCCTACTACTGTCGCTGGCATCATAAAATATCAGCCTAGAGCCGAAAAGGGCTCTTACTCGCACGTCATGCTGATACCCGAGCTCGGCGAAAAGCTCGCTTATTCGGGAGCTTTCCTTTCTGTAGGAAGCGAAGTCTATATCAGTAAACGCGCGTCCGAGCATTCCCTGCATATAGGAGAATTTGGGGCAATGTATGTGAAACGCTAGTGCCCCGAGTAACCTCAATAATACGCCTTCGGTCTTGGCCGCATCCATGATTCTGTGTGCCTCTTCAAGAAAGTCAGCGCGTGCACTGCCGTACTTTGCCAAGATTATCCCACAAAGAGTCAACAAGGCTACACTCGGCGCCTAGATGAAACTTTGTGTTGATTCCTATCGACCTACCAGATGAGGAAACGACGGTCGGAAAGTTGACAAGTGTTAGCTCAAGAAGCCTGTCCAACCGGTGCTACATCCACAGGAAGGCTTTAAATCCGCAGCACTCGACTCTCTACGATATGACAAGCCAACCTGTAGCGTTTGTAAGAAAGGCTTCAGGGCTGCGCAGAGACGTCTCCTTATTGGATGTAGTCAGTCTGAATTTGAGCAACATGTCAGGCGGCGCAGCCCTAGGAATCATCGGTTTCACGACGGTGCTGCTCTCATCAATGTCTGGGGTGAACTTGGTATACGGCTCTATTCTGGCTTGGTTGCTATCAATCCCCGAGATCATTGTCTATACGATGATGACGACAAGAGTCAGTCGGACTGGTGGAGACTACGTGTGGGTCTCACGTGTCTACGGCGGATTCTTCGGAGGACCTCTTTCATTCATGGGCTACACACTTGAGACGATGGCATATCTGGCACTGATCGCGCTGGCAGCGGTTTTTGCGATTGGTTCAGTTGGAGTTGCACTTGGATATGAGAACATGCTTCCTCTAGCGTTGCCTGGGAATCTTCCTGGAGCTAACCTAGGGGGACAATTTGTCATTGCAGCAATAGTCTTTGCTGCACTCATAGCCGTCAACCTTCTCAAACCAAAAGCGGGTTACAAGGTCGTTGCGGTTGCGGTAATAGTGGCGATAGTGGCAACTTTTGTGGCCATTCTTACGCTCTTGGCTGCTGGAACGACGGGGGTGCAGAATTATATGAGTTTTCTTAACTCAATTGGCGTTAAAGATACGTATTCTTCAATTGCTAGTTCGTACAGTGGCCCAACGTTCGATTTTGGTGCAACCATATTCATGCTTCCATTCTTCGCGATCTTCGTCTATCCTTGGTTGAACGCAGGACCTGCTGTAGCTTCCGAGATTAAGGGCAGAGGTGCACTTCGATATAATGTGGTCATTTCTTCAGTTGTAACTCTCATAATCGTCACCACGGCGTTCGCAAGCATGTACTATGCGGGCGGTTTCAATTTTGTTAACGGTGCATTAGCCAACCCGACGCTAGTATTCGACTACGGTTTTAACTTCTGGACCCTCGCAATGGGCGTCTCTACCATTCCTGCGGTTTCGTGGTTCATCGGCTTAGGCTGGATCCTTTGGAACGTAGCTATCCTAGCCTACGGAATCATTGTTCTATCACGATACCTTTTTGCCCAATCCTTCGACAGATTCCTACCCGAGAAGATATCGCAGGTTAGCCCGAGCTACAATTCGCCTGTTGTCGCATTGCTCATTGAGCTGGTAGGTACTATAGTCTTGATTGGATTAGCTTCGTTCTTCTACGGTACGTTGGTTGCACTCTATGGAGCTGTGGTCGCATCAATGATCTATTTCTTCTTCATAGGAGTGGCCGCCGTAGTTTATGCTTTCAAGAATGAGAAAGGACAATCCAAAGCGATTCTATCAATTGCCGGAGTATTGATGGCAATCGTGTTTGCGTACATTGTCTACCAGTTCCTAGCCTCCCCAGCAATATGGGGAGGAAACCCAGTTGCATATGGTTGGGTCGTGGCCAGTTTCATCGCTGGAATACTAATCTATGCGGCCTCCAAATCATACTACTCCCAGCGTGGTATTGACATCTCACTCGCATACAAGGAATTGCCACCACTGTAGCCAGCTAATCGGCGGACCTGTTTCATGGCTTGCAGAATGGGTGAACTAGCAAACTAACCGGGATCAGGCGCGAGACGAAGACGCTAGAGAAATGCGCTAAAGTCGCCTATGGCAAGCTCTGCCACGCCAATGCCCACACGAACCCTGCTACTGGAAGGTGTGGGTGTACCTCATCAGCCTATTCCGCACTATCCGGACGTGAGCTGGCAGCCAACCACTTTCTTGTCTCCAATATTGACAATGGCTCCCCTCAGTACGCCCTCCAAATATTCACTGCCCGGATTAACCACGAGTGTTCTTCCAATCCTGGTTGTTCCTCTGGATTCGTGGATGTGACCGCACAAGTCGAGAAGCGGCTGATACTTTTCAACTTCGTGACGAATGGAAGTACTCCCAGCTCCGATCATGACGGCCTGTCCGCCCTGAAAAACAGGCTTTGGAGGAAACACGGAATCGTCCAGTTTCGGGCAAGTATCTAGCCCGCAGTTTATGGGAGGCACATGAACATTGAACACACAGTTCTCCATATCAGTTACAGAGGACAGCAGCTTCTCTGTTACCGATTCAAGATCTTCTTCGCTATGATCTCGCGGACATTTCCAGGGAGTGATATTGCTCCATCCTAAGTTCACCATTTCGTGAAGCTTGTCTATTTTGATCACTTTGTTATCGGAATTCTTCACATGCGGAGTGTCTCGGATGGCATCAATAATTTCTTGATAATCGTCATTTCCGCCCGTTAAATAACAAGTCACGCCCAGGTCAGAGAGGAAAGGTTCAGCACGTTCGACCCATTTTACCAATGTCTCCTTCATGGT
>Ga0208039_1000866_pt1 | contig 14751 bp, 15 predicted proteins | sample June2015DPH_20_1_2_FD_184722 | JGI IMG/M metagenome (GOLD analysis project Ga0208039, IMG submission 184722) | Peatland microbial communities from SPRUCE experiment site at the Marcell Experimental Forest, Minnesota, USA - June2015DPH_20_150... | ecosystem: Environmental > Terrestrial > Soil >... | reverse complement strand
AATTCATAATGCAGTCATCCGAGCAAGGATTCTTGCTGGGCGGTTTATCATCAAAAAAGACTTTGCAAGTTTACACTTCTGATGTTTCAGGGTTAATAGCTAAAATTGTTAATCCATGGGATAAGACTAAGCGCATCGTGGTTTTAGCAGGAAACAAAGCTGTAGGAACAAAAGCGTGCGTTTTAGCCTTGACTAATTTTTGGAAGAAAACTCTGCAAAAATACAAAGGCGAGGACACTTTCGCCGTTGTGATTCAGGGGTTTGATTTAGATGGGGACGGCAAAGTGGATTCCATTGAGGTTAACGAGTAATTGAGTGCTAAAGAAACAAGAGAAAACATGTCGGCTGCTGGGCACGAAAATATTAAAGCTATTCACCCTTCAACTTTAATGTTTACACGAGAAAAGCACCTGTCAAAAACTGGCGATTGCATAATCGGAGTAGCCGCAGATAAAGCAGTAGCGGACTTAAACCCAACATTCAAAGACAAATTGAAAAGACCAAACGCTAAACTAACCATCATTATCGAGGCTGGCGGCTTAACAGAGCAAATTAACGCCTTTGGCTCACCAAGGTTGATTTTAACTCATCCAACCGATATGGTGATTAGAAAAAGCGATTATATTTGTAACCGAACGCTGGCAATTCGTGCTGACAAATCAGCAAATGATTTACCAAGAGAATTGGTGGAGAAGCTAAAAAATCCACGACAGAAAGTCAATATTACACTCATTCTTCATGACTAAGCAACTTTAGCATCTAAAACAATCTGCGACTCATACGGAGCAGTTTCACGGATGCTTTTAGCATAAAGAAACGATTCCACTTTTCTGCCGGCTTTCCATGCAGCTTCAGAAAAACGAAGTTTTAGGTTTTCTATTGAGTCAGGTGAACGAACGAAAGCGTAAAAATGGATTATTCCACCTTGAGGCTTGATTGCTTGGCAAGCGGCATCCACAAACTCGATTGCTGTTTCAGGCAAATTCATTATTACACGGTCTGCCAGACCATGAAGCTTGTTTGAGGTAATTTGCTTTGCATCTCCGAGGATGGGGAAGACTCGGTTTTCAACCCTGTTAACCCTTACGTTAACTTTAAGCAACTCAACGGCTTCAGGATTGATATCAACAGCGTAAACCTTCACTTTTAGGTTTTTTTTGGCGATTAGCACTGAGAAGGGTCCAACTCCAGCGAATAAGTCTACCACGGTTTCGCCAGTTTGCACGAGTGATGCAACGCGCTGGTGCTCATGTGAAAGCCGAGGAGAAAAATACGCTTTGGCAATGTCAACGTGATATTGGCATCCAAATTCTCTGTGGACTGTTTGGGTTTTGTGTTCTCCAGCGATAAAAGTGAACTCGCGCAATCGGTAGGTTCCGCTTATTGCGCCTGCTTTTGCGAGCACGGTTCGAATGTTTCTGTGTGTTTTCAGGATTGCTTCGCCGATGAGGTTTTCGTACGTTTTGAGTTCTGGTGGAACTTCAATTATGGCTATGTCTCCTATTATGTCTAATGCCTGAGGCAAACTTGCCAGCAAATGCGAAGGTAAGGTTTTTTCGAGCGCTTGAATGAGAGTTTCTGCCGGAGGCTTTTTTTCAGTGAAAACGCTAGTTGTTAATTGATAATTTGGCACTTGATTTTTTAGCGTTGCCAATTCGTTTTCTTCTGGATGCCTAATTAAGGGGATGCAAAGGGTGCCTTCATCCCGTTGAATTCCCAATGATTTATCGATAAGTTCAAGTTTGTTGGCTAATGCTATTGTTCTCTGGCCTTGTTTTTTTGGAACTTTTATGCAAATGGTTGATTTAGGCATGCAATCAGCTGCTTTTTTCTATCCTATGAAGGTTGTTTACTTTTTGAATGGTGAATTTAACGTTTAATATTTTTTCCATCAGCCAAATGTTAGCTTCAATATGCTCCGAAATTGTTCTAGCCAAAAAGACTGATTTGCCCTGTGCCAACGCCATGTAGGGAATAAGCATATCTGCCAAGTAAACATCAACCGTTGGCTCAGCAGATAACTCAGTGATGAGCTTTTCAGCAGCTTCTTTTCCAACGGCTTCACTGGTTTTACCGAGTTCACCTATCGCGTCAGAACCAATGATTACGCCTGAGTCGGTTTCAGCCCACAAAACAATTGAGCTTCCCTTTTGGAAAGTGTTCGATTGGTCGTTTACGACTTGGATAGTGGCGCTGTAGCCGTTTTGTGAGAGGTAGTCTTCTGCTGCCTTTGCTTGCCTCTCTGCCACTTGCTTATGGGCTAAAAAGGTGCAGACTGAAACGCCCTTTATGCTTTTTAACTTGCCAAAATTCTCCAGCTGAATCGGTTTTAGCGCGCGGTTAGGTTTAACGGTCATTGTTGCTTCTCCCATTCCTTTTGGGTAATAACCGTATTTTTGAACAGTTATGGCAGCGTCAATTCCCATTTGCTTCAACGCTGGCAGGAACACATTTCGCATGTAATTGATGGTGGGTGCATGAGTTGTGTCTGTTCCGCCTTTTGCCACATGTAAGTGCACAGGGTTATCAGCGAACAAACAGATTGGCAGTGTCGCCAGTAGCAGCATTGGGATGCTTCCTGCGGTTTCGATTTCTGCTTCAATGCTACCGCCTTTTATTTGCTGGGGCGTGAACCAAAGCTCTCTTGAGCCTAGGGTTGCTCCTCGCACTTTGGCGTTGCAGAGTTTGGCTGCTGTCAGCACTGCTTCCAAATGTTGATGTTTTAAGCCTGGTTGAGGGCGGTTTTGTCTTATGTTATAGATATGTAGCGGCTGTTTTGTGATGGCTGCCAAGGCTACGGAGAGGCGAAGTATTGTGCCGCTTCCGCTTTTTTGGCTTCCGTCGATTTCAATCATGCCCTTTTCTTCTTCCAGATTTTAGCTATTGTGGTGTTGCAAATAATTAATAAGCGTCTTGGGATTAATTAGGAGTTTGAAGGGAGCGTTTGCATGAGCACTGATAAAGAAAAACTGAATGAGCTAGTCGGAAAAGTTGATGAAATACTTACTGTTTTAAGCAAAATTTCAGAAGATTTGCGTTCCGTTTCAGCATCAATGAAGTCACTTGCTGTGGGTCAAATTACTCAGCCTGCAGCTGCTCAAGCGCCAGCAACACGTGACGTTAGTGCAAAACCGAGGTCGCTTGATGACATTCGCGTGTCATTCCCAGAGGAACTGGAGGCTCGATTAACCTTTGAGGAGAAAGGTGACTACATAATTATTAAACCTAAGCAGTTTTTGGGTTCAGAAAACTTTGCAAAGATTGCTTCTGCAGTGCGAGGCATGGGTGGTGAATATATTAGCGCTGGAAAAGATTCACATTTTAGAGTCCCCAATAAAAAAGCGTAACTTTGCCTATCGCATTTTGAAGTCGCTAAATTCTCCTCGATAATCTTCCCATGATGCATCAATGTTTGTTACTCTTGCATACGAAGGGCCATGATGGCAGTATTCCACGAGTGCTTTAACAGCTTCTTCTTCGCCTTCAAAAACTGTTTCCACTCTACCATCAGGCAAATTACGTACCCAACCTGTAACACCAAAACTTTCCGCTTGCTGCTTGGTTTTTTGCCTAAAGAAAACGCCTTGAACTCTGCCGCTTACAAAGACGTGTACTCTGGTTTTCATGGGTTAAATCTTCTTTTGGCGGTTTAAGAGGTTTTCACTTTCACTCACCTCTCTACTGCTTGAAAGAGTCGTTTCATGACTTGTTTTAAAAGCATTTTTTGCAGACTTAGTGTTTGTGGTGTGCCATGTTCAAGGGGAACTGTGGGAAACTGATGGTTTACGCGTCAACGGGTGTTCCATGTAGGAAACGGTTGGAATCGGTTAGGACTGCCACGCGGGAAACGGCTAAGCGTTTGAATTTAGATTTTGAGATGGTAAGGTTCGATGGGGCGTGTTCGCCGATTTACGTTTACTATGAGGAAAGCGATGGCGATGAGCCTATTCCGCTTTACTGTGATGAAGGCAAAATGTCTGGTTTAGAGGAGATATGTTCAGCGTTGAGGAGTATGATGTTTGTTTTGTCTTTTCATCCTAAGCATACTGCGCTGAGGCAGATGAGAAAGGAAATCATTAAACTTTCGTGAAACGTATTGCTTGGTTTTCGAGTATTACTTCGTAAACTTGGTTAACATCAAAACTGATGCCTAAGCTGTCGTATTCCTGCTCCGTTAAGAAAAGGATTATTTTTGGCGTGGCAAGCTGTGTTCTCTGGGGCAGGAAGGGCATTTGCTGTTGGAGTGCTTGCATGATGTCCTGTGCCATTTTGGCTTCATCCGATTGTGGTCTTAGCACATAGGGATTGACTTCTTGCTCTTCAAGCAATTCAATTCTTTTTCCAAGGTTGCCGTCTAAATCACGGGTTGACTCGATTTTGTTTACTCTCACGCGGAACATTCGGGGTTCACTTCTTATTTATGAGATACCGTGGTCATAGATTTAATTCTTTACACCAATTGCATGGCAGTTTCCTTATCAAGGTATTTTCCTATTCCGAAGCGATGCAAAGACCCAAGAACCTTAACAAGTTCCTCTTTCGGTTCAGGATCAACGATTTCCCTAAAATTGCTGAACCTTATGAAAGTCATCATTTCTCTACCACCAGCGAACTTTTTGTATTCATCGAACGACTCAAAACAGCTTTCGCTGCCAAGCTTTTCCCATAACTCTTCGTAATTGCCAGTTAAGCGCTCAACGAAATCTGCAGCACCCAAAACTTGCCTTTTTCTAGTAACATAAAATAGTAGCTGCTGAACCTGTTTGGGTGCAACTTGGTTTTTTCGGATAAAAACGTGTGTTCCAAGAGTGGTTTTGTTGCGTTGGCGCAATCGGTTCCAATATTTCTCGTCAACCGTTAAGATGTAAGCATAACGTTCACTTGTCATGGGCTTCGCTTCCTTGAAAGAGTATTAGAAGCGGTTGCCAAAATAACAGTTTCGCATGTTCGCTATGGTGGTGCTTGGGGAGAATCACTGTGTGCTTGTTTCTTGATTTCTCTAATTCTCTTATCGATCTGTTTTAGTTGGTCCTGCATCATTTTGACTGTTTCGTAGGCGTGCTTTCGCTCGTGTTCAAGGTGTTCGAGATTTGCTTCGCTGTCTGATGTCTCTTCAAGGAAAGGAGTGAATAAGGAAGGCATGTTTGGCATAGACGTAGTTGTCTCGATATTGAGGACGTCTTTGGCGAATTCCCTGAAAAGGTTGCCGATGTTGTCAGCGATTTCGGTTTGCTTTACGATGGCTCGTCTGAGGATGAGTTCTCCTGATTCGGTGATTTTGTAAACTTTGAGCTTGCGGTTTTTCTGGATTTGCCATTCGCCTTTGATGTATCCTGATTTTTCCAAGTCGCGTAGAATGGGGTAGACGCCGCCTGCGGTGGGTTTCCAGAAGCCCTTGGTTCGCTTGTTGATTTCTTTCATGATTTCGTAGCCGTGGGAGGGTTTTTTGTTGAGAAGGATGAGGACTCCAATACGTATGTAGCCTTTTTGGGCTTCTTTGAGCCAGTTTGCGGTTGTCTTCTCTTCAGTTTCTGTTGCCATAGTGTTCGAATCTATAGTTGTCTGCAGTAATACTTATATTTTACCGCAATATATTGCTCTGAATAATATTGCGTTAATGTGGTTACCGAAATGGCGAATGCGTCGATAATCGAAGTCAAGAACCTCACAAAAATGTTCAACAAATTCACAGCCGTAGACGACATCTCATTCGACGTCAAAAAAGGCGAAATCTTCGGCTTGCTTGGCCCCAACGGAGCCGGCAAAAGCACAATCCTGCGCATGCTCTCCACGTTAGCCCGACCCACGAAGGGAACCGCCACAATAGGCGGCTATGACATTGTTAAAGATGACACTGAAGTGCGCACACTTATCGGCATCGTTTCTGAGAAAATGATAATGTACAACCGCCTAACCGCCAAAGAGAACCTCTGGTTTTTCGGCAGCCTCTTCAACATCCCCAAAGACGTCTTAACCAAACGCATCGATGAACTGCTGGAACTGGTGCAGCTGACTCAGTGGAAGAACGCCCAAGTGGGCACGTTTTCAACTGGAATGCGCCAGAGAATGAATGTGGTCCGAGCGTTACTTAACATGCCTCAGGTGCTGTTTTTGGATGAGCCCACGTTAGGTTTAGACCCCCAGTCCTCAGTTGAAATCAGAGAATTCATAAAGAAACTAAACCGGGAAAACGGCGCAACCGTCGTTATAACCACCCACATGATGGTTGACGCCGACTTACTGTGTGACCGCATTGCAATTATAGATCATGGAAAAATCGAGGCGTTGGACACCTCAGCCAACTTGAAAAAAATAATTTCAGGAGCGGACACAACCATAATAAAACTTAGCATACCTAACCTTTCTTCAGTTCTCATAGAAAATCTTCAGGCGCTTAAATGCGCAGATGCCGTAACCCAAGAGAACTCAACTGAACTTAAGATTTTGGTTCACGGCGACGAAGCGTTTGATAACATCATAGATGCCATACGAGCAAACGGCGGAAAAATAAGCTCCATGGAAAACCTACAACCAACCCTTGAAGACGTGTTCCTTCACATTACGGGTCATCAAGTAAGAGATAGCGCAGACCAGAAAATCCCTATGACACATAGGCATTTCGGGGAAGCGCCAAGGAGAGTTAGGTGAGAAGGATGGGCGCAAAAACTCTTCTTTCACACTCTTTCAGAATTGCTTGGAAAGACCTGACTGAATTGTTCAGAAACCGACTGGGGCTAGTTCTGCTTATACTGATGCCTCTGTTTATGATGGTCATGGTTGGATTCATCTATCCATCCAACGGCACGGTGAATAACCTGCAAGTTGGGCTGGTCAATGAGGATTCAGGTTTTAACAACATCACTCTTCCAAGCCAAAGCTTCATCATGGGTCTGCAACAGATTAACAACCAAACCCACATGCTGATTATCACTAACGTGTCAAGCGTAGCGGATATACGAGATATGGTTCAGAAGGGAGACCTTGAAGGCGGCATCATCATTCCCAGTAACTTTTCTACAAGCATCATGACTGGACAGCAAGGCACCCTCATTATTGTTAGCGATGAGTCTAACCCACAAATATCCGCCACCATTCAAGGCGTTTTGAAAACTGTGTTTGATGAAATGGGAACCGCTATAGCGCAACAAAAGGTCCAAGCGCTCAATGTAACAAACACCTTAGCAGTCGTTAAACCCTTTAACGTACAAACCCAAGGCATCGTCTCAGGCAACCCCACCTACTTTGACTTCATCGCTCCAGGGATAATGGCTATGACGGTTATGATGAGTGTCATGACGGGGCTGCCAGTCGCTATTTCCCAAGAGAAAGAGATTGGCACAATGGACGGCATGATGGTGGCGCCAATCAACAGGCTCTCCATAATCCTAGGCAAGACTTTAGGGCAAACTGCAAGGGGACTTATTCAAGGAATAATTATACTCATATTAGCCGTGGGCTTGTTTGGAGTAGCAATCCAAGGAAGCATCCTCCTCGTATTTGCACTGCTCCTGCTAGGTGTGTTCTCCTTCGTCGGCTTAGGCATAGTCATAACCTCCTTTACAAAAGACCAAGAGACCGCTCAGATGCTCATGATGACACTGATGTTTCCAATGATGTTCCTCAGCGGCGTCTTCTTCCCAATCCAGCAGATGCCTTGGTACATGCAAGACATCTCAAAGATCCTACCCTTAACCTACGCTTCAGACGCACTTAGAAGAGTCATGGTGCTAGGCGCTGGAATCCCCGCGATATCAACAGACCTCATCGTGCTGATAGTATTCGGAGCCGTAATGATAGCTATTGCAGTGCCAGTGTTTAGAAGGATGATGACAAGGTGAAAATACAGAGAAGACTCGGTTAAGAACATCTTGCTTGGAGGAAAAGTAGTTTGAAAAGAATTACTGTTTTCGGAGCAACCGGTGGAACAGGGAAGCATCTTGTGGAACAGGCGCTTACATCTGGAAACGAGGTCGTTGCATATGTTCGCGATCCCTCAAAACTTGGCATCGTACATGAACACCTGTCGATTGTTCAGGGTGAGTTGTCTGACGCTGCCTTAATTGAGCGTGCCGTTAGTGGTGCGGATGCAGTCATTAGCGTGTTGGGACCTCGGGGCGGCTCAAAAAACAAACCACTCACTGAAGGGATGCAAAACATAATTGCAGCCATGAAAAAGCAGGGCGTGCGCAGGTTAATAATAACTTCAACCTTAAGTGCTAAAGACCCTAACGATATGCCTGAGTTCAAAGCAAGGGTTTTAGTCGGCCTTGTTAAGCTCACTATGAACGCTACGTACGAAGAGATAGTAAGCGTCGCCGAAGCAGTGCGTGCATCCGACCTTGACTGGACAATAGTGCGTCTGACCATGCTTAATAACAAGCCTAAATCCGGAAAAGTTAGAGCTGGTTACCTAGGCAGGGGCGAGGTGGGCACTTGGATTTCGCGTGCTGACATCGCGGACTTTATGCTCAGTCAAATTGAAGATGTAAAATATATGCGGCAGGCACCTGCAATTAGCAATTAATTGATGGAGAATGAAACTTGAGTACCCTTTGTTCAAGATGCCCTTTCTTTCAACTTGCCCCACTAATAAAACGCAAGAACGCTCGCAAGAGGTGTCGCATCGAGCCTCCAAGGCAACTGCGAATCTACGAATGCAAAGACTTCCCTAAAAAGGAGTTTTTCAGAAGATCGAATTGAGTCATTTTCTTCTTTTACCTGCTTTATTGGCGGCTGTTTTGAACGATTGCCCCGTTACGGTTTTATATGCTACAAGCATACAACTGGAAAGAAGAGAAATAAGCTATGTCGGACACTGGAGTAACCGTAAAGAAAAACCAAGACTTCTCCGAGTGGTACGTGGAAGTCGTTTTGAAAGCTGGACTTGCAGATTACGCGCCTGTTAAAGGCTGCATGATAATCCGCGAAGACGCTTACGCGATATGGGAAAAAATCCAAGAAATCCTAAACAAAAAAATCAAAGCCACAGGGCATCGGAACGTGTATTTTCCCATGTTTATCCCTGAAGGCTTACTAAAGAAAGAAGCGGAGCATTTCGCTGGATTCACCCCAGAAGTTGCTTGGATCACTCAGGGCGGAGACACCCCGCTAGAGGAGAAGCTTGCCATTAGACCAACCAGCGAAACCATAATGTACGCTACCTTTGCCAAGTGGATTCGCAGCTGGCGAGACTTACCCGTCAAGATTAATCAGTGGTGCAATATTGTGCGGTGGGAAACAAAAGCCACAAGACTCTTTTTGCGAACAAGAGAGTTTCTTTGGCAAGAAGGCCACACTGCACACGCCACAAGTGAGGAAGCAGAAGCAGAAGTCATGTATGCCCTAAACGAGTATAGGGACATAATGGAAAATTACCTTGCAATTCCAGTGCTCGTGGGGACAAAAAGTGACAGCGAAAAATTTGCTGGAGCCCTCTACACTACGGCATTAGAAGCGATGATGCCTGATGGTAAAGCGTTGCAGATGGGAACCAGCCACAATCTTGGCCAGAACTTCGGGAAAGTCTTTGATGTTAAATTCATCGGTGAGGACGAGAAGGACCATTATGTTTGGCAAACCAGCTGGGGCATCACCACGCGACTTATTGGCGCTATGGTAATGGTTCACGGCGACGACAAAGGCTTAATCATACCTCCCAAAGTCGCACCCACACAGGTTGTTATTGTTCCTATTCCTTACAAGGGTGCAGAACCCGCTGCAATAGCCGCTAAAGCTAAAGAAATCGCTGAAACGCTCAAGGCTAAAGGTGTAAGCTTTGTGTTAGATGACCGGGAAGAGTACACGCCAGGCTGGAAATTTAATCAGTGGGAACTCAAAGGCGTTCCAATCAGAATAGAAATTGGTCCGCGAGACCTCAAACAGCAGCAAGTGGTAATGGTAAGACGGGACACCTGCCAAAAACTCGCAGTTAAAGAAATAGACATTCCAGCCACTGTAGAGAAGCTTCTGCAAGAAATTCAGGATAGCATGTTTGCTAAAGCCAAAGCCTTTCTGCAAGAAAAAACCAGCACTGTGCAAAGCTATGAGGAATTCAAAAAAGTCATATGTGACAAGGGCGGGTTTGTCAAGGCAGCATGGTGCGGCAGCGCTGACTGTGAAGCAAAGATTAAAGATGAAACAGGTGCAACCATCAGAGTTCGACCCTTCCAGAAAGAAGAACCAACGACGAACTGCGTTTACTGTGGGCAAAAAGCTAAAGAAATGGTGTATTTTGCGAGGGCGTACTGACAGTAGGCTGGTTTTCTTCTAATTTAACGTATGTATCCAGTTGTTTAGCCTCATCAACGAGACCTAGCCGTTCCAAAGTGGGTTTCTTTGGTATTCCCCGTTCATCCCACCCTCTCTTCTCATAGTAGGTGTTCAGCATATCATTGTATTTTTTAAAATCAAGCATAGAACCTTTTAATGTGCCTTCGGTTAGTGGTTCTTTAAACCATCTCATAGGCGGAACATCCAAGTCTCTGGTCCATTTTTCCTTGTACTCTCGCACCCAGAAAGCGCGCATTAAATTGAGTATTCTATCGCTTATCTGGTTTAACTGCTCTAAAGAAAACTCTATTCCGGTGGCTGCACGCAAGTATTTTTGGTACCATTCAAGCTCAAAGCCAAGCGAGTTGTAGGGGAAACGACAGACGGTTAATGCCTCGAAGAGTCCGCCACGTATAAGCTGGGTTTTAATTAGGTAATCAACTTTTTCTTCGTCATAATTTCCTCTGCCAGCTTTAATCTCCCATGTTATAACCCAAGCGTCTTTATGGTGGGCGCCAATTGAGCTCGTGCCGTAAGCCAAAGCCATACCGGGCGCAGCATGGCAATCGTAACCGGAGACCTCTAAGCCTTTAACATGCATTGCCCAATCGCTCGATCCATTGCCAATCGCTGCTGAAGCAGCTCGGACTCCTTCAGCTAAGACTGCCCCCAAACCGCGCCTGTAAGCAATATCATTAATCAACGCTTTAGTCTCTTCAAACTGCCCCCATTGAATCTTTTCGGCTATCAGTCCTTTCTCGGAGGCTTCCATGGCAAAGCCAAGCACGTTCCCAAGAGAGATAGAATCAAACCCAAACTCGTCAGCCATGCGGTTCAAGGTGGCGATTTGCGCAAGATTCCCCAAACCAATGTTAGAACCCAGCATAATCACGTTCTCGTAATCCAGTTCTGAATCTTTTCCTTCGCTGTCTTTAACAACGTTGCCGCATGTCATGTTGCATTGTGGGCATCCGCGGTTCGCGATTTTGATTTTTTCCATAGCAAACCCTCCAATTTCCTCAGCTCTATCGAAAACGCCTTGCCTGTAATTGAAGGTGGGAAGTGCACTGTTCTCCTGCGACCACTCCACTGTCGACATGGTTCCTTGCCTTTTCCAAAAAGCGTAAAGTGGTTTAGCGAGGACTTCTCGGTAACCGTCGGCAGCCAACTTTTTCATCTCGTTGGGGTCTGCAAGCGGTATTGAGGAAGAGCCTTCGATTACTATGGCCTTCAAATTTTTGGAGCCCATGACAGCGCCCATTCCAGGTCGTCCGCCCGCGCGTCCCTCTTGCGAAACAATGGTTGCAAACTTGATAAGGTTCTCTCCAGCTGGACCGATAGAGACGATGCCTGCCGTGCGCGAATATTTTTTACTCAACTGTTCGTGTGTTTCAAAGGAGTTTAAGCCCCAAAAATCCTTAGCATCCACGAACTCACAGGCTTTATCTTTAATATGGAGAATGACTGGTGTTTGCGCTTTGCCCTCTATGATGAGCGCGTCGTAACCAGCCTTGCGCATGTTCACAGCCGCCCACGTCCCCGAATTTCCATCGCCATAACCGCCGGTTAAGGGGCTTTTTGAGGCAACAACGAGTTTGCCGCTGTTCGGTAGGCCAATGGCTGTTAGTGGTCCAGCGGCAAAAATCAGTTTGTTTTCAGGTGATAATGGGTCGGTTCCCTGCTTGAGGGTGTCCCAAAGGATTTTGACTGCGAAGCCTCTGCCGCCGAGAAAATTCAACGCTAAAGATTCGTCATATTGTTCTGCAACAGCCTTACTTTTGCTTAAATCTATTTTAAGAAAAGCGCCAATCCAGCCAAACATCTTTTTTCACCAAAACCAACCTTTATTCAAAGAGAATCGGAAATAAAAATGTGCTGAGAAGTAACAGATATCCTTCCTTATAGGCGATAAAATATAAGTAAGTCTATTCATGCTGTTTAATCTTAGGAAGATTTATTTTTTCGGTTAGCAAGTGTTTGGGTTACAGGTAACACAAGTTGGCGCGAATCAAAGTAACCAGCAGAGCAAAAAACATCGAGTATGCGATACGAGACGTGATACCATACACTGAACAACTAGTGAAAAACGGCCAAAAAATCTACTACCTAAACATAGGCGATCCTGCGGCATTCGATTTTAAAACGCCACAAAACGTTAAAGACGCTTTAAGCAAGGCAATTGAACAAGGCGACAATTACTATTCACCTTCCGAAGGAAGAGCCGACCTCAGAGAAGCCATCGTCAGAAAAGAGAAAAAAGTCAACAATGTAGACATTTCAGCGGACAATGTGCTAATTACAGAGGGCATTTCGGAAGGAATCCAAATGATCCTTGGAGCCCTCGTTGAAAGAGGCGACGAAATACTCTTTCCAGGCCCAACCTATCCACCGTACATTTCATATACCAGATTTTTTGACGGCACACCAGTTGCATATGAAACAATCGAAGAGGAAGGTTGGCAGCCAAACCTTGATGATTTGAGAAGCAAAATATCAGAAAAAACACGCGCATTAGTAATTATTAACCCAAACAATCCCACGGGCGCAGTTTACGATAGGAAAATGATTCAGGAAATGCTTGACATAGCAGGCGAACACGGCTTACTTGTGATTTCCGATGAAATTTACGACCAAATAACTTACGAGAAAGAATTCGTCAGCACCGCCTACCTGTCCAAGGACGTGCCTGTTGTTGGGTTAAACGGGTTCTCCAAAGTTTACCAAATGACAGGTTGGCGCTTAGGCTACATGTACTTTAAAGGCGAAGGCAAACAACTCGACGAGCTTAAGCAAGCTGTTGAGAAGGAATGCCGAATCCGCATTTGTGCCAATACGCCCGTTCAGATAGCTGGAGCAGCCGCACTTAATGGGCCTCAAGATTGCGTAAAAGATATTGTTGATAGGTTGAAACAGAGAAGAGACTTCGCGTGGAAACGATTAAACGAAATTGAAGGCATAAGTACCACAAAACCCGAAGGCGCTTTCTATATCTTCCCCAAAATCCACGAAGTAGGCACACGATGGAAAACCGACATGGAATTCGTCGTGGAACTGCTAAAAGAAACCGGCGTACTCATCGTTAACGGCTCAGGCTTTGACCCAGTTTACGGCAAAGGCCACGCCCGAGCAGTTTTCCTGCCGCCGATAGAAGAGCTGGATGAAGCGTTCAACGCGTTAGAACAATTTATGAAGAAAAGAAAGAAACCATGACCAGAATACACAGGCTTGTTTTAGACGCTGACTGAATCCGAAGGATACTCTCTTTTTAAGCGTAATTTTCATAGCTAAAAAGAGCCTACTCCTCCCTGAGTAATGCTGACTCTATAGCGCGCACTATGCTGTAGGGAAAGTGCGCACGCTTAAATACAGAAGAAACAAATAATCCTTTAATTGAACAAAGAACTTTTTGAATAGTAACACATAAAAACAGCTTCCAAGCTCATAGCGAAACAGTGGAATCAGGAATGGAAGATACATTACAGAAATTGGACGCATTCTTTAATCCTCGTTCAGTCGCAGTTATCGGAGCAACAAAAAAAGTTGATAAAGCAGGACACGTGATTTTCAAAAATTTTTCAACCAACAAGATGCGTGGAGTTTTCAAGGGAGAACTCTACCCTGTAAATCCAAATGAAGATTCAATCTTAGGTTTCAAATGTTACCCTTCTCTAACCCACATTCCTGACGAAGTGGAATTAATTGTAGTTATTGTTCCAGCGAAAGTTGTGCCCAGCATCATGGAGGAAGCAGCAGCCAAAAAGGTCAAAGCCGCTATCATAATTAGCTCAGGCTTCAGAGAAGTTGGAAACGCAGAACTAGAAGAACAAGTAGTGGCCGCAGCTAAAAAAGGCGAAATACGCGTTTTAGGACCCAACTGCCTTGGAGTTTACTATTCAAAAACAGGTATAGATACTCTGTTTCTTCCAGAAACAAAAATTCTCACAACCGGAGACGAAGTTGTAGCAACGCCCAGACCAATGCCCGGCAACATAGCCATGATCACTCAAAGTGGAGCCTTCGGCGTTGCCGCCCTAGACTATTTGACAGGTCGACAGATGGGCGTTAGCAAATTCGTCAGCTTCGGCAACAAATGCGACGTGACCGAATCAGACCTACTTCATTATTTACTTCATGATAAGGAAACCAAAGTCATACTCGTTTATTTAGAAGACATTAAAGCAGGAAGAGAATTCCTAAAAATAGCAAAAAAAGTTACAGTAAAAAAACCCGTCGTAGTCATAAAATCTGGCAAGAGCGCTGCTGGAGCAAGAGCTGCCGCGTCACATACTGGCGCCATTGCAGGGTCAGACAAAATTTACGATGCTGCCTTCGAGCAGGGTGGAATTATTAGAGCAAGAGATATGGAGGAGTTTTTTGACATTGGAAAAGCCTTAGCTATGCAGCCGCCAGCTATGGGCAAAAATATCGGCATACTCACAGACGCAGGTGGACCCGGCGTTATGACCGTCGATGAATGCGAAC
>Ga0208039_1000865_pt1 | contig 14756 bp, 26 predicted proteins | sample June2015DPH_20_1_2_FD_184722 | JGI IMG/M metagenome (GOLD analysis project Ga0208039, IMG submission 184722) | Peatland microbial communities from SPRUCE experiment site at the Marcell Experimental Forest, Minnesota, USA - June2015DPH_20_150... | ecosystem: Environmental > Terrestrial > Soil >... | reverse complement strand
TCAGCTCTTCCGAGGTGGTCAGAGAGACCCCGCCGTGAAAATCCTGGTACGGCATGATGCCGTTGTTGAAGCAGTTGAACGCCAGGAGTTCGAGTCCGGAGATTGACTGCAGCACGTTCGAGCCGTCCAGAATCTCGATCTTCGAAACCCAATGGTGCAGCTTGCCCACCGTGTCTGAGGTGCCTCCGGTGGTGGCCGCAAAGCGCAGCCGCAGATGCATCAGGGCGTTAAATTGATTGAGCGGGTACGATTTCACGAAAGTATCCGTGAGCGTCTCCGCTTTGGTGATATAGACATCACGCACTTGCATAGGTGCGTCTCCTTTCAATTCGATTTAAGCCCCGAGTCCCGAGTCCCGATTCCCGAGTCCCGGTCTATACGCCTTTGGTCTTGAGGCTGTTCAAGGCGGTGGCAACCGCGGCGGTCCGGTTGATGTTCTGAGGCGAGCCTTTCGGCCCGCGCGGCGGATACTGTAAGGTAGCAAGCTTCTGCGCGTAGGGACCGAATCCGTCTGAGTAGGCTTGTACCCCCGCCTGCACGCCTTGCGGGTAGCGCGAGGCGCCCAGGTTCGAGGCGTTAGCCTTCCACTTGGCCGTTCCGGCTTTCAGCACGCCTTTGCCGAAGGCTTTGCGCCCGATGGCGTCGTTAACGCCCTGGGCATAGTTCCCTTCCGCGGCGGCCGTAAGTGCGCCCCAGTCCTTGGCAGTTCCGGCAACGCCCGCGGCGTAGTCGGAGCCGGCCGCTCCCGCGCGCGAAGCCCACTTGGTGGGATTTAGAATAGTAGCTGACATTTGACACGCTCCTTTCGAAACGGAGTACACCACTACATCTTGTGGTTGTCAAGACAAAAAACACTATCTGTAGTGTTTCGCAGTTAGGGTATCCCCCAACCCTGGACGTGCTTTTGTAGGTATAGTAGGACATAAAGTCATGCTACACCACTACAGGTAGTGGTTTTCAGATACAAAACCACAACCTGTAGTGTTTTGAAACTAGTTATATGTGGGGGGGGGTCATCTTTTCGCTTGACAAGGCGAACAAACGGCGGCAGCTTCTTTGCACTCCAAAGAACCCTAAAGCAGCAGCAGGCGACAAAGCGGCGACAACTCAGCGGGATTTATAGGAGCTGGTTGTCGCCTGTCGCCTGCTGCTTTAGGGGAGATCATCTAATAGTGCAAAACACGGCATTCGCTTTTTGTTCGCCCTGAGCAAAACAGACCAGTACAAGTACCTATAAATAATACTTGACAGACATTGCCTACTTATGAGAAAGTAGCGCCCGGAAGAAAAAAGTGAGGATCTGGATGGCACTCACAAAACACACTCCGCCCGCTCCGCAAGCCAGCGTCCCGTCAGTTATATTATGTCAACCTGCGGCTGCTGACACCCCTCCACCTCTGGCCGGTCCGGCTTTGGCCTACAAACACGATGTAATGGGGAAGTTGTCCGCGCTGATCGGCAAGACGCAAGCAAACTTCAAGTACTTACAAGAATCCCTTACTACAATCAAACATCACGCCGAGTATGCTATAAACCCTGATAGTATTGACTACGTTAAAAACATATATCTAGCGTGGACACACTTCCTTGACTTTCAGCTTGTCGCCATTGGAGACGTGAAGTGGCAGTTGACGGAGGGTTGGCAGAAATTCCGCGCGGCGCAACTGGCGGGAATGGAGGCAGGTCATGTGGATGGTGGAGGAAGCGTTGCCGGGAAGGTTGACGGCGGGAAAGTCGCACCAGGGAAAAGAGAGCGGACGGTTGAACCTGAAATTGGACGGGCGGCGGGTGTATCAACTCCAAAAGTATCTCGAAACCCAGATCGAGAAGGAGGGGCAATTCTTCGAGATTCGCGAGCTGGTACTACTGCACGAGGATCTGCGCAAGGCGGTGGCGGCGGCGCAAGGCCAGGACGCCGCCGAGCGAACTTACGACCCGATCTGAAAGGGTGAAGCATGGCAGCGCGATTGTTCAACGTGCGATTACTGCACCGCAGCGGGAATAGCCAGCAAGTGACGATCCCTGCTGACATCTGCAGGGTGATGAACCTTGCGCACGGGGACCGCGTGTACGTCTATGTGGTGGGTGGAGTGGTCTGCCTGCGCAAAATGGACGAAGGCGGATTCGCGGCCGGCGTGGTGGCGGTTGCTCCGCCGCGCGGGGTTGACGTGGAGGTGGGTTGATGCCGAAACGGCTGGAGCGCCGCGGCGAGAAGCAAATGCGCCACGTGCTGGCGGATATTTTGGGCGATTGGGCGCTGGCCCGCATAACGGGCAACCGGCCGGAAGCGGCGGAGCGCGAATTGCTGGCCCACCTGGTCTGGCATCACATCGACGGCACCGGCCCCTGCGCGAAGTGCCGCGGCAGCCGGGTTGCCAAGCGGTGGTTTAGGAAGAGACGATGCAAGAAGCCTTGCTCCCAGATACCCAGGCAATCTCACGCTCGACGTTAGAGTGGACAGAGTACCACGGCAAGCAACTTGTCCGCTACAAAGACGCGGACGGCAGCGTCCACCGCTGCCTTACCGCAAGTTACGCCGAAGCTGACTCGGCTTTCGAGTTGTACCTGGAAATGATGAGGTTAGCGGCCGAGGCCAGCAAGAGAAGGTGAACCATGATTAAATTCATCCGCGATTGTCTGGTCGCCCTTCTCTTCGGATTCATAGCTCTGTGTCTCTTCGCCATGTTTTCCTCGGTGGTAGCGCACGGGGCGGAAGGCAAGCCTTCCCCGCCCCTCAAGCGCGCCTTTGTGTTTTTATCCGTGGCGGCGGTGGCGTCGAATATCGCGGACGCGGAAGTCACAAGCTGGAAGCTGCGCAGCACGCCGCATTTTACAGAGCACGACCCACTCTACGGCCGCCACCCGTCGCGCGGAGTCATCCTGGGATGGGAAGGTGGAGGCGCCGCCGCGGCGATTCTACTCTCGCGCGAGATGCGCAAGCGAGGTCACCCCAAATTGGCCTTGGTGCCGCTGGCCTTGACCGCCGGAAGTTCGGTTTTTTGGGTGCAGCACAATGCGCGGTGGAGATACTTGCCCAGGGGGAAATGAATGCACCTAGCCACGATTGGAATAAACGAGCTGCGCGAGCCAGAGTTGATGGCGCGCGCTTACATCGACCCGTCCGGCATCGAGAAGCTGGCAGCGAACATCCGCGCGCTGGGGCTTTTGCAGCCTTTGCTAGTGCGAGAGTGCGACGGCTACTATGAAGTGGTCGATGGACACCGCAGACTTTTGGCGTGTCGTCTGGTCGGTTTGCCCGCGGTGCGCTGCCTGGTACGCGGCCCGAAAGATGGCAATGACCAGGCCGCCAAGCTCAATTCCAACCTCTGGCGCCAGGACATGAACCCGGTCGAGGAAGCGGGATTCTTCTCCGCCCTGCTACCCGACTTCGGCAATGACACGGAAAAGCTGGCGGTGGGGCTTGGCCTTTCCCGCAACTATGTGGAAAGCCGCTTACTCTTGATGCAAGGCGATCCCGACATATTGAACGCGGTAGCGCAGCACACGCTTGGACTTGGCGTGGCGGCCGTGCTCAACAAAATAAGCACCAAAGACCAGCGCGACTACTATCTGAGTTGGGCCATTCGCACCGGCTGCACCATCGAAACCGCGCGACAGTGGCTACAGATTGCGGATGCGTCGGCCATGCAGCCTGCGCTTGCGCCTGGAATCATCCCGGTCCCGGCGATCCCCGTACCGCCGTCGCGCGACATCTTCCAATGCTTCCTGTGCGCGGAGAGTGAGCCCAAAGTGGGATTGGAGTTTTGGCACATACACGGCAGTTGCCGCTACCGCATGGAGCGCGCCGCGCAAGTTCTGGGCATCGACCTGGAAGGCCCGCTCCTGCCTCAGCTCGAGATGCTGGCGGCACAAATGCGCAACCTGGAGAGAGCGAAGCCGGCCGTGGAGGTGAAAGCGTGAGCGCGGCGGAACTGAGTGCATTGATAGGACGGGTGGTGGACAAGGCGGAAAAGTTTATCGCGGAAGAGGAGTACACCGGAAAAGCAACCTGGGTGATGTCATCTTTCCCACACCATCCTGTCAGCATAGCCAACAAAGAGCTGCAAGCCGCCGTGCGTGCGTACCGGAAAGCTCTTGAGCGAAAAGGGGGTCGGGGGTGATGGCGGAAGTTTGGCACTGCGAATTCCTCTATCCTTCTGACGAGCAATCGCCGCGAGGAAAGCGGTTGTGTAATAGGCCAACCCAACTGCGGCTGCGCTTCGCGGGTATAAAGATCGACCTGTGTACTGACCACGTGTGGATGGTGAAAAGCGAATTGGTGATAAAAAACACAAAATGGAAGGAGGAATTTCTATATGGGGAATTCTATATTGAACGGACTGGCGGCGGACCTGGATCTTGCCCAGAAACGGAAGGCGGCGCGCTTGCGTGACGTGGCGCCCCCCGATGCGCTGCTGTCCGACCTGCACACCATTCCCTTCGCCGTGGGCGATACCGTGCGCGACACCGTGACAGGAATCGACGGCGTTATCCTGGGCTTTGGAGTCGAGCAAGTCCAGACATAGTTACACTGAATCAGTGAATAAGTGAATCAGTGAATCAGTTTTCGGAGAGAGCGATCATGGCAACCAAGCCGCAATTAGGAAGCGTCAAAATCCCAACTCTTGAGCCCATCCCTTACGTGGTGGTCAAGCTGGCCACGGGCCAAACCGTGCTTCGCCACCCGGATGAGGTCAAGGCGAAGAAATAGAGAGGCTGTCCATGTGGACGTACCACCAAAGTACGGGGCTCTACGAACTGGACGGGGTTGAGATTTCCTACGGGTGGTCGGGGTACGAGGATGCGATCAACATCCCGGCCATGCAGGACATCCCGGGGATCGGCCCTATTCCTCGCGGTATTTGGGCCATGCTCGACCCCCCGTTCGATGATGCCGAGTGTGGTCCCTACTGCCTCAGATTAACGCCTGCCCTGGACACCAAAACGTTCGGTCGAAACGCCTTTCTTTGCCATGGCAGGAGTCAAGCGCGGCCGTTCGATAGCTCCAAAGGTTGTCTCATTGCGGATCTTCCCACCCGAACTAAAATGTGGAAAGGTGGAGACCATACGCTCGAGGCGGTGGCGTGAAATGGCCGAACTGACGCTCAGCGAGCAAATCGAAACGTGCCGCACTAAGGCAGTTGTTATAGCCATCCTTCAAAAGTCAAAGCTCCCGGCACGGTTCAAGACGGGTCTGATTCGAATGTGGGCAATCGAGAACGGGGTTACTCTCACAGGCGAAGACTACGCAGCAGCGGGGAAACAGGTGTAGCGCATGGCCCTCCTACTTGATGATATAATCGCCCTGATTCGCACCGCGCGGCGCGTGCGTTCCGACCAGGGCGGAGGCGATACGGACGCCGACGAAGCCCGCCGCTTGAGAATCGAGGAAGAGGAAGATGATCTTGACGCGGAGGAGGAAGGCGAATGAAGCGTGACCCCATAGAAACTTTGGATAATCCACACTTTGAGGCCATCGCGAAGCGGCTTTTTTCTACTCTACCCCCACGGGTTGCAGGGGGCAGGAAGGAAAATATGCCCAGATTGAAAGCACTCTTAGAAAACATCACCAAAGAGTTCAAGAAATCACCCCGGAAGAAGAGGTAGAACATGGAACTATTATTTTCTCCGTTCTTGCTCATTCCACTGTTGCTCTTTGGACCGTTCATAGCGTTGAACGCATACTTGCTCGTCTGGCTCTGTGGCCCGGCCATCCGCCGCGCCGGCCGGTGCTGGCAGGAGGGGTGTGGCAGGGCCAGGGTTGGAAAAGACATGGACGCCAGGACAACCGAGTTATCGAAGGCGTGGGATCACGCGGTAGGCAAGAACACTTTACACGCGGTCCGGCCATACGAGCCCCCACATGTGGGAGAGGTTATTAAAACAGACGACGCTGGCCACCGCTGGCTTGGCGCCACGGATAAGAAGGGCGAATGACTGGCGAGGACAAACGCGCGACGTACCCCGCCCTGCTTGAGCCTTCCGTGAGTTTGTGGCGACAGTGGCTCAGGCTGTATCAGGACAAATTTGAGGCTTTCTACTATAACGTCCGGGTGGGTGCTGGGGTGAAGCCCCCCACCAACACCACGCCTGCCATGATGCGCGATTGGTGGGCTCAAACCTCACTTCGCATCGACGTGGTAGGCGAGCGGGAAGATCAAACGTGGGTGATCGAGATAGCGGAGCGCCCCGGAACGAAGATCCTTGGCCAACTCCAACTCTATTCTCACATCACGCCCTTGTATCAGGGTCAGAACGCAGTGAGGCGTGAGGTTATCGCTAACCGGAACGCCGAGGATTTTCTGCTCCAGACCGACATCCGTAAAGTGATTATACCCGCTCTAATCTGCCGATTTCTGGGGCAAGACATGGCTGCTACCGTCCAGAAGGCAGGCATATACGTGTTCAAATTCCCAGGTAACGCCGCCCCCTTTCTGCCCGCGCAGTTCCTGCCAAGCACCCTGGCCGCGGCATAGCGTTGCCCCTCTCTCACCGTTTTGCCACTGGCGGGGTGGGAAGGACAAGTGGCAATCCCTGGGGGGCAACGCCATGCCGCGAGCCATGCCACGGTTCAACCGTCCCACAAAACCCTGTCGACTCTTGGTTTAATCCGCCACAACTCCCCGCCCTTGCGGCCGCAATTTTCAGGTTGAACTCCGTCATTTTCCAATGGGCTACAATAGTCATCGATAGAAACCCGCGGTAAAACTCTTGGAAAGAAAGTGCTTTTGTAGGTTTGTAAGTCCCTAAGACTAAACAACTTAGCGAGCCAAAAAGCTCGGTCGCCGCGGACGTCGAGGCTTTTACCCCACCTAACACATTGAAAACAGGTTGGTTACGTTGAATGAATTGCGGACAAAAAGGGGGCTACATCCTACGGATTGTTGATTTTTGTTTTAGAGGTGACAAGCACTTGAACCAATGTTTATGCGGTTGCGGTCATCGTACGATCGGTTAAATCCGGGGACGGCGGAGGATGACCGCCCCCGGTACGCCGCGCGCGTGGCGGTGTGACGCGCTACGGCGAGAGCAAGGCCAGGGCGGCTTTGCGCGCGGCATCCGCGGCGGCTTGATGTTTCAGCCCTTGCTCCAATTGCGCGCGGCGGATGCTTGCCAGTAGTTTTATGGCCTGGTCGCGGGCTTCCTTCTTGGTGAACTCATTGAGCACCAAAAGGTCCGCGTCGTCTGGGCTGTATCCTTCCTTGGTGAGAAAGTCTGTTACGTAATTCAGATCGACCAGGTTTTCCGCGTAGAGACTTTTCACTTGCGTGTAGGTCAAGCGTTTGGGGATCTCTTCCGCGTAGGCGCCGCGCAGCGAGTAGGCATCTATTTCTTCTTGGGTAAACTTTGCCTTCTGCATGGCCAAACCCCAATCTTCACGCTTCATGCGATGATCTTTCAGCAGCGTAAGAAGATCATCGGCTAGAGCCATCCTCTGCGAATCGACCACGCTATAACTTTCGATTTCGTAGGCCGCCACCGCCAGCGCCAAGGGATAACCGGCTTGCTGAAGCGCCGTGTACGCGTTTTCAACCGTCCACTGCCCCGTTTTTACCAGATACACGACTTGAGAGACTGACAGGAGTTTTGCGGCGTCAAGAAGCTGGTCTGCTACCACTTCGTCATCGTACCCCTGCTTGCGCAGGGCAGTCTTGAGGTCATCGGCCGTGATGTTCCCGCGCAGGTACCGCTTAATTAGCTGCGAGGCGGACCCGATAGCGAGCGGCATGGCGACGTTGAGGTCATTCGTCAGAGGCGTCGCGATGAACTTGTCAAGGTACGGCTTCATGGCCCCACGGCCGAGGGAACGCGCGTTAAGAGATCCGGTAATGCATTCATCGAAGGAGTTTATGAACTTGAGGACGCCAATTCCGGTGATGTTCGACAGGATGTTTACCATCCAGGTGTGCAGGTGTATGCCGATGATGCCGCCGAGGGTGTACTGCGCGTTCGCCATCCCCGCACCGGATTCAGCGGGATTCCTTGCGGCCGTCAGGCCCATGAGCGGCGACATGACGCCATCAAAGAGCGCCTGCGCCCCGCCGGATAACCCCGTGGGAGCTCCGGCCGCATCGGACCTGGTTACGGGGGCAAGCTCTGAGACAATTTCCCCGGTGTAGAAGCTGGTCAACCCACCCAGAATGTCCATGAGTGGCTTTCCGCCTTCCACCACCATCCGCACAACCACTTCTCCTATTACCTTGAGGATTTTTACGTAGAACGCTTGCGGGTCGTCCATAAGTGGAGCGCCCGTACTGATGCCCATCGGGCTCCACTTCCAAGTGAAGGCCAGCACTTTCATTAAGCCTTCGGCGATGGCAGTGGAAAGAGATTCGGCATTGAAGGCCGGCGTGCCGATCTTCTTTAACTCTGTGCCAATCAGATTTGCGAACACTGCGGCGTCAAAGGTGTTTTCCGGTGGGTATTCCGGCGCCGGTGTAGGTGTCGGACCTTCAGTAAATCCGCCCATGCTATTCCACCCCTCCAAGGAGATTCTTAAAGCTCAGGGTGAGCTTGTCGGTGCTGTCTGCATACGTTCCGCCCCGACCGGCAACGAAGTCCGCAAAGTCATTGACGCGGTCTGTCTGTGTCCGGGGCATCGCAGGTGCGGTTGCCGCTTGAATTGCCGCAAGCGGGTTAGTGAGCACTTGCCAGATGAGAGACGCATCCCGCCGCATGGACTCGAGCAGCAGCACGCGATCGAGCATCCCCAGGGGCGTAAGCATGGCCCGCAGGGTAGAGCTAAAGCTGTTGAGGCGCTTGAGCATGGCCGTGATCGGAGTCATTACCAGACTCTCCAGGGCGGAGAGCTTGGAATCGAGCAAAGCCGCGAGCTTACGATCAAAGATCGAGAGGAAGCGGACGAACGTGCGCAGGCTTTCAAGGAATGCGATAACAGGTCTGAAATACGTGTCATAAAGCTGCATGACCGACTTTCGCAAGTCGGAAATGGGTTTAAGGACGTGTTTCTGGTACCAGGCAATCCACTGGCGAAGGTGATCGTAGCCTTTTTTGATGTGCTGCCACAGCTCGCGCCAGTTGAGGTGGGAGAGCGTCTTGAGCGCCTTGAGCACGGCCAGGACGCCGCCCTTCAGAATGCCCCAGACACTCTTCAGGTGATCCAGCACCCAACTGCCGAGTCCGCCCAGGGCGTTCTTAATCCAGCTCAGGGCGGAGGAAAACGTATCCGAGAGTGAGCCCAGGAATCCCGACCAGTCCATGTGTGCCTCTACTTGAGCAACCCGTTGATAGCGTCAACGGTTGGCTGCATGGCCTTCTGTGCCACGTCTGCGCTAAACGCTTCGCGCGGGATCGGTGCCGTGAAAGGCCCGTGGTCTCCGACCTTGTAGCGGACGTTGACCACGTACACCGGCTTGCCCAGGGAGTCGAGATAGCTATCCTGGGTAATTTGCACGATTTGAGCTTTCAGGGGTGGTGCCATGTTGGTAGCCTTTCTAACAGGATTTCTACTAGCTCGTTACGTATTTCATCTGTTCGAGCCCATCAATCATTTTCTGGAGTCGCGCGATCTGCACTAGAAGCTGAGCGTGCTGGTAACTCCCCACGGTGCCAAGTGCGGCCTGGTCTGAGGCAATCTCCTGCTGAGCTTGCCAGATCCCAAAGCCTATCGGATCGGATCTCGCCCAGGCTTGCATAGCGGCGCTGTACTCCGCAAACTGCGCGTTCAAGTCAAAGCCGAACAGGGAATTAAAGAGCATGAAGGCCACGGCCACGGGCGCCAGCACTCCCAAGATTCCCCCGATTGTGGCAGAAGCCATGCCAACAAAGGCAGGACTGCTTTGGGTAACCGCAATCGGAAAGAAGATTTTTGGGATACCGGAATCCCCTCCCCCGGCCGGTGGCGTATATGTCGGGATCTGCGTTCCCCCTGCCCAGACCGGCCCGGCGCCCGGATCGAACGGTGTGAAATCAACATCGGCCATGGAGCTTGTAGCCGCGTCCAGGTCCGACCCCAGGGCGTCCATGAGCGAGTTCGCGGCATCAACGTAGGGGGACGGGTCAAGCAGTAGGCTGGCATCGTCCAGAGATACCGCTACGCTCGCAGACGTGGCCAGCGCGTCGCCTATGGAATTCAGGAACGCTGCGCCGTTGGTAAGCGCTGCGCCCGCAGACACGATATTTCCGCCCAGGTCATCGGCCGCCGCGTCCAGTCCGTCCAGGTTTGCGGCCGCCAGGGCTTGGCAGTCGCTCGCGCCGGAAGTATCAGGCGGGCCAGGGTCAGCGAAATCGGCCCAGCTTGGCTGAGGGACCAGGGGCATTGTTCACCACATGGTGACTTGCCAACAACAGTTTCATTTCAGTGTTTAAGCAAGCCACGTTTTTGTCAATCCGGTATACCGTCCGGCTCAAGATCCCCAGGATGACCAGAACAAGGTAGACCAGGGGTTCGTGAAACCGGACGGCAACGGCGTAGAGAGACTGCACGCTTACGCTCCCGCGGTCTTCGGCTTGATCGAGTTCATGATAGCAACCGCGCCATCCGTGAGCTTTTGGATGGCCGCTTCGAAGCCGGCCTGGTCAGCGATGTAATTGCCGGCGAAGATTTCCGAGCCTTGCACAGAAGAGAGCACGATCTGCTTGACGGCCTCGGCTTTCGCCGGACCCGTCTTTGTGCCTTTGCCGAGCAATGCCCCCACCGTCTCTGCGATCTGCACTCCGATTGGAAGCACCGCGAAGATTTTACCGATTACTGCGAGGAATACGCCCATTTTGTCACCTCCACCTTTCGGTTTGCTGCTGCGCTCTGGGGTGCCTTCGTCCCGCCCCAAAAAACTCTCCAGGATGCCCCAGGATCGACGCGGAGCGTTGCCCTAGGGTGATGCTATGCCGGAATCTCGGCGTCCTTTATATCCAGGCCGCTGCCATCGGGACGCAAGCTCCACGGTTGCTCCGGTACGCCGTGAACCTTGAGGAGAACCCGCAGGTACCCCTCGAAGATGTTGCGGATGTCCGCCGCGGCCCGCTCGCGGATGTCGAGCAGGGTGCGGATCGAGTTCAAGTGCTGCGCTTCCACTTCCTGAAACTTTATGAACATGACTTTTTCTCCTCCTAGGGTCCGAGCCACTGCATGGCGAATTCGGGGGAGTCGTCTGAATTCAGCGCAACGTTGACTGCTATCCCTGAATTCTGTGTAGCCACCAACTCCACGTAGTCATTCGCACTTAGATGAAATAAGGTCGCGATGCTGAAATACCCCTGAAACCCGGCAACGTAATTTTGCATCAGGCTGGCGATCATCGTAGCCCCGTTAAGCCTGATTTGGCATTGAACGAGGCTAGCCGCTGCGGTTGGAAGGCAGAAGTGTCCAGAGATACCGTACACTCCCGCTTTCTGCGCCGTGAGCCGCGAAGTGTTGCTGACCGTCGAGTGCAGCCCACCGTTGTCGTAGCGCTCCTGATTGAACGTCAGGGCCGTTGGCGTGGCGGTGGGGATAGACTCCACCGCATCGTTGTACACCCTGCACCCGTCCGGCGTGGTCCACGCGGCGTCTGTGGTGGTCGAGGCGATCATCACCTGACCGGCCGTGGGGGAAGGCGCGATGCGCACTCCGCCCAAACTTATGTGCCCGTCCTTCTCGCAGCGCAGTAGCAGAAAATCGGTGCTGCCATCGTTTGCCCAGAGGTAGAAGTCAGGCAGGTTGGGCCGCAGTCCATGGGCAAATTGCGGGTTTGCCGATGACAGCGCGCCGTAGGGAATGTAGCCCACATGGTCATAAACCGTGTTGGCCGGCCGCTCGATTGTCAGGATGGAATCCCTGGAGGTGGGTGGCTTGACGTGTACTAGCTGGTTCGGTGAACTATGCCCCAGGCCGATGTTGCCCGTGGTGGTGGGCACAAGTGAAACCGCGTTCCCTGCCCCGCCCGCCGTGAATATGAGGGCGCCTGTCCCGGTGATCGAGCCTGAATTCGTTGCAGTCCCCCCGTGCGCAATCGTTACCGGATCTCCCAGGGCGGAGGCGGGAGAGGAATTTGTGATTGTGTTGTTCGGCCAAGTGCCGCTTATAGTTATTCCGGTACCTTGCACCAGCGCTGGCGTCGCCGTTCCTGTGCCGCCGTGCGCAATCGTAACCGGGTCTCCTAGAGCGGACGCGGGCGAAGCATTCGTAATGGTCTGCGCGGGCCAGGTGCCACTTATGGTGATACCGCTGCCTTGCACCAGTGCTGGCGTTGCCGTTGCGTTCCCTCCGCGCGACAAGGGCAGAAGCCCGGACGTTGCCGCCGTCTGGTCAAGATGCACAACGTCGAAAATTGGATCTCCGCCGCCCAGGGGGACCGTGAGCACTTCATAGTCCGTTCCGGCCGCCGTGACGTTGACGGTTGCCGTCCCTTGGCCAATGAGCACGCCGTGCAGCGTGAGCGAAGTTGTCCCGGTGCCGCCCGCGAACACGCTCAGGGGGTATGAGAAGTACGTGTAGTCCGGGTACCCGTGTGCCATGGCCGTCTCACTGATTCACTGAATCACTGATTCACTGATTCAGTCCGTCAACTGCTCCCCACTCCCAAGAGTTGCTTGAATTGGTCGAGCAAGCTCGACTCGACCGCCGCAGGGGTTATCTCGACGCGAATCGTGACCGTGTGCGGATACGTGTCGTCTGTATTCCAGCCGTAAGCCTGGAGGGTGTACGGCGGCGTGTCAATTTCGTACTCTTCGGCCCAGGGAATGGTTTCATCATCCGAAGTGAAATACGCTTCCGGGTTGGCAGGCCACACCTGGTTGAGCCCGTTGCGGATGTAGATGTGAGCCAGACCGACCGGGCCGGAAGGGAATTGAATCATCACGTGGGTTATCATGCCCGCGGTCAGTTGCAGCGCAGTTCTAAGCGGGGCGGATTGCGGCGTGTTCGCCGGGATGGTGATCGGAAAAACATACAGCATGGCGCGTCACGCTTCGATCCATTCCTCAACGTCGTACTGGATGGCGCTCCACTGGTCCGCGGCGCCCAGGAGCGTCGTGCTGGATTTAACCCGCCACCCTGCAAGCAGTGGGAAGGGCAAAGGCGCCGGCACATAGATTCCCGTTCCGACCAGGCCCACCGCGTAGGCAAGGTTTTCCCAAAAATACTGACGGGTGAGGCTCTGTATCTGCCCGGTTGAGTAGGGAATCGAAAACAGGGTAGTGGTGCCGTCGTCGATGATGAGAGAGGCGACGCGGGTTTGCGCCGTCGCATCGGTCACAAGCTGCGCGGTGAGCGAGCGCAGCGACCAGCGCGCGCCGGTGGGAACGGTGATCGTGAAGTCAGTTTGCACGGCGGGATTCGAGCCCGCGCCCGAACGCATCCAGCCCGGACCTTCTACCGCGTCGCTGCACGCGGCATAAGGCCACAACAAAGCTCCGCCCGCGGTGACATACCCCTTGGCCAGCACTTCGATATTGACGGGCACAGGCTGCCAACGGCGACTGATTGCGGCCAGGGCGTAGCATTGCCCGCGCCGCGGCGTCCCAGTCTCTGGTGTAATTGAAAGATCAAGCAGGATTCCGGCGTTAAGCTGGTGGTAGGTCGAAGCGGCCGAACGGTCAGAATTCGGGACATGTAGTTCGTCGACATAACGCAGGCTCCCATCATCGCAAAGCACGCGAGCACGCACGCGCAGCACCAAGGCGGCCAGGGAATTATAAGAAGTGACAGCCAGGAAGGAATCATCCTGCACGCGCTGGAGGGGTCCGAAGGGAATCACGTCCGGCACTTGCCGCGGGGTGACAGTCGTAACACGATTCGGCAGATTAGTCGTGGGCAGTACGGTTGTAGCCATGATTCCTCCCGCGGTTGGGCGGCGGAGGGCGCACGGATGGCGCGCCCTCGCCGCTATAGAACTCCCCCGCCGCTACGGGTGGAGCTGTTCTACGCAAACCGTGCAGGCTGCGGACACCACGCCTTGCGTGCAGATGAGCCGCAAATCACCCAGCCCGGACGGATTCAGGAAATCCGCGGGGTCGGGTAGTAAATACGGGTTGCCCGCGTGGAAGGGGAAATAGACGGACGCGGCCGGCGCCGCGCCTTCCAGTTCCATCTCTTCCAGGTCAGCGGTTTCACCGCCCGTCCCTGCCCAGGTCACAGATTCCGCCGCGACGATCGTGATCAACCCTTTGGCCGTCGCTCCACCCACGGAAGCCACCGCGCCGGTTTGGAAGTAGAGATCTCCCAACCAGATCGCGGCCGCGCCAATGAGCGGGCGGAACTTCTGTTTGAAGTAGCCAAACTCCTCGACGTTATTGGAGAACGCATCCCGGCCAGTGAAGTTGAAATCAATGAACTGGTCGGTGTTGCGGGTCAGCTTGAAGTTGGTCAGGATCGTGTCGGGTGGGATCGTGGTTTTGAGCGCCCCGACCAGCAGACCCATGAAAGGATAGTCCAGCGGGAGAACCGTGGGCTGATCGCCCGATGCGGCGGACGTCCAGTTGGATATTTCCTTGCGCATGATGAACCCCTGGTACGGAGGCGCACCAGATTCAATCACGCGAGCGATGACACTGAGCGCGCCCGTGCCCGTGGCGATTCCGGCCGTGGCCGAAACCGTGAAGGCGCCGCTGATGCGCAGCGTGGGATTGCTGAACATCTTCGGGTTGAAATAGAAACCCTTGTCTCCCAGGAAGCGCCCGAAACATAAAATCAGCTCTTCCGAGGTGGTCAGAGAGACCCCGCCGTGAAAATCCTGGTACGGCATGATGCCGTTGTTGAAGCAGTTGAACGCCAGGAGTTCGAGTCCGGAGATTGACTGCAGCACGTTCGAGCCGTC
>Ga0208039_1000860_pt1 | contig 14862 bp, 10 predicted proteins | sample June2015DPH_20_1_2_FD_184722 | JGI IMG/M metagenome (GOLD analysis project Ga0208039, IMG submission 184722) | Peatland microbial communities from SPRUCE experiment site at the Marcell Experimental Forest, Minnesota, USA - June2015DPH_20_150... | ecosystem: Environmental > Terrestrial > Soil >... | reverse complement strand
CCGCTCGCGAGCATCACCAACTGCACCGGGGTGGTGTATTCCTGACACGAGGCCGCCTCGCTGGTTCGTCGGCTGGAGTCTCTCCGGGTCTATCGATGCGGCTCGATTGGTCTGCCCGGTCAAGATGAGCCAGGTCAGTCGGCGAGGATAGGGTCGAGCAGATCGGCCACGTCAGCGGGCGAGGGCACACCGCGAAGTCGCCATCTGTGAAGGAGGTGCCGACGAGAGTTCGGCCGGCGTGGGTGGCAGTAGCAGCGGCCAGCGTAGGTAGTGACCGCGGTCGGGCGGCAGCCAGATCGGCCAGCCACTCGCGATCGAGGTCCTCGGATGGCAGCGATGCCCGCCAGGGCTCGGCGGACGCATCGTCCTGGTCAGCCTTCAATGGGACATGGATTCAGCACGACGGGCCTGAACCAGGCGGCTCCATCGCGTCTCGATCGGCCCTCCCGGACCAGTCCGAGCCGGCAGCCAACCGCCGACGGGCGAGTGCCGCGAGTTAGGATGTCACGGCACGTCAATTCGGAGGTCACTGAGAATGGCGGACCCTCGCGATGTTCGCGTACGGCCTTCTCGTCTCACCGCTGTGATCGGCTCGCTCGATGCGGGCGGTGCCGAGCGGATCATGGCTCTCCTCACCGCAGCTTGGGTCGAGAGGGGATGGGATGTGGTACTGCTGCTGACCCTGGCTGCCCCGAGCTACAGTGCATTCTTCGAGCCCGACCCGCGCATCCACGTGCAGTACCTGGACCTCTATCGTCCGTCCCATGGCGCCGTAGACGCGCTGGTCAGCAACCTCCGACGCCTTCGCGTGATCCGCGCCGCGATCCGTTCCAGCCAACCGGACGCGGTGTTGTCCTTCATGACCGACACCAACGTGTTGACCATCCTGGCCTCGCTCGGACTCCGAATACCCGTAGTCGTCGAGGAACACATCTATTCGGCGTGGCCTCCTCTCCGACTGCCCTGGCGACTGCTCCGGCTAATGACTTACCCCATGGCAGCAAGTGTCATCGCTTTGACTCCGCCCGCCCTCGCTGCTCTCGGGCTGGCGCGAGGGCGGCATGGGCGGGTGATCCCGAATCCCGTGATGCCGCCTCCTCCCAGTAGGGCCGTCCCGTCCGATCCGCCGGTCATCGTCGCGATCGGCCGACTCGTTCCGCAAAAGGGGTTCGACATCCTCCTGCCTGCGTTTGCGCGGGTCGCAGCCGTGCACAGCGATTGGTGCCTCGAGATTTGGGGGGAAGGTCCTGAACGTGGGGCGCTCGAACGCCTTCGAGACTCGCTCGGGCTCTCCAGCCGCGTCATGTTGCCGGGGCGGACGCGGGAGCCGTACGAGGTCCTGCGTCGTGCAAGCTTGTTCGTGATGTCCTCACGGCGCGAGGGTTTTCCGACCGTACTCGGCGAGGCGATGTCCTGTGGCCTCCCGGTCGTCAGTGTCGACTGCCCCAGTGGGCCACGAGAAATGATTCGCGACGGGATCGACGGCCTGCTGGTCCCACCGGAAAACGTTGGAGCCCTCGCTGCGGGGATGGAGCGTCTCATCAGTGATCAGCGCCTCGCGCGGGACCTCGCTTCGCGCGCGCCGGAGGTCGTCGACCGGTTCGCGCTCTCGAAAGTGCTCGAACGTTGGGATGCAGTCTTCGCAGAAGTCTCGGGCGGTAGAGTCGGACCGGTGGGCCCAGCGTAAGGCAAACGGCGCGACGGGGAGAAGGATGTCGACAGGACACGCTGGCGATCTGGCAACTCCACCAGCACCGTGACCTGAGCTCATCGCAGGCGGGGTCGTCACTTTTCCGGGCGGTTGCCAGCGTCTCGCCGAGGCTTGACATGCTCGGCTCATGGGCGTACACGTTAATGTATGCCGGACGGTGATGCTGAGCCTCAGAAGTACTCTTTCACCGTCTTTACTCCCACTTACAACAGAGCGGCCACGCTTGCCCGGGTCTATGAGAGTCTGCAGCGGCAGACGCTCAGGGACTTCGAATGGCTCATACTGGACGATGGCTCCGAGGACGGGACGGCCGAACTCGTAGAGCGCTGGCGTGCGGCAAGTAGTTTCCCGATCCGCTATGTGTGGCAACGGAACCAGGGAAAGCACGTCGCATTCAATCGTGGGGTAGGGTTGGCACGGGGCGAGCTGTTCCTCACGATAGACTCAGACGATGAGTGCGTTCCGGTTGCGCTCGAGCGACTCATGTATCACTGGAACGAAATCCCCAGCGCCTCGAGGAGCTGCTTTGCGGCAGTCACTGGACTATGCATGGACCAGAATGGCCGTATCATCGGCGATCGTTTTCCGAGAGATGTCTTGGACTCAAACTCGATCGAACTGGTCTACCGCTACAAGGTGCGGGGAGATAAGTGGGGCTTCACCCGGACCGATATTCTGAGGGATTTTCCATTTCCGGCCGACGGCACGAAGTTCATTCCTGAAAGTGTCGTCTGGGACGAGATAGCAACGAAGTACAGCACGCGGTATGTGAACGAGGTGATGCTCATCGCCTGGATTCGTCCTCGTGCAGGCTCAAGGGAGAGATCGGAGGCAGCCTCCCTATACGCTCGGGGCCTCGCCCGCTGGAACCTCTATGTCTTGAACAGGCACCTCGGCTGGTTCCGCTACGATCCCATCAGGTTCGTTCTCTCAGCAGTGCGGTACACGCGGTTCTCATCGCTGGATCGCCAGAGTCCGCTGGAACAACTCCACCAGCTGAGGAGCCCTGGAGCGAGGTTGCTCTGGTTGCTGACGCTTCCATTAGGCGCAGCCGCTGTTGCAGTTGACGTCAAACGGGTAGGGCGTTCCGGCGCGAAGCGCCGCGTGCGCCTTTGACCGCGGACCCGCGACTGCCGATGTTGTGGGTTGGCCCGAGACATCTTGATGGCGGTTTCCGCTTTGATGCCGGTCCTCCGGGCGCGGCGCAGCGAGCGGACGCAACCGCGGCTACTTCCGTGAGATGATCGGCGGGGCCCCACGCGTGCCACAGGACGGGCCAGGGTTTGCGGGGCAGTTGGGGCTTCTGTTGTGCCCGCTTCGGTCACCTCGAAGGCCGCGAGGTTCCGGGCAGGAGGCCCTTCGCCTCCGCAAGCTCTTCGTAGAGCGCGGCATACTCCCCGATGAACCGAGACATACGGAACGTAGTGTCAGCTCGCCGACGAGCGGCAAGGCCCAGTCGACCGCGCAGGTCACGATCCATCACCATCCGCCGCATGGCGGCGGTTATGCCGTCGACGTCGTTGACGGGCACCAGCAGGCCCGTGTCGCCGTCGATGACAATCTCGCCCGAGCCGCCGGCGGCCGTCGCGACGATCGGCCGTGCCGCTGCGGCTGCCTCGAGGAGCGCGTTGGGAAGCCCTTCGCTCCTCGAGGTCTGCACGACGAGATCGAACAGGCTCAACAAAGGCTTCGGGTCGGTCACCCGCCCGTGAAGGCGCGCACAGTCCTGGAGTCCATATGCGTCGATCTGACGCTGCAGCTCACCTCGTAGCGGGCCTTCGCCCACCATCAGCAAACGTAGCTTGTGGCCCTCACGGCGCAGTGATGCGAACGCCTCAATGAGCAGGTCGTGCCGTTTGACTGGCTGGTAGTTCGCGACGCAGCCGACCAGCAGTTCGTCGTTGGCCACACCAAGCGCGCGGCGGCGGGACTCCACCTCCACCGGGGTCAGGGGTTCGATCGGTTCCACCCCGTTCCGGATGACCCTGAGCTTGGCTGGATCGATCGTCTCGTGCCGGAGGGCGTCAGCGGCTACCGCATCCGAGTTTGCGACGACAGCATCGACCCTCCGGTTGGCCAGTGCGTTGATCCGCTGCTCAAGGGCAGTCATCGGCCGATTGAAGTCCCGGAGGTTGTATCGCCCCGTGACGACGACAGGGGTCCTGGTGATGGAGCGCCCGAGCACGGCCATGACGTCTACGGGGTACAGCCAGGCATCGACGACGTCGTAATGGCCAGCGCGCGCAAAGTAGGCATACCGCACTGCCTTGAAGCCGCGACCAACCATCCTCTCTAGCTTCGAGGCTCCGACGCGAGGCAGAGACCCGATATACCGCAAGCCAGCGCCCGCCGCGAGCGCCCTCTCGTCGTACGGCCCCCGGCCTGACATGGCAAGGAAGTCGACGCAGAACCGATCTCGGGGCAACCCTTCGGCCAGGGCGAGCATCTGCCTCTCCGCCCCCGCCGGACTCAGGCTTGGTGGGAGATAGGCGACGCGAAGGGGAGTCATCGCGACGCACCAGCGGCGCGGCGACGGCGAGCATTCCACTCAATGCCGAGTTGTCGGAGCTCTCGCGCCTCATCCAGGCCAAGCGACGCGGCGACGATCACGTAGCCCAGGATTCCGAGAATGCCAAAGATGAGCAACGCAGCAAGGCCGATGAGAGTCCCGGAGGGAACCATCCCGGACCAGGAGAGCGCGGCAATCGGGATCGCGACTGGGAGGCTTGCGAGCGTCGAGCGTAGCAGCGTGCGCAAGATCGGAGCCAGCGTGAAGGCCGTCTCTGATAGGGACAGACGCCAGGAGAAGAACGCCAGCACCAGCATTGCCGTGACCGAGGATGAGAGCGCTACTCCCGCGGCTCCCAGCCAGATGCCAAGGATGACATCCAAGACGAAGTTCAGGCATACGCTCAGCAGGCCTGCGGCGAGCAGCACGCCGCCACGGCGCCGGGCGTTGAGGGCGCCGGTCAGCGGTGCGTAGCACATCAGAAGGACAATGAGCGGGGCAAAGGCCGCCACGGCCTGGGCTGTGCGAATGACCTCGGGTGGGCCAAATGCGCCGCGTCCGTAGCCGACTGCCACTGCCACGGGGGCGACCGCAACGGTGAGAACGGCCACCGGCATGAACAGGGCAACCACGTAGCGAAGCGAGCGCTCGAGGGCGCTCGAGAGACCAGCTCCAGCTTCCAGGGCAACGCGGACGAAGGACGGATATAGGGCAGTCCCCCAGGCGGGGCTTATCGCGCCGATGGGAGTTCTCACCAACACGTCGGCATAGCGCAGCGCACTCACCGCCCCCGGAGCGATGAGGGAGGCGATCGCTCGGTCCGAGATCCCATTGAGCTGGAGTATGGCGCTGCTCAGGGTGAGCGGCGCGGCGTGTCGCGCGAAAGCCGTGAGCTCTCCACGTGACGTCCACAGCCTGAGTCGTGGCGCGATCGACGCACGCGCGACCGAGACGAGCAGGATCAGCGCCCCAACGATCGGACCGAGCAGATTCCCCACCGCCAGCGCGCCAAGCCGCAGCCAGTGCCACAGGAGGAGCGTTGCCACGAGAGTGACCGCCGATCCTGCAAAGCTGGACCAGGCGATAGCGGCAAAGCGTTCTTCTGCCTGACAGACGGCGTACAAGACCCCCGAAACAGCGCTTGCGAACGTCAGGGGCGCCACGAGATGCAGGTAGCCAAATGCAGTGTCACGCGTTGCGGGAGCGAGCCCCGGGCCGCTGATCTCGATAGCTACGTACGCAAAGACCTCGAGCGATACCCAGACGATAAGGCCGCCCAGACCCACCCAAGTAGCTATCGCCCCGGCGAACCGTCGAGCCTCCTCGCGGCCGCGGTCGTCCCGGACCTTGAGGTAGGCGGGGACCATGGCCGTGCCCGTACCGGCAGTCAAGACCCCTGCCAGTGTCGTGGGGAGGATAAGCGCGATGAGCAGGGCGTCGTATTCGGATGAGAGCCCGACCTGGGCGGCCACGAAGACCTCGCGAACGACGCCTAGCAGCTGGGCGCCTGCCGCCGCCCCAGTGAGGATCGCGGCTGAGCGGCCAATGGCCCTGAACGAGAGGCCCTGACCCCCACCGGCAGTCGCGTCTGTTTCCATCAGACGGCGCACCCTCGCGCGCTCACGCTGGTGGCACGCCGCGAAGCCAGTCCACGCTCCTGGCGATCCCTTCCTGGAACGAGACCGTCGCTTTGTAGCCGAGCTCCCGCTGAGCGACTGTGATGTCGGCTTGGGAATCGATGATGTCGCCCGCCCGCCGAGGTCCGATGATCGGATCGACCTCGCGGCCTACCGCGGCGCATATCGCGTTCAACAGCTCGATGAGGGTGTGACGCGAGCCAGTCGCCACGTTGCAGGTCAGGCCCGACGGGCAGCCAGGCATGGCTGCCAGGAGGTTCGCGGCGACAACGTTATCGACATACGTGAAGTCACGGGAAATGCTGCCTGTCCCATTGATCGTCGGGGCCTCTCCCTGGAGCACTGCCGTGGCAAATCTCGGGACCACTGCGGCGTACTCAGATGCCGGGTCCTGACCCGGCCCAAACACGTTGAAGTACCGCAGCACGACAGTATCGACGCCGTGGAGCTGCCCCAGCGTATGGACGTAGTGTTCTCCGGCGAGCTTGCTCACTCCATACGGTGACGTGGGCATTGGGCGCTGGTCTTCGCTGCAGGGGAGCCGCTCCGGGATCCCGTACACCGCGCAAGAGCCCGCAAATACCACCCTCTTCACCCTGTGACGCGCGCTGGCGAGCATGACATCGATTGTTCCCGCGACGTTTGCTTCGTTCGTCAGTCTCGGCGTCACGAGTGATTGCGCGACCGACGGGAGCGCGGCTTCGTGGAAGACCACCTCTGACGTGGCGACGGCCCGATCCAGGGCTGCCGGGTCAAGGATGCTCCCCTCAACGAGGGTGATGTCGGCGCGAAACGGGTCCAGCCGCGATCGGAGCCCGGTCGAGAAGTCATCGATCACGCTGACCTGGTCTCCCCGTTCCAACAGGCAGCGTACCAGGTGATGGCCGATGAACCCGGCCCCGCCCGTGACCAGCGCTCTCATCGAAACGTGCTCTGCGACTCGTCAGCAACTCGCGGCGGGATCACGAGGACACTACCGTGCTGGTGACCGACGCCGGGCATGCGGGTAGTGTAGCGGACCTCTTCCCGGTTGCAGCGGGGATAGGTTAGTCTGTCCAGGTGGGCGAGGTCGGAGCAGGTGTTTCGGGTGGTTGGCGGCCCGCGGGACCGCCCTCGGTCGTGATCGTCGCCGCCTTTGATCCAGCCGACTTCGACACAGGCCCGCTCGCCGGGCCGCACGGTCGGAAGGGCCCCCGGCTCAAGGTCGGCGTCCTAGACGATGGCTTGTCTGACGCCACTAGGCGTCGTAGACGGCTTCTGCAGTACAACCTGTGACCGAGACTTCGAGCCAGCAGAGGCGCGACAGGCGCGTCGCCTATCTAGTTACCTCGAGCGGGATGGGCGGAGCCGAGCGCGAAGTCTGCTACCTGGCCCAGGCGTTCCACCGCCGTGGCTGGGAGGTCGCGGCGATCTCTATGCTCCCGCTGGAGCGGCCCGTTTCCGAGCTTGAAGCGGAAGGCATCTATACGTCGTCGTTGGGGATGCGACGGGGACTGCCCGATCCGCGAGCGCTCGGCAGGCTTCGGGGGTTCATCCGGCGCTGGCAACCCGACGTGCTCCACGCGCACATGGTGCATGCGAATCTCCTGGCCAGGCTCTCACGACTGGTGGTGAAAACCCCCGTCGTGATCTCCACGATTCATAGCCAGGATGAGGGCGCGCAGTGGAGATACGTTGCATACCGGTTGACGGATCGGCTGTCCGACCTAACCACCACGGTTAGTCAGGTGGCGATGGCGGAGGCAATTCGTCGCGGTGCCGTCCGCCCGGATTCCATCCTTCTCGTGCCCAATGGCATCGGAACAAGCGCATACGTTCGAGACGCGTCCATTCGCGAGCGCATCCGTGCCTCGCTCGGGCTCGGCGACCGCTTCACCTGGCTGGCCGTGGGCCGCCTGGTCGAAGCCAAGGGCTACCTCGACATGCTCGCCGCGTTCAGGCAGGTTCGCGAGCATCACCCCGATGCCGTACTCATGATCGCCGGAAACGGGCCCCTCGAGGAGTTGATAAGGACGACGGCACGCCAGGCCGGCATCGAGCACGGCGTCACCCTGCTGGGCTTGCGGCAGGATGTTCCGGCACTTATGCAGGCGGCGGACGCCTTCGTGATGTCGTCGAAATGGGAGGGGCTCCCGATGGTCCTCCTGGAGGCAGGAGCCAGCTCGTTGCCGATAGTCGCGACGGACGTTGGTGGGGGTCGCGACGCAATCCTTGATGGCGTGTCGGGCCATCTGACTCCTGCAGGAGATCCAGTGGCCCTGGCGCAAGCGATGTGTCATGTCATGGAGCTTCGCGTACGTGACCGCGAAGCCATGGGTGCTGCAGGCCGTGGGCACATCTGTCGCACGTTCGATATCGAGGTAGTTGTCGATATGTGGGAGGCTCTCTACGCTGGTGCCGGTTCCGTACGGGCCCACGGAAGCCCCGCGTTGTGACAGGCGTTCACTGGCTCGGCAGCGCCGCCACGGATGCTTCAGCTCGCGTATCCATAGGCGCGGACTGCAACGATGATGGTGCCGACGCCCGGGGGGCCGGAACCTGACTCTGGTCTGGGGTCACGACTGTCTCGATCGTGAGCGTCCCCGCGTGGAGCGAGCGAGGCGGACGCTGCCGGCTCCTGGGTTCGCGATCGGGACCCACCATTTCGCATGGTCCACGCGCCGATCCCTGGCCTCGCCATACGTGCGAAGGGCATCGCTGGGTCCCCACGCGCCAAGTTGTCGGACGGGGCAGATCCAGCATGGGGTCATGCTCGGGATCGCCGCTCATCCCTTGCCCGTCCGCTGGTCTGGTGGGATCGGTAGGCAGTGGGGACCTCCGTCCAGTTGCCTACCAGAGTCGCCACGATCACCAATGCCGTCAGGGCTGAGGTCTGGAATGAGTCCGGGGGCTGGAGGGTTGCGCAGCCGACCGCGTATGTCACGAGCACCGCGTATCCGACGGTGCGGGCCGATCTCGAGACACGATGGAGAGCAACTGCCACGGCGGCGAGCATCGGGATCCACAGGGCAACCCCGACCATCCCCTCTTCGGCGAGAACATTGAGGTACCAGTCGTGGGACTCGATGGGGAAGCCAACGTACCACCCACTCATGAACGAAAAGTGGCTGAATCCGATGCCGAAGAGCGGCGAGGTCGCAAACAGCTGAGGTGCCGCCAGTGCGGCCCCGAGTCGCGCCTGATCGCTCTGAGCCAAGCCCGCGTACGCTTGGGCCGATGCCCCGCTCGTGTCTGCCGTGACCCTCCACTGGACATAGACCGGGTAAGCGACAGCGATGAGCGCGACGGCAACGAGGAGGGCGATGGCTCCGGTCCGACGGCTTCGGGTGAACGCGAGGGCGACGAGCCCCGCCACGAGTGCGAGCAGGCCACCCCGCGATAGCGACACTGCGAAGGTGGATGCCAGCACCATCGACGTCCCGAAGAGGAGTAGTCGGGCCCGCCGGGACCGGACCACGGCCATCCATGCGAGGGCCGTGGCGATGGCCGATGCCTGGTAGACAGCGAAGTAGTTTGGGTCCCCGAACGGCCCAACGGCACGGGCGACGGCGTTTGACGTGCCGACGAGGTTGCTCAACGGTCCGACCGCAGGGTGACCAAACGTTGCAAGCGCAAGGATGGCTGCGATGAAGGCAGAGACGAGGGCGATGGCTACGAACGGACCGGGTGACCGGCCTCTGAGCACATACGCCGCAGCAATGATAAGGCCGACGGACGTGAGCAGCTGGCCGAAGTTGTACCCGACCAGGTGGCCCACGTCGCCCGAGTAGCCAGAGAGCAGCTCGGGCAGCTGCTGGAGCGACACGTATGCGACGAATCCGAGTAGGAGAAGGAGCGGAGCGGGGACCCGGATTGTGGGCCTGTCCAGCGGCAGGCGATACACACAACCAAGCACGGTCGCCCCAACGAGGAGCGCGTTGAGCCCAGGTGCCGGAATGACAAGCGGGGGTCTTAGCGGCGCCATGAACGCCAGGATCGCCAGACCAGTTGGGGGCGAGACGATTCCCGCGAGGAAGGCAGCGAATGCGGCGCCGATGGTTAATGGCGCCAGATCCAGTGCCATGCCGGCGACGATGGCCGCAGAAATGGCGCCTGCGACCATCACGGTCCGATAGTCCGACGCCAGCGAGCTGGTACGGCCTGCGACCCCAGTGCCCGCAGGCAGTCCCAGGGACGTGTGCTGATCCGTGGCGATGGCCGCCGCCATGTCTACCTTGTCTCGCTTAGGGTCTTGGGCAGCCATCGGACCAAACAGCACCCGACGTTCGGACGCACAGGCCCCACGATCGCCGAGTCGGAGTGTACGGGCGGCGACGCCGCCGATCTATGCATCATCGGCCGGCATTCGGCGTCCCTCCACTCGATCATCGTGCCCTGCTCGGGTTGCCCTCCAGGTCTCGCCCCTTAGCCGTCTCTCGGGCTGTGCCGGGCGCCGCGCCCGCCTTTCGACGCTGCTGGTCGCCGCGATGATATCCCTTGGTGCATGCGTCATAGCGTTCGCTCGGCTTGCGACGTCAGGCGTTCGATCGCTTCTCGGGAGTGAACCGCCAGTGTAGTTCCCCAGGCTCAGTGAGACATGCCCGGTCATACGGTCGGAGGTCTCGGCCAGCCTTCTAAATGGGGGAGGCGGGCATATGCCCGAAGCCCGCGCAGTGAACTGGGTTCCGTCGTGACGCACCGCGGGCGCATGCGAATGGGCTTTCGCCCGGAGGTGTTCTGGCATCCGGCGAAAGCGGGTTAGCCTTCGGGGCAGGGGAGCGCCGGAGTGGCACACGATTCGAGAGTTGGCTGCCCCGGCTCGGCGTCGCCTTCGACCGCGCCGTCTCAAGAATGGCACGGAGATGGCGCCGTTGGCCATGCTCGCCTCGACGGAGTGCCGTCAGAGGATTGCCTGGGGGTTCTGCGCCGTTGAGAGCGCTGAAGGCGCAGATGACCGCGACGAGATCCCGCGCACTCCGGAAGACACCCGCCGGAGACGCCTGGTGTCCAGCTCACGGAGCCAGCGCGATCGGGGGGCGGCGGAGTTCGAAGGTCAGTTCCGGTGCACCTGTCTGCGGTCTCGGCCGCCGCGAACCGAGCTGCCGCGCCCGCAACCGGAGAGCCTCCGAGGGCGGGACGTCTCCTTGGCCGCTGGAGACCGGGATCGAGCATTGGTGCTCGATGCCGGACGACCCGTTGGTCCGGACGAGCGTCGAGCGGAGGCCAGGCTCAGGGAGAGACTCGCTCCGGAGACTCGTCGGTGCCGGGCGCTTGCTTCGCCGAGTAACCGTCGTAGTAGTCGGCGTCGCCAGCATTGCGTTTTGCCGCGAGTCGATTGAGCACGACACCGAGCACGTTGGCACCGACCTTGGCGAGCGCCTCCCGACCTTGACGGACGGAGCGCCGATGGGTATGTCCGGCGTCCACCACCAGGAGCGTTCCATCCATAAACGAGCTCAAGACCGCCGAGTCGGTCACGGCCTGAAGCGGCGGGCCATCGAAGATGAGCAGGTCATTGCCGGTCTTGAGTCGTTCAATGATCGTGCGCATCCGCTGCGAGCCGAGGAGTTCGGCCGGGTTGGGAGGTAGCGGGCCCGTGGTGAGGATCCGCAGATTCTCCTGCTTGCTCTCGTGAGCGATCGCATCGAGACCGACCTCGTCGCTCCGCAGCAGCGTTGTGAGTCCGTGCGCATTCGGCAGGTCGAAGATGAGATGAATGCCTGGTTTACGCAGGTCGGCATCCACGAGCAGGACCTGTCGGCCGGCGCGGGCGAAGACAACTGCCAGGTTGGCGGCGGTGACCGTCTTTCCTTCACCAGGGACGGAGCTCGTCACCAGTAGACTCCGGATCGGCGCGTCGACCGAGGCGAAATCGATGTTCGTTCGGAGAGTCCGGTATGCCTCGGCCACGCCGGAGCGCGGGTGACGAAGGGCGGCGAGCCGGATCGGCGCGTCGACCGAGGCGAAATCGATGTTCGTTCGGAGAGTCCGGTATGCCTCGGCCACGCCGGAGCGCGGGTGACGAAGGGCGGCGAGCCGATAGAGTTCGCTCCGGCCCCGCCTGCTCTTCATGCGCGCGACGGTGCCGAGCGTGCCCAGACCCGCGACCTCCTGGACGGCATCGGCATCCTTGACCCGATCATCGAGGTACTCCACGGTGAAGGCGACGGCCGTGGCGATGAGCACGCCCAGGAAGGCGGCCAGCACCACGTTTAGGAAGACCCTCGGTGAGACAGGCGATGTCGGCGGCACGGCCGGGTCGACGACGCTCAGCAGGTTCGAGTCGTTGCCGGCCGACAAGGAGAGGAGTGTGGCGTAGGTCGCGCGGAGGGTGACCAGCTCGCTTTCCAGGGTCTGTAGAACCACATCCTGCTGCGTCGTCCGGTTGGGGATGGCGATGAGGGCCGCCGCCCGTTCCTGGTCCGACGCGATCCGGTCCTGGGTGGCCTGCAGGTCGGCGTCGATCGACTTCTGGAGGTCGGCCTGCCGACCCTGGATTGTGGATGAGGCGGCGATCAGCTGGTCCGCGACGGCATTCGCTATGGCCGCTGCGCGGGAAGGGTCAGCGTCCTGGGCGGTGATCGTCAGGAGCGTGCTGTCCGTCGACGCATCGGCTCGCACCCTCGCGGCGAGGTCGTCAGGTGTGTCTGCGAGGCCGAGCTGCTTGATGACCTTTTCCAGGATCGGACGTGTGGTCGCGACACGGGCGTAGGTCGTGGACAGCTGCTGTGAGACGAGCAGCTGGTTGTAGTCGGGATTCGCCGCCGAGAGCGACTGGCCGACGGCCAGGGTCGCTTTCGCCTCGTACGCTTTGGGCAGCTGGATGCTGACGAAGTAGGCAGCGATGGCGGCCAGCAGGACGCTCGCGACGAAGAGCGGCAGCCACGCTCGAACGATTGCGATCTGGCTCCGCAGGTCCAAGGGTTCATCCTCTCTGCTCCGGACCCCGGAGCGTTCGTACAACCTGGATCGCCAAGATCATCGACCCGGTTACTGGGTACCGTCAACCTGATCCGCCCGCCTGGGGGACACGGCAGGCGGCTACTGGGCGGGTTTACCCGGTCCACCGATTTCCGACGAGCGGGCTGCGGATCGCCGCGCCCGAGCGGGCCTCTTTGGGGCGACGGGCTCCGGAGGGGCGGTGGGCATGGCCGGAGGCTCCAGGAGGGCGCTCGGCTGCGGGCTAGCGCCAGACTCGTACTGCCAGGACTGGTAGCGGTCGCAGGGCATGAAGCCGAGGCTGAGGCAGAACTCCGCCTGGTGCGAAGGCCCAATGACAGCCGGAGCGGCGGTTGCGTAGCACCGGTGGTCCGGGTGCGGGAACGTGTAGCGCGTGCGGCGATCCGCCGCTATCCCCAGCAGCGGGCAAGCGGGCGCATCGGGTACCTCGCGCTCAACAGCGGGCATCTCGGGCTCATAATAGTCGCACATGTCCTGCGCCGCCCGGGTCCGCCGCACACGGACGACCCGCGAAAGGTGCGTCGCGGCCTCGACGACCGGCCAATACTGGTGCCTGCGCGCACCATCAGATGGGCCCACCCAACTAGTACTAGTTGGCCATGGTCCAAACTGTCTATATTGTGACTTCGCGCGTCACAGTTCGGGGTTTGGGGTACGGGGTAGGGTCGACGCGCAGGAGGGTGCGCATTGGCGTTCCATCGACCGTCCGCATCGTTCGGCTTGATCAGGTCTGCGCTTCGGAGGTGGGCATCCGCTGCGACTTCGGCGTCGTCCGATCGCGCATTCGCGCAACTGGCTGGCCGGCTGCGGGGGCGTTATCTGCTCGGCATCGACGTGGCGGGGATCGTCGTCGCCGCCTACCTCGCGGTGGCGCTGCGTTTCGATCGGATCGATGGGCCGGTCTTGGTCCCCGCATTCCCGTTGGTTGTGGGCGTCCTCCTCGTGTTCCGCACCATCGTCAACATCCGGTTCGGGCTCTACAGCCGTCGGTGGCGTTATGCCAGCGTCCCAGAGCTCGAGGGAATCGTAGGAGCGGTGGCTCTCGGATCGCTTGCCAGCATGGCGATCTTCTACGGCGTGTCGGCCCTTGCCGGCACTACCTGGGCCGACGGGTTCCCGCGTTCTTTCTGGCCGGTGGAGCTGCTCCTGAGCACCGCCGCGGTGGGCGGCGTCCGGTTCGGGATCCGGGCGGTGTCGGACGCGACGCCGCGGCACGGCCGCGCTGGCGTGGCGATCAACAGGGCGACCCTGCTATACGGCGCCGGCGAGACCGGCACGCTGTTGGCCCGGTCAGCCCGGCGAAACCCGGGATCAGGCGTGCTGCCCGTCGGGTTCCTCGACGATGACCCAACGCTTTGCGGAGGGACCGTCGCCGGGATCCGCGTCTACGGGGGCCTTGAGTCAATTGAGCGGGCGGTCGCCGAGACCGGCGCCCGAACCCTTCTAATCACTATGCCGAGCGCGGTTGGAAGCACGGTCCGCCGGGTCGTGGACGCGGCGCTCGACCTGAGCCTGGAAGTGCGCACCGTCCCTTCGATGACCGATCTCCTGGACGGGACCGCAGACGCCTACAGCATCCGGCCGGTCGACGTGGAAGACCTCCTCCGCCGCCAGACGGTCAAGGAACGGGCCAGCGGGGTGGAGGAAATCATCCGCGACCATACGGTGGTCATCACCGGGAGCGGTGGCTCCATCGGGTCGGAGCTCGCCCGGCAGGTGTTCGCCATCGGGCCGCGGCGGCTGGTCCTCGTGGACCGGGCGGAGAGCCCGCTGTATCTGGTGCAGCGAGAACTGGAGATGCGCCGCGGGCGGGGGCGCGCCCACGGCGAGCTGCGCGTCCACCTAGCGAACGTGGCATCCCAGGCCGCGATGGACCGCCTCATCGCCGCCGAGGTGCCCAGCGTGATCTTTCACGCGGCCGCCTACAAGCAGTTGCCGATGATGGAGAGCCACCCCTCGGACGCCGCCCATGTGAACATCCGGGGGACGCTCGTGTTGCTCGACGCGGCGGCGGACGCGGGAGTCGAGCGCTTCGTCTTCGTCTCGACCGACAAGGCTGTTCGTGC
>Ga0208039_1000851_pt1 | contig 14984 bp, 10 predicted proteins | sample June2015DPH_20_1_2_FD_184722 | JGI IMG/M metagenome (GOLD analysis project Ga0208039, IMG submission 184722) | Peatland microbial communities from SPRUCE experiment site at the Marcell Experimental Forest, Minnesota, USA - June2015DPH_20_150... | ecosystem: Environmental > Terrestrial > Soil >... | reverse complement strand
GCGATCCGTCGAACTCGATATGCTCTTTCACTTTGATCCTCCTCTTCAAGCCGATCCCAAGCCTGGAAGCGTACTGCAGTACCTGCGAGCTTGCGTCATTTACACGGGCAACGGTGACCGTTTTGCCAGACTCAACTTCGGAGAGAGAACGATACTCAACCGGCTCGATACTTCCGTCAGTTGCGGGAATGACGTCACCATGGGGATCTGTTCGCGGAAACCCCAGAGCCTCATCGAGACGACGTTCGAGCTTCTCGGACGTGAAATGCTCCAGGCGGTCGGCCTCATCGTGAATCTCATGCCAGGGATACTTCAGGACCTCGACGAGGAAGAGCTCCCACAACCGGTGACGCCGGAGAATCTTGAGAGCTCGCTTGCGTCCTTCCGCGGTCAACTCCACTCCCTTGTACGGTGCATAGGTAAGGATTCCCTCGTCCGCAAGCTTCTTGATCATCTCTGTGACTGAGGGGGCAGAGACCCCTAGCCATTCAGAAAGGGATGACGTCGATACTCTTCCTCCCCCTTCCTGGAGCCTGTAGATACTTTTGAGATAGTCTTCGACGTTTTCGCTTGCCATCGATCGTTCCTCTCCTGGGTTCCGCGTGAAGAGACCCCGCGCTCAGGATTATTAGGTTAGCCTAAAGATATACTAAGGTGCACAGAAAGTCAAGAAACGTAGTGCCATCAGGGCTTCGACCTTGTTTCTCACGCAACTTCCTTCTACTCTTGGCTTCATTTCCCAGAGCAACCAGGACTCCGCGTGCCCAAGATATTGGTGATTGATGACGACGAACTTGTGTGCGAGATGATTTCCTCCACGCTGCAATTGGAGGGCTTTGAGACTATTAGCGCCCTGGATGGCCACGAGGGAATCGAGGCAGCCCGGAAACACTCACCTGACCTGATCATCTGCGATGTCATGATGCCTCGATTGGATGGTTATGCGACTCTGAGCGCCATCCGGAATGACCCCTCCACTGCGACAACGCCGTTCATTTTCCTTACAGGTCAGACGACAAAATCCGATATGAGGCAGGGCATGGAGCTCGGGGCGGATGACTTCCTGCGGCTGACACACATCGCACTTGCCGCGTGCCTGCCTATTCTGATTGCCAGCCCACGACGCTGGCATATCATCAGGCGGATCGATTGGCATACGCTTGTGTTCTTCGCCGCCATGTTTGTGTTGATGGAGAGCGTCTGGAATACGGGCTTTTTCCAGGGGATCCTTGAGCGAGGTCAGGTGGATCTGCACTCCCCAGCCGCTCTCATCAGCGTCAGCGTGGTGGTAAGCCAGTTTGTCTCCAATGTGCCGCTTGTAGCCTTGATGATGCCTGCATTGCTGAAATCAGGCGTTGGAACCCCTGGGTTGCTCGCACTCGCCGCCGGCAGCACGATTGCCGGAAACCTCAGCATCCTTGGTGCTGCCAGCAACGTGATCATCATACAAAATGCCGAGCGACGGGGAAAGGAAACAATCGGCTTCTGGGAGTTTCTCCGCATCGGTGCACCCCTGACCATTGTTAATGCGTTCGTATACTGGGTCTTTCTCCGCTTCCTTTGAATTGAATTCTTTGGTTGAGACTGAACGCAATTTTATCTACTATTTTCATCGATTCATTTCTTCGCCCTACGTGCACATTCACGAGAAACCGCACGAAGAAGCTCCATATGATCACAAAGGAGGAGTTTGACAATGTCCGCAAAACCGTTCTTTAACCCAGTTCGCCTGGCCGGTATGATGGTGCTGTTCATTATCTGCAGCACAGTGATCCTACTCGGACAGCAGCCGTACTCAGTTGCTGAGCACTACAATAAGCATGAGTACATGATTCCCATGCGGGATGGCGTCAAACTCTACACCGCCGTCTATACACCCAAGGACACGTCGAAGGACTATCCGATCCTGTTGAACCGGACCCCGTACAGTTCGGGACCGTATGGAGAGAACATGTTTTCGCCGTTTGTCGGCTCACAGGCAGAGAAGTTTTACCGTGACGGGTACATCATGGTGAGTCAGGACGTCCGCGGCCGGTATATGTCAGAAGGAGATTTTCTGAATGTCCGTCCCTACATCGAGAAGAAGAGCAAAAAGGACATCGACGAGAGCAGCGATACGTATGACACGGTCGACTGGCTGATCAAGCATATTGCGCACAACAACGGGCGCGCCGGCATTTACGGTATCTCCTATCCTGGATTCTATTCCACGACCGGCACCATCGATGCGCATCCTGCTATGAAGGCAACGTCACCACAGGCACCGGTTTCCAAGTGGATGTCCGGGGACGATTTCTTCCACAATGGTGCGTTCCTGCTTCCGCACGCGTTCGACTTTTTCGCCTCATTCGGATGGCCGCATACAAAGCCGACAACCATCGATTCCCGTCCGTTCAACCACGGGATTAGCGACGGTTACAAGTTTTTCCTCAACATGGGTCCGCTTCCAAATGCAAATATCAAGTATTTGAAAGACAGCGTTGCATTCTGGAATGACATCATGAATCACGGTACATGGGACAGCTTCTGGGAAGCCCGCAACATTCTTCCGCACGTCAAGAATATCAAGCCGGCGACCCTCGTGGTCGGCGGATGGTACGACTCCGAGAACTTGTACGGCGCGCTGAATCTCTATGCGTCGATCAATAAGTACAATCCGAAGAACCAGAACCGGATCGTCATGGGCCCGTGGTCTCACGGCCAGTGGGGGTACGATTCGGGCGACTCGCTTGGCATGATCAAATGGGGATCATCCACCGGGAAGTTTTTTGTGGACAGTATTGTATTCCCGTATTTCAACTATTATCTCAAAGGTCAGGGAGAGTTACATCTGGCGAAAGCGACGGTATTCGAGACCGGGAGCAATGTGTGGAGATCCCTCGATGCGTGGCCGCCCCCCAATGCAGTCCCGACAAGCATGTATCTGAATGAGAAGGGAAAACTCTCATTCTCGCCGCCGACTCAAACTTCCACGAGCAGTGCATACGATGAATATATCAGCGACCCTGCGAAGCCGGTGCCATATACAGCTGAAATCCGGCACTGGTACAACGCCGCCTTCCCTGTGGAAGATCAGCGGTTCGCCTGGACTCGTCCCGATGTACTCGTGTATGAAAGTGATATGCTGACGGATGATGTGACTGTTGCCGGGCCGATTACTGCCACCCTGTTCGTATCAACGTCGGGTACGGATTCTGATTGGATCGTCAAAGTCATTGACGTATTGCCGGAGACCGTATCATTCGCAGGTCGCGGAGGCCCGCGATTTGACCCGAATATCATGAAGCTGCGTGGATATCAAATGATGGTGCGGGGGGACGTGATACGCGGAAAATTCAGAAACAGCATGTCAACGCCGGAGCCCTTTGTTCCGAATCAGGTCACCAAAGTGGAATATGTGCTGAACGACATTTTCCACACGTTCAAGAAGGGACACCGGATCATGGTGCAGATTCAGAGTACGTGGTTCCCGATGATCGACCGGAACCCTCAGACGTTTGTCGACATTTACCACGCGAAGGAATCAGATTTCCAGAAGGCGACGGAGAGGGTATATCGCTCGCCCGAATGGAGCACCCATCTCACGCTGCCGATTATGAAGTAGCCACAAACAAGTGAGATCCATGTAAGACCTGCCAGGTTTCAAATTGAACTCCCGTGAAACCTGACAGGTCTACTGGTTGCAGGCCTACCCGCTTTCCATTTCCATTGAGACTCTACCCTTTTTTTCCTACCTTTCAGTACAAGATTTGCACACTTCGACGTCTTCTCATTCGATTCATCCAAGCAACTTCATGGCCAAAGCAAACACAGTCTTTGTCACCGGCTCTACCGGCTTTATCGGCACAAAGCTGGTCAACGAATTGGTGAACCGTGGTAACAGCGTCCATGCTCTTACCCGCGGCGCAAGCAACAAAGACGGGCTCTCGCATGAGAATATTGTGCTTTTCACAGGGGATATTCAGGACCGGAATTCGCTGCAGAAGGGGATGGAAGGATGCAACCAGGTATATCACCTGGCGGCGTATGCAAAGAACTGGTCGCGCGATACCTCTGTGTTTTTCAAACAAAACGTCGAGGGAATGCGAAACGTGTTCGCTGCGGCCAAGTCGGCCGGCGTTGAGCGCGTGGTGTTCACGTCAACGATCGTCGCCTTTGGACCTACGCCTCCGGGTGTCATCGGTAACGAAGATATGCCCCGCATTACACAGCGATATTATACAGAATACGAGGAAACAAAGTCGATCGCTGAAAAGGAAGCGTTGCAGGAAGCGGCCAACGGTTTCCCCGTGGTCATTGTCAATCCAACGCGTGTGTACGGTCCCGGCAAGCTGACAGAGGGAAATTCCGTGTCGCTGATGATTGACATGTACGATCGGGGAAAAGTTCCGGTATTGCTTAACGGGGGCAAGGACATCGGTAATTACGTTCTCGTTGACGATCTCGTGCGGGGTCACATTCTTGCCATGGAGAAGGGGAGAATCGGGCAGCGATATATACTTGGCGGTGAGAATGCATCACTCAGAGATATTTACCGCTTTGTCGACGAAGTCAGCGGAAAGAAGCATTTCCAGATGAACCTGCCGCCGAAGATTGGCTATGTCTATGCAGGATTCGAAAAGAAAAAGGCCGAGTGGCTTGGCATCTATCCTCAAATCACTCCAGGATGGGTCGAGACGTTCCTGCAGGACTGGGTCTACTCACCGGATAAGGCACAGCGCGAACTCGGATACACCATTGTGCCGCTCAAAGAAGGAATTCGCATGACGTATGAGTGGCTCATGCAGCAACGCAAATCCAAAGGAAAGCGATGAACCCAGCGAATCAAGCGGGCCGCTTTACTGATTCGATTTCGTTGTCCGGACTCTTCGGCGGTGAAAGCAGGAAACCGACAATCATCCTCCTGCTCACCCCCTTCCTCCTTACCACATGGAAATATTACGGCACGAAGGCATTCTACCTCAGCGATCTCGCTTCGATCTTTGTCCTTTTTGGTAATGCGGAGCGCACGGCAGAGCTCTATACATTCTTTTCTGCGTTCATTCTTTTTGGCATCCTCCCTCTTTTCATTATCAAGTTTGTTTTCAAGGAGAAGATCTCATCGTATGGGCTTCAGATCGGGGACTGGCGGTTCGGGCTGAAAGCGTTTCTGGTTCTTGCACCCATATTCGTCCTCGCGTCCTATACCTCGATCAACAAACCTGATTTTCTTGCTGAATATCCCCTCTTCAAGGGAGCTGGTGCATCTCCATCGATGTTCCTGAGCCATGCCCTGTCGTACCTGTTTTTCTATATCGGATGGGAGATCTATTTCCGGGGTTTTATGCAGTTTGGGCTCAGGGATTCGCTTGGTGACTGGCAGTCCATCCTTGTTCAGACGGCTCTATCGTGCATCGTTCATATCGGAAAACCCGCAGGCGAGATTTACAGCTCCGTCATTGGTGCGCTCGTGTGGGGTATTTTGGTGTTCCGGACGAGATCACTTCTGTTCATCATTCTGATCCACTGGCTCCTCGGCGTTTCGCTAGATTTCTTTATCTGCTACCTGCGCTGACCGCCACAACAGTCCAACACACAGACCAAGACCATGGCTGAATGACCGACAAGACGATACAAATCGCAAACTTCCGTTTACGCGCCACCGATGCGCTCATCATGTTCACACTCGCGCTGTTCAGCCTCCTTGCGTTGTTGTTCAGTTCCCGTGTTGACGGTTGGGGATTGTTGATACTCAAGAACGCCGGCGTCGCGCTTGGCTATCTTCTTGTGGTCTATCTCTCGCAGCGCGCGAACACGAAGTTCCTCCGCTTCTTTCTGCGCGTTGCCGCTGTGACGCTTACGTACGCGTATCTCTTCGGTGCCGTCGACAAGCTTCAGCTGATCATCCATGGTCACTGGCTCGATGAATATGTTCTCGACGGGGAGCAGTACATCTTTGGCGTGCAGCCGACGCTCTGGATGCAGCATATTACCACACCTGCGTTGACGGAATGGATGATGTTTGCCTACGTCATTTATGTGCCGATGTATCCGGTCCTGTGCGGAATTATTTACTATGTCCGGGGCGAGGTTGCAATGGAGGATTACTTCTTCACACTCGGACTCACCAATATTCTGTGTGATATCGGGTTCATTCTTTTTCCCGTCGCCGGACCGATTGCAGCGATCGGCAGCCTGTATACTGTTCCGCTCAAAGGATACGTTTTTACATTCCTCGGCGAGCTGATGCGTTCCAACCTTCATTACGTCGGCGGCACGATTCCTAGTCCCCATGCCGCAGCTGCCACGATCATGTGGATCATGGCCTATCGCTACCATCGTCCCTCATTCTACATTCTCACTCCCATTGTGTTGTCTCTCTACGTCTCGACGTTCTATGCCCGCTATCACTATGTCACTGATGCTGTTGTGGGAGTTGCAGTGGCATTTCTCGCACTGGCTATCGTTCCCACGTTGATTAAAGGATGGGATGCCATCGCATCGAAACAATCGACCTCGCCGTCAAAACCATAGCAGGGCGACATCACCCCAATCGAGAGACCGGCAGTGGCGAGATCGGATTGGAACTTGATTTTCCAGCGCAAATGATGTACCATTTTTAAAGACATCAACCACGCACCGGCTCGCTGAAGCACCAATGTACTACCTCCAGCAATTAATCCAGATCATCGTCGATCCGGAAACCACAACCATTTCGCTCTATGACTCCCCGCGCTTTCGCGAGTCGTTCCTGGTAGTTAGTGCATACGCCCTGTTCACATCGCTCGATGCGTTCTTCTCCGGCTACTTTCAGTCCGAAACTTTCAGCGTTGGCCTGCTCTCGTTCCTCATCTCCGCGCTCACGACATATCTGCTCTGGGCCTTCCTCGCGTTGATTTTTCACATAGCTGCCGACTTGCTCGGAGGCCTCGGAGAATTTCCGCATGCTCTCGGTTTTGTGGGATTGGGCACCGCCCCGCTGGTGTTCACCTCATTCATTTCCTGCTTGCTCACCCTTTTGTCTGTCCTCGTATTTCCAGATGACCCGGACCGGATCATCCAGAACATTTCACTGGGGTTGACTCTCCTGGGCATGGCGTGGGGTGCGCCCGGCGTGATCTGCTATTTTGGGATGAAGAACGCCGAAAAACTCCATCCGCTGAAGGCCTTTGCGATCACATTTGTTCTGTATACTTCCCTCGCGCTGTTGGTGCTCTACAAATCCGACGTCCTCTGAGCCGCCTTTACGCGGCATAGGATCTCTACCGAAGGGATCTGCCACTCATTCTGAGGTGATCTCATGAAACCAGTTACGTTCCTGCTTTGTCTTCTCGCAATCGTAGCCCTTTCCTGCCAGACCTCGCCAGAGGGGCCTTATGATATTATTATCCAAAACGCCAAAATCATCGATGGGACCGGCAACCCATGGTATCAGTCCGATATCGGGATTTATCGCGACAAGATCACTGCCATCGGAAAGCTTGATCCGCGGCTTGCCAAACGCGTCATCGATGCTGCGGGCAAGGTCGTGGCACCAGGCTTTATCGATATGCTCGGGCAATCCGAAACCGCAATCCTCGTCGATAACAGGGCGATGAGCAAGATCTCTCAGGGGGTGACGACGGAGATCAATGGCGAAGGAGAATCCGCCGCCCCGGTCAATGAGAAGATTCTCAAAGAACTGAAACCCTCTCTCGACAAATATAATCTGACCGTCGATTGGACCGATTTCAACGGGTATTTTGCGCGTGTAGAGAAAAACAAGACAGCCATCAATTTGGCTTCGTACGTAGGTGCGGCACAGGTGCGGGAGTATGTGATAGGGTTCGAGAACCGCGAGCCGACCGCTGCAGAGATGGATCAAATGCGGCAGCTTGTTCGCGAGGCCATGCGGCAGGGCGCAGTCGGAGTCAGTACTGCACTTGAGTATACTCCTGCAATGTACGCGAAAACTCCTGAGTTGATTGAACTGGCGAAGGCTGCGGCCGAATTCGGCGGGATCTATGCTTCACACATCCGAAATGAACAGGAGAAGATCGTTGAGGCGGTGTTAGAAGCAGCAGACATCGGACGGGCGGCGAAGATACCCGTGGAAATCTGGCACCTCAAGACAGCGGAAAAACCCAACTGGGGCAAGATGTCTGAGATCGTCAGGATGATTCAACAACACCGCAACCAGGGACTCGACATGACCGCGGATGTGTATCCGTACATCGCGTTCGGCAACTCGCTGAGTGCACCGCTGCCGGGATGGGTTCAGGAGGGAGGAACAGATAAGCTCCTTGAACGCCTGAAAGATCCGATCGTTCGCAAGCAGGTCAGGAAAGAACTCGAGGCTACTGAAAAAGCGCGCGGCATGGACTTTCAGTTGATGATGATCTCCTATGTTTCTAACCCCGCGCTGAAGCAATGGGAAGGGAAACGGCTCACGGAGATAGCCTCTGCTTGGAAGAAAGATCCCATTGAGACACTGTTCGACTTCGTCCTCGCAGACTCTGCCAGAACAAGCCGTGTTGTCTGGGCAATGACGGAAGAAGATCTGAGAATGGCGATGGGCCAACCGTGGGTCAGTTTCTGCGACGATGCAAGTGCAAGGGCACTCGACGGGCCACTGTTTGAGGGCAGACCCCATCCGCGTGCCTATGGAAGTTTCCCGCGCATTCTGGCTATGTACGTTCGTGAAAGCAAGATTCTCACTCTGGAGGATGCGATCCGAAAGATGACTTCGCTTGCAGCCCAGCGCGTCGGTATCAAGGATCGTGGGATCCTGAAACAGGGTTTCTACGCTGATCTGGTGATGTTCGATCCGGAGACCATCACCGACAAGGCCACGTTCGAGAATCCGCACCAGTATTCAGAAGGAATGAGCCTCGTTGTCGTGAACGGAAAACCGGTTTGGGAGAACGGGAAATTTACGGGGAATCTCCCGGGTCGTGTGCTGCGCGGACCAGGATACACGCATTAACTTGAGAGAAGTCCGACTTCTTCCGCGTATTGCCGATTAGAAGTCGGACTTCTTCATGGGTGCGTGGCACCTTCCGAGAAAAACAAAAGCCGCACCGGTCGCCCGATGCGGCTTTTTCATTCACCCTTCTCAATTGTCCATTGTCAACTAATAATTCACCATTGACAATTCACAATTGACCATTAATCAACTCTTCCTCCCCCTCAACACTCTCGTCCAATGGATAATCTGCCGCTTCACCTCATGCGGCGATGTGCTGCCGGCCGATTTTTTCTGTTCAACACTCTTCTGCGGATAGATGAAGTCAAGCATATCCGGACCAAAAAGCTTTGAAAACGTCCGAAGCGTTTCCACGTCCAGGTTACCGAGATACATGCGATGGCTGAGGCAATGGGAAACGATCTTACCCGTGATTTCATGCGCTTCTCTGAACGGCATTCCCTTCCGCACGAGGTAATCCGCAATCTCTGTCGCAGTCAGGAAGTCATTACGCAGCTCTTCCTCCATGCGGTGTTTGTCAAATGTCGAATGGACAAGCATTTGCGCAACAATCGTGAGGCACTGCTGGGTTGTCTCAACGGCTTCAAACATCGGGAGCTTGTCTTCCTGCATATCCCTGTTGTACGCCAGCGGCAACGCCTTCATCACGGTCAACAGGTTCACCAGCGATCCATAGACACGTCCTGTCTTACCGCGCACCAACTCCGCCATGTCAGGATTCTTTTTCTGCGGCATGATGCTGCTGCCTGTTGTATACGCATCGCTGATGTGGATAAATCCGAACTCTTTCGTGCTCCAGAGAACCAGCTCTTCCGCCATCCGGCTCAGGTGCATCATGATGATGCTGCACGATGAGATGCATTCGACAAGGTAATCCCTATCGCTCACAGCGTCGAGGCTGTTCTCGACAATGCCGTCAAAATGCAGTTTCTTCGCGACTTTCATTCTATCGATGGGGAATGATGTTCCGGCCAGCGCAGCAGCGCCAAGAGGCAATTTGTTCAGTCGGCGCAGGGCGTCATGAAGTCTCTCATAGTCACGCTCGAGCATCCAGACATACGCGAGCAAGTGGTGTGACAACATCACGGGTTGTGCTCTCTGCAAGTGCGTGTAGCCGGGCATCAGAATGCCGAAATATTTCTCGGACTTGTACAGCAACACACGCTGCAGTTGGACGGTGAGTTTGTTCAACTCCTTGATCGCGGAGCGGAGGTACAGTCGTTCGTCGAGTGCCACCTGGTCGTTACGGCTCCGGCCGGTATGGAGTTTTCCGCCGAGAGGCCCGAGCTTCTCTATGAGCCGCTGCTCGATCGCAAGGTGGACATCCTCATATTCCGCGGTGAGGCGGAATTTCCCGGTCTCGATTTCTTTCTGTATTTGCTTGAGCGCCGTGGCGATCTTTCGTGATTCTGTCGCCGTGATTATGTGGGTCGCACTCAGCATCTCCACATGGGCGATGCTTCCGGCAATGTCTTCCCGGAACAAACGCTTGTCGAGATCAATGGAAGAAGAGAATTTCAGTGCAATATCAGCGAGCGGTTCGGTGAACCGGCCACTCCAGAGTGCTTGATGAGCCATGGGAATTGTCGATTGGTGAATGGTTAATTTACCCTGAGCGAGCGCTTTTTGCGAGTCGAAGGGTTGGTGATTGGTTAATTGGTGTTTACTTAACCATTTAACCAATTAACCAACTTACCATTTTGCCATCTCCTCTGACCAAAATACGCAATTTCCACCACCGTATCAATGGTGAGAATGTTCATGATTGCTCCCGTTATTGCCTGGATTCGCTGCCGCGTCGGTTGGCATACGTGCGGACAAACTGTTCGAGCCCCGCGACAACCTTTCCTGCGATCGCCTCGCGGAAACCGTCATCGAGCAGTTTCATCTCATCCTCAGGATTCGAGAGAAATGCTGTCTCGATAAGAACATTGGGCAATTGCGTCGGCGCATTGAGCGAGAAATTGAAACTCCCTACGACACCGAATTGGCCCAGGCCAAGCTCGAGCATTTTGGCATACATTATCGTCGCCAGCGGCTGATAACCAAGATGGCGATAGTACGTGCTGGTCCCAGCGATTGCCTCTGCGTCAGAATTGTCGCCGATGGAATTACAGTGGATGGAGACAAGGATGCGGGCCCCCGAATTCACAATAATATCTGTGCGATCAAGCATGCCGACGCTCGCATCATCCGTTCGGGTCATGACAACGTTCACTCCTTTTGCCTGCAGGAGCGAGCGGAGATGGGATGCGATGGCAAGGGTCACGTTCTTTTCTATGACTCCTGTCGATCCTGAAGCACCCGAGTTGTCACCGCCATGTCCCGCATCGACGGCGATGGTAAGACCAGCAAGCACTGAATCCGGATTCGAGATGACAGCCGGCCTACGCACCTTGATCCTCAAGCTTGTTCCTTGATCATATCCAATATCGTAGCCCCAATGTTGCCCGTAGTTTAGCGCAATCGTGAGTCGATAGTGGTCTGCGGCAACCTGATCCCAACTGACGCTCTTGATGCCGGCTGCGGACTTGTGGTGTGTAATCCAGTTGGTGTTCGATGTTGCGCCGTACATGTCGACGACGAGCGCCGCGGGATCGACAAGCTGATGGGAGAGATACGGGAGGCGCTGCGTCAGCGAGACGTTAACCACGTCCTCTGCATCGGTGCCCGTGGCTGAAATGGATCCGGTGAGTGAGCGCGGCATCGGTGTTTCGCGCGGAAGCAACTGTGCAAAATCCTCGGGGAGCCATCCAGTCATTTCATCCGAAAGCCGGATCTTGTACTGTCGGCCAACCTTGCCAACCACTTGCAGTCGCACGCCGCTCTGAATGTATCCGAGCTTTGCTCCTCCAAGCCGGTCTTCGCCCAAGCCTGCATTCAAAAATGGCTTCCGACCTGTAGCCACCGCTACGCGCGGCAGCTCCTGAGGGAGTATGGAGACCTTTCCCTTCGAGAACCCCCTCTCACTTCCCCAGAAACTGCTTTTCAGCCTTACCCTGATCGGGACATCTCTCGCCTCATCCAACTCCTTCACCTTATATCTACCGACGTAGATGCCTGATCCTCCTTTGGAATCTTTAGCATCGGTCTCCAGCATCTGGATTCCCGACTCAACTCCTTCGATGTCAAAATATGCTTTATAGCCGGGGCTGCCCCGGAATTTCACTTCCAGAATGTCGTCTTTTCCCAGCCAGAGATCCTGACGTGGTTCCACGGATTGGGCATCGATGACCGCTGGCTCGTGGGTCAGCGGCTTTGGCGGCTCAGGGCGGAGAAAGAAGAAATCTTTTGTAAGCGAATCGCCGTTGACGCCACGAACCATGATATGCAGCTTGTTGATCCCGTAGGCAAGATCAAGAAGCGACACAAAAGCTCCACTGGGATAGACTTTGAGTTCTTTCCCATTCACAAACGCTTTTGACGTCGGATTTGTGCAGCCCGCGATCCGGTGCTTTGGAGAATTTGAGCGCGTTGTGTCATCACCCGGAACGACCACACGCAGAAATAGCGAATCGCTTTGAGGGTAATTCGTGTGGAGAACAGATGCTGAGATCCCTGCAATAGGGATCAAGAATATCAGAAAGAGAAGCGACTTGGACATGGTTGTAGTCTCCTTGGATTCAGCTGAGAATGGCAATGGTCAATGAATCAAGATTTGGGTAGAGATTCAAGCTCAAGTGCGGGAATTCACATCGGCATGAACAACTCTCGTCGCGAGAAGATGATGCAGACGACTATCAAAGTCGATCATATGATTCGATTTTCCTCTGCGCCTTCGTGGTCTACTTCATGAAGCAGTATGATCAGCCTATATCAATTTCCTTCGAGTCTGAACTGAATCGGAATCGACACCCATACCGGTATCGGCTTCTTATGGTAGGTGCCAGGGATGAAAGTGTACTTCTTTGCCGTCTGAATAGCGGCGTCATTCAATTCATCGGCGTCGCTCTTGAGGACCCGGGCCGTGGTGACCGCCCCTTTCTCATCGACCAACACGTTCAGCCATACGGTTCCGCTGATCTTTTTCTTCATTGCCGATTCGGGATATTGAGGGACAACAATTTTCATGAGCACCGGGGCAACGTCGGGTGTGAGCCCTTCCAGATCGTTCCCCAGTAAGTCCCCCTGAACACTATCTGGAATCGATATACCGCCGCCACTTCCGCTCCCAACGACATTTCCCATGTCGGAAAGTTGCTCCACCGTGGGAAACGGTTTTTCTTCCTGGACCTGAAGATCAGGGAGGGGGACCGGAACGCCGAAACTGAAATCCTTGAACGCGAACTTCGCTGATGGCATTCCGTGCAGAAGGTCGTGCTGCAAGGATGGAGGAGGGCCCAGATCGGCGTACTTTACAATCAGGGTGCCGCGCGGTTCTATTTGCTTGCCTGCAAGGAATTGTGGCATCCAGTACACGGCGACCATGAAGAAATGCAAAGCGATCGAGATGCCCAGACCCCTCACAAAGAAATCTCTGTAGCGTTTCTTCAGCTCCGGTGCCCCGTACAAACCCTGATCAAGAGCACTCTGCTGGGCAATGTTCATCTTCACTTCCGCACCAACCATAAACCCGTGGAGTATCTAAGAGCCGCTTCAAAGAAGCTCCTAAACAAAGAACTGTAATTCCCCATGTGAGCTTTCACATGATCCCGAAAAAGAGCGAAACACACACCCCTGCTATGTTCATAGTCAAGCGGCATGAAAGTATAAGATCTCTGGTACGAAAGCGATCGTTCCTGCTATCCGCGGCCGGTCAAAGTCACCGCCGCATGTTCTTGTCCGATCAGACGAAGAGCTATCTACTAAATCGCGAAGCCTCGCAGCTTCCTGGGGTGTGTCATAGCCATCTTCGTGGATTGACGTTGATCCGCGTTCGTGGAGATCATTCTTGTCATCTTAGTTGATACGGTCGTTGTTCAATCATCACCGTGCGAATGCGATGTGCTAGCCTTCGTGCGACGGCAACAATAGCACGTTGTTTGCCACCGACTGCGAGTCGATCGAAGACACGGCGAAGCTCGCCGTCCTTTCGAACAGCGACCCAAGCAGCCTGGATGAGCAGACTACGAAGGTGAGTATGCCCCATGCCTGTGAGGTGGCCACGCCGAATGCGGTCACCGCTGGAATGTTCCGAGGGAACCAGACCCAGATATGAGGCAAACTCGCCGTGGTTGCGGAAGCGGGCAAAGTCCCCGACTTCCAATGCAAGCGTCAATGCAATGAGCGGTCCAATGCCAGGGACACTACGTAACAAAGTGACTGTGTGCACATACGGCTCGGCGACCAATAGTTCGTGCACCATCGTGTTTAGTTCGCGTAATTGTGCCACGATGCTGTCGTATTCATCTAGGACAAGCAAATAGGCACGTCGAAATCGCTCATTGGGAAAGACCACAGAACGAAGGGATGCCACGGTGCGTTTCGACCAACGCGATGAGCCCGGTGCTCGAAGCTCGAAACCATAGAACAGGAGATCGGCTTTCAACTGCAATTGGATTTGGACACGGCGCTTGATCAGCTGCTGGCGTTTGCGCAGTACGCCACGGTCATAGAGCAGTGGGGCGGGTCGCTGGTGAATGCTCTTGAGTGTCCCGGCGGCCAACGCTTCAGCTAGCTTGTTACTGTCAATCGCATCTGTCTTGATACGATCTCCGGGCATGACTGGTACCCGATGTGGTGCAACAATGATGGGCTCGATGTCCTGAGCTCGAAGGTAATCGGCAATGTGGTAGCCAAAACAGCCAGCTTCGTAGACAACGCTAAACTTGGCCTGTGGCCACTGTCGCCGTAACGACTGTACAAACAACTCTTTGTCTGCAGGTGTGGCCATGCGTTTCAGGAAAAGGTCCCGGGTGCGCACGGTCGATATCCAATGTCGTTTGTGCAGATCCAAACCAACATACAAGTGTTCCTGAATAACGTCAAGCCGAGCTTCCATTGCGCCCCTCCATATCTTAGTGTCTGGTACTGATAAGGTACGCTCTGCTTGACTATGAAACATAAGAACTACATCCCCTCTCCCCTCAACGCAATCCGA
>Ga0208039_1000847_pt1 | contig 15038 bp, 15 predicted proteins | sample June2015DPH_20_1_2_FD_184722 | JGI IMG/M metagenome (GOLD analysis project Ga0208039, IMG submission 184722) | Peatland microbial communities from SPRUCE experiment site at the Marcell Experimental Forest, Minnesota, USA - June2015DPH_20_150... | ecosystem: Environmental > Terrestrial > Soil >... | reverse complement strand
CGACTCTTGAGGTTCTCAAGAACGGTGAGATCCAGAGGAAGTTGAATGATCAGTCTGCGGACCTTGAAAAGAAATTCGATAGGCTGGCAGAGGAACTAGGCATCTCGGCTCGATTGCAGGCCCTCGGAGGGCAATTCCAAGTCTACTTCACTGATGAGGAAGTCAGAGACTACAGGTCCGCAGCCAAGGCCGATTATGAACGGTTCAAAGTCTTTCAGGCAGAGATGCTTCGAGAAGGTGTCTATGCTCTCCCGATCACGCTCTTCCATCATGGACTCGTTGCCGCACATTCTCAGGAAGACCTAGTAAGAATCCTCGCTGCAATGCGGAGAGGTCTTCAGAGAGTGAAGAAGGAATTCGGATCCTAACAACCTGACGTTCCTGCTCGATCTTCTTGCGCAGATTCAGGTAACCATGGTGATCTGGAATAGCTCCTCGTCTGGACGTGCCAACACAGCTTCCGCCATTTCAAGAACTTCTTTCTCTGTTGCGTTCCTTAGGCCGTCTAGGAACCAATTGAGTAACTCGGGCTTCACCGTCACTGTGCATGTTCGGTTTCCAGCGTGGAACTCCCCTGCAACGCGATCAGTTGATTCGGATACTCGAATTGTGCCCTTGCCGAGTGTGCAACCTGAGGCTATCTGTACTCCGTCCACTGCACACGACGCTGGAGGTTTGGGGTTGACAAACATGATGGCCGCCAGGTCATTGAGATTCTGAGTTTTCAGCATGGATCGTGCAATCACGCCCATGCGAATTCCAAGGATCAGGAAAGGCCCTAGATGTCCATGGAACTCGACGGCCCGAGCAATCAGAACCCGACCATTTTGTCGGCTGTCATCATCCAATGGTTGCTATCCTCAGTAAGACCTCTGTGTAAGGAGACTATTATGATTGCATCAAATTCGGCTGCGAAGAGACTGCCAAAATGCATGAAAACGTTTGTTGCACAGCTAAGTACGAGCTCTGTCTAGGATACGCTGAACGCTGCCATGAATGCCAAAGAACTAGTCGACGAGCTCTTCGCGCTGGACAAAGGGATACGATGGGTAGGAATTGTCGACCAACGAGGTGACATCTTAGAAAATGCCCAACGTCCCGGAACCAAAAGCTATGTCGATCCGAAAACAGAGGAACGAACACTGAAGGAGTTCCCGACCATCATGGGATTGTTCTGGAGGGAGCTTGTAGGCAGTTCTGGAGAACTCAACTCGGTGGTTGTCGCGTACTCGCGGGTCTATCTCTTGGCCTTCTATGTAGACGACTTTCTCGTCGTTGTTAGCTTCGATCCGAGCGGAATGCCTACTGTCGTCAATAGTCTCGCAGCAAGATACGGCATCCTACTTCCGAAGGGCAATCAAGACACCGAAGCACCCTGACCGCAGTGAGATTAGCCTGCGAACTGACTGAGACCTCGGGGCCAGGCCACCTGATTATTCTCCAGAGACGTTCGATTCGAAAAGGTTCAAAAGCACAGTCCTCGTGCGCGGGTAGTTGCAGAGTGCGGGAGAATTGACTATTTCAGCCTACAAATGTCGCGTTTGAATCGAAAGGAACCCGTCTCTTTTGCGCAAATCTCGCCGGAGCTCACGTCGACGCCTTCGATGTAGGGGAAACCGGCGCGCCTCTCTACTATCCCAACCTCTAGCATGCTGTTTCGCCCTTCCACCCAAAAAATCCGCGAAAAAATCGCGCCAACCCCATAAGAGACCCCGAATGACCAAAAACCGACAGATTTAAACGCGAATTCAACACTATACCCATATCAGGGGCGAATCGGCGCCTAATTCGTGCCGACAGCCCCGGAGCAAACAAAGAATGCCGAAGAAGTCAAAGAAGAAGCCTAAGAAATAGACGGTGCCAATAGCCGTCCAATCGGATGTATTCCTTCCTTTTTTCTCTTTTTTCGTGTCGATTGCGTAACGATGAAGCCGTATTGTAGCAGATCCCGAGCTCAACAATGGATCAACGGGGATCGATTCAGGTTCGTGATTCGGGTGTCAGGTGCGAGAAGCCGCCCTTCAAGCCCCAAGCAAACCTTACATCCGCTGAGGAGCAGCGGTTACGAATCGTGATGCTGATGCCGGCGAAGTTGAATGCCAAAGCTATCAAACTGATCGAGGGCAAGAATTTCGCGTTTCTTGCAACCATCATGCCAGATGGAGCGCCGCATGTTGCGCCTGTCTGGATTGACCGTGAAGGCGACACGATACTCGTAAACACCGCAATGGGCCGCGTGAAACAGAAGAATGTAACCAGAGAGCCTCGGGTTTCGCTTTCCGTTGCTGATCAGAGCAACATGTACGACAAGATCGTGATTCACGGTCGCGTCGAGTCACAGACAATCGAAGGCGCCGACGTGCACATTGACAACCTTGCCAAGAAGTACATCGGCAAGGACAAATACCCATGGCGAACGGCCGGAGAGAAACGTGTCATACTGAAGATACAGCCAACCCACGTCCTGACTTGAGTGTAGTTCCAAGTGAGCCTTGCGAGGACATGGTCGTATATTTCCCAAAAGGCGGACTCTGGATCGAGAAGTCGTTCCTCTCACCATCTCGCTCGATCTTCACTCTGAGCTGCAGCGCACCAGCTAGCTCAACGTCTTGCTCTACTCAAGGATGTCGTCAACTCACCGTTACGAGCAGAGGCCGGTGAACGCGATCAAGCCCACCGACGAATTGGCTTGCAAAAGATGTAAATCCAGGAGGATCTAAACTATGCAGCGTAGTTGAGATCGAATTGACAAAGGCAGACGTCCCCGCGGTCGAAACTGTTGATGTTACAAAGGTCTACCGCATAGGGCACATTGGCTATCCAGCACTTAGAGGTGTAAGCCTCAGGGTGCCGAAAGGCCAACTTGTATCAATCGTCGGGCCTTCAGGGAGCGGGAAGTCCACACTCCTCAATCTGATTGGTGCCCTTGACCCGCCTACCTCAGGTCACGTGATCATCGACGGAATTGACCTGAAGAAGCTGAACGAAGACAAGCTTGCTGTCCTTCGAAACATGAGAATAGGGTTCGTCTACCAGACATTCAATCTCATTCAGAGGCTTACTTCGATTGAGAATGTGGAGATGCCTCTCATCGCAAGAGGAATGCCAGAGCAGGTTCGCAAAAGCAGATCACTGAAGATGCTAAGTGCAGTTGGCCTGGCGCAGAAAGCGAACAAGCGCCCTACAGAACTTAGCGGCGGAGAACAGCAGCGAGTCGCCATTGCCAGAGCGCTGGTCACAAGGCCCGCTCTCGTCCTTGGCGACGAACCCACTGGCAACGTAGATTCGGTGACTACCCTTGAGGTGCTCAACTACATTGTACAAGTCAACAAGACGATGGGAACTACATTCGTCATAGTCACCCATAACCCAGACGTTGCGAATATGACCCACCGCATAATCACTATAAAGGATGGACTGATCGAGAAAGAGGAGTCTATCCAGCGAATCGATTCATACTCGGAATTGTGATCTAGATGCGGACATTTGACGTGTGTAAAGAGAATCACTTATCCATTTGGAAGTTCCGTAGGGAGGTAAATCGACCTCTCCTGAGGTGCGGATAATGCAGTTCTTTGACATGTTGAGGTTGGCGTACAAGGCACTTATCGATAGAAAGATGCGCAGTGTATTGACGATACTCGGAATAACTGTGGGCTCAGCCATTATTCTAGCCCTAATAGCGAGTTCAAGCGGACTCAGCGCCGGCATCGCCGGCAACATTGAGAAGACGGGAGCAAATGTCCTCACAATACGAACAGCGGGCGGATTCTTTGAGCGTGGTTCAACCAGCACTTTCCAGTTGAGTCAACTGGATGTAGACTACCTCACAACGATACCTGGAGTAATTGCGGCCTACCCGTTCTACAGCTATAACGCGGCAATCAACAACGGTGGAACTTCAATTCAAGCGAGTGTCGTGGGAATGGACCTAACCGTTCTCCCGCTACTATACAAGGGACTAACAGTTGCAGAGGGCCTCCTTCCTCAGTCAGGCGATACAACCTCTGCTGTGGTAGGATGGGGAATAGCAAACCCGGTATCAGGAACCCCGATCGGCCTTGACCAGATGGTTTCCATGTCAATTTCAGGAATCAAGAACACCAAAGGGGCGGTTTCCTATACGGTTCTTGCGAGCGCGATCCTTACATCATACGGGACGGCCCTGTTTTCGAATATCGACGATACCGTCTACATTTCATTGCAAGCAGCTCAAACACTAACTAGGACCCCATATTTCACAGGGATCTACGTTGTAGTTGATAACACGGACAATGTGTCGACTGTCCAGACAGCCATTGAGACGTACTATTCCACGAACGTTCGAGTCATAAGCCCCGGGCAGATCCTGTCAAGTATCCAATCAATAACAGGGCAACTGACATTATTCTTAGGTAGCATCGGCGCGGTGTCATTGTTCGTAGCGACTGTTGGAATAGTGAACACAATGTACGTTTCTGTAATGGAACGCACGAGAGAAATCGGAATATTGAAGGCGATAGGCTACAGACCGAGGCAAATAATGAGTATGTTCTTGTCGGAAGCTGCTCTAACAGGTGTCATTGGAGCCCTCTGCGGATTGGCGCTTGGCTACGCAATTTCATTCCTCATGGGAGGAATGCTAGGCGGAATTGGAGGGGCACGTATTGGATTCGGAGGGCCGGGAGGAGGAGGGGGAGGAGGGGGAACCGCAATCCAGCCCGTATTCTCAACTGAACTTATCCTCTTCTCACTAGTATTCCCGGTTTTGCTAGCTATAGCGGCAGGGCTCTACCCAGCATGGAGAGCATCAAAGATGAACGCTGTTGTGGCGCTGAAATATGAGTAAGGCAACGGTTCCTTGAAACGGGCGGGGACGGATAGCCGTGACCCGTTCTCGACGACAAACCGTCGCAAATTGTGGGTGTTGGAATTCCGAGTCAGATCGAGAAGATAGATACTGATACACTCATCGTTACCTCAGCTAACGAACGCCGGCGGGGGGGCGCGCAGAAGGGCCTGCAATTCCCCTACAATACTGCGAACATAGTGAGGTCGGTTTAGCGTGTCAGAGACGCTGTTCAGCATTGCAGCCGAGACGCCACAATCTTGTGCGGGGATGTCTCAGTCGTCAGGCTAGTTTCTCGTGGCCCCTACTTACTGTAGACCAGGTGTTGACTGATCGCCTTGTTTTTGCTCTTCCATGTTGGAATTGAAGTAGTGTCTGGGTTCTATGTCCCTTGTCGCACTCCCATGATGAACGCGATGGTTGCATTGGAATACGAACAGTTTGGGTAGACTCGCGCAACCATGCTCCAGAAACCGAAGAATATGCCATAGAGAAAACGCAAGATCTCGAAAATCATTCCAATAACGCCACTCGTTTGAGTAGTCCGAGTCCGCGCCTGCACAGTGGGTTTCGTAATCTGAATCTGAGAGACTTGTTGGGTACTGTAGGGATAAGCAGGTCTGTTCGTGTCGATCGCAGACACGCTAATGATGAGGGAGTAGGTTCCGTTTGTAAGGGTCTTTTTGTAGGTGACTAGGAGGCTGAACGGCCTCGGTATGTTCGGGTCAACTTCGCCTAAGAACACGCTTGTCGCGGCGCCGGGAGCCAATGCCTCTGACTGAACGGTTACGTTAGTGTTGTAGGCGGCGAGGTTTCCACTGTTTAGGAGGTTCCCCGAGACGGTTGCGTTGCCACCAGATGTGGTGGATGGCGGAGTGACTTGTATCCCGTAGAGTATGAGGTTGACCCACCCTTGGACCGAGAAACCAATCGAGTGACTCTCTTGAGTATACGAGATGTCGCCAAGCTGCCTGTACGTCAGCGTGACGGATCCCTCGTAAGAGCTACCGACTGCAGCGATGGACGCATAGACCTGAAAGCTGATGCTAACAGATTCTTTCAGCGCGATCGAGTCGTAGTGCCAATGATTATCCCCGACCATTTGCAGGGGAGCTGGCACAGATACGGCCAAGTCAACGTCGTATATCGTGCCAGAAGGATAGATGCTATACGAAGAATAACTGTTTGTGGCGGTTATAGTGACATTGTTGTTGAAGCCTGCGGTCAGGGTTTGCCCGGTCAAGGCTACTGTCATGTGCGCTGAACTTTGGCCCTGAGCAACTCCGACCGGAGTCAATAGCATCAGGAGTAAAGCAAGGATTGTCCAGTTACGGAACTGATTGAGAGCATTCATGCTCGTTTCATCTCCCGAAGCGTCTCAATTCGAGTTGTGAGGTCAGGCTGTTTGTCAAGAATCCTGAGCATACTCTTGCCTCCACTCAAATTGCAAACGCACATCAAGCCCTCAGGTGATGTTACGGCAAGGGAATCTGAATCCTTCAGCTTGGATAGTGCAGAGATCAACGCATCTGGACCACCAATCAACTGAGCCGCAGTTCTGTCGGCCAGAAACTCACGTGCTCTATAGACTGCTGGCTCGATGAAGTAGCTTAAGGGTTTCGCGAAGAGCGCTATCTTGGCCAGCGTCGCTAGAAACCTCACAGTAAAATCTCCATTCTTGATATGTGAGATCTCATGCGCCAGACAGGCCTCTACCTCATTATCGTCTAATGATTCCAGGAGACCAACCGAGAGAGCGACCGAGTACTTGCGGTTCGCCCAGACAGTGAAGGCGGAGGGAACGCCCGAGTCGACAAGCGAAACGTTTGGAGAGGCCACTCCCGCAAGGCAGGCGAGTCTCTTTGCCGTTTCATTGACATGAACTGGGGCAGGTCCCAGGAATTGCAATTGAGGAAACATCTTCGACATACCGATGCGCGTTTTCTTCAGGCCAATGAAGAGCCCCGCGCAAGCTGCAGCAATGCCGCCGATTAGAACAATCCCTAGGTTCACGGCATGAAGGATCGAGAAATAGTCCCAAGAGGCCACATGTGCCGGTGCTCGGCCCAGCATATCAATGTAAGAGCTTACGCCAACGAACAACAAGCTCTCAGCAAGCATCATGCCAAGCATCCCAAGTAATACCATAGTTCGACCTTGAAACGAACGTCTCAGCGCAAATGCTGCAGTGAGCCCGACTGCTGTGACGAAAAGGCTCCATTTTGCCAGCTGGGACGGCCCTATCACGACCGATATCAGAAAGATGAGATATACGATGAAGGGATTCATCAGTTACTTCCCTTTCGACGCAGCTTGTTCAGGTATTTCGACAGGACACGCAGTTCCTCTGGTCTCCCAGTACCGATCTGTTGAGCAAGGTATGCAACGGTTACATCATTGAAGCTTTCGAGCAATGCTCCCATGACACCATCGACCACAGCATAACGGAACTCCTCTTCCGTCATACGGGGCTTATACAAGTAATGCGGTCCACCTTCTCGGACAAGCCCCCTAGACACAAGCCCTTTCCGGTAGAGCCGGTCGAGGGTAGTTGCTACGGTCGTAACCGCGACCGGGCGTCTTTCCGTGACTATCGCCTGAAAGTCTTTGACTGAAATGGGTTTGCCTGTTTCCCAGAGCTGCCTAAGAACTATCGACTCAAGATCCCCCAACACAAATCTGAGATCCCGGCGATAAGGATGCAAGGCTTGCAGCTTCAAAAATGGGAGCTCCTAACTAGTGCCTGTAGTTAGCCTTATATAAGCTAGTTGCATCCTTGCCATAAACATGGCGCGACTTCTATGCCCCAGATTCCAATAATAATTCCTGTGATCGTCGCTGGTATCGCAGTGGGGTCTGTAATCAAGTCCCAGAGTCCAAGGATTTCAAGAAGGAAGTTGATGTCCGCGAGTTTGGTCGCAGGGCTCCTGAATGCGATCAACGCATACGTGGTTAACTCGCTGTCGCCTCAACAGACTTTAGCTCGCGCTAACTTCACCGTCCCACAAACAGCTAATTTCTCCGTCCCACAAACATCATGGATTGTGTTTGTCGTGGCGTCGTTCATAGGAGGGTTTCTAATAGTTCTCGCAGTTCTGGGAATCGCAATGATATATGCTCGAAGAGGCAAAGGGGCAGAGCAGGAGGAGCTCCCGGAGCCACTATCGGAGACAGAACCGAAGGTTACACCAAGCTAACTCGATGTCACCTCGGTCTTGATTTCTCAAGACCCCCGGGGGCGATGAAAGATGAGCTCGTTCAAGCGACCGTCTCTCACAGTCTTACTGCTGGTCATCATTGGGCTGATCGCAGCCGGGCACCTCTCCGAGCAAGTCGCTGCAGAGCGAGACGACGTAGTTCAGATGTCCCCTGGAGCCTATTCCCACACGCTTGGTACATCTGCTGACATAGTGAGGTTGGATTACCCGAAGAGCGCCATAATTCAAAACACAACTGGGGACATTTCTCTAAGCGTGACTTTGAATAGCGATGCGTCTTCGGTATTGATCTTCGTGCCGCCCGAGTTCAGTTTTCTTAAGACCGACACTACAAGCGTGTGGACGAGCATAACGAACAACTACAGAAGCATAGCGATCAGCAAGGGGGGCGGAAACGACGCCGTCGCCCCTTCATGGTGGGCTGTGAGAATTGAGAACGCGACCATTCCAGCAGGCACGTACACCGTGAGGATGTTCAACGTCAAGGCCCCTAGCGTCTGCGGCAGGTATTTCATGAAGATTCTCGTGGATGGAGAGTCAATCGGCCCTGAGAATTTTCCAACGATCGTTGTAGAAGGAGGCCTAGACCCGGCCTACATATCTGGTCGCGTATTGAACGGGGAAGAAGGGCAGTACGGCCTGCCTGTCAAAGTGCCAGGTAGGGTAATTGCTCAAGGCACCACTAACCTAGGCGAAAGTGTATCGGGTCAAGCCTATTTCGACACTTCAGCGAATGGGACCTACACCATCTATGGGCTCGCCGCAGGTACTTACCGCTTGAACGCTTCGGCCGCTGGGTTTGCTCCAACAGCGATGAATGAAACCGTCACCGTGTATCCTGGCCAATCCTTGTCAGGCGTCGACATCCAAGTGTACCCGAGCGCAACGATATCCGTCACCGTCTCGTCCAGATGCGTCTCTGGACCTGTCCCTTGGGGCTACACTTACAATTTGACAATCGGACAGGTCCCTCGGCCGATCAGTATAGAATTATCCGACTCCAGTGGAACGCAGCAAGCGAATGCAGCTAACAACACCGATCCATCTCTAACTTACTATCACTTCACCTTCAACGGATCCATAAAATTAGATGGTCACGTTCCACAAGACGATGCAGCATACATCTCTGGTTTGGCGGCAGGTGACTACTACATCAACGCCTTCGTCAACCAATACGTGCAGAGAGACATAATTGACGTCCATGTGCAAGATTATTCGTATACGCAAAATTACATGCGTGACGTTTCGGTTTCCTTTGATTTGTGGAGAAGCGGATGGTTTCAAGTAACGGTCCAATTCCCAGTCCACCAAACCCCGTTGCAGGTGGGCGGCATACTGACGCTGAAAGCCTCTCAGCTCGACGGAACGCTGAGAGGTTCAAACAGCTCGTTCGTACCCGAAGGAAGCCAGACGTGGACGATGGAGATCACGGGAGTTCTTACCACATTCCAAACCTTCGGAAGATTCGCTGCGAGACCTGGGAAAGATTACGGATTTCCCAGCGGAACCTACATGATAGAGGCGACCTACCGTGGATACGCGCAGCTATCGGTGCCCGAAGCATCCATAGGAGAAGGCTGCTCCGCGACAAGCCTAGTACTCAACTTGGTTCCGGCAGGAGCCGTGGAGGTTACGATTAGATCAATCAATTGGCAGACTCCACGCCAAGAGGTGCCGTGGCAATACCCGGGCGCGCCGATGAGTCTTGAACTTACAAATTCAATAGGAGATATCTACACCGCCAACGCACAACAACAGGCCGACACATTCGAAACATCTGCAAATGTCACGGACCTCCCGGCCGATACATATCTAGTGAGAGTCTACACGGTTGGTTACGTTGCACCAACGGACTATTCCGTATCAGTATCGCTGGGAGGCATCAGCGACATCAACGTAGACCTGCTGGAAGCGACAACGATACAGATCACGCTTGAATTTAGAACCGAGGGCATGACCGCGCCTGTAGATACGTTTTTCCATGATCTCACGCAGGTGCCCGTAAGGATCGAAGTTTACGACGCACTGGGACTACTCGCGGGGGCAAATGCAACCTACATACCATCTGGCGTATCAAATTCTACAGTCGATGTTGTCGGTTTCCAAGATTACTCCGGAAATCCAGCCACTAGGTGGGTCAACTATTACGATACGACAGACGGCTCGCGGCACAAGGACTATGGGCTTCCCGCCGGAACGTACTTGGTGCTAGTGTGGGTGCCCGGCTACCTTCAGGCGGAAACGGCCACCCTTTCCACATCTCCCACAGGCACTGTAGGCACAATATTGCACCTGGACAGGCTAGCCCATGTATTCGGAAACGTTCGTGGACTCGACATGCACGATAACCTGATTCCACTCTCCTGGGCTACTGTAACCGCCTACGGTCCCATGCTGACCGCAACAAGCTCCACCGACGGATTCTATGAAATGTGGATAATGAACGGGAATTACACGCTCGGAGTCTCCCGCCTTGGATACGCAGGGCAACAAACCGCGATCCAAGTGTCCATGGGCTGGGATACCTCGGTAGACTTTGACCTAAGACCCTCGGGCGGCACTGTACCAGAACTCTCAGCTACCGAGGTGACTTTGCCTATCGTTCTCGCTTTGGTCAGCATCTCTTGCTACTTGTTGACGCGTGCTCATCGAAAACACAAGGAATAGCCTCGGATGCAACCGCCGGGACTTGCACCAATAGCCTAATGTAACCATAAATCGGCTCGAATTCCAACCATCTTGGTCCACCATCAATTCGTCTTGACACACATACCACGTTCTCCCACGTAGGCCCAAGAAGCTAGACCCCGTGAGATGGCCCAAAGATCTGAGACACTTTTGAGTAACTGCCTCCGGCTTCACTCGACAAGTTCGTCAAGTGTCTTGCATAGCGCTGCTAGTTCCTCTTCTAGGCCCGTGAGCAGCTTGTCGTAGAGCTTCCTGCATTCCTCTTTCGCGATGTCGGCGACTAGGCCTGCCAAGTCAGGTTTGACTTCTTCCAATTCGTTCGCCCATCATCCGAGCAAAACAATGCGTCTGGTGGCACAGGTTCCCCACAGTAGTAGCAAAACACCCTCTAGACTGTGCGGATGGTTCTGCCCTCTACGCCCGATTCAGTGCTCTGTTCTAGTTTCTTCCCGTCCCTTTGCTGTTCTGCCACCCACGTATTCTGTTTTGAGAGAAACCATTGATGATCTCTATGGCAGTACCAATATTGCTTTTCCTCATCTGCAGGCGTCATTGGTACGCCACAGGTCCGGCACTTCGGCCACTCCGCTGTTGGAAGCACAGCATTGACGGGGGAGCGTATGTCTCCCAATGAAGCGTTCGGAAATTCGCCGACAGAACTTGCCTGACTTCGCGGTGTCCGCGAGTCGAGCCCCCATGCTGTCCATGCTCTCCTAAGAGCCAACGCGCCGAACACTAGTGTGAATAAAGCGCCTGCTCCAATATTCAAGATGTTGATTCCGGCTGACAATGGGCCTAAACCAGCCAGGTTCAGTTGTGAGGCTAGATCGAAGGCTCCAAAATAGTAGTCGAAGAACCAATGCAGCAAGATCGGTGCATACGCGCCGTACCTAAGATAGACGATCCCCATCGCGAAGCCTGCGAGCGCAGCAGTGGAAATCTTGCCAATATCCCATCCTCCGCCAGCAAGGTAATGAGCCGCGCCAAAAGCCAGTGAACTTATGACCAGCAGCAGCCATTCGGATCGTAGAAGCCCTCTAGCAAGTCCGTGAGTCTGAATCGTCCGTAACCCAAGCAATTCCTTTGCTGCCTGAGGTTTCCACATGCTCAGAAGAAGAATGCGCACCCTGCCCGGCCGCCTCATGCCCAACTGAGGTGACGCAGCCTTGAAGAGGAGAAACAGTCCGCCTATGAATCCAATCGTCGTTATTCTGTAGCTGAATTCCTCCATGAAAGGCGCGTAGGATAGGCCGACGAACTGAACTATCGGTGCCTCTGGCGGAAGCCCACCGGTCGGGATTCCGGCCGATTCCTGCAGGCTCTCTAGGAGAATAACCAATACTAAGACAACGCAGGCGAGTTGAGGCAACAGCACAAGATAGTTGGAATGTGCGATGTCAAGGCGGCCATCTTTGGGAGAAGAGGCAAAGCTAGGCCTATCGAACCAAGCCAAGGTGAACGCGCCCACATAAAGAAACCACAGCACAAGTAGGAGCACGCCAAGACTGGTTCCAAGTCCTCCAAGTGGCACCTGAAAGTTGGCGACCATGAAGACACTAAGAGGAAGAGTAGCGACGCGTTCAGATGCTGTCTGAATGGATGAGGGCACAAAGAATACCGCGTAGAGTCCTAGTGCCATCGAGAAGAAGTACGACAGCAAGAGGACTATGACTAGGAGCCAGATGACTTTTCGGAACTCCGCAAAGACGCGATCTGTTAGCTTCACAGGCATCACCCTCGCCGCACACTGAGCAGGTCCGTTCATCGCTCTATGAAATGCAGCGCTCGATCATATGCTCTCTTCTTTACATTGGCCGCTTGAAGAACCGAGAAGGCTTCAAACTAGAGGAAGTAGACGGGCTAGAACTTTCGTTCCGATAGTTTGATACTAACGGTACTTTCATCACCATCCTCATAAAAGGAATGGAACTGTTCACTAATGTGCCCGCGACCTGTCACCATTCTAGTCGTTCCATCCGTTCCATGGAACACCTGGCAGTATGACTATCTTATGTGATGGCCCTCTTTGAGCGGAGCGTAATTGCAGGACGATCAAGAACTTAGAGCTGTAATATGGCGGGTGACTACGATCTGTGGAAAGCTAGAGGAATAAGGGTAGCACGTACGTTGTGATCAAGTAGAGCAGGACGAAGTATGCGGCAAGCAGTCCAATCGAGACTAGTAGGTTCCTCTTCCATTGTGGGCTCCAGGCGATTCCTAGAGGTAGTCCAAGCGAGAAACCGATTATGTGTGAGACATAGGCGACGTCGCTTTGAAGGTGATAGTATACGGCCGCGGCGTTGTAGAGGAAATATAGAACCGCCACCAGCCCAACGGGCATGAGTAGCAAGAAAGAGAATCTTAGCGGCTTCATTAGCATGACCACGGCGGTGAGTGTGAATATCGCAGCAGACGCGCCCACGAATGTCGCATCGGACGGAAAGAAAGGCAAGCTCAGAAGAAAGCTTACGATCCCTCCAAGGAAGAAGGCTAGCAGCATACGTTTGGAGTCTGCCACGCCTTCCAACGTGCTCCCGAATACGTAGAGAAAGATCATGTTACCGACCAAGTGAAGCAAATTGGCGTGGACGAAGATCGCCGTGACAACAGTCCAGACCCGCCCAGCTAGCAAATTGCTGAGACTGAATACCAGGTCATTCTGCACCGTGACAGGATTGACAGTCCACGCATAGAGACTCGCCAAGAAACACAGGAGAATGAGAACGGTTGTCACTCTCATGCCAAGAAACGGGTCACTAACACTGAAAAGCATATCCACCTCTCGAGAGCGGGTGCAGTCTGCATAGGATCTGCAGTGCGCCAATCACAGCTAGTTTAGTGAATCTGTCTGTGGGTAGGCTGGTGCGCACACACACATCAATCAAACGACGACGGACGACAGGTGAAGAGGCATCTCTCGATAAGGCGAAGGTTAAGTAGCGATGGATGGATGCGCCTTTGAGCACTCCATGCAGTAGTAGAGCTCTCGCATTTTCCGAAGGGCGTGCTCCTTGTGCTTCTCGCGGTACCAGCACGGCGGGCAGAGATACTTTGCATTCAGCTTTGAGGACGTTCTAGCCTTGGTCTTGCATGAGGGATTCTCGCACGACACATTTTGAGGTGAGCGGTTCTGATAGTACTCCTCAAGCTCGGCCGTCGTGAAGCCGAACCCCAGAAAGTTCCAGCCGGCAACTCTCTGAGGAACCTCTGCCGTAGCCTGCTGCGACAATGCAACCCCAGACCATCAGAAACCATCAGGGGACCTTATGTCACTTCTGTCGTGGTTAGTGTGAATAAGACGGCTGGGACGAGAACGAAAAGACTGAAGTAGTGTTGGATTATGTTTGCCCACGATGTCAAACACGCTGGCAGCGAACTGGTAAGACTGGCCTCAGGATAGAAGAGAAATAGCGAGAGAGCGTTTGAGAATCATGAGATCCAAGTGATTGTGTGTGGACTTATAGTGCGCACAAGTCAAGTGTGTATGGTACTCATGGTGCACACACACCAAAACACAAGCGACTGCGCATCATCGCCAGCGGGGGTTCCTCCGCAACTAGTCTGATCTGTTCCAGAGAGTGAGTAGTAGTTCTGTCCTACAGTAGTTCTGTCCACTTCTCTGGTTTCTCTATGACCTTGACTTCGTTGGCCGTTCGCATCATCCTTGACTTTTGAGGCCTTGTCTGGTCGATCATGTCCCAAGTCTTGCGAGTCCATTCCGCTAAAGCCTTGCAGCTGCGCATCTTGTCTAAGGAGGCCCAGTCCGGTGCAACCCACCAATCCTCAGCATCATAATCGCCAAAGCTTAGAATCGTGGTGTAGGTGTTAAGGTACTTCATGCCAGTTTCCTTCTCTATTTGAGAAGCCAATAGCTTTGCCTCGTCTGAGCTCAATCATTTCAGGTACTCTGTAACTTTCCCTCCTTTTCCATAATAGCTCCACACCCAATATATCGACATGTTTCCCTCCCCGATCTTCTTGGTCAAGGCTATGAGGTAACTAAGGGTACTTGGTCCGGGCATGAGAATTTGAGCTCGTAGTTTTGTGCGTGTGAGGTTGACCAAAGGGATTGTCAGCGGCTCGCTCAGGGCTTTTTCTGGTGACAAGAAACACAGGAAGAACGCATCTAGACGGCCCTATCCGCGGGAACAAGCGGTTTAGATATGTGTCCCAATCTGATTGGGGCATGCAGAAGCGAAGGCTTGGAAGAACAGATCTACAGGTTTCGCGTATCGGTTTCGGGGGCATACCCATCATTGCGCTTTCCAAGAGAGAGGCCGAGAGTGTCGTAACGTACGCTTTTG
>Ga0208039_1000833_pt1 | contig 15245 bp, 16 predicted proteins | sample June2015DPH_20_1_2_FD_184722 | JGI IMG/M metagenome (GOLD analysis project Ga0208039, IMG submission 184722) | Peatland microbial communities from SPRUCE experiment site at the Marcell Experimental Forest, Minnesota, USA - June2015DPH_20_150... | ecosystem: Environmental > Terrestrial > Soil >... | reverse complement strand
CCTCCTCCCTCTCCACTTGCCTGAGGCTTTCGTACAAAGCCCAAGGAAAACCTTTCTTTCGCAGCTTCATACCTAAACATAGCGCTGTTCAACAAAATAAGCTTAATCAAAGTTTTACGCCAATACCCTATAACCAAAACAGATAAAAACTCGACTTTGCATCCATGAAGGCTACTAATAAGAGGAAAGGCATATGCCGTCTGAAATTACTGATGTTGATAAGTTCGTGGCTATGAGCACTAAAGCAAAGTATTGCTCTGTTAAAAGACTCAAGGACACGGTTAAATTAAAACTTCGCACACCCAGCCAACTTTATACGCTAAAAATTGAACCCTTAAGAGCTGACGAAATAATAAAGAAGCTGCAATGCGAAATTCAAGAGAAAGAGAAGTAATCCTTTTTCTCACCTGCTCTTTTCTGTTTTTATCCATATTGCTTAAAGACTAAACTGAAAGATTTCACGTTACATTATTTTTGTATACAAAAGCATCAACGGAACCAACTAAAAACTAACTCGCTTTTTAATTTTGAGCGGTCTTAAACTTGCTTAATTTTTCGAAGTATAACGAATCTTAAATATACATGCCCATTGAATGAAGAAATTAGGAAAAAAATAGCACTCGACGGTTCATAAATGCTTTCTAAACAGACAAGAGATGCATAAAAACTTGAAAAAAACAAAGACTAAGTGGAAATTTGCTCGTTATAAGGCTCGTTTAAGCTCTTTTTACTGTCAGTACGTTTACTCTCGAGCTTACTTTTCCAGCCAATTTGCTTTAGGTTTTTCCTATTGGTGCTTTTTTAGTCAGCGAAAAATAGTCGAACGTTCATTTTTTGCATCTAAAAGTTAAAAAACCCGTTAACTCTCGTGTGAAAATTGCATGAGTTTGTTAAGTTAACCATGCCTTTTTTGTTTTTGAGGGGCTACGGTTTGCGAAGGCTTGTTGTTTGGTTTTTTGCGAACGGAAAGAAGGATATTTCAGTAAGGTCTGGCATAAGCGTTTTAGCAATGGGTAAAACAGGGGAGCATGACAGTAAGGAGTTGCTGGAGTGGCGTTGTGGAGGTCAAATGTCTGAGAGGTTTAAAATAGTGGGTTTGGTTGATGCTTTTGTATACCGTTTTTGGAGGCATGCTGTTGAGTATCTTCTTAAAATCATGCGAGAATTGCCATTTATTGCTTCCTTTGTGTCAATTTATTTGAGGGTTTGCCATGAGTGTTGAGCGTAATCTGGTAATTTCGCTTTTGAAATTGACAAAAGAAGGGTCTGTTTTAATTGAAAGTGTTAATAAGGATGCCAGGGTGCCATCAGCCACTGCAACGAAATTGCTTAGAAAACTGCAAAACGAGGGTCTCGTTTATTTGAAACAAGACAGCGTCGAAGTAGACAGCAACGCCAGGCTTAAGCTAGCGGTTAAAGCAGCATCTTTAGGTGCCGATGTGGAGAATGTCAGTAATTTGCTTTGTTGGCAAGAGTTTGAGGAAATTGCTGCTTTTGCATTGAAAAATAATGGTTATGTGGTGACGAATAACGTGCGCTTTAAACACGCAGGTCGCAAATGGGAAATAGATGTGGTCGGTTGCAAGAGACCCTTAGTCATTTGTATCGATTGCAAACATTGGCAGCATGCAATTGCGCCCTCGGTTTTGAAGAGAATCGTTGATTCACAAGTAGAACGAACAAGAGCATTGGCTGATTCGCTGCCAAACATTTCCCTAAAACTTGAATGCACAAAATGGAGCAATGCAAAGTTTATTCCATCCATACTATCACTCACACCTAGCTCATTCAAGTTCTACGATAAAGTTCCCATTGTACCCATATTTCAACTGCAAGACTTCATAAACCAACTGCCAGCCTGCACTGAATCGCTCAAGTTTTTTCCCAAAACTTTCAACTCTTTAAGTCATAATTTTTAAAATAGCGGTTTTGGCTAGCCTGAATGCTGGGTAAAGGCTAAAAATGAACATTCCAGCCAAAGCTGCTAGAAGCCAAACAGTTATCTCCAAGATAGTAAAGCCCGTAACCAGCGGTTGTTGCATCAAAATGAGCAAAGTTATAATAGTACCGAGCGATATTCCGACTGCAAAGCTGGAAATCAGCACAATTACGCTTTGGATTGCCAAAATAAAGATAACTATTTTCGGTTTAGCTCCCACAGCCCGCAAAACAGCGAATTCTTGATGCTGTTCATCTACCGCAAGCATCATGTAACCTACCAGGCAAAGGGTAGCAGATACTAAAGTAAAGAGTGGCACAAGCATTATCGTTTGCCATGTTGAAGCTAAAAAATTTGTGTCCTTAGCAATAACATCATCCAGCTCAAAAACATTCAAATCTGGATTTACTGCTTGAATTAACGTTTTGATTTGTGCAACAGCTGCAGAGCGGTCAGTTGAATTGTTTAGCTTGACTAACAGTAAGTTAGGGTTAGAGACACCAGAAATATTCTCCAATCTGTCAATGGGAACGTAAGTGACTAAACCATTATTTACAGGATCAACGCAAACTCCGACAATACTAAAGGTGTTATTTTGGAACTCTATGCTTTGAATCAGAGGATCAGATAACATTATGTGCTTGCTAGGATCAGGAGAGAACATTGCCTGAGCAACTGAATCGCCAATAACAGCCTCCAAATCATCATTTGCATTTAAAAATCGTCCTTGAACAAACCATGTTCCAGAAAGGTTTTCTGGGTTAACACCGACTACTATTGCGTCTCCTTGTCTACTGTCCCCCACAGAATAGGTTTGTTCAGTGTCAGGGTTTACGGTGAAATTAGAAATTTCATTAACATGCTCTTTTAAAATTAAGCGTGAATCAACCAAACTCACGCTTGACATGGCACTTAATTGCTCAATAACCCCTTCTGGAATAGCCAGTTTTGGGTCTGAATAGTTAAAATCGCCTGTTTCTGTAGCTCCAGAAAACTTTGATAAAAGCAGTTTATACTGGTTACCCATGCTATTATGGGCTATGACAATTGTGTCTTTATCAACGGAGTTTTGAACCCATGATGCCGTGGTGTCGCTGGCAATTATTCCTCCCGCAACTGAAACTGTAAGCAGGATGAAGACTACTGAGAGCAAAATGATGATTCGAACACTTGCTGATTGCCGACGAAACAGGCTCCTGGAAGCAATCCTCCAGGTTATACCAGACCTTGATAGTGGCTTGTGCTTGTTCGTTGTGGTTAAACCGTAATAGTTCACGGCTGAAAGCGCCTTTACTGGTGACATTCTAGACGCTTTAAGGATGGGCTGAAGACCAAAAACTACTGAAAGAACAAAAAAAGCAACAAAAACCAAGGGTGCAAACCAAAAATTAGGCAACTGATAAGCTGAAAAAACCACATTAGCGACGGCGTAATCTATGAAAAAGCCAAGAGCGATGCCTAAAATGCATCCGGCAAAGGTTGTTGTTAAAAGTTCGGTCATAAAGTATCCTGCAACAAGACTATTTGGACACCCAGCCGCCTTAATCAAGCCGAAATCGCGGGTCCTTTGAGCCATCATCAAAAAAGCAATAAAGGAAGTTAACACTGCGCCTACAGCAAAAATCAATACGCCAATGAAAAGTATGAACTGGGAGAAGATGGCGGTTAAGCCTTGAGTTAATGTGCCACTGGCTGAGGCTATGCCAAAGCCCAAACGGCTGCTAAATAGCAAAAGAAACAGCGTAGAAGCAACACTCAACGTCAAAGTGGCAATGATTAAGCTTGTTTGAAGCTTCCTTCGGCGCAAATCGTTGATTGGAAAAGCCGCTTTACTCATTTTTGCTCGCCAATTTGCCGTCTTCTAGGCATAAAACTTGGTCCGCCAGCTCTCTTATTTGCTGATCATGGGTTGAAACAATAACTGTTTTTCCCTTTTCCTTCAACAGCTGAAGAACTTGAGTGATTTTCTGAGCGTTTTTTGCGTCTAAATTGCCTGTTGGTTCATCCGCAAGGATAAGCTGCGGATCATTCGCTAATGCCCTGGCAAAAGCTACGCGTTGCTGCTCGCCACCGCTAAGTTGAGCGGGAAAATGATTCGCTCGGTGCTGTAAACCCAAAGTTTCCAGCAGTTCAGTTACGCGTTTCTCTATTTCTTGCTCGGGCTTTCTTGTCCATTCCATTGGAAATGCAACATTTTCAGCCACCGTTAAAGTTGAAACCAAATTGTAAGATTGAAAAACAAAGCCCACATTATTGCATCGGAAATCTGACAGGAAATCTTCATCTTGAACCGCCAAATCTTGCCCCGCAACAAAAATTTTCCCACTTGTTGGCTTGTCGATTCCACCGATTATGTTGAGCAGAGTTGTTTTGCCTGAGCCTGAAGGACCGCAAATTACGATAAATTTTGCTTTTGGAATTGACAGGGTTATGTCTTTTAACACTTCAAGTTTTAAGTCGCCTACTTGGTAGGTTTTTCCTAAGGCTTCCGCATATATCATGAGGTCTTCTATTGTTGGCATTTTCGCTTCCTCTTACGATTAACTGTAACTAATAATATAAGTTGAGGTACATTTACTTACACGTTAACTATAACTTGTATCCAAGTTAAGATTTCCCCTGTCCCGCTTGAGAATTCTGACTTTCTCCGGAAGCTTATTTTTCTCCCAATCTACCCAACTGATTTCTTTGAAAAGCCACCGCTTGCCCAGATGAGCTGCGGCGACAGCATGTTTATGACCGTTATCCGCAGGGATAAATTGGTCGAGAAACCTGAAAAGTTTATCGATTTGCTGTTTAGGGAAATAGGCGTAGTAGCTAGCGTTTTTTACTTCAAAAGCGTAAACGTGAGAGCCTTTTCTGGCCATGATGTCTGGCAAGGGATTGAGACTTGGGTTGCTTACTGGAACGCGGACAGCGGTGTAGCCTTTTTTGTGCAAGAGCTTAACCAGTACGGTTTCACTGTAGAAGCCTCTTTTGCGCCAACGGCGAAGTTTGATTCTGTCGATTTCTTTGCTCAACAGTTTTTCCCTTGAACGTTTGTTACTTTATCTGGTTTTAGAGATAAAAATTGTTGCCTAAAAGGCTGGGAAAAAATGGGCTACGTTGATGCTTTTGTATACCTTGCAGTGAACTGGTGCGTCTGGAGTGTGCTGGTGATGTTGAATTTTCCACGTAATACTGGCATCACTAAGTTTACTGGCAACGTAAAAACCATCATTCACCGATGGAAAATCTAACTAGTTTAGACTACATTAAGCACATGAAAAGTAAGCGCTGACCCCAAACAACCTAAAAACAAAGCCCTTAGGCGACAAAAATTCGCCAGCACAAGTCTCGGTGAAACGGCAAAAAATCGCTTGATTCATGCTCTATATACAGAAGCATCACCCAAACTTATTTTCCCAGGGCAGAAACCTTTGCTCGGAATACCTTCTGCTGCGAGCTTTCGCTGAACGATATTCAGCTCCAAAAATAGGCAGACACACCACCGCAGAGATTAGGTCGCTGCATAAAGCAGGGCTTAGAAAAACGCTAACTGCTCAAGAGCTTAACTGGTAAAAAAAATTGCACTGAAACGCTAAAGTTTCATAACTCCCACAAAAAGTGTTGCAAACGCTCGAAGCTAAGCCGAAAAAACAGGCTTTTGCTTCGCATGGAGATTTTCGGAGGTACTTATATGAGGCCACGATATTCTCCATGCCTTGGCATTAAGGTAACCACTGAAAAGGCTGAAATGAGGTTTTTTTGCTGTTTTAGCCCTAAATTAGGCTATTAAATTATCGCTTACATAGAAAAAAATTCGTTGGTTTTCCAGCTTTACCATTTCGGAGAAAAACAACTGCGAAAGATCCAATTTATGGCAAAATAAGCCTGAATATTGGCTATCTTGGCGAAATGGGCTAAACGATAAATCGTTATCTTTAGAGAGAAAATTTTGCAAAATCTCAGAACTTTATAAAAGATCCTGGCTGGATACCTACCGCGTTAGCGACAAGATGGATGCGTAATTCCTAACAACACCTTCTACACTCAAGGCTTCTTTTGCCGGCTGGATTGTTTGAACAAAAGTTTTACGGGTTGTTTGAACATACGCGCCTAGCCTTTGAAAGACGCTAACCAACCAGAAAACACGGCCTTGAATCGTTCTTGGCTGCCGCAGAAAAGCCGCACAAAAGACGCCGACAGCTGCAGCAGGTCCAAGATATCCGGCGCTAAATGGACACAAAACCAGCAATCAACAGACAGCTCAATAGTTATAACTTTGGCGCAGGGCTTGACTTTGAAAAATATGTATCATAAGCTTAAAGCATCACAGACAGCGGTTATTGACTATCACTCTGCGAATAGTACTTACTATACCACAGTTGGCTCGTAAAGGCCAAACACTAAGCCTAGAAGGGGTATGCCTTTAAGAAGACGTTTGGGGGTTAGAAGCGTTGGCTGGAGGGTTCGCTAGGTGCAAAACGAACGATTTATTATACCTTAAGCGCGCCTTTTTTTCGCCTATATTCATGCGTAACTGCAATATTGCATATGCTAAGCCTGCCTAAACGGCGCTAAATCTGAGTCATCGCTTGATAACAAAATTAGGGCTGGTGAGTTCAGTGGCAAAGATATTACTAAATCAATTATCCATCACAGATGACAACGAGCCGAGCAGAAGACATTAAAGTTAAACGAGCCATTAACAGAATACGCCAATTTTAATTGTATGTGAGCGCTAAGTACAGCGACAAAACATGCTGATTATTATTTAGGACTTAAGGCCATTCAACAGGCCGCTCATCTAAAGGTGGGTTGTATACAAAAGCATCAACAAAACACACTTTATGTTTGACCTTCGAAACATTTTTCAACAGTGCAAGACGATAAGACAATTAGGAAAGAGGCTTGCAATGTCAAACTTTAAGGTCGTAAACAAAAGTTATAGCTTTACTACGAAAGGGGAAATAGAATTCATAGATTTATCCGATAAAGTGCAGGAAGAGGTTTCCCTCTCAGGCATCAAAAACGGGTTAGTCCACATCTTTGCACCTCACGCAACAGGCGTACTAATTTTAACGGAAAACGATTATGCGTTACTGAATGACTTCAAGGCGTTCCTTGAAGAAATTGCGCCAAAACATAAGACATATCAGCATCCATCTAACGCACATTCACATTTACGGTCCATACTTCTTCCGCCAGATAAGACTCTGCCAATAATTGATGGGCAAGTCACGTTTGGAACTTGGCAATCACTTCTTTTTGTAGAAACAGACGTTTACCCGAGAAAAAGAACGATAATAATCCAGGTCATGGGCGAGCAATAAGAAGTAAAGAGTAAAGGAGCAAGCGGTAGCATTTCTTTTTGGTGCACACGCCAAATCTGCAAAGTTTCTGACCTTCGCGTCTCGTATTATAGAAAAAACGTTAATCAACAAGCTATTTTAACTATTTAATGGTAATTGCGTACGTGGGCAACTGCTTATTTAACTATTTATTGTAAAAAATTAACATTCGAAGAAATTTCGCAGACCGCAAAAAGCACCAACTGCACAGTAAAGAGCCCAAAAGCCAAAAAACTGCCCACAACCACCATAATGCAACCCAAAAAACGCTTAATTTCGTCATTATTTCAGCACTTTCTAAGCTTCAAAACGGCAAATAAGCCAAGTTGCCTCCTTTTTCTTTATCAAAACATGCCTTGGACAGCAACTTGGCGCTTTTCTTAAGCACCGAATACTATGAATATATAAGCTTCGCTGTATTTCGAAAAAACTTCCTTTTCGTTCAGTGCGAATCCTCTTAACAGACCCTCGAGGACGCATCCGAGCCTTTTTCTTTACAGCAGCCCGCGCTGAAGGCTTATCTTCCATCGCATCAGCTTCAGCTTCTTCTACAGGCAAGGTATCAACCGCGTCTGGAAAATCAGCGGTTGTAGCCTGTTCAGCGCCAGCTTTAATCATTGCCTCAATCGCGCTGTCCACATCACTGGGCTTCACGTTAATGCCTAACGTTGCATCCATAAGCACCACTGTCCCATAGCTAAGTTTACGCGCATCAAGAACCGTGTTTACAACACAATAATCCGTTGCTAAACCGCCAACAAAAAGTCTCTTAACGCCTTTATTCTTCAGCTGCTCAGAGAAATCAGTTCCATCAAAAACTGAATAGCTCTCCCTTTTAGGATCAGTAGCCTTAGAAATAACAACCGTGTCCGTGGGCAATTTAAGATCAGGACTAAACTCTGCACCCTCTGTTTGCTGAACGCAATGAGGCGGCCAAGGACCACCTTGCGCTTTAAAGGAAATGTGATTTGACGGATGCCAATCTCTAGAAGCAAAAATATGCCCTCCAGCATTATTAAATCGCTCAGCATACTCATTTAAAACGGGAATAATTGTGTCGCCTTGAGAAACTGGCAGAGCACCGCCTGAGAGGAAATCTTTTTGGATATCAGTTATCAAAAGGGCGTCAGAACTTGTTATGTTATAGTTTTTTTTCAAACAAAACACCTACTTAATGATTAATGAGTCTTCATTTAAACAGATTGCTGCTTTTGAAAACTCTCAGTAAACTATGGAACGTTATGAAATAAATTTTTTTCTGTTTGCAAAAGCCATGGAAAAGTAATTAAGCTTTTATGATAGTAATGGAATGGTGGAAACATGACGATTTTAGCCTATGTTCTTTTCAAGGTTGCTTCAGGAACTGAAAGGGATGTCTCCCAAAAACTCATTGAATTTGACGAGGTAATTCAGGCGGACATTGTTTTCGGTGAATACGATGTAATAGCACGGGTAGCAACCGATGGTTTGGATAAGCTGGAAGAGTTTGTTTCGCAAAAAGTCAGAACCGTACCGAACGTTCTTGTCACTTCAACCATGATAATTTCAAGAGAGTACAAAGGAAAAAACTACCGACCAAAAAACAAGTAACTTCTCTTCAGCAATCAGCTCTGTTAAGCCGAAATTTCCAAGCAAGAGCCATTTTTAATATATTTTGTTGATGCTTTCGTATACCACTCAAGGATAGGCTTATCTTTTAACCAGTAACAATAAAGTAATAAGGCATCAAAAATGCAAGCAAAAAACAAAAACTCATTCATCACAAGCAGGGAAATGCGTGCCCTAGAAATCAACGCTGAATACTATGGCATCTCACTGCTTCAACTAATGGAAAACGCTGGACACAACATAGCCCAAGAAACCACCCAACGTTTCCCAAACGAAAAGAAGATTGCTATTTTCTGCGGTTTAGGCGGAAACGGTGGTGACGGCTTCGTGGCGGCTAGACACCTTTTAGCAGCTGGTTACAATGTGACAGTTATTCTTGTTGGCAAAAGCCGTGACATTAGTCATGAAGCGGCAATGAAAAACTGGTGCATTCTCCAGTCAATGCAAGATAAAATTCCACTGCTTGAAGTAACCGACAGCTCTGCCGTACCGAAAGTGACTGCCGACGTTGTCATTGATGCCTTGCTGGGAACTGGAACCAAAGGAAAACTTAAGCCGCCAATATCTCAAGTCGTTGAACAAATCAATTCTTTAAGCGCTTTTAAAATAGCTGTTGATGTGCCAACAGGCATAGATTCGGATACGGGTGAAGTTTTAGGCAGCGCAGTAAAAGCTGACCTAACGGTTACATTCCATAAGGGAAAAATGGGATTAAAGAAAGCGAAAAAGTACGTTGGCGACCTCGTTGTGAAGGACATAGGTTTGCCTCAAGAAATAGAACAATATGCTGGTCCAGGCGACGTTTACCTTGCCAAAAAACCGCGTAGCCCGTCTGCTCATAAGGGTGATTTCGGGCGTCTGCTCGTTATTGGTGGAAGCGAGGTTTTCTCTGGTGCGCCTACGCTGGTTTCGTTGGCTGCTCTTCGAACAGGCGTGGACATTGTTTATCTTGCAGCTCCTGCAAAGACAGCTTACGCGATTTCCTCAATGTCTCCTGACTTGATAACGATAAAACTTGATGGTAACAATCTGAAACCAAACAGCATGGAAACGCTAAAACCCTACTTGAGTATGGTTGATGCGGTTGCGATGGGCCCAGGCTTAGGATTAAACCCTGAAACCCTAGATTTTGTCAAGTTATGCGTTGAAGAAGTTGAGAAGACTGGAAAACCTCTGCTTTTAGATGCAGATGGACTTAAAGCCTTCGCGAAGTTCAAAAAACCCTTGAAAGTGCCGCTTGTTCTTACACCTCACGCCGGTGAATACGCGATACTTACAGGCGAAATTTTGCCTGAAAACCAAGAAGAACGCGTTTTGGCAGTGCAGAAAACCGCAAAGAAACTTAACGCGGTTGTTTTGGTAAAGGGCAAAGTTGACATTGTATGCGATGCTGAAAGGATAAAGTTGAATTTCACGGGCAATCCAGGCATGACTGTCGGAGGCACAGGCGACGTTCTCAGCGGTATCGTTGGCGGATTAATGGCTCAGAAGGTTGATCCGTTTGAGGCTGCAGTGGCTGGCGCCTTTGTTAATGGTGCTGCAGGCGATTTTGTTGCGAGTGAAATTGGTTTTCACATGGTAGCTACGGACATTATTAATTGGATTCCACGAGTGTTTGATGATCCGATGAGTCACTTGAAGGTGCACAAGCCAAGTGGAAAATAACCGTCCGCAGCTACTTACCATACCTGTGCGCATTACTATCTACCATGCGAACCAATGTGATCCCCGAAAATGCTCAGGCCTTAGGCTAAAACGTCGTGGGCTCGCAAGGATAGTGACTAAGACACGGTTTCTGCCAAAACGCGCAATAGTTCTCAACCCGTTCTCTGAAATAGCATTCTCACCCACAGACAGGCAAAGAGTTCAAGATTTTGGTTTAGTAGCGTTGGATTGCAGTTGGGAACATGCACAAGAGGTTTTATCAGGGCATGTAAAGGGAACCAGCCGCTGCTTGCCCATCCTTATTGCGGGAAACCCCGTCAATTACGGTAAACTTACAAAACTAACTACCGCTGAAGCCATCGCTGCCGCCTTGTACATTGCGGGTTTCAAGAAGGAAGCCGAAGACCTTATGTCGATTTTTACGTGGGGACACACGTTTCTTGAGTTAAACGCCATGCTGCTCGACAATTACGCAGCCGCAAAAGACAGCGCTGAAATCGTGGAAATGCAAACAAGGCTCCTGAAAAGGAAAAAACGCAGCACTTAAAGTGTTATTAAAGAAAATGCAAAAAGAGAGCAATTAACAAAAGGAAGAGTGGATACTGTTAAGTTACCCAACTAAAATCTTTAGTTATCGTTTGGTTGGAAACCATTGTTGATCTATTATTATCCATCCAGCATCTAAAGCTACACGGATTCCCTTGTCTCTACCTGTTAGCATAATCGGCTTTTTATTTGGAGTGCATTTTCTAACGAAAGCCGTAGCTGATTCAAAATTGATTCTTGTGTCAACTGGAGGAGTAAATTCACTCAAGTTTTATTTCCCAATTATTTTTTGTTCTGCTTGTAATTTATGCAAAACTTTGATAGTTAAAGCTGGGTCAATGCCTAAGTCACAAATAATGTCGCTTGTTTTAGCGCCTGGGTGACCGTTTACAAAGGCAACAATTTTTTCAGTTGCTTCTTCTTCTGGAATAACTCGAAGTTCTTGAGGCTCTTCTTCTACTTCTATTGCTTCTACCACTGGCTTTTCAATCTTTTCTAACCGTTCATTAAATGCAACCATTTGCATTTTCAAACTCTCCAGTTGAAAAATTATTGCTCCACAAAACTTAGAATAAGTATTTTTTTCAACATATGTTTGCCGAAACTCGGTTCCCAACCTTTGTTTCATCTGCTCAAAGTAGTCTTGAGGAACAGAGAGCAGTTCAGTGCGTTTGTAATAAATTCGTGGCTTTTTTTGCTCTTCTCTTTGAGGGTATAATTCGCCCATTTACACTTTCACCATGCTTAAGTCTCTTCGAACGTTTCTATAGAAACTGAAGGTGGCATTGGAAACGGAGGACGCGACTTAGCTTTTTTCTCGCGGAAATAAATTAGTTGGCTCTCTGTTACGACGTATCGAGCATTCACTAGTAGAGAGTAAAACTCGGCTTTTTTATCTTTATCGGTTATAGGCATATTGTTTTCCAGAAAATCAAAAACGGGATTAACCGCTTTCTGTATCTTCTCAATGTCATCTTTCTTTAGATCATAACTATAATTAAGAGCACTCAAGTTGTTGAACAAAGTCTCGAAAAACTCGCCAACAAATACGCCCTCTTCATACTTGACCAAATCTGCCGCTCTTAACAAATCTGACCCAAAATTACTGCAAGCACTAAAATTAGACTCAGCTAAAAGGGCTCTAAGTGTTGGTATTTTCGACTTATATGCCTCTATAAAATCCAATTTGTACCCTCCACTCGCTTGTATGCTTAGTTTGCAGTTATTTTACATTTAAGTCTTTGCTTAATAAATGAGCTTTCGGAATTTGGAATATTGATGATGGATTTTTATTTAAGGTACATGCCTTTTCTATTCCTGCGTTTGTATATCTAAACTATATCAGACCAAGAGTCATGTACCTTAATCGAACAGAATCGAAGATAGAGAAAAAATAAGTTCGGGCTACTTTTAATGTGGAAGCATAACGGCGCCTTTGCCGGGAGGAGACGCCCGCATGGTTACGGCGGCTGCCAGAGCTAAAGCCCATAACATGTCATCATGGCAGTGTTGTGGATGGTTGAACTGCAAGTGCCCGCTTTTGCCGTACTCGTACTGCTGCTCATTGATCTGCTGGCATAGTAGCCTATGGTAAGGAATGGCTAAGCGGTTTTGCTCCATAGCAATTTTCAGTCCTGTAAGCAGCTCCTCTTTTGATTGTATAGTAAACGTGAGGCCTTCAACACTTCTCAAACCTTGGTTGCGAATCTCCTCAAGCACAGGCTCACCCACCCCAGTCTGATCAACAAGCACGCCTCGGAACTGAAACTTCTGGTTAGCTCTCACAAGGTGCCCAATAACTTGCGTGTATGGTGTTTCAAGCGGAAACTGATACATATAAACAAGCTTAAGCTTGTCGCCATCACGTTGCAAAACAACTACAACGCTGAAGTCTTGGAGTTTCCCGAAATCAACTCCGCCATAGTAGTCTCCGCTTGGAAAAGAAGCCTCAAGACTACTGTAAAGCTCAACGCCAAGCTTTTGGGCAAGCTCAACACATGAACGAATCAATGCCTGCGGAAAATAACTGTTTAACGCTTCAACAAACTCCGCTTCATACTCCATCAGGTACTCTTCACGGGTCATGTTTTCGCGGTTTTCATCCAAAATATGCTTCGTAACCAGCGGGCACTCACTTGACTTGACTCTATGCACGCTATAGGCAGGGTTAACGAAGGCCCGATAGAAAAAGTGATTTTTATCCCAAGGCGTACTTAGTAATATCGCGTAGCCATCGGTTGTGCTTAGCATCGGAAACAGGATTTGTGTGATAACCTTTTCGGGGATCCAAGAGGCCTCATCCAGAATGATCATGTTTGCAGTGTAGCCTCTCAACATATGTTCAGAGCAGGGTAACGCGATTATTTTGCTTCTGTTGTCAAACTGAATAAGCGTTCCCGTTGCCCTAACAATTCTACTGCGGAGATATACACTATAGAACACAAATGACATTATGCGGTCAAACATAATCATTGATTGCCTAAGCGAAGGACTGGTAATTAAAACTGTAACACCTTTGTTTGTTTGCGCAAAGTAGATGGCTTTCAACGCTATGATTGTCGTCTTACCAGTCTGACGCCCCATGCAAGCGACGATTCGCTTACTTGGATCTTCCAACAGCGCCGCCTGATATGGAAAAGGCTTCACATCCAAGATTTTCTCAGCAAAATCAACAGGCCCTTTGACTTGAAGAGCTTCCTGAAGCTGCAACTGCTTGATTGCTTTATCGATTTGCGGAAGTCTTCTTAGCGCCCTTCGCTGCCTGTAACTCCGCCATAGCAACGGTAAATATCCTAATCTGCGCCTCAAATTTCTCCCTTCAAATTTTGCCTTGCCGCTGAATAAGCCTTATGCGCTTACATCTTCTCTTTTAAACTAAGAAGCTGCTCCTCCCAAATCTTGCGCTCCTCATCCGTTTGCGCTTTTGCAACCTTGTCTTCCAACTGAGCAAGCACAACCCTGTTCAACTCTTCAACATGCCGTTCGACCTTCGTAAGCTTCTCAATATAATCCGTCTGCAGTATGATGTAGCTTTTCAATGCAGGTATGATTAAGCGTATTCGCTTAATGTCTAGCCCGGTTAAGCCCTTTTCATTTAATCGTTGAATGCATCCCAGCGTCATCTTTGCAGCTTCTTCCACACTGATCAATTGCTCAGCCGGTTTGATGGGTTCAAGCGTTGTAGTTGTTGATGATGAAGATGATGAACAATTGTTTTCCTTTTCAGAAATTACAAGACCTAGGCGGTGCAGCTTGAGCCTGATGGCATCTAGGCTTCTGTCTAAATGTTCAGCCATCTCTTCGAGGCTTTTACCCTGCGCGCACATTTCCCTCAGAGCTTTAACCTCATCTTCCGTCCAAAGCTTTTCAAGAACCATTCTTACTCACACTTCTGAAAACGTTCCTTTCAAGTGAATCAACTAAGATCAACCCTCTCTCAGGTGCGAGGAACATCGACTGCCTAATTCCACGCGCTATATGATTACCCGTCTTGCAGTTTCCTAGAATTTCTCTTCTCTATAATATCATCTCAGCGCCACTCAATGGCAGCGAAAGGAAATCAAGCGACACCTGTTTTAAAGAACGGACGCGATATGTGTCACCGTTGACACACACACGTTCAAAATAATATTTAGGCATTGCTAACATCAACCACTCAATCGTTTTGGAAAGACCTTACGCCGTTATACATCATTAAGGCTAAATTCACGTTAGTCACATGTGAATCATGCATGCGTCCTACCCCTCTCAAAATAGCGTTAATGATTAAAATCAATATACAAAACTGCTTTAAGGCAAAAAATAGCTAATTAACCACTATGCTTAAACAAATTAACAAAGCAGGGCTTCTTGATGTTGAAGGAAAAAATCTCATGGCGTCAAACCAAAAAGATGGATGTTCAAGGCTTCAATCGCCGCAAACAGGACTCTCTTTTTTTGGAATAAAGCGGTAACGTGGCAGAGGTGAGTGTGAGAATCCATGGCTTTTATCACTGATCCATACCTGTTTTTTGCTTCGGTTGTTGTTATTTCACTTTCAGGCGTCTTAATGCCTGGACCATTATTTGCGGTTACGCTTAAGAAGGCGGCGAAAAGCAAAATTGCAGGTGCATTGATTGCGGTTGGTCATGGGATTGTAGAGTTTCCACTAATGT
>Ga0208039_1000816_pt1 | contig 15559 bp, 16 predicted proteins | sample June2015DPH_20_1_2_FD_184722 | JGI IMG/M metagenome (GOLD analysis project Ga0208039, IMG submission 184722) | Peatland microbial communities from SPRUCE experiment site at the Marcell Experimental Forest, Minnesota, USA - June2015DPH_20_150... | ecosystem: Environmental > Terrestrial > Soil >... | reverse complement strand
AGCGGGGCGATCAGCGGGGTTATGGGAGCTTATGCCCTGCTCTTCCCGCGGAACCGCATACTGACGTTCTTCTTCATCTTTCTGATTCCCGTGCCGGCGTTTCTGATTCTGGGCTATTGGTTTACGCTGCAGTTCCTGGCAGGTATTGGGACGCTTGGCGGGGGCGCGTCCGGCGGCGTAGCGTTTTGGGCGCACATCGGGGGATTCCTGCTGGGGCTGGCAATCACGGCGATGGTGCGCAAGAGATAGATTGGGCCTTCCGCGGATTGCAGGGGATATCAGATATCAGCGATCAGATATCAGGAGGCAAGATCTGATATTCGCTGATACTTCAAGTAATTCATGAATGTTTTACGGCGTAGTTGGATAGATAATCGGCTACTTCGTGTGTTTGTTTTGATCCGCCGAGGTCGGGAGTGCTGATGTTTTCGTGGAGGGCGGACTTCACGGATTGCTTTAACACTGCGGATTCTTCGTGCCAGCCCAAAAATTCAAGCATCATGCCGGAGGCTAGGACCGCGCCGAAGGGATTGGCGATGCCCTTCCCGGCGATGTTGGGGGCGGAGCCATGGACGGGCTCGAAGAGCGAGGTGCGGCCGGGATGGATGTTGGCGGAGGGGGCGAGGCCGAGTCCTCCGGCGAGCTGCGCGGCGAGGTCGCTGATGATGTCGCCGAAAAGGTTGCAGGTGACGATGACATCGAACTGGCTGGGGTCGCGGACGAGTTCCATGGCGAGGGTATCGATGTAGAGGTGGCGGGAGTCGATTTCGGGGTACTCGGCGCGGACGGATTGGAAGACGCGCTGCCAGAGGTCGTGGGCGAAGGTCAGGGCGTTGGACTTGTCTGACAAGCAGACGCGCTTGAGCTTTTTGGCGCGGGCGTAGTCGAAGGCGTGGCGGATGATGCGCTCGACGCCTTTGCGGGAGTTGACGTCTTCCTGAACGGCGATCTCGTCGGGAGTGCCCTTTTTGAAGAAGCCGCCGACGCCGGCGTAGAGGCCTTCCGTGTTTTCGCGGAAGACCATGAGGTTGATGTCGGTGGGGGTGCGATCGCGGAGCGGGGTGAGGCGCGGGTGGAGGAGTTCGGTGGGGCGGGCGTTGACATAGAGATCGAGCTTGAAGCGCAGGCCGAGGAGGATGTCGGCGGCATGCTGGTTGGAGGGGACACGGGGGTCGCCGAGGGCGCCAAAGAGGATAGCGTCAAATTCATCGCGCAGCATTTCGACCGCGCCTTCGGGGAGGGAGACGTTTTCGCGGAGGTACTTGTCGGCGCCCCAATCGAACTCGACGAATTCGAGGGCGCGGTTGCGCTTGGCGGTGGCGGCGCAGATGAGCTGGACGGCTACGGGGGTCACTTCCCTGCCGATGCCGTCGCCGGGGATGACGGCGATGCGGGCTTTGGGGCCGCCGTTGCGGAGGGGGATGTTGGGCATGTGTTCGACTCCATCGTGCGAGGCACGGGCTAAGTTAGCACAACCACGACGAGGAAAAGGCGGTTATCAGCGATCAGATATCAGCGATCAGGAAACGAAGAGGAAGAGAAAGACTCACCACAGAGGTAACAGAGGAGCCGCATAGAAGGAAGAAGGAGAAAAGAAAGGCGGCAGAGGGATCCCTCGACTGCGCGGCCCGACGCGCCGAACTGCGGCGCGAAAGAAGAAATCGGGCCGCTCCGCTCGGGATGACAATTCCGGTTTCTGGCGCCGAAGCCGAAGAGGGACGGTAGCACAGAGGTCACAGAAGGAAGAACACGGAGTTCACAGAGAAGAGGGACCCAAGAGCACAGACAGGAATGTCTGTGCCACAGGAACCGCAGAGAAGAGGGAGCTAGCCGTGGTGTTCAGGAGAGGCGGAGGCCGTGGGGGACGAGGAGGGGGGCCAGGGGCAAGGAGCGCAGGCGGATTCCGGTGGCATCGAAGATGGCGTTGCTGATGGCCGGGGCCACGCCGACGATGGGCGCTTCCCCCGCTCCCACCGGGGGTTGATCTTTGCGGTCAATTAGGAATGCGTCCAGCGGAGGAATATCGCTGAAGCGGGGCACGCGGTATTTGGAGAAGAGATTGTTCAGGACGCGGCCATTTTCAAATTCGACGGCTTCAAACAGCGCTCCGCCAAGTCCCATGATATTGGCGCCGATGATCTGATTGCGCAGGCCGTCGGGATTGACGATCGCGCCGCAGTCGAAGGCAGTGAAGATGCGCAGGATCTTGATGTCGCCGGAGCTGCGATCCACGGCGACTTCCACGAAAGTGGCGACGTACCCAAGTTTCTCGTAGCCGCCACCCACGCCAAATCCATGATTCGCGGGTTTCGTTGCGGCCCAGCCAAACTTTTTCGCGCCTTCTGCAAACACCGCGTGCAAGCGCTCCTCTTTCAGATTCTTGACGCGAAATTCCAGGGGATCCATCTTGAGCGAATGCGCGATTTCGTCCATGTGCACTTCGCGCGCGAAATGATTGGCGGTGGCCGCCAGCGCCCGATAGGAGCCCTGGCGCAGCGGAGAGTTTACGGGATGGAACTCAATACGCTGGTTGGGAACATCGTAGTAGGTGCGCATGCCAGCAGCGCCGGAATTGTAGTTGTGAAATTCCCAGGCGGTGATTTTTCCATCGTCGCCAACGGCACTGCGGACTTCGATGACTCCGGCGGGCCGAAAATAGGCCCAGGTGAACTCCTCTTCCCGCGTCCAGACAAGCTTCACCGGGCGCTTGGCCGCGCGCGCCAGTCGCGCCGCTTCGATGGCGCATTCGCCGGTGTGCTTTCCGCCATAGCCGGAGCCCGTATCCGGCATGATGACGTGGACTTTTTCCTCGGGCAGATGAAAGGCCGTGGCCAGTTCGCTGCGAACCCCAAAGGGGCGCTGCGTGCCGGTCCATACGGTCAGTTGGTCCTCGCTCCACTGAGCGAGCGCGGCGCGCGGTTCGAGCGGGGCATGGGCGATGTAGTTCACGTGGTAGGTTTGCTGGAGTTGCCGCGTTGCCGCGGCCAGAGCGGCATCCACATTGCCGCTCTCGATGCGGGAATTGTCGTTACGCTCACCGCGCGGCATCTGGTTCTGCTTCAGGTAGTCGAACAGTTCCTTGTTCGAGGGCTGCGGCTCGGCCTTCCATTCGGCGCGCACCAAGGCAGCCGCCTTCTCTGCCGTTGCGGAACTTGGCGCCGCCACTCCCAGAAAATTGCCATCGCGCACAACAACGACTCCCGGGAGCTTCTCCGCCTCCGTCGTGTCCGCTGATACCAGCGTGGCATTGAATGCGCGGGGCCGCACTACCTTTCCATAGAGCATCTCTGGAAGTTTTTGATCGGACGGATAGCGATGCTTTCCGGTGACAAAATTGCGCCCATCGATTTTCGGCAGGGGTTGCCCGGCAATGGTCCATTCGCGCGGTGGTATCAAGGGATCTTCCGCCGGAACAAGTTGGGCAATCTGTTGGCCTTGCACGAGTTGGGCGTAGGTCAAAGAGCGCTTTGTCTGCGGGTCGGCAATCTTACCGTCTTCGGCGTGCAAGCGCGCTGGATCGACGTTCCATTGCTTTGCGGCCATGGCCAGCAAGACGTTGCGCGCGGCGGAGGAAACGCGCCGCAATTGCAGATTCATGATCGGGGTGGTGCGGCTGCCGAACGTGCCCATGTCAAAGGGCACGAGCTGGGTATCACCCATGACCAGACGAATCGACGCAACTGAAGTTTTCAGTTCTTCCGCCACCGCCTGGGTCAGAGAGGTGCGGATGTTTTGCCCAACTTCCACTTTCCCCGTGAATACCGTTACGGTTCCGTCTTCCCCGATATGCAGCCACGCGCTGATTTCCTGGGGAAGGGAGTCTTCCGAGTTTCTCCTGGCAGCGCCCGATTCCTGAAATGCTTCGGCTTTTGAAGAAGCGCAGGCGATGAAGAGGCCCGCTCCCAGAAATTTGAAGAATTCGCGGCGGCCGCTCTGAAACACGTAGGAAGCTGGAGCGGTGAGCTCATAGCGCTCAGGCTCGATGGTGGAGGGTATGTTGGGTTTCGGAGTCATGGCTGCGCCCCTTGAATACGAGAGGCAGCTTTGCGGATGGCGGCCAGAATGCGAGGGTGGGTGCCGCAGCGGCAGATGTTGCCCTGCATGGCCGTCTGAATCTCGGCGGGCGAGGGATTTCGCGTGGCGTTCAGCAGAGAGACCGCGGACATGATCATGCCCGAGGTGCAGAAGGCGCACTGCATCGCGCCTTCCTCAAGAAACGCCTGCTGGACGGGATGGAGCTGCTCGCCCTTGGCCAAACCTTCGATGGTGGTGATTTGCTTGCCTGCGGCGGCCCAAACGGGAAGCATGCAAGAACGCCGCGCCTTGCCATCAACCAGCACGGTGCAGGCGCCGCATTGACCTTCGCCGCAACCGTATTTGCTGCCCGTCAGATCGAGGAGTTCCCGGAGGACGGTGAGGAGGGGAGTCTCTTTGTCCGCGGCAAATTGGTACGGGCGGCCGTTGATTTGGAGGGTTGTCTCGTCCATTGGAGCGCTCCGGGCGACGAGTCATTTTCGCACGAATTGGGAGAGGAGGATACCAGCGATCAGGAGTCAGAGGAGGTTATCAGCGATCAGATATCAGCGATCAGGAGACCAAGATCAAGACTTACACAGAGGTCACAGAGGACACTGAGTTCGCTGAGAAGAAGGAGAAGAGAAAGGCGCGAAGGATGGGGCAGCCTCAAGCACTTGTGTGAGAATACCGGTTGCAGGCGAGGCGGCCGGGTGTATATTCAATTCAACCAAAGACGGAAAAATCAAAATTCCAGAGTAGATGGAAGGCCCAGAGCCGAAAGGAAGATTGTGGAGAGGAGTATATGGTCACACCTCCAAGAGCACCCGAGCAAGCGAACAAGGTGGTTGTCGCGTTCGTTGACAGGCGTCGACTAAAGGGCTACGTCTATGACTTCTCTGCACTGAAAGATTCCTTCAACGTGCTTCCCGCAGATAAGCCACTCCAAGAGCATGGAATCAAAGTGCTGATGAAGGACCTGAAGGCGGTGTTTTTTGTGAAAGACTTCAGCGGCAACCCCGAATACCATGACAAAGCAATCGTTGACGAGCACATCCACGGCCGGAAGATCGAAGTGAGCTTCCGGGACGGTGAAACGATTGTTGGGAAAACCGAGGGATACAATCCACAGAAACTTGGCTTTTTCATGGTTCCGGGAGACCCGGCATCGAACAACATCCGCGTGTTCGTCATCAACAAAAACGCCCAAAAAGTGCGGTTCGTGTGAGTGAGGATTTGAGCTGCCTAGTTCCACAAGGATGAGTCCGTCTTGAACGGTAAAGGCAACGCTGCAAGGGAACCTCATATAGGCGATCAGGTATCAGCGACCAGATATCGGCGATCAGGAAACGAAGAGGAAGAGAAAGGCTCACCACGGAGCTAACAGAGGGGCCGCAGAGAACACAGAGAAGAGAGACCCAAGAACCAGCCTGTCCGACCGGGCCGGGCAGGTGGCAACCGAGAGGGGCCGGCGGTCACCGTCAGCTTTTCTTTGATGTGACGGCGAAGAAGGCGGCAGCTTCCTGGTGGACTTTCTTGCCGCCACACTTGGGGCACTTGATGTGCCCCTTTTCATATTCCGCAAGGCTGAGGATCACTTCAAACGGCTTTTTGCAATCCTCGCAGTAGAACTCATAACGCGGCATGGGAACCTCCGAAAGACACCAGAGGACATGAATCTCTACTCCACGGTGTACGCTCGGGGGGCGGTGGTGTCAAGGCGAGAGGTGAGCACAGAGGAAGGCGAAAAGGAATAGAAAAAGGCGCGCCAAAAAGGAAGGGAAAAGCGGATCCCTCCGCTGCGCGGCCCGACGGGCCACAAATCGGCGCGGAAGAAAAAGTCGGGCCGCTTCGGTCGGGATGACAAGTCTGTATTTGGGCGCAGGCGTCAACTAGATATGAGGGGCTGGGTTTGTTGGACTCGAAGAAGAGGAACGGCGAGAGAGTTGATAGCGTCCCTACGGCCCCCCAGCCATTTGGCCAATATCGCGCTGTCTCGCCGTCCAGCCGTTAATAGTAAAGAGCGTAACGGGGGGCGCTGTGCCATTTTATACAGTTTTGCCAAAAACTTCTTGGTAGGGTAACTCTGGTGTGGAAGGTCCCCACCCAGACGGAGTTTCGAGAGGAATATGAAACCAAAGAAACTCAAGAACAATGGAAGTAACGGCTCATTTGATCCACAAGTTTTCCTGGACACCGCAGGGGTGGCGAGAAAAGTTGTTGAATACCACAGAAATGAATCGATCTACTCCCAAGGAGATGCCGCGGAAACGGTCATGTACATCCAGAAGGGCGGAGTGAAATTCTCCGTGGTGAATGGATCCGGCAAGGAAGCGGTGGTGGCGATGTTTGGCCCAACGGACTTTTTTGGCGAGGGCTGCATGGCGGGCCAGACGCTGCGGATGGGCACGGCAACAGCGGTCACACCGACCACCCTACTGGTCATGCAAAAAGAAGAGTTGCTGCGGGTGCTGCACGCGGAACATGAGTTATCCGACCATTTCATCGCGTATATGCTGGCGCACAACATCCGTGTGGAAGAGGACCTGATCGATCAACTGTTCAACTCGAGCGAAAAACGGCTGGCGCGGACGCTCCTGCTCCTCGCGCGCTATGGGCAAAAAGAACAACCCGACAGCGTACTGCCAAGAGTTTCCCAGGAGACCCTGGCGAGCATGGTGGGCACCACGCGTTCGCGCGTGAATTTCTTCATGAACAAGTTCAGAAAACTCGGCTTCATCGAATACAACGGTAAAATCAAGGTCAATAAATCATTGCTGACAGTGGTGTTGCACGAGTAGAGAAGTGGTTTTCCGATGAAGGGTAGCTTGCCGGGAGGAAAATATCCCGGCAAGCTGGTAACTCCCAACTACTAATTCGAATGGCGCTCCGATTCGTTGCGGGGTGCGCTCTTCTGCAAAACATCGACGAGATGACGGCCTGTTGCAGGCACGCCCGTATGTTCGCCTCTCACGATGTCCTTGGCCTTGATGGCGTGGCCATACACCTGTTCGCTGGCTTCATCGTCGGGACGAAGCGTGGTTCCCGCGAGGGAAACTCCGGCAAACAAACCTTGCGAGCGCGAGTAGCTCAGGATCTCGGCGCGCATCCATGCGTCGGTATCCGCGGAAGCGTCACGTCCCTTGGGTCCGCCGGCAACGGAAGCGTCGGCGCCCAGTTTAACCTTGCTGCTGAGAATTGACTCCATGCCTCGGTCATTCATGACCAGCAGGATCAAGTCGGTCGCTTCTCCGCCGATTTGGAAGCCGATACTGCCACCTTCCAGCGCGTACATGGCTGGGGCTCCCCAAGGTCCACGGAAATGCTCGCCGGTGCGGCAAACCATGGCTCCGCGTCCGTACTCTGCTCCGACTCCGAAAGCCAGCTTTTTGACGGACGGGAACACGATGACGCACTCGGCCTTTTCCAGGAGTTCATGGGGAATGTTGTCCGGGATGTTGAGCACCTCCTGCATGACAACGCCGGCTTCTTCGAGGCGTTTTTGTTCCCTGTTCAATTTCTTGGCATACACGACACCTGCTACGAGCGAAAGACATGCTGCGGCTACTAGATATTTCTTCATCACTGACCTCCAAGGTCGAAAACTTCTTTTGCGAGCGATTTATTTCTTCAAACTGTCAGGTTAAAGAGCTTTCAACCCGATTTGAGTTAAAAGAGGGTTATGCGTTGCCCGACTCTCCGGCGGGACAAATTCGAGGTTGCAGGCTAAGAACTTTTCTTTGCGCCGACGAAGACTAGGACAATTCCACCCACCAGCGCCAAGCCACCGAGTATGGGTGGAATCGAAACTCGGTCATGATCTTCCCTGGTGACATGCATTGGTCCTACATCCATTACTCGTTCGTGATGGGTGTAATTGAATCCCTGGTAAGCGAGGGCCAGGCCGCCCAGAACAATCAGGAGAATTCCAATCAAAATCGTGGGTTTCATATTGTCAGCTTTCTTAACTAAACGATGCGCCTTCGCCCCTGAATGAAGTTAATGACGAGCATGGCGAGAGCCACCAACAAAAGGACGTGGATGAATCCGCCGAAGGTGTAGGAGGTGACCACACCTAGAAGCCAAAGAGCGAACAACACGAGGAGAATTGTCCACAGCATTGCCGTTCCAATCTCACAAGGGGCCGGGGTTTAGAGCGCTTGTGACGCACCAGGAGATGGCCTTCGATATTTCCCGGATAATCCATCATAGGTGAGTTGTAACGGCGGGTCTGTTCACTTGAGCACACATTCGACTGTTTCCGGATGCGTGGATGGGTGCAAGGGGCGCGGTGCCCGGCAGGATGGTCTTCATTGCGAGATGTCCGCCTCGGGGCTCCGAGGGAAAGACAGTTGGCCGCTTGGCACCTTAACTTCATTTTTCCCCGCAGGTTGCTCCTGCGGCATTCCGTTAACTTCGCGGGCACGCACGACAAAACGCTTGGGCGCGGGACCTACATAGTAAAAGGGGAAGCAGGTGAGCAAGGTTAGATCGTGACCGGTCGATGATTCCAGAACGCGAATGTCCGTGGGGGCAACGACCTCAATCGACTCCACGACGTATTCGAAACTACGCACTGAAGTCGTGAATCGGATTTCATCGCCCAGGCGAATATCGCGCAGTGGGCGGAAAAAAGTGTCCCGGTGACCAGCCAAGGCAACATTACCCCATTCGCCGGGCAAAGCTGATTTTGAGAGGTGACCGACGGCTCGCCGCAAGTTAGCGGGCGAATCGCCCTGGACAACCATGACATTCAACCCCAAGCGGGGCACTTGAATCTCGCCGATCACCTCACCTTCCAACAACATGTGGGGTTCATAGAGGAGGGCCGGGGGCGCGAATTTCTTCATCTCGAGGGCCTGATAGGCGTACGAATCGGCGAAGACGAAGCCTGCGTAACCCAGGGCGAGAAGGCCGAAGACGAGGAAGAAGTAGCACGCGCCGCGGAGGATGCGGGTTCGCGTTGATGAGACCGCTCTCGTTGGGTGAGAAAGCCGATTCATCTAGTCCCCGACGCCAACTGCGCCGCGGGCTGCTTCTCCGCCGCAGGCGAGTAGCCCTGCCGGGTTCGCACGCGCAACCTGCCATGGCCTGGCGCAGTGACCTTTACTTCGGTCTTTCGAAAAGCAACAGCTCCCTGGACGTTTTGCGGCACATAACCAAGCGTGTATTGCTCGCGAAGATCGCGAGCGATTCGTGTCGACACGCTGGCGACGGATTCGCCTTCACCCGGGAAGTAGGCGATGCCTCCGGTATCTTTGCAGAGCCGGCGAAGAAGGCCCGGGTTTTCTTCCCCGTCATCCGGACCGACCAGAACGATGGCGTAGATCAAAGACTGCGACTGGCGAGCCTGTGCCAGCACCTGCGAATACTTGAGATGGCTGGCATTGTCTCCGCCATCGCTGATGATAATGAGGGCCTTTTTGCCCCAGCGGCCGTACTGCAGATGGTTGAGCCCCTCACTCACGGCATCGTACAGCGCGGTTCGTCCCCGCGCGGAAACGGCGTTGAGGGCTTCCTCGAGATCCTTTGGATCGCTGGAAAATGCCTTCCCCTTCATAAGTTCAATGGACACGTCATCGTTGAAATCCACGACGAACATTTCGTCTTGTGGATTACTGGAATGCGCGAAGGAGGACACCGCGGCAACGACATCCGGGAGCATGCGACCCATGCTTCGGCTGTGGTCAACGACGAGCCCGACGGTAACAGGAGTGTTTCCTTCCTCGAATGCGGTGATTTGTTGCAACTGCCCGTCTTCAAAGACGCGAAAGTCGTCCCGCTTGAGACCCGTGACAAATGTTCCGTGCGCGTCCGTCACATTGACAGGCAGCAGGACGAGATTCACGGAGAGCGCAATTTTCGTCTGGGCTTCCACGCGGGCCGGCAAATGCGGCGTCGTGAGAGACGGAGAGAAACCGAGGATGCCGAGGAAAAGCCAAACAGGAGCAAGGAACAAGTAACCATTGCGCAGATTACGCTTGCGAGGATAGGGAGTGAGGATCACGAAAGGGCTTTCTCGCGACGCAGGACGTGAACTTGCGATCACGTCCGCGGCGCGGAAGAGCTGTGTTCGCTTACGAAACGAGCTTGAGGAAAAACTTCAGGCCGATGGCAAGGCCGATGGACAAGCCACCAAGCAGTGCGATCAACGGCAGAGAGCTTGCAGTGTGCGGGAGTTCCTTGGTTTGCGCGACCGGCGCAGGAGTTACGGCTGCGACGACGGGCGGAGTGGTCTGGATGACCGTGGCTACTGCCACTTCTTTCTGGTCCGGCGTGACGGCCACGATCGGAATCGTCGCTAGCGTGTTGTCGTCAATCGCGTCAGCAGCAACGGCAGGAACAATCACATTCGTGGTTTTCGCCAACTGGATCGCGCGAACCCTAGGATAGACGAATTCTTGTCCGAAGTTGTCGCCAGGATAGAACCAAGCACGAAGAGCTTCCGGAGCATCGCCCGGTGTTTCATTAAACGTCATGACGGTTTTGCCGGTGGGCCGCAAACGATAGTCATTGATGGCGAGAGTGGTGACGATGATCTGGCTTCCGTCCGCGTTGAAGATCTCAACGATGTGACGGTCGGAAGGAGAATCTAACAGTTGAAACGTGTACGTTCCGGCGGGGAGAATTTTCCCGGGAACTTCCACGGCTTGACTGAAAGTGACGACGGTTTTCTTGTTCCATTGATCCGCGCGAGCGCTGGGGAGCAGGGTAGCGGCGAACAGCGTGAGTGCGAGCAAACAAAACAGTGATTTTACAATTTTCATCCGAACTTCCTCCTGAAATTTGCGAGACTTTTCCGGTGCCTGGTTGCGTAGGACGAAGCCGAGACGATCCGATGAGGGGTGATGGAGCCTGCGCGAAAGTCTTTTTCGTTTATCCTACGAGTTCATCTTAGATGCTCCCAGGAAGAGAGTCTGTTCACTTGAGCACACATTTGGATTTAGTTGGAGGGCAGCTACTTCGCGCAAACGCAGCTCCGCGGACGGGGATTGGTGTCGACGAGCGGGAGAGGCACAAGCAGGGCTAGATTGCGGGGGTGGCAGCGAGAGTGGGAGCTGGGGTGGCCAGCTTCAACTGGTCAAGAGAGGACAGGAGGGATTGCCAGCGAGCAGAGTCCTTTTTGGTTTCGAGAGGAAGAGAGAGATCAGAATAGAAGTTGAGGATATTGTCGCGGAGATCTGGCGAGGTCAGACCGAACTGGCGCTGCGCCAGTTGCAGGAGGGAGCGACAACGGCTCTGACCCCCGGGGCAAGGCCTAAAGGCGTCCGAGAAGCACGAGAATGGCAACAACGATGAGTATCAGACTGATGCCTCCCGTGGGGGCATAGCCCCAGTTGCGGCTGAAGGACCACCGCGGGAGTGCTCCAAAGAGTGCCAAGACCAAAAGAACGATCAATACAGTGCCAAGCATGATTTGCTCCTTCTCAAGTGAATGCATCTGGCGGAATTCAAGTTCCCTGCCCCGGCGGCATTCTTACTGCGTTGCAGAATGGCGCGCCGGGCTGGGTTGTATGCGACGATCGAGCCCGATCAGTTGCTAGATCACGACGGTGATGGCGAAGCGAGCGCCGGGATAGTAGGGGTTGTACATGTAATAGCCGCCGTCCACGTAATCGATGTAGCAATCGTCGGTGTAGTACCAGTCAACCGGCCACGGATCGACGAAACCAAACCAATAGCCGCCGTACTGGAAGCGAGAATATCCGCCGACCATAACTGGGTTGCCCATGTGGAAGTGGTGCTCACGGCCAAAGTGGGAGCGGAAACGATCGTCGGGAATGCGGCCGCTGCCCCGGTCACTGAGGCGGAGTTGCGGCTGAGAGCGTTGAGCGGTCATGGCCTGTTGAGTGCGCTGGGGACCACCATGTGAGGATGCAGTCTGCTGCTGACGCTGTTGCTGCTGAGCTTGCTGCTGTGAATGCTGTTGCTGCTGCTGTTGTTTCGCAGAGTTGGCCTGCTGCTGTTGGGGCTTGGCCTGCTGCTGCTTTTCAGGCTTGGCTTGTTGCTCCTGTTTCGGGGGCTTGGTACTTTCTTCTTGTTTTTCCTGGCGTGCGTGGGCCGGAACAGCAAGTCCCAGAAGCAGAAACAGTGCTGTTGTACTCATAGTTCCAAAAGATTTCATGAAGTTGCCTTCCTTGCTGCGCATCCGTGCGTGCGCCACGGTGCGACTGTGACGCGATACTTGTGGCCGATTGATAAGTTTGTTGCGCGAATCGCAGCGCTGAACTGCGCCGTTATTCGCGACATGCCTACGTACCCACGTGGATACGCGAGAGAGAATGAAATAGACCAAAGACGTTGAGAAGCCACAGGACCACGGCAATGACGACGACGGCGTTCAAGATGGACTTGATGCTGCCGGCCATGGGGATGAAACGATTCACCAACCACAGGAGAACGCCCACTACGATCAGGGCCAATAGAATCTGAATAAGAGGCATAGTCTTTTTTCCTTTCCGACTGCACTTCGAGACACTTCCAGCCTAGCCCCCGGGATTGCTCCATGCATGGCGTGGTGGGGGCAAACCGACGAACCGCTTGCACTCTGCAAATCGCCTGACTGCCTATCCGGCCAGAGTGTCTGGCTCAGTTGTCGTTCGATGTCCTTGACGCTTGTGAAGACCGAGGGGAACAAGCTCCGTGGATGAACTGGCGAGCGAACCAGTTCTTTTACGGCAAGCTAATCGTAGGCTTTGCGAAGGCGCCCGTCTGTTCACTTGTATACAGGAGGCCAAATGGACGATTAATGGCCGTGCATTGCACTTGCCCGCCGAAGAGTTTGGGGCTTCAGGGATTTCATTGCATAGAGAGACTTGTCCGCTGCGTAGAGAAGCGTTCCGATGGTATCGGCGTCCTTCGGAAAACTGGCAATTCCTACGCTCACCGAAAGCACTGGCTCCTCGGTCTCTCTCTCGAGAAGTTCGCAAATCCGCCGTCCTACCAGTGCGGCTGCGGCTATGCATGTCTCCGGCAGGACCACGGCAAATTCGTCCCCACCGTGCCGTGCTGCGGTGTCTATGGACCGGCAGCAGTCTCTCAGGATTTGCCCCAGCCTGCAGAGCGCTCGGTCACCCGCCTGGTGCGAATACTGGTCGTTGATCTGTTTCAATCCATCGAGGTCCAGCAGTACAAGAGAGAATTCCCGGCCGGTGCGCTTGGATCGGCAGAGCTCTGCCTGTAACGCCTCGAAAAGGCGGCGATGGTTGGCTAAGCCGGTTAGCGAATCGCTCGAGGCCTGATGGCGCAGTTGTTCCTCAAGGGTCCGCTGTTCTGTAATGTCAACAACGATGATTTCACAGCCATTAAAATTTCCGTGTTCGTCAAAGGCATCACGCCCGCTGAGCCGGGCTTTCAGGACGGTGCCGTTTTTCCTCTTCCACTCTATTTCGACTGGCCCGACTCGGGCTACCTCGGGGAAGCTTCCGGCCACTGGCTTTCGCTCACCCAGATCCAGGACAATCTCAGACGCGCAGTTCGCCGCAAGTAGTTCCTCTTTGCTTTCATACCCAAGCATCGCTAAGAGCGCCTGGTTGACGTCCAGAAGCTTTCCTCCCGCTTCGCACCGGCAAATTCCGTAAGAAGGATTGTCCACCAGCGCGCGATAGAGCGATTGCGAATGCCGCAAGGCCTTTTCGGCCTCTTGCAGATCTGCACGCAAACTCTTTTCGTTCAACGCCCGGCGAACTGCCATCGGCAACTGGGCGATGTGTTCTCGTTCCACGTACTCGAAAGCGCCTTGCGCGGCTAGCTCCGCGATGGATTCGATTCCAATGCCAAGAGTCAGAAAGATAAGCGGGATTTCCTGCACTGTCTGATGAAGGAGTTGCAATGCCCCCGATCCCTTGAAGCTCGGGCTGGGGTACTCGACGATAATGACATCGTAGGATTGGCTGCGCAGCTGTGCCGCGCACTGTGCCAGGTTCAAAACCAAATCGGACTGCACAGCGAATTGCCCCTTTTCGAGCTCTTGCAGGCAGGAGTCTATCGCGTCTGCGTCACGGTGAACGAAAAGAACGCGCACAGGGCGCCGTCTGTGGGAAGTTGTGCTCTCCGGGCGAAAAGTTCCTTGAACAGATAGGATTTGGTTTGGAGCGAGGTTTGCCATTGCACTTCACAACTGACGCCGCCGACACATCCGTTAACAAATGGATGCGCGGCTAGGAATTAAGGTTCCTCTCATGTCCAACGTAGGCGGGCAAGAAAGTTGTGTCTGTGCAATTCTGAACACTTCCCATATTTGGTCCCTCTAACAAACCCTTTTGTGGCCAACTGGTTAACAATCCCTCAGATTGGGCTAACTCCAAGTTATTGAGGCCATTGGAGCCGAGTGTTCAAAATAGGACAGACCACGGGGTTCCCTATGACAGAAGATTCCCCGGCAATTAAGTTCTCGAGTCAGGAGAATCGCAATGATGAATTGCCCCCATTGCCACAGTAAACGAATCCGACGGTCAAGGCGCAAAGGGGTCATCGAAAGATGGATTCTGGCTATGCTCTTCGTCAGACCGTATCGTTGCGGAAGCTGCGACCTCCGATTCTTTCGCTGGTCAATCACCGTGAATCCGAATTCATCCGCCGCAGCAACGACAATCGGTAATCATCTCAGCCGATCGAGCGAATGACGTTGGCGCAACCTCAACATGCACGAGACGGCGCAAACCATTCAACGACGCTCACACTACGACCCTGCGGGATCTGGTGACGCATCGTTTCGCGATGACCGACGCAGTGGGAACGTACGTCACCTTTGGTGAAGCAGCTAAAGAGGGTGCGCTCAAAGCGTTGCTGAGGAATGACGTTTCAAAGCAATGCTCTCAGGGAACATAGCGCCGGCCCCGGAGGGGCCGAGGATGGAAAAAAAAGCGACGTCTTTCGAGGGCTTCTGGGATCGGCCACTCCAGGAGCTATTGCAACTGCTACAGACAACTCCAGCCGGGCTGACGAACGATGAGGCCGGCCGGCGATTACGGCTCTATGGCCCCAACAGCCTGGTGCGTGAGTCACGCTTCGCTGTTCTGTTCAGTTTTTTTGGTTTCTTCGCCAATCCTCTTGTCATCATCCTAGTCATCGCCAGCGGAATATCTCTTGCACTCGGAGAGCACGTCGGCGGGCTGATCATCATTGCAATAGTGATCTTCAGCGTACTACTGAATTTCTTGATGGAATTCCAAGCACGCCACGCAGTGGAGGAGATTCAGAAACAGATTGCCACAACAGCTTCCGTCATGCGGGACGGACGTGAACAAGAACTGCCGATAGCCGAACTCGTCCCGGGTGATGTCATCCGGCTCAAGGCGGGAGACCTCGTACCGGCGGATGCCCGTTTACTGGAGGTAAAGGACCTGCACCTGCGCGAATCCGTGCTCACGGGAGAGTCTCTGCCTGTTGAGAAGACGGTAGTTGACCTTTCCAAGGAGAAACACGGCGTTGCCGACGCGAGCAATAGCGTTTTCCTGGGTACTGCCGTTCAGACCGGGATTGGAACCGCGGTCATCGTGTGCACGGGAAAAGATACCGCCTGCGGCGAGATTGCGCATCGTCT
>Ga0208039_1000815_pt1 | contig 15579 bp, 9 predicted proteins | sample June2015DPH_20_1_2_FD_184722 | JGI IMG/M metagenome (GOLD analysis project Ga0208039, IMG submission 184722) | Peatland microbial communities from SPRUCE experiment site at the Marcell Experimental Forest, Minnesota, USA - June2015DPH_20_150... | ecosystem: Environmental > Terrestrial > Soil >... | reverse complement strand
CATCACCAGTTCGCGGGTCGAAGCCGTTGTTAATAAGGTGGTGGATCGTTGTCTCCACTGCTCGCATGTCAACCCGGCCTGTGAGATACAGATACTTGTTCAACAGGTCGCCGTGGCGGTTTTCTTCCGATGTCCAGCCGCGGCTCCACCGCGCCCAGGGTGATCCACTGGCCCCCGTCTGGTCTGTAATACCCTGGAGCCGGTTCAACCATGTCTGGTATGTGGGAAGTGCTTCTTCGGTGATCATATCCCCGACGAGTATCACAAGCACGTCGTCCGGCAGATCCTTTGCCCGGTTACGGAATTCTGCAACCTGGTCTTTCCAGTTATCCTTTGTAAGATCCGGAAGAAAATCCGATGGCTGCCAGCTTTCGTTGACGGGTTTCAATAAAGTGCTGAGGTTCTCCTCAACGAAACCTTCCATGTTCTTAATAACCTCAAGCCGTGACGACGTCACTTTAAGTTCATTGTTTTCCATCACACAATCCTCCCTTTGCTGTAACTACTGTGATACCCGATCATCGTCATCGAATCCTGCTAGTGCATGCTTACGACATCTGCCGGCGAGAACTTAACAAGTTTGACCGCCTTTGCCTTGTGGCGCTGCATTGACGGGACAACCATAAGGGCCTGCTGCATATTCTCGGCTTCGAGCACAACCCAGCCGGTGTGGTCACCATCCATGCAACCCCAATCAAAATGAGTAATGTATCCGGTGGCATTCACTTCCTTCAGCGCCTGTTTACAATCACCGGCGGTATGGGGAGAAATTATAAGAAATCTGTCCACGCTTTCCTCCGATCGTTATTGATGATATGGAGTGATGAGATGAGACAACGCTGAAGCGGACCTCACGAACCGACGATTGTGAACATCTCGCGGCGACCCGATTCGACGAGCGGTATGAAGCGTTGATACCAATCCGAGAATTCTTTGGAGCCCATGATTTCCTTCTGCTGTTTTTCCAGATCGGTGAGACTCCCGTATGTGATTTCCATAACGAGCGTGTAAAATGGTCCGGTGAGATCAGTCAGAAAGCGCGTGGGCGCGCCACCATGCTTCTTAATGAGCCCTTCATTTTCCTTTATTAGCGCCGCAGCTTCCTTGGCTTTTCCGAACCTGAGTTGAAACACATTTCGGACGAGTATCATTGTTGGCTCCTTTGAGCAAGTGATTGAACAGATGGATTGAAGAGTCCTCCCTCAGGATACATTCATTCAACACCTTTTCGGGGGAGATAGTTCGGCCATTATCCCTGTCAAAGAATGAAGACTTTGCTTCGAAAGAGAAGAACTGCCCCTGTTTTCAGGGCCTTTGCGAGGCGTTTGAATTGGGTTATGTTCAGCGAAGACGATTTTGGCATTGAAGTAAACCTGCTGATCATTCCGCCTTCTTCGCGCCCTCGTACGTTGCATGGCACTTTGATGATGACGATCGAGCAAAGAGATGAATTGCCGTCAGAGATTTCAGCGTTTTGCGGTCAGGTAGAGAGATAATCCGCACGCGAGATGGGATTCCTTAATCTCCCGGACGAAGCTACTACACGAAAACGTACTGGGCCAGCTTATCGACACATTGTCACTCCAATAGGGCAATGACATTCTTCAGGTCTGTCCTCTGGGAGTCATATCGTGAGATTTCGATTGTCACTCAATCTTCACTTACGTACATGCTCAGCGATGTCCTGCGAACTTTCAGTATCATCGATGTGTTGGAGACAGTATCAGGGAGATCTTGTCGCTTCAACGCAAGTCCGATGCAGATCGGATGGACGGGGAGAGGAGGATAAAGTGAATACTCATGAATTCAACCGCGTGAAGTATTCGCTCTTGAGAGAGCTTGACATTCGGTTTCAGCGTTCATACCACGAGCGACTCAGCGAAATCATCAACGACCTGCGCATGCATCACGCCGAAATCAGACCTGATGCCAATGCGGATGATTTGATTTCCTTTATCGACAGAAGCAGACTTCTGTATTTCGTTTCTGATCCGTCGATGAAAGAACTCCGGGCGACTTTCGATCGCTTGCGCAAAGGGACATTCGGGATTTGTGAAGCATGTGGAGGAACGATCACAAGCGAGCTTCTGGAGAAAATGCCGACGATGACTCTTTGCGCGCCGTGCTACGATCGGGCTCTTTCGGGATTGCGATAAGACCCGGGAGAATTTACACATTCGAGCCGCGAGGAGGCAGGTAGCTGATCAGAACCTGAATCCAGCGCCAAGCGAACTGGCCAGCTGGGAATAGTTCCCCGCCGTCAGACCCACGTTTAAAAACCACCGGTCTCCTATGGCTATGTCTGATCTCACGGCATAGACGGTCCCGTCGTATACGCCACCACCGATACCCAGGCAGAGCGTTGAGCTGCGTTGGTCGAGAGAAAATCCGAATCCCATATCTACCAATCCTCCCCGCGATAGTAGCGGCACGTTATCGAAAACTCCCAGGGCTTCATTAGTTCGAACACTTTTGTATCTTTGGGGAAGAAGGGCATGCAGCCATTAGCGGTCAGCAATCAACGGCCTCTTCGACATCTTGGGAGTATTCCTGAGACGGTTCATAAGTCCATGGCCCCAACCCTTAGGTCGGGGAGAGAATATTCCTAAAACCACCTGCAGGGTATAAACCCATTTCCTGAAAAGCGGCCCAGTAACCAGAGGCCATGAAGCATAAGGATGAGTTGGAGATGAACACGGTCAACATTGCCGACAAGCTGAATCAGATTTCCGAACATTGGCGGCCAAAGGTCGTTGGGGAGCTTAACGGGCAGGAGGTGAAGCTGGTCAAGTTCCAGGGGGAGTTTGTCTGGCATCATCACGATCTTGAAGATGAGTTGTTCCTGGGTATCCATGGAAGTTTTCGTATCGAACTTCGCGATCATGTTGTCACGGTTGGGCCAGGGGAATTCATCATTGTTCCCCATGGCGTTGAGCACCGGACCGTGGCAACGGAGGAAGTGCACGTGCTGATCTTTGAGCCGGCGGCCATGCGCAACACAGGGAATGTCCTTGATCCAAAGCTCACAGCGCCAATGGGCGATAAGCTATAGGAAAGCAGCGTTCAGCAATCAGGTGCCTGCCCCGAGCGAAGCTTGCCCTGAGATCTTCGAAGGGGTCAAGGGGTCAGCGCTCAGTTTGTTCCATACATTATTCAAGCCATTCGCAAGGACGAGTTGTCATGTCAAAAATCTATTACGTCGGTGATTGGGCCGTCATGTGCGGACCGGTGTTTGCGGAAACACCGTTCAACTACGCCTACAAAGGACTCGAGATGTACAACTACGGAACATGGCTGAAGGAAGCGCTCGAGTCTTCCGGTGAACATCAGGTGACTTCGGTGCCGACCTGGGATTTCTACAAACTTGGTCCCGGGGAATACGAGAATATTCTTCACGAGTACGACGTCCTCATCTTCAGCGACGTCGAAGCAAAGAATTTTCAACTGGCACCAAGTTTCTTCGATCGCAAGAAATTCGGAACGGAGGTGCTGGTCTTCCCCGACAGGATTCGCTTAACCGTGGATGCTATCAAAAACGGAAAAGGGGCGATGTTTCTCGGCGGATGGCTCTCGTTCACCGGCGAGATGGGTAAAGGAGGATGGAACAGAACCGGCTTGAAGGAAGTACTCCCCGTTCAATGCTTTGACTACGAAGACCTTGTTGAGAGTACAGAGGGATTTACTCCACAAGCCGACGCGAAGAGCAAGAAGAAGTTGGGGACAATCAAGCTCGATACGTTTCCTCCTATTTTGGGATACAACAAGACCATCGCGCGAAGAGGAAGCGATGTCTTGCTCACGGTCAAACAAACTGGCGATCCCCTGCTTGTTCACAGGAAATTCGGAAAGGGAAAGGTGCTCGCCTACATGTCCGATCCGGCTCCACACTGGGGATGCAACTTCGTATTCTGGAAGCACTACAAAGAGTTCTGGCTGGAGTGTCTGAAGCTGGTGGTGTGAGTTGCACCGCACCTCTTGATTCGATATTCGGTGTTCGATATTGGATGTTGTCATGAACATCCAGATTCATTTCCCTTGGATCTTACTCCGTAGTATTCGAGATACCTCTATGAAATCAACTCCTCGATTATCCCTTCTGATTCTCACTTCGCTCTTTTTGCTCACGAGTTCCTACGGTCAACTCAAAGAATCCATCGAGCGCAATGCTCTCCTTCTCCGAATGCTCGACGGATGTCTCGAGGGATACGACGGTGCAATCAGCGGCGGCGTCATTAGCTATCCGCGCCTCAGGGAGGACCGGCCCGATGCGCTGATCACGAGAGCCACAACAGGCACGATGGCTATCGAGTGGAAATCCGCCAGCGTCCCGTTCCAGCTCAGCGGCAAAGAGGTCACATTCGTCGTCAGCGCTGGAATATTGACCCGTCCGGGAATCGCGCTGAAGTTTGAACTCTCTATAAACAATGTGCCGCGCGTTACATTTTCTTCGACCGATACCTTATCATGGCAGGCCGGTGAACCCGGCGGCGTGCGTTTAAGGTTTGATGGTGCCATGCGCGATCAGCACACCGATGCGTTCGGATATCTGCGCATTCATGTCCCCGCTAACCTGATTGCCCCAGGTGAACCAGTCCGGTTCAAAATAGTCGGCGAAAACGCCGGCTCCAGCGGATGGTTCATGGTCTTTAAAGACGGCGAGGTTCTTTCCTACCTGAAGAACCGTGTTGCCTGCGAAGCGTTTTGCGATCTTTCCATCGAGCCAGCTGGAAAGCGATATGCCGCTTCTCTCATCGTTCCCACCACCTGGATGGACAATCGCATGAGCTACAGCATCGGCGAATCCGACTCACGACCGGTCGTGCTCACGCGCCAGAACGACACAATCCCGCCAACATTCAGTTTCGAAGCAAAGAAAACGGATAGATTCCGATTGTTTCTCGATAGAGAACTTATTATAGACATCGAGGGTCTGTTCCACGATGTAAATGAAACCAGGGTTTTCTCTGAGAAACTCGTTTCGCTTAGAAGCCGAACGACGCCCACCGGCGGGTGGGGGCTCGAGTACCAGTCCATGTATGCTCCGCAGGTCGGCAAATCTCTCGTTGAGCTCTCCGACAGCACAAAAGGACGCGGTGAGGTGCACTTCATTATCTCCACTCACCAGGACATTGCATGGATGGACTCTCCCGAACAATGCATCAAAGATAGGGACGAAAAAATCCTCACGCCGACACTTGCAATCATGAAAGAGGATTCGAATTATCACTTCGACCTCGAAGACGTTCTCTTTCTCCGTGAGTACCTCGAGCGCCATCCCGAGAGAAAGGATGATCTCCGAAAATTCATGCTTGACGGTCAGCTGGGCATTGGCGCTGCATACAACCAGCCGTACGAGGATTTGAGTTCCGGTGAAATGCTTATCCGCGAGTTCTATGCCGGACGAAAATGGCTCAGGAGAAATTTCCCGGGGTGCGACACGCGTATCTATTGGAACACCGATGTCCCGGGCCGTACTGCCCAGATGCCCCAGATTATGCATAAGGCGGGCGTACAGTATTTGTTCATCAGCCGGTTTGAGAAAGGGCTTTACGACTGGCTGAGTCCTGATGGTTCCAGTGTTCTCACGCTAAGCCCGGGTCACTATGGCGATTTTGCTGAACGCGTCGGGAGGAAGGGATTCCCCGAGATTACGGGATACATCGCTTCGTTCGCAAGTGACTGGAGCAGCGTCATCAAGAACGGTAGCAGAAATATTCCAATCGTTTCGATGAGCGACATGAGCACTCCGGTCAGGTACGACGACGTGATAAACAAATGGAATGGAGCGAGATCAATAGTCGCTCAGAACGGAAGCTCACAGCCTCTCACGATTCCTTTCATGCATTATTCATCAGCTCAGCAGTTTTTTGATTCCGTCACGGCGGAGCACCTCCAGCTCCCTTCCGTACAGAGAACGACCAAACATCTGGCTCTATATTCATGGACCGACACACCACTGGGCGATTTCGGCCAAACGCGAAGCCGACGTGTATCTCCCTGCAGCGGAGACTTTCTCAACGATCAATGCGCTGCTCGACAAATCGTTCTCCCAATACCCGCAGCGGGAGCTGACCGCGGCCTGGGAAGCGCAGCTGTATCCGGACCATGGTTGGGGAGGCAAGAACGGTGAAATCACTGACAGTACATTCCGGGCGAAGTTTGAATATGCCCGCGATGTCTCGAAAAGAGTATACTCCAGAGCGACAAGCGCAATCGCCGCGCGGGTCAGGACAACGAAGAACAAAGGCATTCCTCTTGTTGTCTTCAACAATCTTTCCTGGAAGAGAACTGGTCCCGTTCAATTGACCGCGACATTCCCACAAGGATCCTTTCAGCGTGGATTCACACTGAACGATGCGGCGGGCAGACCGCTCCCCTGCCAGATCCTGTCTCTTACGAACTACCCGGACGGGAGCATCGAATCTGCGGGGATTGTGTTCATCGCGGAAGATGTTCCGCCGGTCGGTTATCTGACATACTACATCCGACACTCGCCGAACGTAGTCAGACCGGACACGAGCTCTTCCATACAAAGCGACTTGCTCAACAAATACTATAAAATCCATCTCGTACCGGGAGGAATCCGGCAGATCGTGGATGTGGAGCTGCGACAGGACCTGTTGAGCACGGACAAATTCCTCGGGGGTGAGCTCTTCACGATGCAATCAGTAGGAGAGGATGCTGGAGAGTGGTCCGAGCCTCAGCAGCCATCAATGAAGGGATTCGACAAGCTGAGCAACTACAGGCCGGTCTGGCAGCTCGTGGAATCCGGACCAGTGAGACAGGTCGTCGAGACACGGCAGGATGTCGGGCACACAACGGTGGTTCAGCGGGTGATCCTTTATAATATTCTGAAGCAGATCGATTTTGAAACATCGCTCCTCAAATGGGACGGGACAAAATACCGCGAGTTCCGTTTGGCATTTCCAATGAAGATGCAGAACGGGCAGGTTGCCTATGAGGTTCCGTTTGGAACGGTTGAGGTGGGGAAGGATGAAATGAAAGGAGCGGCGGGAGAGCGATACCAAACCGCCGCCGCGTCCATCCGGCCGAGGTCCATTCAGAACTGGATCGCCGTCTCGGGGGACGACGTTGGTGTGACCATTGGCTCGAGCGTGGCTGTCTGGGATTACCGTGATCCCACCGACCAGCCCATCAATTCCCCGATGCTGCAACCGGTGCTCTTGGCCTCACGCAGGAGCTGTCACGGTCTCGGCCCCTGGTATCTGCAGGAAGGGGATCATTTTTATCGGTTCTCCCTGACATCATATCGGCCTGGTTGGAGAAATGGGAGGCGTTTTGGCGTTGCGGCGAACAATCCCTTGACGGTCGTGTTCAATCCAGTTCCTTTGGCGAAGCCAATTCTTCCGGAACAAAGAAGTTTCTTTTCAATCAGTTCGGAGAATGCGGTGTTGAGCACGATGAAGAAATGTGAAGATGACGACAATGTGGTTCTTCGGTTGTATGAAGATGCCGGCAAGAATGGTTCGGTTCGATTGCGGTTCCCTGCTCTCATGCAGCGTGCACAGAGCACCAACATCATCGAGGAAGAAGGGATGCCGGCATCGTTCAAACTCGACGAGCTCCTGTTCCCCCTCATGCACTGGTCGATACAGACATTTAAGGTTACGCCAAAGTTGGATTAATAGGGTTTTGAGTTTGCGAACGCCACGGATAATGAGCGGGTTTTTCGTATGAAGAAAACCAGGGAGATCCCTAAAGATATTCCGATGTTCTGCGACTTCAGCTGCAAGTATGCATCGTTTAGCAAGCAGGATGTTTCCGGTGCCTGCCGGCGCGAGCAGGCGGTGTATTGCACAATCCTGAAGAAGTTTAACAACAAGAACAACAAGTGCTTGGTGCCGAAGTCCTAGCGGCTGATGAGAAAAGATGTTCAACTCTGCGCTAAAAGAAAAAATTGTCCATTCAGGTAGTGTGACGCTACCTGTTTGAGCGGGGGAGCGTCAGTTACTTTCTCTTTGAAGAGAAAGTGACCAAAGAGAATTTCCGAAATCATGACGCCCGTGGTGATACGGCCACCCGCCTGCCGAAATTTCGGTGCAAGAAGTTGTTTTCAGATAATTGAGCTCTCAGGAATTTGCACCGAAATTAAACGCTCTGATGATTCCGCCCCACACACCTGCCGATGATTTCGGTAGCTTGGGGTTTAGGATATCGTCTGCAAAACGCTATGCCCGAGGCCTCGGAAATCGATGGCGGTGTGGGATGGGCGGCTTAAACCGTGCGTTCCGATTTCGACCCAATCGCACTTCCCCCGAGGGTCAACAATCCCTCGATGGGTCGAAATCGTCGGCCCGTGTGGTGGGCAGCTCTCCACGGGGAGTTCGATTTCCATGCCCTTTTTCTTTTTGCCCATTTTCTTTTTGGGCAAGCAAAAAGAAAATGGGCTACCTACCGCGGTGTCCGCTAAACACCACGGAGAAGCACATCCATTTGATTTGACAATCTCAAGGTTAGCCCTCACTATTGATCCTCCTTCGACACCAAATCGAGGTGCACTATGACTCCCCCCATCTCATCCACCACTCGCAGTTTGTCCTTGGCCATGCTCCTTGTAGTCTCCGCGGCCGTTGCTGGAAACTCCACCAAATCATGGCCCATCATCAAACACTATAACCAGAAACACCTGAGCCAGATCGCTCTACCCATTGGAGGAATCGGAACGGGGACAATCTCTCTCGGCGGCAGAGGAGATTGGAAGGACTGGGAAATCGTCAATCGCCCGGCAAAAGGATTCAACCCTGGTTCTCCGTTCTTCGCCATCCGCATAAAATCTTCAGATGGCCGCGCAAGGGTGCGCGCGTTGCAGGGACCAGTCGACGAACATCTCTACTCCGGTGCTTTCGGGGTCAAGGACGCGACGAACCCTGCTCTCCCCTGTTTCAGAAATTGCAGCTTCGATGCCAGCTATCCGTTCGGGATCGTCAATCTCGCCGACCATGACATGCCGGTGAAAGTCAGGATCAAAGCTTTCAATCCGCTGGTACCGACAGATCCAGATGCAAGCGGAATTCCAATCGTCGCGGTTACCTACGAAGTCACAAATCTGGCCGCGTCCGATCTCGATGTTTCTGTGTGTGGAACCATGGAGAATTTTATCGGGAACGACGGTGTCAAGAACGTCTCTTCGAAGAACCGGAACGAGTACAGGAAAGGAAATGGATTCCAGGGAATTTTCATGTCGTCCGACAGTGTGAAACCGGATGACGAGCGATGGGGAACCATGGCCCTGACGACAACAGCGAGCAGCGGCGTAACCTATCGCACCGCCTGGCTGAACGCCGAGTGGGGTACCTCCATACTTGATTTCTGGGATGATTTCAGCGATGACGGACTTCTTGAGAACAGACCTCCGGGCGCGAACACGCCGAAAGCTTCCCTGGCGATAGAGGAAAAGATACCCGCACGGGCAACAAAGGAGTTCACCTTCTTCATCACATGGCACTTCCCGAACCGCTACGCATGGTCGCCGACACGAATCGGCAACTATTATACAGCTCAGTACAAAGACGCATGGAACGTCATCGAGAAGACGCTGCCGGATCTCGGTCGGGTGGAAGATGAGACGATACAGTTCGTAACATCTCTTGCGAAAAGCGATTTGCCATCGGTCGTAAAGGAGTCAGCGCTATTCAACCTTAGCACGCTGAGGACTCAAACATGCTTCAGGAGCGAAGATGGCAGATTCTTTGCCTGGGAAGGATGCGGCGACAAGGATGGATGCTGCTTCGGCACCTGCACGCACGTGTGGAACTATGAACAGGCCGTTGCATTTCTTTTCGGATCGATTGCGAAGTCGATGCGGGGTACCGAGTTCGGTAAAGAGACGGACGACGCCGGACTGATGAGCTTCCGCGTAAAGCTTCCAGTTGACAGCGGACAGTGGGGTAAAGCTGCTGCGGACGGACAGATGGGCTGCATCATGAAAATCTATCGCGACTGGCAGCTTTCAGGAGACAACGCGATGCTGACAGCGCTCTGGCCAAATGTGAAGAAAGCACTGGAATTCTGCTGGATTAAGGGGGGATGGGATGCAAACAAGGATGGCGTGATGGAGGGATGCCAGCACAATACTATGGATGTTGAATATTACGGTCCGAATCCCCAGATGGGAATCTGGTATCTCGGTGCACTTAAGTCGGCCGAACAGATGGCGCTTTTTATGCACGACAAGGAGTTTGCATCAACCTGCCACACTCTCTTCGAGCACGGCAGCCGCTGGATCGATAGCGCTCTCTTCAACGGCGAGTACTACACTCACAAGATCATGCCCCCGGGTGACAAATCCAATATCGCTCCGGCTCTGCTCGTTGGAATGGGTTCAAGCGATTATACGAATCCCGACTATCAGCTTGGCAACGCCTGTCTCGTCGATCAGCTCATCGGACAAATGATGGCCCACGTATGCGGACTCGGGTATCTGACAGATCCAAAGCATGTGCAGACGACGCTCGCCAGCATCATGAAATACAATTACAGGAAATCGCTAAACGATCATTTCAATTGTCTGCGCACATTCGCGCTCGGGGACGAAGCTGCCCTCCTGATGGCAAGTTATCCGAAAGACCGTCCGAAGAATCCGTTCCCCTATTTTACGGAAGTGATGACAGGATTTGAATACACCGCCGCGATTGGAATGCTCTACGATGGTCAGGGCCACAACGGACTGACCTGCATCACGAACTTGCGCAATCGGTACGACGGCATGAAGCGGAATCCGTATGACGAGGCCGAGTGCGGTCATCACTACGGGCGGGCGATGATCAGTTGGGGGGAGATTCTGGCGCTGACGGGCTTTCACTATTCCGCAATCAACCAGGAAATTTCATTTGCGGCGAAGGATGGAAGCTCTTTGTGGTCGAATGGATATGCGTACGGGATGGTTTCCGTGAAACAGGCGGGCGCGAAGAAGTCTGTCACGCTCTCGGTTATCAAGGGGGAGGCGTCGTTCAAGACGTTCACCCTGAATAGATATGGGAAAAAGGTATTTGACAACCCCGTGCGAGTTGAACAGGAAAAGAAGCTGACGTTTGAAGTCAGTGCCAACGATTCGAAAGCGGGGCTGCCGGTATACTTCCTGACCGCAGCTGCTGGCGTTCGATAGCGCTGTTAAAGCTCGGCTGGAACATTACATCTCACGGGGAAGATAAGGCACACACCTCTTACATCCCCTCTCCCCAACTCACAATCTTTCTCACAGAGGGGACTGCTCGAACTTTGATATAGCTGGACCTCAAGACCACGAGGACTAAACGTCCCCTCTGGTGCGGGGCTTGTGTGTAGTGAGAGGGGAGCAGAAGGGTGTGTGCTTTCCCCTTTTAACTAGCGCTTCAGGAAGAACCGTTGTCGAGATTTGATTAATCAAATCCCGACTGTGAATATGACATTCAGTGAAGAAAATAAGCGAAGGAATTAGCCAATGAAGACTGCCTTTCTCAACCTCACCGGGATATTGATCGTCGTTTTACTTTTTTTCTCACAATTCTCGTACTCCGGCACCCAGCAAGAGTCGGCCTCTTCACCCGGCCCGCTTCAGCTCATCCCCACTCCACAAAAGATAACCTTCAGTCACGGCCAGTTCACATTTTCTCCCGACACAAAAATATTCCTCGGTAACCGAAAGGACGAAGAAGACCTGTTCGCCGCGTCACAACTGTCTGATGAAATACAGGCGGAGCTGAAGGTTCATCTCACCTTCACGAAGACAATGAAGGGAAAAACCATCGTCATTGGCCAGCCCACGAGGGACAATACTCTTCGGGCAGCACTGAAAGCTGCGGGGCTGAGCCTACCGGCCGAAGTGAGCAACGAGGGATACGTGCTTCACGTCTCTCCCAACCAAATCATCATCGCTGCCAATTCAGGAGCCGGTGTGTTCTACGGCGTGCAGACGCTGATACAGCTCATCCGGTCCAACAGGGACGGCAACTCGATCACCTGTCTCACCATCACCGATTGGCCAACGCTCCGGTACAGGGGGTGGATGGACGACATCAGCCGCGGACCCATACCGACGGTCGCCTTCCTCAAGGAAGTCATCAAGAAGATGGCAGAGCATAAGCAGAATTTCTTCACACTCTATACCGAGCATGTGTTCCGACTCAAATCTCATCCCGAAATCGCTCCGGCCGACGGAATCACGCCGGAAGAAATCGCCGAGCTGACGTCGTTCGCCAAGAGATACCACATCGAGCTCATCGGTAACGCGCAATCCTTCGGGCATATGGAAAACCAACTCCGGTCTCCGTTCTATAATGATATTAAAGAGAACCAGTATGTCGTTACGCCTGCTGCCGAGGAGACGTACCGATTTTTGAAGCAGGAGTATGACGAAATTGTCCCCTCCTATCAAAGCACGATGTTCCACATTAACTGTGACGAGGTCTATGGTCTGGGGCGCGGTCCGAGCAAACGGATGGTCGATTCGATGGGCATGCCGGCGGTCTATGCCTACCACATCAACAGGATCAACGATCTCATCAAGCCGTATGGCAAACGGATACTGATGTGGGGAGACATCGCCGCTCAGAATCCCGACATCATCCCGAAGCTTCCGAAAGATCTGATTGTCATTTCGTGGGGATATGACGCGGAGGAGAGCTTTGAGCAAGCGATACTTCCTTTTAAGAAAACCGGATTCGATTTCATGGTTGCCCCTGGCGTGAGCTGCTGGACAGAGGTGTGGCCAAACATGTCCACCGCTGTTGTGAACATCTCTAACTATGTCCGTGACGGGGCGAAGCTCGGTGCGATGGGAATGATGAACACAGCCTGGGACGATGATGGCGAAAACTTCTTCACCTACAACTGGCATGGACTTCTCTGGGGAGCGGAGTGCTCGTGGCACCCCGCTTCACCACTGACAGGTGAGGAAGCACGAAAAGACCGTGAACTCCGCTTGGCAGACTTCAATCGTGCATTTGATGGGCTTTTCTTTGGCATAACCGGAATCGCAGGCACTTTATTTCAATTCGACACTCTCCGTCACATCCCTGTGCCGGGAATCGTGCGGGATTATGGTGTCTGGAGCAGCATGCTTGAGCCCGACCTTGAAAATGCCGGCGAACCGTTAGCGTTTGCCGCCGAACGCGCTGTGAAAGAAGCCAACACGCTGATCGAACGGCTGACTGTTTTGAAAGCTCAGGTGAAGAGAAATGCTGACGTATTGGATTTCGCTCTATTCGCTGCAAAACGCGTTCGCTTCACGGCAGAGAAGGTCGCGGCACGGATTCCCCTGCAACGGATTATGCACACCGGCGAGACCGAAAAGATTCCGCTCATGAAATCGGAGCTCAACAGGTTACTCGCTGAACTGCACGCGCTCAAGAGCGAATATGTCGGATTGTGGCAACGGGAGAATCGCTCCTGGTGGCTTGATAGGATTCTCGACAACTACGATCGGCTCGGGAATCAGTTCGTTGATCTGGACAAGGACGTCGAGATTGAACCTTCGAATGCTGTTGCTGGAGAAAAAAGAACAATCGCCCTCAGGACGGCGTTCAACGATCAGTCCATATATTACTCGACCGACGGTTCTGAGCCGACACTTCGATCGATGAAATACGCCGGGCCTTTTGAAATCGATCATAGTGCGCTCATTCGTGCGCGGGTCTTCGTCGAACGACAGCCGTATCCGCTTGCAGAAAAGTTTGTGTTGATTCACAAGGCAATCGGCAGATTGTACAAGCTCAACTCGGCGTACAGCCGTTACAACCGGGCTTATTCAGCGGGGGGACAGATGGGGCTTCTCGACGGATTGCGCGGCTCAGAGAACTTCGCCGATGGACGGTGGCAGGGGTACCAGGGGCAGGACCTCGATATCATCATTGATCTACAGAAACCGACAAGCGTCAAGAATATCAGCGTCGGGTTCCTACAGAATAGTTTTTCTTGGATATTGATGCCCGAGAGGGTTCAGATTTTTGTGTCGAACGATCCTGACAAGTTCGTTCTCGCCAAAGAGATCCTCAACACTGTCGATCCGAAGGAGGATGGGGCGATCATCAAAGACTTCAGCGCGAGTTTTCCACAGCTTGTCACCCGCTTTATCAAGATCGTCGCCAAGAATCCCGGCAAGCTTCCATCGTGGCATCAGTCTGCTGGAAGCGACTCGTATATCTTCGCGGATGAGATTATAGTGGAATAAATGACGTTGGTGCAGCACTGTGTTTTTCTTATCATTCCCACACGCCTTAGGCGGGAATCCAGACTGCGCACTAGCAGAGTCGAAACCGTGGCTTATGCTCTGACTGGATTCCCGATAAAAGCGTCCCCGAAAGGACAATTCGGGGCAAGTCGGGAATGACAATTCGACTATTGTTTCCTTACCCCTGGATGACCCCGATGATGAGCTCTTCTTATAAGATATATTCCTCGCTGACGATAATCTTCTTACCCCTTTTCATCTCCACGGCCCTCAGCCAACAAGAACACAACTTCGCGATCATCAAACCGGGCGAACCCCTTCAGGAGATTGTCCGCAAAGCTGCCAATGTCACCCCTGCACCGCGACAGCTCGCCTGGCAACAACAGGAGATCATCGCCTTTGCCCACTTCGGCATGAACACGTTTATGGATCAGGAATGGGGAAAAGGAACCGAGAGCCCATCTGCTTTCAATCCCACCGATTTTGATGCGCGGCAGTGGGTCAAAGTCATCAAAGACGCCGAGATGAAATTGCTGATCATCACTGCAAAGCATCACGATGGATTCTGTCTCTGGCCGAGCAAGTACACGGACCATAGCGTCAAGAACAGCCCGTGGAAAGGGGGTAAAGGAGACGTCGTAGGCGAGGTGGCGCAGGCGTGCAGGGAAGCCGGACTCAAATTCGGCGTGTATCTTTCCCCGTGGGACCGGCACGAACCGACGTATGGAGATTCTCCTGTTTACAACGAGCACTTCCGCAACCAGCTGCGCGAGCTTCTTTCGAACTACGGTGAAATATCCGAAGTCTGGTTCGACGGCGCAAACGCCGAAGGGCCAAACGGGAAGAGACAAGTCTACGACTGGCCCTCGTACTACAAAGTGATCCGCGAGTTGGCCCCGGAAGCTGTCATTGCCATCATGGGTCCCGATGTCCGATGGGTCGGCACTGAGTCGGGGTACGGAAGAGAGACCGAGTGGAGCGTTTTACCAAACATCACACAGAACCTCGATGCGATCGCCGCTTCTTCGCAACAATATCCCGTTGATGGGGCCTTTGCTCCACGGGACTTGATGGACGACGATCTCGGGAGCAGAGAGAAAATCAAGAATGCTTCAGCCCTCGTTTGGTACCCTGCCGAGACAGATGTTTCTATCCGACCCGGCTGGTTTTATCATTCAAGCCAGGACAATCTGGTAAAATCACCTGCGAAGCTTGTGGATATCTATTACAGCTCTGTCGGGCGCAATTCTGTTCTCCTTCTCAACATTCCTCCCGACAAGCGCGGCCGGATCACGGAGTACGATATCAAGAGCTTGCAGGGAATGGGCAAGATTCTCGATCAGACATTCAGGATAAATCTTGCGACCGGGGCAACGATCATCGCCTCCAATGAAAAGCCACAACACAAAGCT
>Ga0208039_1000810_pt1 | contig 15692 bp, 18 predicted proteins | sample June2015DPH_20_1_2_FD_184722 | JGI IMG/M metagenome (GOLD analysis project Ga0208039, IMG submission 184722) | Peatland microbial communities from SPRUCE experiment site at the Marcell Experimental Forest, Minnesota, USA - June2015DPH_20_150... | ecosystem: Environmental > Terrestrial > Soil >... | reverse complement strand
TGCTCTTGCTTTCAGCAGGTTACTTTGTTTTCAGCAACACATATCTAACAATTGGTGGCGGGATAATTGTTGCCTTTGGAATTTACATGATTGTTGCCCATTTTCTTTCTTTATACGTCTTCACCGGGTTTGGCATGAGCCTTGATTGGGTCGCAAAACTCCTGGAATTAAAAGGAAACGAGTATGTGCTGGATGTGGGAAGTGGCACTGGAAGAACGTCGGTGCAGATAGCGAAAAGGCTTACTACTGGAAGGCTTGTTGGGATCGACATTTGGGACACAATGGAACTCAGCGGTAACTCGCCAGAAAGAGCGTACAAGAATGCGGAAATCGAAGGCGTGAAGGCTAAAGTTGATTTCAAATTTGGAAACGTCTTGGAGATACCTTTCAATGATGATATTTTTGACATCGTCACATGCAGTAGCGTCTTAAATAACCTTCCTGGAGAAAAGAACAGAGTCAAAGCCCTGAAGGAAATCTTTCGAGTCTTGAAACCCGGAGGAAAATGCATGCTACTTGAACCTCTCAGGAACCTAAGAATGTTTTTCGCTTTCACACCCTTTGCGTTTTTCCAGTTAGGAAAAAGCGAACACTGGGAAAAGTACGCCAAGACTGCGGGCTTTTCAAAAGTGAGATTCCAAGATAAAAAAGGCAGTGGCATTTTTATCCTAGAGAAATAAAGAAACGCTGCTAATTTTTACGCTAACTGCCTAGTCTTTCCGTGTACTTTTTGTGTAATGAAGCTTATGTTTTTGGCGTATTCGCGCGGGTATACTGGTCTAAAATCCATTATTCATTAAAGCTGAACCTTTTAGAGAAGCTTTAACTTTCTTTCTATGAGTATAAATATAACGTATGTGAAGAACCCTAGAACCAATAAGATTACACCTAGAAGTATGGATATCTCGAATATCGAGTATACTCCAAAAGCAAGAAGGATTAGCCCTATGATACCCATGATTCCAAGAAGGATTAGCCCTTTTCTGCTAACAACTTTCTTTTGACTCGTTTGTTTAGTCATTTTTTAACTCTTCTCTCAGCACCTTTTTTGAATCAATGCGAATATAAACTAATAATGGTTTTGGGCTTGGAGTTAAATTTTAACCAAAAGGTTCACCTCCACAACGGAAAAAACATGTAATCAATAGTTATGGAATAACAAAAATTGTGTGTGATTGTCAAAGTGTTATAACTTGCCGTTTTCAGGTGCACGCGCTTGGAGTAAGGCTTTAATGTAAATTGACAGTTAACGTTTAGTGAAGCTTATGATAGTTGGAATTTGCGGAAGCCCAAGAGAGCAAGCCACTGATTATGTTTTGAAAGAAGCCCTGCGAATGCTCAGCGAGAAAGGGTTTGAAACTCGTTTTTGGACCGTTAGAGGGAAGCGTGTTGGGTTCTGTACGCACTGTGATTTCTGCCTGAAAAACAAGGAATGCGTATTCAAAGATGACATGCAAGAAGTCTACGCGCTCTTGAAAGATGCAAAGGGCATAATTTTTGCTACGCCTGTTTATAATGGCGGAGCCAGTGCACAAACCAAAACAATCATGGACCGCTGCAGAGCTGCTGTGGCAGGTGACCCTGACTTTTTCAGGGGCAAAATCGGCATGGGAATTGCTTTAGGCGGAGACAGGGCGGGGGGGCAAGAGAACGCGTTGATGCAGATTTTAACGTTTTACATTCTTAATGGCGCGGTTCCTGTTAGCGGCGGGTTTTTTGGCGCTAATTTAGGGGCAACTTTCTGGACTAAGGACACACTGGAGGGCGTCAAGCTTGATAAGGAAGGTTTTAGGAGTTTGAGGAAGACTGTGAAGCGGTTTGCAGTTTTCGTTGAGAAGTATGGAGAAAAATAACAAGGCGAGTGTTATGGGTGAAAGCGTTAAAGTCAAGAAGCGTAAGGTTGCTTGGGGAATCACTGGCGGTGGTGACAAAATAGCTGAGATAATTGATGTTATGAAAGATTTAAAGAAGCAGTCGGAAGATGTTGTCGAGATTCAGGTTTTTCTTTCCAAAGCTGCTGATATTGTGTTAAAATATTATAAGCTTGAGGATGATTTAAAGCAGAATTTTCAAAAAGTGCAGCTTGAAATTAATTCTAATTCTCCTTTTCTTGCCGCTTGGATGCAAATGCGCAAATACGAGTTTTTGCTGATTGCTCCCGCGTCATCGAACACGGTTGCTAAAATCGCCAACGGCATAGGTGACACGTTGCTATCGAATGCGGCGATTATGAGTTTGAAAGCCTTTGTGCCCGTTTACATACTGCCAACAGACTACAAAGAAAGCACCGTTTACACTAAACTTCCAAACGGCAAAGAAATGAAGCTGAGAGTACGCAAGGAAGAAGCTGACCAAGTCCGAAAACTCGAAAAAATGGAAGATGTGCATGTGCTGGAGAGCCCTCAAAAAATGAGGGAAGCTTTTTGGGAATGGATAAAAACAATAAAATCCTAATTCTTTCTGCGGTAAACATCGCAAGGTTCTGTTAAAACAAGCATAACTCATTTACTTAGGGCTTTATTGACAAGTGACTCTTCAGTGATCGCCTTTTCCATGAGACTTTTTACGGCTTCATTCAGGTTGCCCTTGAAGTAGGGCTTAACAATTTTTAAGGCAAACTCTTTCAGTAAACTTGCTGAAAAACCATGAAAAGTCAAGTCCACTAACAAATCTTCCTCGGTTAAAACTGAATACTTCTCAATCACATATTCCAACTCCAAAAGCTGGATATGCGAAAAAAGCTAAGAATATGTGTGCGCATGGAGAAAATCAGACGCACGGTAATAAATGCTTCAAGTGAAAAAATGATTTTCACAGTTACTTGATAATTGGGTTTTTCTTCGCTTGGGATTATAGAATCTTTTTTCTTCTTATGCTTCTACTTCGTTTTTCAATTTGGGAATTACATTCCGTACCCATTCTATTTTAGTATTGTAAGCTTCATGCATTTGTGGCTGAGTATAATAGATTCTTTCTTTAGCCGCTGCAGCCATTCGACTTTCTGATCCAGTAATCTTGCTTATCCGTTTGGGCTGCCCTTTCCTTTTCGATTTATAACTTTCACGGTTCATATTGATCTCCGCTAGTTCAAGCTCAAATACCTAACATATAGAAGTTTCGTAACCTTTTTGATTAAGTGCGCACCTGTCTGAGAATTAGAAAAATATGAAAATAAGTTTCGTTGCCGTTTTGCTTTAACAAGTCTAACTTTTAAGAGGTTCCGAGTGCTCGCGTTGCCGTTTTTCCTCTTCAACTTTCTTTTCTAGTTCGTTAAGTTCAGCCTCGAACTTTTCACCCATCTGCGTTGACTATCAGCACCATGCTCAAACCATTCTACAGAGATATGACAGCTTGCGCAGAGCCATAGCCCTTTTGATAAATCAGTGTCATCCCTATGGTGATAGTCTAAAGATTTCTTTTTTCTTAAACATAGCTAACAGCCATCATTCTGGTATGGACGCTTTTCTCCGATAAGTTTTCTATGTCCTGTAGTGGTAAGTCAATGTCTCCTTTCCCATTCTTTAAAGTATTTCGCTCGCTTCTCGTTACTCTTAAAAGGCATTTTTTGTCACTCATAATATTTGCTAATTTTCTTATTTCCCATTATTCGATATTTTCCAGCCAAGGTGTCTTCATCTGCTTTATAGGGAAGCTTGTTCGTTATGCCAAGCTTTCTGAGTTCCTCTCTGACTCTTCTGACATCGTTCTCATCATTCCAATCATAGGTATAAACGCACATAACCTTCGTGTCTGGATTGGTAGCATTTGAATTAGGCTTTGCCGTCGCAACCTTTGAACTATCCCCAAGCTTTCCTGCATCTGTTGCTTTCTTGATTTTAGCCCAAACCTCATCAACATCTTTTTTGTCTATGAAGATGAGCCATTTTCCGCTTCTGGTTGTTGGCTTCGGATAGTCTCCTTTTTTCTTATTGCGTAAATCCAGTAGACTTCTGTCACTTCAGAAGGTTTGGCATCTGCAAAAAGTAATGAAATCCTTCTTTGCCTTGCTTTAATGAGTTCATGCTCAGTGCCCTCTTTCTTGCTCATCCTTCAGAACCTCTTGCCTTCTGGACTATTCATTCATAAGTGTTATCTTGTCCGTTTTTATTTAAAAGGTTTAAGCGTTACTTTTTTTCCTTGCTCGCGTTTTGAATCAGCGTCAGCCATTTGTTTTCGCCTTCGACTTTTATTCCACATGCTTCACTAGGGGTTTTGCCGTTTAATGCTTCATGCGGTCTTATGTAGTTGTGGTAGTTTTTATAACCTAAGAGTAAATAGAGTGTAATGCTATGCTTTCTTTTAGCTAGAAAACTTTTGAGCGCTCTAAAGATTAATATTTCCTTTGCTGCTTAAGGTGGAGGCATGTCTTTTCATGTTCGACGTAAAGACCGAGAAATCACAGACCCTAACGAGTTACGGCAGGTGCTGAAGAGCACAAAGTATGTTACTGTTGCCCTCTGCATGAACGGCGAGCCTTACCTTGTTTCGCTCAGCCATGGTTATGATGAAGCCAAGAACTGCTTGTACTTTCACTGTGCTCCTGAAGGCAAAAAACTCGTTTACCTAAAAGCGAACAGTAAGGTGTGGGGGCAGGCGGTGCTGGATTTCGGCGTTACCGACGAGTGCGACTACGCTTATACGTCTGTTCATTTCTCAGGCAAAATGCGCCTAATCGACGATTTAAAGGAGAAGCAGCATGCAATTGAAGTGCTGGTGCGGCAGGTTTCCCTTAACCCCGAGGCTAAGCTTGCTAAGATTAAGCCTGAAAAACTCAGTAAAACTACGATGGGTAGAATTGATATCGATTACATGACTGGTAAAAAGCATCAAATCCCAAAAAGCAAAAACTAATTTCGGCTACTTTATGAGTTTAATTGACGCCCTATTGTCTATTGCCAATTTTCCTTTCAAGTCTAATTTCGTCATGTTTTCGCTCCGTTTTCAACTCTTCAAGCGTTTCTTTAGCTCCAGTTATTGGTTTACACGCTTCTTCAAGCAACTGAACGTTTTTTTCTCGCTGATCAATTAAGAAGCTTAAAGCTTCGTTAAGGTCCACTCGACGGCCTAGTTTAAGTTGAAGTTCAGAAGCTATCTTCAGCAACTTTTGTTTCACGTCTTCGGTAACTGATATAGTTGTTGTCATAAACACTGACAAATATAATTACTATAACATATTATAGTTTTTCAATGCAGTTGCTAGAAGTGAAAACAAGGGACATTTGTTGGTTAAGCTCTTAAGTGCCACTTTGAGCCATGTCAACTTGGTATATTCTTAGGTTTTGGTCGGTGTAAACTGGCTTCAGCCAGCCGATGCTATCAAAATGCGCTGTGCAATTTGGATAATTGCTTAGTTCGTCATAGCCCACGTACACGTATGAGACATTGTACGTAGTAACAACCTGCTTTAAGTCAGTTGCATTGCCAGTATATGCTCTGTCAATGTCGCTTTGCCTCTGGTTAATCTCGTTGAGCGGTATTCCCCATCCGTAGGGCCAATTCACGTAAGATGAAACGGTCAGCCTTCCGCCGATAAACGCTGGCGGGCACTGAATAGAATAATAGGTTAAAAAGACAGAACGCTCAGGCGTATTATTCCGCACCCAAAGCCCAAGCTGATACTCATTCCAGTTTGCCGCTGGATAGTTTGTTCCAACATTGTAGACGATGACGCTTGCTGAAGTCAGAATCGAAAGCAAAACCAGCGTTAGAATGATGATTTTTCTTGTTCTAGCCAACACTACGCCGCTTAGCACGGCTATCGGAACCCAAGCAAACATGAAGAATTTGTACATGTCCCACGGATTAGGTGTCAACAGCAAAATATTGGGAATCAAAAATAACAATAGGAAGGTTCCTTTCAGAAGCTCATTTCCAGCCCTCGCAAAAGAAACAATAGCTATCACAAACGGGATTCCAAGATTCAAAAAGTAATAAACAAACGGGTTCTGCGCAAAATTAGCAATCCAAACAGTGCTCAACGCAAAAGTCAGCGGAGGCCCGTTATGAAAAATAAACGGCAACGCCAAAACGCTTGGCACCAAAAAGTACAGGTAACTAATATTGAAGCGTTTAACGTTAAACAGAACGGCGACAACGAAAGCGACATAGCAACTGAAGAATGCCACATTATGAAATTGGAACACTAAACCAGTGACGATGCCAGCTAATAGAATTCTTTTTTTGTCATCCATGTTCCTGAGCAAAGCCAAAACCAACGCGAAAGCGGGCAAACCAATCAGAAGCGGTCTCTGCTGCAGCAAATTATCAAAAATCGAGGGCAAACCAAACGTGCCGCCATACTGGTAAATATAATTTTGCGACGCACTAAACGACCCGTTGAGCAACGCTGAAAAAAGCCCAAAGTAACTCAAACCCCAGCCGAACGTAGCTATAACGGTTGCAATGACTGCTGCCCGCCTTCCATTCGGCCTTGCCAAAGCATAAATTGCAAGTGCGAAGACAAGAATGAAAACAGCGTTTAAAACAGGCAAAAGCGTCGGCAAATAACCATAAACTTTCTCTATAATAGCCGTGTGAAAATCAACAAAGTAATGATAAGTCAATGGCACCCCTGCGTAATTGGGCATTTGAGGCGGAAAATTGCCGTTGTTTAAGCTTTCAATTATCTCATAATGCAGCGGCGTATCTTGCCAATTGGAACCCGTCAAAACTATTCCAAACTGGTTCCCAAACCAAACACTCCTGCACAAAACAACAAGTGAAACCAGAAAAATTACCGCAAAAACCAAAACGCTTGTTTTCTTAACCTGCCCAAGCCTGAGAAACTTCGGAGGCTTTAACGGTTCGCCTTTCTTAAAAACCACCAGCGTATAGACTGCCACTAAAGCGAGAAAGCTGAAGAGTATTGTTTCTCGCGAGTAGCCAAACGCCAACGATAGGTAATAGATTAATTGTACAGAGAATAAAACGCTGAAAACAGGCACAAAAGCCCATATTTCATGAGATTTTAACGAGAAAAACCGATAGAAAATCAAGCCTGGAACCAAAAACGTGAAGACCAAAGCTGTAAAGAGAGCAATGTAACCTGAGGCAAACGACGCTAAAGCCAACAGCAATAGCAAGATGGAGAGCCAGTATTTTTGCAGAACCGCTGAGTACGCAGTGTTCATAACGATTTTTCGCCCGCCTAAAGGATTAATTGTCTGTAAATATTTCGATAAAGTATTAAAATTGTCGCTTAATCACGTTTTTAACACAGCAAGCAGTAAGAGACCGGTTTTCTAACAAACTGTTCAATGCCGATTGCAAGAAAAGTTAATTAGCTAAAGCAATTAGTATTCTTGCGGCGCTTAAGCCCAGGTAGTATAGTCCGGTCTCAGCACGAATTCTTTCATGTTGCCGGAATAGTATATGCGGCTGTCGCCCGTAGGACCCGGGTCCGAATCCCGGCCTGGGCGCCACTATTCCACCTCAAGAACTCTTAACAAATAAAGAAGAAACTGAATAGTTATATCCCATAAACGCGAGAAAAATAAACTTGAAGCCTCATCAAAAAATCGTTAAGATTGAAAAAGACGGCGTTATTCACTTGATTCCTCAAAAACCGATAAGAGAAATGAGAGGATTCATAAAAGGAATGGGCACAAGTCAACTTAGAGACGAACAGGACCGTTGGTAAAACTCATAGAATGCAACTCAGAGATTATAACAAGCGATAAACATTTGAAAGACCTAAAAAAACGTCAAATTCATTAATAAATAACAGTTTGCAGGCGTAGAGTTTCAATTTGTCGTGAATGCTATAGAGCTGTGTTGCTCAGGATTTCGAATACAAAGGGCTACTCAAGATTTTCTTTTCATAACCGATAAATCAAGATTAGCCTAAACGCATAAACGAGTGCATGATTGTCATGGAACACGAAGAGCAAATTCCCTGCGCTGACTGCCGTTTATGGAATGCAAAAGAGAAAAAATTCTCCTGCAAGCCCAAAGACTGCAAGGAACTCTCCGCGTGGCTTCTTCAATACGCACCTCAACTTAGCGCAGAAAAAGCACAAATGCAGGTGCAGCTTCCAGAAATCGCAATCCAATACGTAGTCTAGAAATTAAAACTGGCACTCCAAGCTGAAAAGAAAGGATCAGGAAGAAAGAAGTTCTGATTTCAAATGAGTTCTTTATGTAAGCCAACTTAGAGATGAAGAGGACCGTTTTTGATACTTGTAGATTCATACGGTTGGATAGAATCGAACAAAGAAATAAAAAGTTACTAAAGAATCTTTTTACATTTTATTGTGCGGAAAACATATCAAGCCGATGCAATCATCATGCAAATGGCAATGACAGTTACATCAAAACCACCGCAAAGCGTTCGTGCTTCAGATAATTGGTTAAAAGACCTTCTAAAAAACAGTAGCAGCTTCGCGGATGATAGCCAAATTGTTGCCCGAGCCCGACAGGACAGCTTATGCGTACTGTGCAAGGGCGCAAGGTTTCTCTGCGGCAAAACCCGTTGCCCAATAATGGTTAAAGTTAACTATTTCCTCAAAAGCGTGCCGCTGATGGCAAGTGAAGACATCAATGGCATGTCTCCGCCAAGCGTTTTCATCGGTCGAATCGGCTACCCGAACGTTTATGCCGGACCGCTTGTGCCGCCTGTACATGAGGATACGAGCATTTACGATTTGCCTGAGCAGTGGTTTGGGAAATCCATGGATGAAATTGTGGGTTTCCGAAGCCTGCTTGTACGTGGTAAACACAGGGTAAACGTGCAAAAATTCATGGATGCAGGCAAAATACTGGATCAAACACGCGAGTTAGCTCTTGCAGACAGCTGCGTAGACATCGAATTGAACCTTACAAAAAAGCCGCGGGGCTCAATATTTCTCGATGACAATGTTCAACCGTTTGGTCCTTCAGCGCCCATCCGAGACCTGCACGTAGGCAACGCACGGTACGATGATAAGATTGAGAAAGCGTATTATGATACGGATTTGCGGGCTACGCAGGCGGTGCGTGAACTTTACAGTCGAGGTGTCATGGTCTCAAAGATTCAGAAAGCATTCAGCGTCGGCGCTTTTGGAGTGGAAAAGAACAGGCGACTGGTTCCTACACGATGGAGTATAACAGCCGTCGACGACATTATCTCAAAAAATCTCATGGATAACGTAAAAACTTTTCCTGAAATCAACGAGTACAGGGTTTACGAGTCAATTTACTTGGATAATGTTTTTGAGATTTTAATGATTCCTGCACAGTGGAGTTACGAGTCCATGGAAGCCTGGTACCCAGGCACCGTTTGGAACCCGAATGGAAACAGCATCGTGATTTTCTCTGACTGGGAAGGCAACAGTGGACGAACCAATTACGCTCAGATAGGCGGCTGCTACTACTCCGCTCGCTTGGCAGTTTGTGAGCAATTGGTAAAGGAGAGGCGCCAAGCCACCGTAATTGTGCTCAGAGAAGCAAGACCAGGCTACATCATGCCCATCGGCGTCTGGCAAGTACGCGAAAACGTGAGGAACGCCATGCGTCAAAAGCCGTACCTTTTCAAAAGTCTCGCTGAATCCATGCAGTTTATCGGTGGCAGATTCGAGATTCCAATGCAGCGATGGATTCTGCAAAGTGAACTGTTAAAGAAAGCACTGTTCCAGAAAAAAATAACCGACTTCTTTTCGCCCTGAATAGCAGCTTTTTCAGCAAGGGGCGCAATTATAATATATAACGTGCTGTCTCTTCAGAAACTGGAGAAACTTATGCCATATACAATTCGTTATCATTTTAGTCAGAGTTTTGCTGTTTCCGCTCGTAAGGCATACCTGTGGTGCACTGACTTTACTCCTGAAGACCATGCCCTCATGGGTGAAGACAACGTTGAACGCCAAGTGATGCACCTTACAGATAGTACCGTAGTTTTGAAGGAAATTTTTCACACAAGCAACGGTGATATTGAGAAGCAAAAGCTTGTGCAGTTCTATCCAGACCGACTATCTTGGGTCTCGACACATTTAACAGGTCCAAACAAATATTCCCAGTTCATTTATGAGGTCTCAGCAGAAGGCAATAATGCTTCACGTCTGAATTTTACTGCACTCCATATAGAGCATGAAAAAGAAATCATGACCAAGACGGATATCAAGCTGCTTGCAGGTAAATTGTGTAAATATGATTCAAAAGCATGGAAGCTTTTAGCTAAAGCAATGGAGAAAGAGCTTAACAAGTAACCGCAGGATAAAAAGAAGAATGCAGAATGAATTACTTAAGAGGCGCTTTCCCAAAAGAAGATAACAGACTTCTTCAGGGCTTAAGTTTGACGGCAAATTTTAAAAAAGCAACCCCTTATACTCTGACCTGACGCCAAATGTTAAACTCTGCAGTCAAACGGTTCATCTTGCCCTTTTCACCAGAGAAACGCAGAGAACCGTTCAGCTCCGAAGCTGAAGCAGCCACTGTTTATGCGCTTGCAGAGCTTGAAAGAACAAAAGGCGGCGGCTTAATCGTAAAGCAGCCTGAAGAAAAACTCCTATTCATAGCGAAAACAGGTTATCCAGTGTGGCTGTTTCCCAAGAGCGAAACCACGTACATCTTCGACGGCTTAAACAATTCCAGCTATACCGTGCCCTACGTTGAATTGCCCACTGCAAAAGCATTCATCGAGAGCTTGGAGAGAAACTCGAAGACGCGTGAAAATTATATGACTTTCCTATCTGACCATAACAGCTACTTTCAGCAGTCCAAGAAAGAGAAAGGATTCTCGCTGAGGGGCTTAATCGCTGACTTGGATTTTAAAAAAGAGTTCAGCGTTTACCGCAAAGAAGCCATGGAAGTAACAGATCAGCTTGCAAATTTAGCCCTACTTTCTCCAACGCTGGAAGAGACAACGATTTCTTCTATGTTAGCTGAAATGGATAAGTTACAATCGTTCCTCAAGGAAGACGCTGAGAGGCTTCCAGAATGCCTAAAACTTGTAAACAAGGCTACCAGCCAATACATAACGGAACTGGATTATGCAGCAGAAGCTGTGAAAGACGAGGCGAAGGCTAAAATCAGAGCTCAAGAAGAACTTGTAAACCCCCAAGTCGCCAAGTTAAACAGCGAATATAAACGGCGAATAGCTGATTTAACCAGAAGCTTTGACGAAGAACTCGAAAGTCTCGAAAAACTAAAAGCAAAAACAAAAAAATTCATGGAAAACGATGAAGAAAAAATCAGGCTTTACCAAAGGGAAGCGAAAGCTCAAGCATCAAAGAATCATTTAATCTATGAAAAGGGATGGAAAGAAAAAAGCAGTCAAACTAAAAAAGAAGTCGATGGGTTAAAAAAAGAACTAAAACGCATAGAAAAAAGCATTAAAAATCTAAAAAAGCAAAAGACCGCGGAAACATACAAGTTACAGTCTAAACTTGAAGCTGAAATCAAGTTAGCTCGCCAGCCCTTGCTTGAACTTGAAGCTGTCCGTGACGCTAAAATGCTTGCCTTTAGGCAGGAAACTGAGAAGCTGATTAAACATGAAAAGCCAGTAATCGATGGACTTAATGGCACCATTAAACTGCGAGAAACAATCAACGCTAGGTTTGAAATGCTAGGCATTAGAGACCAACAGTTGAAGAGCCCAGCGTTGTTTTATGTACCCTTCTACGTGGCGTGCTATCAAGCAGGATACGCGAAACGTTACATTTTTCTTGCTCCATCGATGATAAGCGCCATCGGTTTCGCTGCCAAACTTAAGGGTGCATTAGGCATGTCAAAAATTAAAGAACTGTTTATTCCACGGTTCCAAGCAATAACAGCCTTAATTGACAAAGTCCAAGTGCTTGCTAAACAAGACACCTTGTTGGATAACCAAATTAGAGATTTGGGTGAAAAAAACAATCTCTTGAACACAGATTTGGCTCGTGACAATATAGCTAAAGGCTTAGTTTACCTAAAACACGAAGGATGGCTTTCAGATAAAGAGTATCAGGTTTTAAGCAGTAGCTTGGCATATGCTTAGTGTAAATTTGCTTTTTGGTTGATTCAAAAAACTTATTGCGTTCCTCACGTCTGATACTAATAAGGTTAGCTGCACTGTTTAGTGCACGACGAAAAACAGTGATAAATAATGGCTGAAAGTAACGATTACATATTGAAAGTTTCAAATTTAACCGTGAAACTACAAAATCAAGTTATACTGGATAACATTAGCTTTAATGTTAAGAAAGGAACAACCTTAGCCATTCTTGGACCAAACGGCGCAGGAAAAACAGTCCTTTTCAGGACGCTACTTAATCTTGTTCCGCACACAGGCTCAATCGAGTGGACTGAAAAAGTAAAAATCGGCTATGTTCCCCAAAACGTCGCCATTTCTGATGTTCCAATGTCAGTGAAGGAGTTTCTTTCAATGGGAGACAAAGTAGACTTTGAGAGAGCGCTTAGCATGGTAAGATTAAATGACAAGAGCGTATTAAACAAGCGGTTAGGTGTCCTGTCTGGAGGCCAATTAAGAAGAATTTTGATCGCTTGGGCATTGAACGACAAACCCAACGTGCTGCTTTTAGATGAACCCACAACCGGCGTTGATATGGATAGTGAAGAGCCAATATACCTCATGCTTAACGACATCAAGAAAACCCAAAAAATAACTACATTCCTCATAACCCATAATATTCATCTCGTCCAAGAATACGCGGACAATTTGCTTGCATTAAACAAGTGCGTTACATTCTATGGACGATCAGAAGAAATCGCTAAACCGTCTGCCCAGAGAATTATTTATGGCGAACCAGTCTGTGTTGAAACGCTAAAAGGAGAAGCATAAAAATTATGCTTGACATAGTTATCTTTAGCTTGTTTCTTTCAATCTTTGTCGGGGTTTCCGCAGGCTACTTAGGTTCATTGATGGTTTTAGAGAAAATGGCACTTGTAGGCGACGCATTGTCTCATGTGGCTCTGCCAGGTTTAGCTATCGGTGTTGCATTTAAATTTAATCCATTTATTGGCGCATTCGCATTTTTGTTTATATCTGCGGCTTTAATCTGGCATTTGCAAAGAATAACCAAAATTTCTTTTGAAGCATTAGTAGGTGCAATGTTCACTCTTGCTTTGGCAATTGGTATAATACTGTTTCCTAACTTAGACGCGCTTGAAGCAGCCCTTTTCGGCGACATCTCACAAGTAACAATGGTTGATGCAATAGTAGCGTCAGCAGTCTGTGTCATAGCAATTGTACTAACAAAGGTTATTTACAGTAAGTTAGTATTAGCGATGATTTCTGAAGACTTAGCAATTTCAAAAGGCATCAACGTTGCCCGAACAAATCTTCTATATCTTTTCTTAGTTTCCGTCGTTGTAGCTATTGGTATTCAGATAGTTGGAACCTTGCTTGTCGGCTTCCTTGTAATCGTTCCAGCAATAGCGGCGAAAAATTTGAGCTCTGACATGCGCAGGTACTCTTTGCTTAGCGCAGTTTTTGGTGCGGTGACTTCGTTTTCAGGAATTCTATTATGGGGTCTTTCGGGTTTTACTTTTCCAGGGCCATTGGTTGTTTTTTCGGGCATAGTAATTTTTGCAGTAACTATTGTGATTAATTGGAGAATGAAATTAACAACTTAGGTTGATTGAAAAATGAAGAAGTACACTGGTAAAACCTCGACTGCCATAATACCTTTCCCAAAAGACAAGATTTTGCTAATTAAAAGAAACACTGTGCCCTTCAAGGGTTACTGGGCTTTGCCTGGCGGCAGAATGGATCCGGGCGAAACCGTTGAACAAACCATTGTCAGAGAAGTGAAAGAGGAAACAGGTCTTGACGTAGCAGTGGTTCGCAAAATAGGCGAGTACATTGAGAAAGGAGTAAAGGATGACGTGGAATACGAGTATTACCCTACATGTTTCCTTGTTAAAACCGTCGGCGGAGAAATAAAAAAGCAAGAAAGCGAAATCCAAGAAATCCAACTTTTCAGCCTAAAAGAACTGCCGCAACCGCTGGCTTTTGAACACGACAAGATGATTAAAGATTATTTAAGCAGTAAAAAATAGGAACCTTAGACCGCAAACCGTGAATTACTGAAATGCTGGAGCTTACTTTCTTGATTATAGTTACTGCTTTTCCAATACCTTCCTTACTTCACCAACAACCTCTGAAAAATCAGCTTCTTTATCTGGCTTCATCCCTTTTTTAGAAACACTCAATATGGATTCATAGCCTTTGCTGGCTAACTGCTTTTCCAAAATCTTAAAAGTACTGCCCTTCCAAAAAGCGCAAGTGTAAAACAGGATTGCTTTTTTGCCTTCTTTCTTAGGCATAGTTTCTATGAAAGCTAAAGTTTCCTTTGCAGGTCTGGAGCCCTCAACAGGCGTGCCTAGGATTAAGAGGGCAAAGTTTTCGAGGGCTGATGGCTCAGTTGACGCTATGTTGAAAATGGGTGCTTTTACTGTGTCAGCTATTGCTTCTGCTAGGCGTTTGGTGTTTCCTGTTCTTGAAAAGTATAATACGCAAGCGTTCATGGTTTTTAGATAGCGATTGCTCGGTTTATATGATCTTCTATTAAGCTATGGTGTTAATTTTAATAGTTCTGCAATCAGTATTTCTTGTGAGCTTAAAATTATGGATTACGCCATAATCGCTGATGAGTACGAAAAAATTGAGGCCACCACTAAACGGTTAGAAATGACCGACCTGCTAGTTGGCTTACTAAAAAATACTCCTGTAAACGTGATTTCAAAGGTTGTTTACTTAACGCAAGGCAAACTATTCCCCGACTTCATGGGCGTAGAGATGGGCATTGCAGAAAAACTTGCCATAAAAGCCTTAGCCCGTGCTTCAGGACAGAGAGAAAGTGAAATTCAATCAGACCTGCAGAAGAGCGGAGACATCGGCGAAACCTCAGGAAAATTTTTAGCAAAACGCAAACAGTCAACTTTCTTTACAAAAAAGCTTACGGTGGAGCATGTTTACGAGACGCTTGATAAAATGGCTAAAACTTCAGGTTCAGGTGCGGTTGAGTCGAAAATGGCGCTTTTAGCTGGACTTTTGTCTGATGCCTCGCCGAAAGAGGCAAAATGGATAATCCGAACGGTAACTGGTAACCTTCGCTTAGGCATAGCGGACATGACGATGCTTGATGCGTTGGCAATAGCGTACGGCGGCGGAAAGGAAGCTCGCGAACTCATTGAGCGAGCGTATAACATTTCTTCTGACCTTGGCAGAGTTGCAAGCGAAGTAGCCGAGAAAGGTTTGGACGGACTCAAAAAGTTTCAAGTTATGGTTTTTGAACCCATAAGACCCATGCTGGCAGAGCGGTTGGCTTCGCCTGAAGAGATTTTGGAGAAACTAGGCGGCAAATGTGTAGCTGAATACAAGTACGATGGCGAGCGGGTGCAAGCGCACAAGAAAGAAGGCAAAGTGATGTTGTTTTCTAGGCGCTTAGAGAACATTTCCGACCAGTATCCTGACGCGGTTGAATTAATCAAAGAAAAAATAGCTGCAAAAGAAGCCATTTTAGAAGCTGAATGTGTCGCGATTGATTTAGAAACAGGCGACATGCGCCCATTTCAAGAGTTAATGCATCGAAGACGCAAGTACGGTGTTGAAGCAGCTATAGAACAATATCCTATTTCACTATTCGCGTTTGAAGCGCTTTACGTTGACGGCAAAGACTTAACCCTTGAACCTTTCCCTCAAAGGCGCAAAGCACTGGAAAAAATCGTGAAAGAAAGCGACCGCATAAAACCCGCCATTCAAAAACTAGTCAAGA
>Ga0208039_1000806_pt1 | contig 15756 bp, 14 predicted proteins | sample June2015DPH_20_1_2_FD_184722 | JGI IMG/M metagenome (GOLD analysis project Ga0208039, IMG submission 184722) | Peatland microbial communities from SPRUCE experiment site at the Marcell Experimental Forest, Minnesota, USA - June2015DPH_20_150... | ecosystem: Environmental > Terrestrial > Soil >... | reverse complement strand
GGGCGTTATGATTGTTCCGCCGTGCCGATTGTGCGTGTTTTCCACACATATCAAGGTCGGCTCTGGAAAATGAATGTTCTTTGGCCTAATGGCGGCTTCCAGTTCAGCAGGGCTAAAAGCTCCGGTGGAACTCTTAGTTGGCCACGGCAGTAACCCTGCAACTGCGGATATTCCTCCAACTTCGTACCAATAGATATGAGATTCGGATTCAAGAATAACAAGTTCGCCCCGTTTGCAGTTGCTCATCAGCGATATCAAGTTTGCTTGTGTGCCGCTTGGAACTAGGAGAGCTGCTTCCTTTCCCATCTTCTCTGCAGCCATCTCTTGCAGTTGATTAACGGTTGCGTCTTCTCCATAGACGTCATCACCGAGTTTTGCATGCCTGGTTGCTTCAAGCATTTCTTCCGTTGGCAACGTAACGGTATCGCTTCTGAGGTCGATAAATTCCATGCCTTTCATACCTGACCACCTGTAATTTTCTTTGTTTTAAGTGCCCTATTTAATTTGTTATCTAAACCTTTAGGCATTGCTAAGAACGGCACAAATAGAAACCGAAAATTAAATAAGCGGAGACGCTGAGAGCAAAATTCATAGTCTTGGCCGTATATAGATAAAGGGTTTATGAAATCACAATCTATATTGTTAGAGTTATTGCATTTTTTCCTGCAAACGAAAACTGAAGCTGCCAAATTTCTGCTGAAGAAAGCATCATGTTTCAGGGAGAATGGTGCAGGGGGCGGGATTTGGATCTCAACAAGAGTGGAGATGTACCCGCAAAAACCTCTCTTTTTCTGTGAAGAGGGTTACTCTTTCCAGCTAAAAGCCGCGGCGTTTCAGTGCTCAGTCAAACATGCGACGTAGTGTCCGGGTGAAACCGGAATCAACTCGGGCTCTTTTTCCTCGCAAGCTTTCTCGGCATAACGACATCTAGTGTGAAAGCGGCAGCCCGACGGAATGTTTATGGCTGAAGGCACGTCGCCGACGAGTCCAGATACCTTGCGTTTTCGTTCGGGAACAGGGATGGGTATGGCTGCTAGCAGAGCTTGAGTGTAGGGATGCATCGGATTTGAGAAAATTGTTTGTTTGTCGCCTAACTCAACGATCTTTCCGAGATACATTATGGCAATCCTGTCCGAAATGTACTTGGCGATGGCTAAGTCATGCGTGATAAAAAGGTATGTGAGCCCAAAATCCTTTCTCAGATTCAACATCAAATCGATTATTGCGGATCTCAAGGAAACGTCAATCATCGAAACTGGTTCGTCTGCAACAATGAATTCCGGCTGAAGTATGAGCGACCTCGCAATAGCTGCACGCTGACGCTGTCCACCGCTCATTTGGTGTGGATAGAGACCTAGAAATTTCTCTGCAGGAGTGAGACCGACCCGATCTAGCATTTCCATGACCATTTTCCGCTTATCCTCATGATAAGCTATTCCGTGTATCTCAAGAGGGTGCCCAACGGCGTCTCCAATCTTCATTCGCGGGTTGAACGAAGCGTAGGGATCCTGAAATATTATCTGCAATCTCCTCTTTAATATCCTCAAGGCTTCGTTCTCGAGGGCTGTGATCTCAACCCCCTTGAAAAAGATCTTTCCGCCAGTCGGCGAGATGAGTCGAACTATCATCTTGCCAGTGGTTGTTTTTCCGCAACCGCTTTCTCCTGCGAGAGTAAAGATTTCGCCTTTCTGAACAGTGAAACTCACGCCATCAACCGCTCTAACAAAATGTTTGGTTCGCGCCAGCATCTTCTCCAAGAAGCCTTTTTCTACAGGATAATACTTTGTCAGGTTTTCAACTTTAAGAATTCCTTCTTGACTCACGCTTTTCTCTCCTCATCGTACAGAAAGCATCGAACGAAATGTTCAGATCCGGACTTGAACAAAGGCGGGACCTCTTTTTTGCACCTTTCAAAAGCGTAACTGCAGCGAGGGAAGAAGTGACAACCTATTGGCAGGTTAAGCAGATCTGGAGGAGAACCGGGTATAGCTTCAAGTTTTTGGTCTGCCAGTTCAATGTTAGGGATGGATTTCAAAAGCCCCTTCGAATAAGGATGTTGCGAGTTCGAGTAAATCTCTTTACTTGGAGCGTACTCAACCATTTGTCCCGCGTACATGACGATGGTCCTGTTGCTTCTCTCCATCACAATGCTCAAATCGTGGGTTATCAATATGAGCGCCATCCCGTAGGCATCCCGCAAGGTGTTCAGAAGGTCAAGTATTTTTGCTTGCACGATGACGTCTAAAGCCGTTGTTGGTTCGTCGGCAATTACCATGCGAGGACTAAGAGCTATCGCCAAAGCTATCATTATCCTTTGTCTCATACCACCGCTGAGCTGGTGAGGATAGTCATTAATGCGTTCGGGCTGTATTCCCACATCACTGAGCAGTTTCTTAGCGCGTTCAAGCGCCTCCTTTTTGGTGACTTTAGGCTGGTGTGTTCGAATCAGTTCAACAAAGTGAGCACCGATTTTCTTTACTGGATTCAAGGAAGTCATTGGGTCTTGGAAAACGTAACAGATCTTTGTTCCCCTGAGGTTACGAAGATCGTCTTTTCGCATCTTCAAAACTTCTGTGCCCTCAAGTACTACTCGACCCTTGGTTACTCTCCCTGGAAAAGGAACAAGACCAATCAAAGACAAGCCAAGCGTAGATTTCCCAGATCCAGATTCTCCGACGACCCCGAGTGTTTCCGCTTTGCCGAGGGAAAAAGAGACGTCATCCACCGCGCGTAACTTTCCTCTCCTCGTCCAGTACTCAACAGTCAACGCGTCAACAGTGACCAACGGCAACTCCGTGCTCATTTTCCTCCTTCTTCGCCCAGCCTCGGGTTCAAAAGCTCGCTTAAGCCTTCACCCATCAGCGTGAAACCTAAAGCCAAAAGGATAATCATCAACCCAGGAAAAGCAATGACCCACCAAGATCCGCTAGGGAGAAGCCTTCGTCCATTGGTCAGATCCCAACCCCAATCTGGAACGTTCACCAGAACTCCCATGCCGATAAAAGTCAAACCCGCCGCGGTAAGTATGGCGTCAGCAAAATTCACTGTTGCCACAACCACGATCGAAGGCAGAACATTGGGAAGAACATAACGGGAGAGAACCGTGCCCTTCTTGGCGCCAGCCGCATTAGCCGCTTCAACATAAGGCAACTCTTTTATGCTGAGCACTTGACTGCGAATCACCCTGAAATACGAGGGAATGTACACCACTGCAATGGAAAGCGACATGTTAATGACACCCCTCCCTAAAACCAACGTGATCGCGATGGCCAGAACCAAACCCGGAAATGCGTAAACGCTGTCCATTATCAGACTAGCAAACCTGTCAACCAAGCCTCCCGTGTAAGAGGAGAATAAGCCTAAGGGAACACCTACTAACATGCAAACGAAGACGGATAGTACAGCAACCTGAAGCATGGTTCCTCCGCCGGAGATTACTCTGCTGAGCATATCTCGTCCAACATCATCGGTTCCAAAGGGAAACTGAGAGCTAGGAGCCAAAAGCGGATGACCAACATTTAGGGCGGAAGGGTCGTGAGGCGAAATCCAAGGCGAAACCAAAGTCATCACAACTATAGCTCCTGTGAGAACCGCACCGAAAATCACCAGCCAGCCAGCCAAACCCCTCTTCGCTAACGATCTAAGCCCAGGGAATATCGATGAGAGCATACTTCTCCTGATTTTTAGTTCAGGCATTAGCAAAACCTACAAGCGGATTCTCGGGTCTAAATAAGCATAAAGTAAGTCCACAGCCAAACTGACTATGGACACGAAAATACCGAAAACAACCACTACTCCCTGAATAGCCGTGTAATCGCGGAAATTTATTCGATCAATGAGGTACCTTCCCAAACCAGGCCAAGAAAAAGTTGTCTCAGTAAGCACAGCCCCTCCCAGAAGCAAAGCAAACTGTAACCCCATCATCGTAAGCACGGGAAGAAACGCGTTTCTAAGCGCGTATCCATAAGTCACTGTGGTTTCCTTTAACCCTCTTGCTTTCGCGGCGGTCACAAAATCGAGTCTCAGAGTCTCAAACATGTTGGTCCTCGTAAGCCTAATGAAGACTCCGCAGAGAACCAAACCCAAAGTCAACGACGGCAAAAGAAGATACTTCAAAGTGACGACAAATTTGTACACATCTCCTCCGAGAAGACTGTCAATAGTGTACAACCCGGTCGAAAAATGGAAGCTTCCGATGGTTAGCCCTGAGGGCGACTCAATTGTCGGGTCAAACCGTCCACCCACGGGGAGCCAGTGTAACCAAACCCCGAAAATCAACTGAAGAATCATGCCCAAGAAGAAGACTGGGATAGTATAGCTCACTATTCCGAAAACTCTGATCACATGGTCTTTTGGTTTGTTGTAGGCTTTCGAAGATTCCACGCCTAAAAACAACCCTACCAGAATTGCAATAGTCATTGAACATATTGCCAATTCCAAAGTCGCGGGAAAAGCCGAAAAAATCTGCGACGCCACAGGAGAATAATCTTGCATGGACTTTCCAAGGTCACCCCTGAACAGACCAGCCAAGTAGTTAAAATATTGAACCCATAAGGGTTTGTCAAGTCCCAACTGTGCCTTCATAGCCGCGACGACTGCAGGGCTCGCCATCTTTTCAAAATGCAGCTGAACTGGATCTCCTGGTAAAACCCTCATAACCAAGAAAACTGTGGTTAGCAGGATAAATATCATGGGAATAGTAAGCAAAACTCGTGCAATTATGTAGGTTCGCAGAGTCATTTAGTTCAGACGCCCACTAAAAAAGAAAAAGGGGGAAATATGGATTACCCTTGAGCGTAAACAAGCCAGTGGCGCCAATCTTGTGTGATGTCAAGGTAAACTCCTTTCACATTGGTCTTTGTCACAGCGTAGGCGGTGCTTTGGTATAATGGAACTATCGGGCAGTCTTGAACCATGAGGTTCTGAATTTGCCCATAGAGGCTTTCCCTGGTAGCTGTGGTCGTGTTTGCGCGTGCCCATTGAACGAACTGATCCATCTGCGAGTTGGCGTAGTTTTCGTGCAACCACGAATCACCTGCGGATTGCAGGAATGGTTGGATATAGTCGTCAGGATCAATGTAGTCAGGATACCAGCCCATAATATACGCCTGCATCGTCTCACCCGTTCGCGCATTGTGGTACGCTGCCCAGTCAAGACCCTGCAGAGTTACGCTAATCACTCCGCTTGCTTCCAACGAAGATTTGAGTACCAATGCTTGCTGAGCGCTTTGTGGATAGTGTCCTGATGTTTCATACCACAGTGTGAAAGTTAATTTGTTGTGCTCGTTGTATCCGTACTGGGCTAGAACTTGTTTTGTATAGGTGTAGTTTGCATCGCCTAGGGTTTGGAACGCGTCTGTGTGCCCAAACATGCCATTGGGTATCAAACTGTAGAGCGGTTGAGCTTGTCCCTGGAACACGGTCTGAACCAAGTCTGTTCGATTTATGGCGGCTGCGACTGCTTGTCTTATCTGCACGTTGTTAAAGGGAGCATATTTTTCCTGCAGACATAAGTACTGAATGAATGCTCCAGTTCCAGTCCAAACATGAAGATTTGTGTTTGACATCATGTTTGTAATGTCCGTGGAGGCAAGCTGCCTAAATGCAATATCAACGTCTCCAGACGTTATAGCTAAAGCCAAATCAGAAGAGTCCGCGTAGAACTTGATTACAATGTTTTTTGTCTTGGGGTAGCCGCTACTTGCGTTCCAATAGTTGGTATTGGCCGTAAGATCCAGTTCAGTGTCTTTCCCAGCGACCCTAGTCCATTTCGTCAGAGTGTATGGACCTAAACCCATCGGGTTGCTTCCCCTAGCATCTCCATCCTTGTATACAACCACATCCGATACGCTCCAAGAAGACCCAGCCATCGGCGCGTACTTAGGATCAACAATGTACGATGCTTGACAAGCCATCAGAGAGAGGAAAGCCGCGAATGGAATCTTCAGATTAAATTGGACAACGTAGTTGCTCACAACCGTGACGTTTTGAATAATGTCTCCGTACCCAATGCCAACAAAAGCCCCATCCGGATCGGCTATGCCTATACCCCTGTCAAAAGTGTACTTAACGTCATTGGCCGTGAACTCCGTGCCATTATCGTACTTCACACCCTGCCTAAGGTTGAAAGTCCACTGCAGCCCATCAGCTGATGAGTTCCAAGAAGTCGCCAACGAAGGAACAATATCACTAGCAGCGCCGGTTGCACCAGCCTTGTATTCGACCAGCGGACAACCCAACGATTGAATAATCTCCCAACCAAAATAATCGTAGGCCCGCGCAGTGTCCAAACACGTTTCCACTGAATCAGTAGTGCCCATTATCAAAGTGTTCTTCACCGTCGTCTTAGGTGTTGTCAAAATATATCCTACAACTCCAGCAATGACAATTACGACAATCAGTACTCCAGCGATCAAAATCCTGCTTACGGCGTTTGTATTCTTAAATTTCATTTTTTCACCGTAGAAAAACAGTATTAGACCTTTTACAATATAAGATTTTTGTAAGAAATAAGCATCGTATACAAAATGCGTGAGCAAAATTAAGAAAAACGAGAAACGGCAAAGCTAATCTTGCAACTAAGCGCACGCCAGATTATTCCGCGCCATCTGACTGAGTCCACTCAAGGTTTATTAATAATGGAAAAATCTAAACAAAAATACTTTGCAATGATCAAAGTGGGTCCTACTAAGGCAGGAAATCTGTTCACTGGTCGAGGCAGAATTCGAATATGTCACCGAGTTTGAAGGCGCAAAAATATTCAGAAAACGCAAACTCTAGCGCAGAAATCAAAAAGCATCTCCTTGCGGGACCCATAGCTGTTTTATTTATATTGGTGCAGAGGGTGGGATTCGAACCCACGAACGCCTGCGCGACAGGCTCCTGAAGCAACCGCACCGCCTATTCAGCGGTTCTGCGCCTTTAGCCATGCTTGGCTACCTCTGCGCTAAAACAATGTCACTCTTACCCAAAATAACTCTTAATGATAAATACGTTACCACTAGCATTTTTTCGACATGTAAGTATGCTATGCCTCTCGCGGTTAATTTGGTAAAAAGCTTAAATCCCTACTGCAAACAAAAAAGAGTATCTCAGGAGAAGAGTTTATGGGTGTTGGCTGGAGAGACTGGAGTAAAAGCGATATTATCTATGGAATTCTAGTTCCAGTAATCGTAGTTTTGGCAATTGTTGGCCTCTCCAGATTAGGTTCCGTTTTAGGGTTTGGCTCCTATGGCGTCGTAATAGGAATCATCATGGAGCTTGAGGAATTAACTGTTATCGTTGCGGTTCCGCTTATGCTTGGATTAATATGGAACCGCTGGGCAGGCGGCGCTTCAGGCTTTTTGATGGGCAGTCTCTACGCTTTGTACTGGGCAGACCAGTTTACAATGGCAAGCACCGTAGGTTTTCACGCAAGCGCCGGCATGGTTTTACTAGGGTATGTTCTTAGCGCTATGCTTATTGGTTATATGGCTGGAGCATTGAGCAAGCGTTCAGAAGACTTCCGCAGAATGATTATTTCCGGAGTAATCGCAACAACCATCGGCGGACTACTGCTTTTCGGAGTTTTCCAGCTCTCACCTGCAAACGTAGTGACGGGATTAGATGGCTTTCTTTTAACTCTGCTCCCACGAATCGCTTGTGGAGCTATTATTCCAGTGATAGCCAAAGTATTCTTCTGGTACGGTGTAGGCGTAAACAAAAAAGCAAATTCCTAACTGGCTGTTCAACTAAGCTTTGGCTTTCTTTAATTTTTCAATTATCTTTTGCGTTTCCTTTTCTGACGGGTGTGTAATGGCGCCGGCAGGACAGATATCTTCACAACCTCTACGCATAACCACGCACGCATTTTGGTTTTTTACAACCGTTTTCTTTTTTCCATCTTTCTTTTCGAATCCGAAAGCTCTCATGTGACAGAAGTCTACGCATTTTCCGCAGCTGACGCATTTTTCATAGTTTATGCTTGGATACCACGGTATCTTGTTTCTTGGAATTCCTTCGTATGATTCTTCAGACATTAGTTAGTCGCCTTGCTATTGCTCAGTTACGGACAACCGCATCTACCAGATCATGGATGCCATGACGCCTGATCTTATCAATGCTCTCGCAAAAGAAGCTTTTGAGCACATGACTTGCCGTTAACTACTGGCGGGGTACAGGCGCCGTAGGAGGGGCCGAGGCAGGGATTTGAACCCTGGCAAAAGGCTCCACAGGCCTCTAGGCTACCAAGCTACCTCACCTCGGCCACGTTTCCATGCTTTTCCATGACTTCAGCCGCGTCGCTTCGTTACATTCATAGCAAACACCTTATTTTCGTTTACGGAAGATTTTGCGTGGTATAACATTGTACTTTTCAACACATGAAGGTGCGCATGTGAATTTCTTTTGAAATGAAGCGATTTCTCACCATTCCGAAATGTTAAAAACACTGCAACGTTAGGGTCATCACAAGAAATTAGCGCAATGGAATCACAAAAACATCAACTGTTTCTATCTAGCTGACAAGCCCAGATTCAACTTTGAAAAACATCTTCGTGCTTTTTATTTTTTAAACATCGAGTTGACATTCTCGTAAAAACTAAGGGTAGAAACACCTTCTCTTAAAAATTAGAAAAAATCAGTAATTTAGCTTTTACGAGACTAAAAAGCGTTGGAAACCAGTTTTGGGGGTCTCTCATAAGGAGAACTAAATGAAGACTTTAAAGGATGTAAACCACGTTTCTCGTGTTACGCTTTTGTTTTGAGTTCTAACCGAATGTTGTAAATAACAACAGCGAATGAAGCAAAGATTACAGCAAGTGAAGCTAAATCGATTACGCCAAACATGTTTTCACCATTTTTATTGATAAATAGTTGTATGCTCAGTAAAATATAAATCTAATTGTGATTTGTTCATAATTTTTCATAAAAACTAAACATGCGTATAAATCAAAACAGAAAATTTATATGCAAAAGCCAATACATATTGTTCTGTTTAAACAAAAAAACTAGTTAAAATGAAAAACAACCGAGAGGTAAAAAAAAATTGAAAGCCTATATACTCTTAAGCACCAAACCCGGCACATCTTTGGAAGTGGTTAAAAGAATAAAAGAAAAAGTCAAAGAAGTCGTCATTGCAGACGCTATCTTCGGTCGATACGATGCAATCATAGTGTTAGAGGCACCAGCACTTGAAAACATAAACCAAGTAGTTTACAAAATAATCGAAAAAGACCCCAACGTAATCCGCACAGAAACATCCATCGTACTGTCACCAATGTAGCTTCTGGGTAGAAGCCTACAAGAGCCCAAATCATTTTTTTGTTTTATTAAATACTAAATTCTAAAACCGAAAAATTAGATAAAGGATGAGAAAAGCAAAGGCTCTCTCTTAAACTGTTGAAGACGCCGACGGATTGCTTTCTTCGATGCATTTTGGTCCTTTATGAGCTTTAAGCACAATAGAGCTGACGGTGCTTTTTACACCCTTTATTTTCATGATCTTGTTCTTGAGGACATCCCGAAATTCTTCTATGTCAGCGGCTGAAACCAAAGTTACGATGTCAAATTCTCCTGTAACTTCGTAAAGCTCTTCCAGGTGTTCTAATTGGGTGAGTGAAGATAGTACGCTGTCCATTTCTGGCGATTCCACAAATATGTCCACGAATGCTAGTAGCCTTGGCATACAGGTCGTCTTGCCTGACTGAACATAAGTTCTATATATTTATACTTTACTCGCCATACAAGCAGAAATTTCATGTGTTTTAGACAACAATTGTATCACAAAAACAGTTTAAAACTAAAAATTTGATAAATCATGGTTGCTATGGGCATCTGGCGCACTAAACATTAGTTATGGCGAGATATTTCATCAGGCACTCACTGTTATCCAGAGAATCCGCTGTAGATGGAAGGATATTCTTTTATGAGTGCCAGATTGATTCGCAAGACGTTTACGTATGGGCTGCCAAAAATCCAAAGCGTTCCCTCCTGATTCTGGTTGACAATATATGTTAACGAATCCGCAGGAATGCCAGTTGCGTTACTTATTCTAGGTATTTGGGAATACGCGTCTTGAAGTGTGATGTCTGGGTCTACTCCTGAGGCGGAGTCGTTTCTTGGATGGAAGAAGATGGGCAGTGTGAAGTTTTGGGCTATGAGGTTTGACCCGACGGCTTTTCTGTTTAGTTGGACGATTTCGCCGTTTGCTTGGTAGGGAAAGAAAACTTGAGCTATGCCAGTGACTAAAAGGGGGAAGAATAATCCGCAGATTAAAAGCGAGATTACTGTCAGTCCTATGATCGGTTTGAAATTCCATTTTTCTTTGTTTTCTGTCATGGTTTATCCACCTTAAATATGAAACACTCCTACAAGTAGCAGGTCTATGAGTTTGATTCCCACGAATGGCACAATGACGCCGCCCACACCATAAATAAGGGTGTTTTTCAGGAAAAGCGTCATCGTACTTGTTGGCTTGAAAGCTATGCCCCGCATGGCAAGAGGAATCAAGAGTGGAATGATAATTGCGTTGAAAATAAGCGCCGACAAAACTGCGCTTTTTAATCCGAGCTGTAGCACATTTAAGGCTTGCAGTTCCGGTATAGCAGCGGCGAACAGGACAGGCATTATTGCGAAGTACTTGGCTACATCATTGGCAATGCTAAAAGCAGTAACCGCGCCTCGAGTCATGAGCAACTGTTTGCCGAGCATGACGACCTCGATTATCTTCGCTGGATTAGATTCAAGGTCAACCATGTTCGCAGCTTCCTTAGCAGCCTCAGTACCAGAATTCATAGCCAGACCTACATCAGCAACAGAAAGTGCTGGGGCATCATTAGTTCCATCGCCAATCATTGCGACAATTCTGCTTTCAGCCTGCTCCCTCTTTGCGATGTTGAACTTGTCCTCGGGCTTGGCTTGCGCTGCATATTCTTCGATTCCAACCTCTGATGAAATACTTTTTGCAGTGAGTGGTTGGTCTCCGGTAATCATGACTGGGCGTATTCCCATGACTTTAAGAGCCTGAATTTTTTCTTTTATGCCCTCTTTAAGGACGTCTTTCAGTCTGATTATTCCGATGGCTTCGCGGTTTCTTGCGATGGCTATAGGTGTTTCGCCCTCTGCAGATATTCCTTCTACGATGAGGTCATAGTTTGGAGGAACGGAAGCTACGTTTTTTTTGATGGCTTCTGGAGCGCCTTTGACGATTTCAATTTCAGGTTCGATTCTTGAGGCAACTCCTTGTTCGGATACTGTTGAGGATTTTCTTCTGATTCTCAGTCGGTCTCGTCCTGATTTGTCTCCTTTGGGAAGTGTTAGCCCCATGTGAGTTATTTTCACTCCGCTTGTTCGGGTGCTGGCTGAGAACGGGTAAGTTTCTGAAAGTGCGAGCGAGTTCAATTCTTTTGGTACGAAACCTTTCTCATATGCTAGGCTTAGTATGCTGCGTCCTTCTGGAGTATCATCATTCCATGAAGAGAGGAATGCTGCTTCCCCTACTTCTTCCTCTGCATTTCCTTCAAATGGTACGAACTGTATAGCTTGCCTGTTGCCCACCGTAATGGTGCCTGTCTTGTCGAGGAGAACAACGTCCGCATCGCCAGCAGTTTCTATAGCTTTACCTGACTTTGCAATTATTTTACTCTTGTACAGTCTAGACATTCCGGAAAGTCCGATTGCTGGAAGCAGAGCGCCTATGGTTGTGGGGAGGAGGCAAACATAGAGCGCGATTAACACGGAGAGGTCAGCACCCAGACCTAGCGTGACTGACATGCCTAGCAAAGCAAGTATTATTATAGTGAAGATGGCGGTTAACCCAATCAGCACAATAGTTATTGCAACTTCGTTGGGAGTCTTTGGCCTCTTAGAAGATTCAACCATCTTTATCATTTGGTCAATGAAGGTCTCTCCAGGGTTTGTGGTAACTTTCGCAGTTAAAGTATCGCTAACAACTCGCGACCCCCCGATAAGCGAGTCTCCAGGCGCCTTCCGAACTGGAGCCGACTCCCCAGTGACAAGCGATTCATCCACCATAGCAATCCCCTCAAGGACATCGGCGTCTAAGGGGACGACGTCGTCTTTTTCGATAAGGATAAGGTCGTCTTTTCTAAGTTGCGTTGATTTCACATTAACTATCTTTCTCGTCCAGTCTTCGGTTACTATTTTCTTGCTGGAGACCTCGGTTTCCAGTTTCCGTAGGGCGCCTGCTGTGCTTTTTGCCTGTTGCTCGGCAAGAGCGTCAGAAAGTGTGCTGAACCAAACTGTAATGAGAAGAATCGCTGCAACTTCAACATAGAAGACTTGCAGGCTTGGACTAGCTACCGGCACAAAAGCCTGTGGAACGATAGCCATCGCTGCCACAATAAAGAACATAATTTCAACGATAAACATCACTGGATTTTTGAGCAGCGACTTGGGGCTTAAACGAACCACTGAATCCACCAGCACTTTTCTAGAGAAAGCTGACCTCAATCCTCCAGGGGCTGATTCGTTGCTTTTTGTTGGTCCCAAAGTTTTCTTGTCATCAGAAGCCATTCGTTAACCCCCTGAAGAATGATGAAATTGGTCCAAGCGCCAAGAACGGGAAAAACGTCAATAATACAAGTATAATTATGCTCGCGACTAGAACGATTGTGAATACAGGGCTGTCGGTTTTGAGACCTGTGGTGCCGCCCCGTTTTCGCACAATCATGGAGCCTGACAGCGCAAGCAAGATTGCAATTGACGCATAACGTCCTATGAGCATGACGATACCGGTAGCTATGTTAAAGAACGTTGTGTTTCCTGACGCGCCTAGGAAATCAGAACCATTGTTCGCAGCCGATGTTGTGAATTCGTACAGGATTTGCGTGTAACCAACAGAGTTTCCACCTACCCCGATAGCTGCCGCTGCACCCGAAGCATACGCGATTACTGTAGGTATTAATATGATGATGGGATGGATTAGGAAAGCCACCATGACGAGCTTTACGTCGCGGCCAGTGATCTTGATTCCCAAATATTCAGGGGTTCTTCCGGACATTAGCCCGACGATGAAGACGGTTATTATAATGTACATTACCATGTACATCAAACCGATGCCTTTTCCGCCTGGAATCGACTGGATAAACATTCCCAAGAAGCCAGAAGTTATAGCTAGAGGATGCATGCTTGAGAGCGCGGAGTTGACGGACCCTGTTGTGGCAGCGGTTGTCGTGACCGTATAGAAGTTCGACATGAAGCCTCCGAACCTTGTCTCGATGCCTGAAGCAACCAGTGGGATATTGGGAATGAACGCCATGACTAATGCTATCCCGAAGAGGATGTAGGCACCCCACAATAAGGGTCGAGCCTCTCGCTTTTTGCCCAGCAATTCTCCAAATACAAATATGAGTGCGGTGGGGAGAAGAAGCATCAAGGATATCATAAATATGTTCGAGTAAGGCGATGGGTTCATGAATGGGTAAGCGGCGTTGGCGCCGTAGAATCCTCCGCCGTTCGTGCCTAACTGCATTATTGAATCGAGGGATGCAACTGGTCCGACGAGGATTGATTGTGTTGTACCTTGCAACGTCGTTACTGTGGTGGAAGCGTTAAGAGTCTGTGGGACGCCCATAACGACGAAGACCACTGAGGCTATGAGGCACAGTGGCAATAGTATTCTGGTTATGGTTCTGACGAAGTCTACGTGGAAGTTTCCCAAGTTTTTGGAGCCGACAATGAATCCTCGTATAAATGCTATGCCCATGCATATTCCTGTTGCTGCTGAGGTCCATTGTAGGAATTGGATGGCGGTCATCTGGCTAAATATGGATAGTGTTGCCTCTCCGTTATAGTGTTGAAGATTTGTGTTTGTTGCAAACGAGGTTACGGTGTGGAAGGCTAGGTCCCAACTTAGACCTGGGAAGCCTAGAGGGTTAAGCGGCAATTTATCTTGAAGGACCAGTATTAGAAAAGCGATAACCATTTGGGCAACGTTAAGCAGTAAGCCAGCAAGAAAGTACTGTTTCCAACCCATCGGATGCTCTGGATCTATGCTGCATATTTTGTAAATAAATTTCTCAACTGGGTTTAGGACTTTGTCTAGACGGCTTGGTGATCTATTATAAACTCGGACAAGGTAAGGTGCGATGAGTCTCGCTATAAGTATGGTTATTCCAAGTATGAGGACAACTGATATGGCCTGAATTGCATCGATCATCTATTCCGAGACTCCAAAAGACAGCAAGCTGACTCACTATGGCTCCTTTCCGCTCCTTCCTATTTTAACGGTGAAACTCTGACGTTTTTCTGTTGGCATTTGGGTCCCTTGTGAGAATCCAAGATTATAGTGGTTATTGTGCTTTTATGTCTTTAATCTTCATTATTGTAGGACATCCCTGAACTCTTCAAGGCAAGATGCCGAAATCAGAGTGCGGAACTCTGCCCGTTATTCCGTATCCTAGAAATAAAGTAAAGGCGTCAGGGGCATTCTGAGAGTCGATCGGAAGTTTAGGAGTCATGGTTCTCAAGAATTCAAAACAGCTTATAAGAAACGGGTGGTCATGGAGCGAGTTTTCAGCAGACTCAAAACTTGGCAAGTCTTACGTAGCATAATCTCAGAGGATTAGCCAGGTAACGTTTCATTCTCATCTCTGCATCATTGCGATGCTTCTGACAGCTCAAGCAGCTGTCAACACGCACAAATTAAGCAAATCCAGAAGCATCAGATATTTCGCGAACTAATTTCGGAACATCTATGCGCGGCGCGCTCATCGTTTGGCGTCAGCGAAGGGATATCGGCTCATGGCCTCGAGTATTTCTTCACTTAAGGTTTTTTTGCTGAGGTGTCGAGCAAAATCGGAAGTGGCTATTATACCTACCAACACGTTTTTCTTCGTAACGGGAAGTCTCCTTATTTTGTACTTGACCATTTTCCTCGCAGCATCTCTGATTGAGGATTCCTCCTCAATTGTTATGAGCGGATCTGACATTATCTCAGAGACTTTAGTATCAAACGGTTTTTTCAGCGCCATTACCCTTCTAACTAAATCTCTTTCAGTAACTATGCCCTTTGGCACATTGCCTTCCATTACTACAAGATCACCTACATCTTGTTGGTGCATTAGTTTTGCAGCGTAAAGCACGGTCTCATGAATATCGATTGTGATGACATTTGTTGTCATAAAATCTTTTAGAGTTGGCATTATTTTACAAGGTCTATAAACTATCGTATAAAAGTTTTGTGACGTTACAATTCTGAATCGGGATCCAAATATGTTATAGCTGATTTCTCTTACAGGAAACGACAAAGAGAGCACATAGAAAAGTACAATACTTTCCTTGACCATTGGAAGATTGAAGAGACTGTGACAGGTTGCTGGTGAAATAAGTGCATGAATTACATGCTTTTGTAAACATTTTCGTGGAGGCGTCCCTCATTGATGAGGTGGTTGAAGCTCTTTCCAAAATAGACACAGTGGAGGAACTCTACGAGGTAACAGGCGAATTTGACATCGTTACGCTTGTATCGGCCTCAGATATCGAGGCATTCAGGGATGTCTTGAAAAATAGGATTATGAAGATCAAGGGCGTGAAAAGTACAGTAACTTCAATTGTATTGAGCGCTCACAAAGGTCCAAAATGTGCAACCTAACATTAACTCATGCCTATTCGATTGTAGCATTAAAAATTTCTTTCTTAAGCACTTTTATGCCATTTTCGCAACCAGCCTTACTCTCATAGCCTTCACCACTATCCGCAATTATTTTGTAGTTCCCTGAAGATTCGAATCTCCATCGCCATTTATTCACAGTGTCT
>Ga0208039_1000797_pt1 | contig 15830 bp, 15 predicted proteins | sample June2015DPH_20_1_2_FD_184722 | JGI IMG/M metagenome (GOLD analysis project Ga0208039, IMG submission 184722) | Peatland microbial communities from SPRUCE experiment site at the Marcell Experimental Forest, Minnesota, USA - June2015DPH_20_150... | ecosystem: Environmental > Terrestrial > Soil >... | reverse complement strand
TGCGAGCAGGCGCTCTCGACGTTCACCAGCTGGCAGCGGCAGCTGGCGGGCATCCTGCGCGCGCTCGGTTTCGGAAGCATCCGCGAATTGCGGGGGCGCGCCGACCTGCTGGTGTACCTGGAGTGATGCACTTGGGTCCCGAGCGCTGGGGAGCCGAGCAAGCCGACGCGTTGTTGAACTCTCGCGCCGGGTTGGCGGCGGGCGCGCCTGCCCTACCGCGCTCACCCGAGGCAGCGGAGGGCGGATGCGGCGTGCTGGGCTTCGCCGCGAACGTGCCCATCGCCGGCCGCCACCTCGTGACTGCCAGCCAGCAGATGCACAACCGCGGCAACGGCAAGGGAGGAGGCATCGCCGCTGCGGGGCTCGATCCGGTCCAGATGGGCGTCTCCCCCGAGGTCTTGCGCACTCACTACCTCATTCAGGTCGCCTACCTCGACCGGGGCGCGCGCGCGGAGGTGGAGCGGGAGTGCCTCCTGGGCCGGTTCGACATCGCCGCGTCGTACCAAGTCGAGGCGCTGGACGACCATCGGGCCGTGAGCGGTCTCGAGGTGCGCCCGCCGGACGTGGTGCGCTACTTCGGCCGAGTGAAGCCGGAAGCGCTGGCGCACTTCGCCGAGCAGAGCGGCCTGCGCCATCTGCCGGCGCGGCGGGTGGAAGACGAGTACGTGTACCAGAACACCTTCCGGCTCAACCAGCGCTACTACGCGAGCCTCGGCGACAAGCGCGCGTTCGTCCTCTGCCACGGGCGCGACCTGCTCGTCTTCAAGATCGTCGGCTACGCCGAGCAGGCGGCCGCGTACTACCGCCTCGAGGACCTGACGGCTCACGTGTGGATCTCGCATCAACGCTATCCGACCAAGGGGCGAGTCTGGCATCCCGGGGGCGCGCACCCCTTCATCGGCGTGAACGAGGCGCTGGTGCACAACGGCGACTTCGCGAACTACCACCGGGTCACCGAGTACTTGAGCCAGCGCAATATCGTGCCCCTGTTCCTCACCGATACCGAAGTCAGCGTGCTGCTGTTCGACTTGTGGGACCGAGTCTACGGCTACCCCCTGGAGGTGCTGCTGGAGGCGCTGGCTCCAACCACGGAGCGCGACTTCGACGTGCTCCCGCCGGAGAAGCAGGCGCTGTATCAGGCCATTCAGCAGACGCACCTGCAGGGCAGCCCGGACGGCCCGTGGTTCTTCATCATTGCGCGCAGCAAGCCGGACGACCACACCTGGCAGCTGCTCGGCATCACGGACACCTCCATGCTGCGGCCGCAGGTGTTCGCGTGGTACGAGAGCGAGGACAATGCTCGCATCGGACTGATCGCCTCCGAGCGGCAGGCCATCAATGCCCTGCTGCGGAGCCTGGCGGCGGAAGACACCCGATTCCAGCCCCTGGCCGATCGGTATTGGGTGGCGCGCGGCGGCAGCTACACCGACGGCGGAGCCTTCGCCTTCACGGTGTCCAGCAGCGAGGACGGCTGTCGGCTCACCTGCCACGATAAGTTCGGCAGGCTTGTCGCACCGCGGCCGCCGAACCCCGGTGTGACGACCCGGAGCGACGCGGATTGCACGCGCGCACTCCGAGACTCCCTGGTGGGCTGCGCCGGGCGCAGCTCCGGCGAGTGGTTCGCCGACGCTCGGCCGTCGCTGACCATGGCCGATCCGTCTCAGATCGGTGCGTGGATGGAGTGGCTGGTCGGGTCCGCGTGCGAGGACGACGCGAGGCGGTCGTCTGCCATCGGCGCTCTGACGCTGCTGCGCGACCGGCGCTATGACCCAGGCGGCAAGAAGCGGTCCGCGCTGCTCGCGATGGCGGACGCGGCGCTGTATCGGATCCTGCGTACTGTGCCCACCCTCGACGCGGATTCCAAGAGCAGTTGCCGGCGCGTAGACTCCGCCACACGGCACACGCTGCGTGCCCCGGAGCCCGGCGAGGAGACGCTTGTAGTCGATGCCTGCAGCTTCGCAGCAGAGGGTGAGGAATCGGCGGCGCGGTTGCTCTGCCTGGCCCACCAGCTGGGCTGGCGGTGCTTCGTTGCATTCGACTGGCGTGGCGGACGCTTTGCGGGCTGTGGCCTGGGGCCGGGCACAGATGACGTGCGACTGGATATCTATGGCGATGCCGGGGACTACCTCGGCTCCGGGCTCGACGGCGGCCACGTCTGTGTCCATGGAGACGCGCAGGACCAAGTGGGGCAGATCCTCAAACGTGGTCGGCTGGTGATCCACGGCGATGTGGGACAGACACTCCTCTACGGAGCCAAAGGCGGGGAGATCTTCGTTCTGGGCTCAGCCGCCGGCCGACCGCTGATCAACGCCGTGGGGCATCCGCGGGCGGTGATCAACGGCACCTGCCTGGACTACCTGGCCGAATCGTTCATGGCCGGTGATCCGTTGAACGGTGGAGGATTCGCGATCCTCAACGGCATAACGTTCGATGGTACGGGACGGTTGGTGGAGCTTGATACTCCCTATCCCGGTGGCAACTTGTTCTCCCTCGCCTCTGGTGGGGCGATCTACCTGCGTGACCCCCACGGCAGGGTGGATGATGACCAGCTCAATGGCGGTCGATTTGCCCCTCTATCTGAAGCTGACTGGTGCCTCATTGAGCCTTACTTGCGCGAGAACGAAGCACTCTTCGGCATCCAACTGGCTGACTTGCTGCGCGTGAATGGCGAGGCCAAGCCCCCGAGCAAGGTGTACCGCAAGGTAGAGGTGGAGTCCCTCGAGGTTTTGCATTGAGACGTGGCCCGGCCCCTGCCGTCGCTACGCTAGCCAGGCTACACCCGACGGAGTGGGATCAACCGAGCTTGCCGCATTCAGGACACCTGCAGTGAGAAGAGTGGCTACCACCCATCCTGCCGCATACGGGACACGTGCAGTGGCTGTGGTGATGACCGCCCAAGCCGTCGCAGTAGGGGCATCTGCAATGGGAGTAGTGGTGACCAGCGACCTTGCCGCATACAAGACAAACACAGTGGGCATAGTGCTCGCCGCCCATCTTCATAGCGCCCGGAGCCGTGTCCATATGTCCTCCGATTGGCGTGTTCACACAGCGAAATGGAGTTGACCCGGTTTCGTGGACACTTCACCCTTTGGGGGGGAGGAGTCCTCGATGGCACGGACACGGAGGCCGTACCCGCCGGAGTTTCGTGAGCAGCTGGTGGCGTTGGTTCGGGCAGGCCGGACGCCGGAAGAGTTGGCGCAGGAGTTCGAGCCGACGGCGCAGACGATCCGCAACTGGGTGGGCCAAGCGGCCACGGACCGCGGCGAGCGCCCCGGTGAGTTGACGACGGCCGAGCGCCAGGAGTTGACGCGGCTGCGCCGGGAGAACCGCCAGCTGAAGCTCGAGCGGGAGATCTTGTCAAAAGCCGCGGCCTGGTTCGCGCGGGAGACCGCCACGCTGCCGGCGTCTTCGGCTTCGTGACGGCGAACCAGGTGACCTACCCGATCGCGACGCTGTGTCGCGTGCTGGGCGTCTCCCGGAGCGGCTATCACGCGTGGCGGCAGCGGGCGCCCTCGCAGCGGGCGCAGCGCGATGCGGTGGTGACGGCGCAGCTTCGCGGCTTCCACCTCCGGTCGCACGGCACGTACGGCGCGCCGCGGCTTCACGAGGATCTGCGCGAGGACGGCGTGCGGGTGGGCCGCAAGCGGGTGGCGCGGCTGATGCGCGCGGCCGGGCTCGTCGGCGTGAGCCGTCGACGGGGCGTGCGCACCACCCGGCGCGCGACCGACGGCCAGAGCGCGCCCGATCTCGTGCAGCGGGACTTCACCGCCACGGGGCCGAACCAGCTGTGGGTGGCGGACATCACGTACGTGCCCACCTGGGCGGGCTTCCTGTTCCTGGCCATCGTGCTGGATGCCTTCAGCCGCCGGGTCGTGGGCTGGGCGATGGGCCTGCACCTCCGGACGGAGCTGGTCCTCGACGCCCTGAACATGGCCCTGACCCAGCGCCGGCCCGACGCCGTGATTCACCACTCCGATCACGGCTGTCAGTACACGGCGCTGGCCTTCGGGCACCGGTGCCGGGAGATGGGCGTGCGGCCCTCGATGGGCACGGTCGGGGACGCGTACGACAACGCGCTGGCCGAGAGTTTCTTCGCGACCCTGGAATGCGAGCTGCTCGATCGGCAGAGCTTCCGCTCCCAGACCGAGGCCCGGCTCGCCATCTTCCAGTTCATCGAGGGCTGGTACAACCCGCACCGCCGGCACTCCGCGCTCGGCCAGCGGTCGCCGATCCAGTACGAGTGCGACACCTCAACTGCGGCTTGAAACCCAAGCCGTCAACTGTCCACCAAAGCGGGGCAACTCCAGAATCTCGACTTGGCCGGCAGCCGTGTGATGGAGCAAGAGCGCGTAGACTCCCCAATCGCTCTCGGGCGTTCCTGGTGGCCGGTACAGCTTCTGAAATGCGCGCACAACGTGGTCGTTCGTGATGACCAGACCATCCTCACGTGCTATGAAGCCAGTTCCGACAATGGGGGGGAATAGCGGAGGACCCGACTCTGCGTCGAGAGGTAGGTACTTGGGGCAGAAGGCCACTATGGCCTTCTTGATAGCTTTGTAAGACTCCATCAAGGTCATAGCTGTTCTTCCATACGGGATGGCGAATCGGGTGTGGTGCAGGCTGGGGTGAGGGCGGCCTCGCCGGTGACTGCGACAACTCTGAGTCTCTACCTTAAGCTGGCGACTCTGGTTGCTACCAGCTAGGCCGGATGTGTCGTTATCAGGTGTCTCACGCCGTCGTGCATCATCCTCACTTGCTGCTCGTCGTAGGCCGTGTAGCTGCCATGTGCAGCGTCGTTGCGCAATCCGAGCCACGCGGTAATCGACTTCTGTTGGAGTTTAGCGTTTGAATAAGCCCCGGCTGCCGCCAGTTCGGCATTGAGCTTGTCGGCCTTCTTCGGAACGCCGTCTAGGTCGGTTGGAATTGCGTGCCGTGCACAGAGCGCCCGGAGATGCGCTTCCAATGCGCTGCCAGCGATGACGGCAGCCGCGTCCTTGTAGTGAGTGTTGAGCAGGTGTTCGGCCATTTCGAGGAAGTCGCTAAAGAGGTCGCCCCGGACGAGTTCCTCCAATGTCCTTGTGTAGCCCTTCTGCATGTCATGCAGCAAGGCGCGCACCACGCCTACCTGTCCCGCCAACTCGTCCCAATCGTTCATGCCGGTTCTTGGTTCACGAACCTGAGCTTGTCGCGCGTACTGTGAGTTGCGGCCAGACGCGCGTTCGACCGCTGCCACGCACCGCGTCCGAAAAGTCATCAAGCTCTGTCTGTCAATGAGATCCGAGCCGTCCGGATATTTCGAACTCTTACGCACGGCATCGTAGTCATCCACGATGCTTTGTAGCTCTGTTTCGAAAGGGCTCGCCGGCATGCTCAGCTCACCGCGTTAAGAGTCATTACTCCACCAACGCAGTCACGCGTTAGCCACGTACCACCTCGAACGAAGAAGGTGGGGGGTCGAACCGGATAACGGCGATGATGGCTCCAGCGGCGAAGTAGGCATCAGGGACCCTGCCGCTTTCGAGCGCCGATACGACCTCCTTGGCCGTCTTGAATTCGTCTGGTACCTCTACGACGGTTGAGTCCTTATCGCCCCTCGGCGACTTGTACTCGACGCTCCAACGTGCCATATGGTCTCCGTATCCGCCGCTCCGGCGGCTAGCAAGACGCCTGAGCGGCGGGCGACCCGCTTGCCAGGCGCACAACAGTTGCCGAATCTAGCCCCCTGCCGCGACGGAAGCGTCAGTCCACACGCGCCCGCCGGCTGCTGGTGCGGTCTAAGTAGTACCGGGCCTTGGGCGTCCAAGCATCTCATAGAACCCCGGGAGCGTCTGCTCTGGGTCATGCCAGCCATCTATCCAATCGTAGATCTCGCCCATGTGCCTGTAGGCCGTTGGGAACTGGCGAATGCTAGACGCTTCAAGTTGATGGCCGTGGAAGACTGGGTTCCGCACAGTCTCGTAGAATAGCTTCGTGGTCGCCCAAAGTCCGCGGTCGCTGCGCCTCATCGCCAGCGAAGAATCAACGAGAGCGGGAGCTGCATTGAAGAGGCCTTCGGCGGCGCCGCCTCGGGTGCCGGTTACTGAGAGCTCGATCTCGTCGCTAGTCGAACGAGTTATGCGGCCTCGCTTCGCTATCTCGACCCTGACGGCGTAGGAGAGGTACGCCTCAAGCCCTGACAGCGTACGCTGCAGGACCACGGTCAGGAACATCTCTGGGAAGGAGAGCCAGATCATGTAGGGGGTGTGCAGATAGCCCGGCTCGCGGCTCAGATCTGCGAGCAGGCCACCGGACTCGAGGTACCTCCCATAGCGTTCGTATTCCAGCCGGATGTTTATGACTGGGATGTTGCTGAAGGTGAGTCCGAACTTCCTTGCGACCTTCGCCATGAGAGCACTCTCGGGGACGCCTAACGAAGTTCGCCTCAGCGGCGGGCCTCACGCCCGCCAGCCACACAACACCTGCCCAACCTATATACCAGGCGTGAGGGACGCGTTAGCTGGCCGTGCCGGCGGCCGCAAGAGTGGGTTAGGGCTCATGCAGACTGAATTGGCTTAGCGAGACCGACGCGCAGACGGATTGGCATTGCCGGATCTCTCTCTTCCTCCGGGACCTCGTAGATGACGAAGGGCCCAGTCGGTTGCAGCCTTAGCAGGCCGTCAGCGAGAATGTCTTCGAAGAGTGTGAGGAGGTTGTCGACGAGGACTGGCATATCGTTAGCGATCACCGTCCTGCTACCCTCATCGAGGCGCCACGTCGGTGGCGCAACCTCCGGAGGGCTGATGGAGACGAGCTTGAAGTTGTCGACGTTGACGACGCTGGGAGTTCCAGGGTGATCGACGGCATTCCTCATGTTCAGGACCTGCTCAATCCAGGATGCGTCGGCCTTGAGGGCGACGAGAAGCTGGTCATCCGGTCCATAGGTAGCCTCCAGCCACTCCCGCGCCTTATCGAACCTGTGCTCAAAGCGCTTGTCGTAGAAGACCTCGAAGAGTGCGCCAATATCGCGGAGGGCGCCCTTGGCCGCATACAGGAACAACTCAACGTGCTGCCTCAAATCCACAACCGCCGGCAACTGCGTAGCCGTGTGGCCTTCATTGAAGACGACCCCCTTCTCCAGCAGCTCCTTCCTTCCCGCTTCCACCTGGGCCACGACGTAGTCGGCTTGATCCAAGCATGCGATCAATCGCAGCATCACTTCGTGGCTGATCTCAATGATGGCCTTCCGCTTCTCTTCAGAGAGTAGGAAGGCCTGAACCAAGTCCCTCGTTTGAGGGATGGTACGGGCGACGCACGGCGTGGCGCTGCCGCGCGACAGATAGGGCTGGAAGACAAAGGGCGTTCCCATCTTGGTCGACATACCGCCTAACGCATCGCGCCTTCGCGGCCGGCGCCAGCCCGCGCGCTCTCACATACCATGCACACGCTAACCTGCAGGCGTTAGGTCAGCGTCATTCGCCCCTCGCACCCGGGAAAACGGAACAGCAAAAGCCAAAGCAAAAGCGCGGCGCCATACCTCAAGAAATGGCTGAAGTACGCCATTGTTGTGGCCTTTGGCGGCACGAATGGCGCCACTGTTCGTGTTTCAAGAGGGGGGAGAACTGATTGTCACCCTTCTCTTATAACCCGCCAGCAAGTTGCCGCGCCTCGGCGCGGGGTGATACGTTCTCCGGCCCGAGGGGGAAGGACCATGAGCAGAGTGGCCGGTGATGCCAGGGAGGACAGGGAGGATCGGATGGACAGAGAAGGCGGGAACAGCGGTGTCCGCACGTTCGCCGCGGGGCTGCTGATCGGCGCGCTCGTCGGGGCGGGGATCGCCCTGCTCATTGCGCCGTCGAGCGGCGAGGAGACGCGGCGGATGATCGCCCGGCGCGCGCGGCGGCTGGCCGCGGATGCGCGGGAGCGCTACGACGAGGCACGGCACGAGCTGCGCCAGGCGCGCGAGCACCGGCGCCGGGGGCACGACGACACTAGTGCTGGCTGATCTTCTCCAGCAGTGCCGCCGCCTGCTGCTTGTACGTCGGATCGCCGGCGTCGCAGCCCAGCGGCAGCTGCGCCACCTGCTCCAGCTCCGAGCGCGCCGCCGCCGTGCTGTCCTGGTCCACCAGCGCCTCGGCGAAGTCCAGGTGGTGATAGATGTTCCGCGGATTGACCCGGATCGCGTCGCGGAAGTAGCGGTTGGCGTTGCGCCAGCTCGCTTCCTTGAAGACTCCTCCTCCGAGGAAGGTCCGCGCCCAGAACTTCTGGAAGCCCGACAGCCGCTGGATCTCCGCGTTCCAGCGCCCCATCACGTGCATCGCGCCGTCGTGCAGCGAGTCGAGGCCGATGGCCTGGAGCGCCGCGTCGCGGACCACGCCTGCCGACAGGACCCGCTCGTGCTGGCCCTTGGTCAGCGCCACCCGTCCCGCCGCGACGGCGACCATGTAATGCCCGTCCGCGCCGTTGGAGTCCACTCGCACCGCGCGCCTGGCCAGCGCCAGCGCCTCCGCATACACGGATTGACGCGCCGCCTTGACGCTGTCCGGCATCAGCTTCCCGCTGTCCGCCAGCTCGCGGGACGCCTTCCAGTTGGCCTCGTAGTTGACGGAGTCGAGCGCGAGTGCCTCGCGGAAGTGCCCCAGCGCGCCCGCAATGCTGCGCTCGCAGCGCGCGGCGTCGCCGGCGGCGATGTGAGTCTTGACGTCCTGCGCGGCCGCGGGCGCGGCGGCGAGGACGAAGAGCGCGGGAAGGGCTGCGATCGTCAGAGCGCGCATCGGTGGGACTCCGCCGGAGTGAAGGTCGCGTAATGTTCGTCCCCGGCCTGATCGAGCGCAAGCGCGACGGCGGGGCGCTCAACCCGGACGAGTTCCGGGAACTCATGGGCGCCTACGCCGCCGGCCAGGTGCCCGATTACCAGATGTCGGCGCTGCTGATGGCGATCTTCCTCAAGGGCCTGACGCGCGAGGAGACCGCCGCGCTCCTGGACGGGATGATGGCGTCGGGCAGCCGCCTCGACTTCTCCTCCCTTGGCAGGCCGGTGATCGACAAGCACTCCACGGGCGGCGTCGGCGACAAGGTCTCCCTCATCCTCGCGCCGCTGGTCGCCGCGTGCGGCGTCGCCGTTCCGATGATGAGCGGGCGCGGCCTCGGCCACACCGGCGGCACCCTCGACAAGCTCGAGAGCATCCCCGGCTTCCGCACCAACCTCTCGCTCCAGGAAACGCAGGCGCAGATCGAGCGCATCGGCTGTGCAATGATCGGTCAGACGCCCGAGATCGCGCCGGTGGACAAGAAGATCTACGCCCTGCGCGACGTCACGGCGACGGTGGAATGCGTCCCGCTGATCGCCGCCAGCATCATGTCGAAGAAGTTAGCCGAGGGACTTACCGGCCTCGTGCTCGACGTGAAGCAGGGGAGCGGCGCGTTCATCACGGACGCCGACCGCTCGCTGCTGCTGGCCAAGACGATGATCGAGTTGGGAACCGACCGCGGCTGTCCGACCGTGGCGCTCCTGACCGCGATGGACCGGCCGCTGGGCCGCGCCTGCGGCAATGCGCTCGAAGCGGAGGAGGCGATCATGGGCCTGAGGGGCGAGGGCCCCGAGGACCTGCACGACGTCACCATCGCGCTCGGCGTCGAGATGCTCGTACTGGCGGGCGAGAAGGACCGGGCGAAGGCGAAGCAGCGCCTCGAGGGCGCGCTCAAGAGCGGCAAGGCGGCCGAGGCGTTCCAGAAGATCATCGAGGCGCAGGGCGGCAATCCGGCATGCGTGGACGACCCGGCCCTGCTGCCGCAGGCGCAGGAAGTCGAGGTCCACTACGCCCGCAAGGCCGGCACCGTGCTCAAGGTGGAGCCGCGGACGATCGGGCGCGCGGTGGTGGAGATGGGCGGCGGGCGCCGCCAGGTGGAGGATGCGGTGGACCCGACCGTGGGCTTCGTCATCACCGCGCGGCCGGGGCAGAAAGTGCACACCTCGGAGCCGCTGGCCTCGATCTTCGCGAAGGACCCGGCCGGCATCGAGCTGGGCCGCCGCGCCCTCGACGCGGCCATCGAGATCGGCGACGGCAAGGCGGCGCCGCTGCCCTTGATCGCGTCGCGCGTCACGGCGAGGGGCGTCGAAAAGCTGGCCTGACCCATTGACACCTCCGGCCGCTCGCCATTGGGACCAACGCAACGGCTTGGCGGCCCTCGTTCCGGGCGTCGCCAACATCTTGAAGCCTGCCGCCTCCCGCGCTGGCCTGATGGCTGCAGAGGGCAGCGTTTGGCAATACGGTCGCCGACAATTGTCAATAACTGAATGCAAACCGATCTCGCGCATCAACACGTTGATCACAAACAGATTACCCGATTCGCACGCGCAGCCGGGCGCATCCGCCCGATCAGGCTGGTGGCTCCCTCACGGCCACCGCCACGACAGGAACCGCCCGAACAGGCCGGTGCGGCGGAAGCGCTCACTGTCCAGCGACCAGGCGTCGAGGTCGGTCTCGAGCAGCCCGTAGTCGCACAGCGTGTGGAAGATCCGGCCCGCCATGATCGCGCCCAGAGCCACCGGCACTTCCGTCCCGTAGCGTCTGCCCACGTCCGGCGGCGTCACGGCGAGGGCCAGGTCTTCGGACGAGCGCCACTCGGTGTCGAGACGTGAGAGGCGCCACAGCGTGAGCGGCAGCAGGGCCTGGAACTCCTCGCCGCCGAACCCGCGAGTACCATAGCGCAGGTCGAATACGTGGAAGTGGGTTCGGAACATCCGGGCCGCCAGCTCGCCGGTGCGGGCGGGGTCGCCCAGCTCCCGGCCGGAGCGTGTGACACCCAGGCGCCCCTTGCGGCGCTGCAGCAGCCTCGCGAGCCCGAGCACCACGCGGTTGACGTGCAGGGGGTGGACGTCCAGCTCGTTGATCACGCGGCAATACTCGCGCACGCCGGCAATGAAGCCTGGCGCCCACTCGAGTCGCTCGATCAGCTCGGCGACGACGCGTCGCGGGAGATAGCCGGCGGGCGTCAGCGCGATGGGGCCGTGCTCCGCGAGCCAGGCGAGCACCCGCTGACCGTTGACGACTGCCAGCGCCTTCGCCTGGGCGAAGTCGGAGAGCGCGAGGTCTTCCGCGATGCGCAGGGGGCCCGTGCCGTCCCAGCGATCGGACAACAGCAGGTGCGCCTGGTTGGGCGAGAGCCCGCCCAGGTCGGGTTGGGGCGTGGCGTTGTATTGGGCGATTCGGCGGTCCACGAAACGCTGTGCCTGCCCCAGGCTCATCCAGTCGCGGCGGTTGAGCTCTCGAAAAAGGCCCTCGAGTTCGGGCGGCGGCCGGAAAGCCTTCGCGAACTCGTCGGCTTCATGTCGCATGCGGGAAAGATACGGGCCGGCGTCTGCGAAGATGAGGTATGGCCAATGGCACGTGCGGCGAGCGTCAGCCGTGCGCGGGATGCGGGGCAGTGCGCCGCGCAATTTGTTCGCTGCCGAATGAATTGCCCGGGCCGGGGGCGGGGAGATGGCCACGGGGGCCACGGGAGGGTCGCCCCATGCGTCGGCGCCCAGCCACGAGCCAACTCGGGGGCGCGCGCGGGTGATCGGCCCTCATAACGCCTCTGGGGCGGCGGCGCGCGGCGACCGCCGAAGGTCGGTCTCTTGGCCATGGGCACAGGTGCCGCCCGGTCGGCGTCTAAGGCAAAGGCGTCAGTACGCCGTGCTGGTGAACCCGCTGGTGTACGTGTCGGAGGGGATGCGCGGCGCGCGATGAGCTGACGGCGCCGGCGCGCCCCGAGCCGAAGTCGAGTTGCCAGGCCGACTCGCGGCGCTGCGCGAAGCGGCGGTCCACACGCGCCACGCATTCCCTGCGACGCCATTCCCCTTTCTGCTTCGTGTTGCTTTTCCGGGGAATGGCTGCATAGTGGACGCGCACCGGGTTCCCTCCGCCCGGCCAGCGGTCAAGGGAGGCGACGATGAAGACGCGAAGCAGTGGATCGAGTCGTGCGACTCCGCGGGCGCGGCCGCGGATCGTGAGCAGCGAGCTGGTTCGCAGTCGGTCGGACGAGATCACCGACGCGGTGGCGCGGCGGGCGTACGAGATCTTCGAGCGGCGGGGCAGGGCAGACGGGCATCACGAGGAGGACTGGCGCCAGGCGGAATCGGAGCTGGTCTTCCCGCTGACGGTGACGGTGTCGGATGCAGGGCCGTGCCTCACGGTCGAGGCGGCAGTGCCGGGCTTCGACGCCTGCGACGTCGAGGTGTGCGTCGAGCCGCGGCGGGTGACGATCGCGGGCCAGCGCCGGAGCGGCGAAGCGGTCGGCGCGGCGTGCGGCGTGCGGATGTACCGCACGGTGGAGCTGCCCGAGGACGTGGACGTGTGCGACGTGATCGCCGCCGTCGAGGAAGGCGTCGTCGCGGTGACGCTGCGGAAGGTCAGCGCGTCCGAGGCAGAGCCGGCCGACTAGGCCGTACGTCGTGACGCCGGGGCGCTACTAGGCGACCGGGGGCTTCGGCGCGGCGCCGGGCCCCCAGTCGTCGCCCTCGAAGCCGTCCTCCGGCTTCGCTAGGGGATCGATGCCTTTCACTTCGTCCTCGGCCTTCTCCAGCTCGTCCCAGTCTATGGAGTCCTTCAGACTCTCGTTCTGGTAACCACTGTCCAACTTGCCGTCTCGCAACTGTTCTGATTGCTCCTCTTCCGAAATCCGCCGCACTATGGTGATGAATCCCCACGCGCAGAGTACAGCGAGCACGGCCCAGAGCGTCCTGGTCACAGCAGCTTCGCGATGAGGTTGCCGACCAGGTAGCCGACGCCGGCCACACCCAGGCCGACGACGAACATGTCCAGCCCGCTGCGGATGATGCCGCGCCCGGTGAAGACGCTGCGCGCCGCCCCGACGCCGAAGTGCGAGACCATCGCGAGGGCGAACGCCGTCGAGATCGCCCACAGGCCGTGGAGCACGAGGAAGGGCGCGACCGGGATGAAGGCGCCGACGGCCGTAGCCGTGCCGGTGATCCACCCCTCGCGGAGCGGCGTGGAGTGCTGCGCGCCGATCTTCAGCTCCTCGCGCACCTTCTCTTCGAGCGCGCGCTCCGGGTCCTTCATCACGTCGGCGGCCATCCGCCGCGCTTCCTCGCGCGCGATCCCCTTCGCCTCGTAGACGAGCGCCAGCTCCTCGGTTTCGACTTCCGGCATCAGCCGGATCTCCTCCGCCTCCATCGCGATCTCGTGCGCGTACACCTCCAGCTCGCTCTTCGCCGCCAGGTAGCCGGAGGAGCCCATGGAGAGCGCGTCGGCCACCATCCCGGCCACGCCCGACAGGAGCACGACGTGCGGCGCGACGCTCGCGCCGATGACGCCCGCGACCAATCCGAAGTTGGCGGTGAGCCCGTCGTTGAAGCCGTAGACGACATTGCGGAGGAACCCGCCCGACTCCATCTGGTGCCACGGCTCGCCGCTCTTGCCGGCCAGGCCGCCCAGCGTCTCCGCGTGCTCGGCCGACTCCTTCGCCAGCGTGAGCGAGATGTCCTTCGCCGCGCCCGGCGAGGTGGTGCGATAGAGGTCCATGTAGCCCTTGACCTCGCGCCCCTCCTCGCGGAGCAGCAGCCTGGTGAGGATGCCGGGGCCGAAGCGGCGCGCGGTCCAGGCGAGGAAGCGCGCGCGGCGGGACGGCTGCGCCGTTCCGCACTCGACGCCCGCGTCCGCGAGCAGCTTCTTCCACAGCGTGGCGTGCCGGTCCTCGACGGCGGCGAGCCGGCGGTACACGTCCTGCCGCTCGGCGACCGGCTCGGCCTCGGCGAGGAGGCGGTAGAGGAACGCCGCGTCCGCCTCGTCCTGCCAGTGTTCGAGGTAGGTGTCGATCGTGCCGCTATGTTCGGGCATGGATGTACCATAGTAGAAGACGGGAGTGAGAGGCCAGGGGACCGGTCAGTTGCCAGACGGCAAGGGGGAAGTGGTTACCAGATGTGAGCGGCAAGAAGCCAGACAAGTGGCCAGTACTGACAACTAGTCTGCCTTCCGCGGACTGGCAACTGATAACCACTTCAGTACTCGCCGTCTGGCAACTACACTGGGTCCGTACACTGCCGTCTGATAGCTCCGGGGAGGCCGTCGGATGGGTTCAACAGCGTCACCGAGGATCAAGATCTGTTGCATGCAATCGGCCGCGGAGATCGCGCTGGCCGTGCGCTACGGCGCCGATGCCGTGGGCTTCGTGTCGGCCATGCCGAGCGGGGTCGGACCCATCAGCGAGGAGCTGATCGCGGAGCTGATCCCCACGGTGCCGGTGGGGGTCGCCAGCTTTCTCCTCACGTCGAGCCGGAGCGCCGAGGCGATCGCGGATCAGGTCCGACGGCTCGCGCCCACGACCGTGCAGATCGTCGATCGGCCGGAGGCGGGGTGCCGCGCCGCGCTGCGCAGGCTCCTTCCGGCCACGCGGATCGTGCAGGTGGTGCACGTGACGGGACCGGAGGCGGTGGCCGTGGCGGTCGCCGCGGCGCCGGAGGCAGACGCGATCCTGCTCGACTCGGGGAACCCCGCGCTCAGGGTCAAGGAGCTGGGCGGGACGGGCCGCACGCACGATTGGACGACGAGCCGGAGGATCCGGGGCGCGGTGGGCGTGCCGGTCTGGCTGGCGGGCGGCCTGACGCCCGATAACGTCGCGAGCGCGATCCAGGCGGTGCGGCCGTACGGCGTGGACGTGTGTAGTGGCGTTCGAACGGCTGGGAAGCTGGACGAAGCGAAAGTGGCGCGATTCGTCGAGGCTGTGAGAGAGGTCAGTCTCTAGAAGTCGGAACAGTTGACAGACGGCGAAGTACTGAAGTGGTTACCAGTTGCGCAGCGCTCGGGGGCCAGACCGGTTGCCAGTACTTGCGACCTGTCTGGCTTCTTGCCGCTCTCAACTGGTAACCACTTCCTCCTTGCCGTCTGGCAACTTCACTAAGCGCGTGGAACTTCCTTCCGCTCACTTACAGAGTTTGTGAGCACATCCTGATTCTCCAGAGCAATCCCCACGGCCCCCGCTCCACGACCTCGCGGCGGAGCCCGGTCAGTCCGAGCCCCGCGCCCAGCTCCCACTGCAGGCCGTCGAGGGTCGCCAGCTCCCGGGCGCGCGGCACGTCCGTCATCACGTCCGCGGCGGCGAGCATCGCCTGATTCCGCAGCGCGCTCGGGCCCGTGAGCAGCTCCCACGGGTTGGCGCACAGCCCCGCCCATCCGTCGTACAGCCAGACTACGCGGTAGCCGGGCGGGATATGAGAGTTCTGCATCGCCGCGGTGAACTGGATGATGTCGCGTGGATCGACCGCGAGCCCCGCGGCGCCCGAGAGGTCCGGCACCGCCTGGTCGATGTGCTGCGCCGCGTCGCGCACCACTTCGGCGTCGAGGCCGCGCGCGCCCAGCCGCGCCAGCACCGACAGCGGCTCGACCACCAGGTTCGACAGGACACGGAAGGCGAGCGCATTCGTCTTGACGTCGGGGGCCCGCAGCATCTGCTCGGCGAAGGCCGCGGTCTCGCCGATGCGCGCCGTCGCCGTGCGGAAGTCGCGGCGGCTCACCGCGACGATCGCGCCGGCGGTGTTGGCCAGCGCGGCCTCGTGTAGCGCCGTGGTCGGCGCCGAGGCGGCCGCCAGGCCGGCCATCAGCGTGGGGGTCGGCGTCGCGCGGGCGATGCGGCGGAACAACTCCGTGCGCGGGTGGGCGGCGAGCTTCGCGAGCGTGTCCAGCAGGCCGCGGCTCAGCGCGCCCGCGGCGGCGTCGTTGAACAGATCGGTGACGGACTTCCCGTGGCCGGTCGCGTCCGACGGCTTCGGCGCGTACGCGGGCGGATCGGACGGCGCGCCAGCGGTGCCCGCGAGCGCGGCGACCCAGCTGCGCGCGGTGCTGTCGCTGGCGGTG
>Ga0208039_1000790_pt1 | contig 16052 bp, 18 predicted proteins | sample June2015DPH_20_1_2_FD_184722 | JGI IMG/M metagenome (GOLD analysis project Ga0208039, IMG submission 184722) | Peatland microbial communities from SPRUCE experiment site at the Marcell Experimental Forest, Minnesota, USA - June2015DPH_20_150... | ecosystem: Environmental > Terrestrial > Soil >... | reverse complement strand
TTACCGACCCTCAGGACCTGCAGGAATGGGCCAGCCTGGCGAAGCGCATCCTCGGCGGAAACGTCAAGAGCCTAGTCCTCGATCCAACCACGACCGGTCAGTCATACCTCACCATCGGCGGCATCTCGTACCCCGCCGTGGACGCCACGTCCTGGGCCAGGATCAAGAGCATCGCCGCCCACAGTCTCGACAGTGTCCCAGCGGCAACAGCAAGCCCGGGTGCTGGGAGCGGCTCGAGCTGCTAAGGGCGTTGGGCAAGCGGCGCGCGACCCCGAGCCCACCCGCCTAGACCGGCGGTCAAGCGCGGGGTCCAGGAGGCGCCGCGGCCGCTCAGCCCTTGGAGGCGCTCAGGGCCGTCAGCATCGCCTCGATACGCTCGAGGCGCGCCCGCAGGTCGTCGTCCTTCTTGTCCGCTTCCTCCGACTCAGCTGCGGCGTGCTCGAGGGTCGCGCGATCCCGGACGGCCGACTGGTTGCTCGCGAGAAGGATTAGTGGTGCCGCATACGCCGCCTGGGTGCTGAAGGCGAGGTTCAAGAAGATGAACGGATAGGGGTCGAAGTGGAATATCAGATAGATATTCCCGGCAACCCATGCGGCCACCAGCACGGTCTGAAAGATAATGAACTTCCAGGAACCCATGAAGCCGGTCACGGCGTTGGCGATGCGCACCCCAGCGGCGCGTTCGTATGAAGGGCTATGTTCACCGGGTGACGCAGGCGGGTGGCGGCGGTGCGGTAGCTCAGCATGGCTTCTCCTCCGGGAGAGGTCCGACAACGTCCCGGCCTAGGCGCAGAGAGTTCCGCCAGGCGCTGGGTGCCGGAGTCCCGCGTCCTGGCGCGGAGTATGCGCGATCGGGGTCGCTCGATTGTGGCCTTGCCCCGGTTTGACGGACATCCAGTATCGGCCGAACAGGCCGGAAAGGGATGTTCATCATGGTGGTCATGGACCAACAGAGACGGCCGAGAAGGTCGTTCCCCGACGAGTACAAGGCGGAAGTCATCGAGCTCTGCCGCACCAGCGGTAAGTCGGTCGGAGCCATTGCTCGTGACCTCGATCTAAGCGAGACCGCGGTGCGACGCTGGCTTGCCCAGGCGCAGGTCGACGCTGGTGAGCGAGAAGGGCTCACGAGCTCGGAACGCGAGGAGCTCTCGCGCCTGCGCCGCGAGAATCGAGTCCTGCGCGAGGAGCGCGACATCCTGAAGCGAGCAACGGCTTTCTTCGCCAAGGAGACCCGGTGAGCGTGTATCCGTTCATCGAGGCGGAGAAGGTCGCAGTGCGCAACGTCGCAAAGGCGTGCGCAATGCTCACGGTCTCCCGCTCCGCCTTCTATGACTGGCACCACCACGCCCGCTCTGAGCGTGCCATCGCCGATGCCAAGCTCGCCGGCAAGATCGTGGCGATCCACAGGGTCAGCCGGAGCACATATGGCGCACCCCGCGTGACCGCCGCTCTGGCCCGCTCCGGAGTCGCTGCAGGCCGCAAGCGGGTGGCCCGCCTCATGGCCAGGGAAGGCCTGGCTAGACGCGTCCGCCGACGCAAGGCCCGGACCACGATCAGCGATCCGGCGGCCGGAGGAGCCATGATCGACCGCCTGGGTCGATCCTTCGATCCGGCGAGCTATGAGCTCGATCGCATCTACGTGGGCGACATCACGTATGTCCGGACGCACGAGGGCTGGCTGTATCTAGCGACCGTGATCGATCTCGCGAGCCGGCGGGTCGTTGGCTTTGCGATGGCCGACCACATGCGGGCGTCTCTTGTCTGCGACGCGCTCGCCATGGCCATCGAGTTGCGTCATCCGAAGCCTGGCTTCATCTTCCATTCCGACCGCGGCAGCCAGTACACGTCTCGCGAGTTCCGGGCAGCTCTCGAGGCTGCTCGTGGACTTCAATCGCTCTCCCGGCCGCGCCAGTGCTGGGACAATGCCGTCGCTGAGAGCTTCTTCGCCACCCTGAAAGAGGAACTCGTCTACCGCCTGGTCCTGCCCACCCGCGAGGCTGCTCGTCGGGCCATCTTCGAGTTCATCGAGGTCTTCTACAACCGGAGCCGGCTGCACTCCTCGCTCGGCTACCTCACGCCAGCCGAATACGAGGCGGCACGTCGGCAGTCAGCCGAGGCGGCCTAGAGAATCTGTCCGGCGAATCGGGGCAAGCCCATTCTGGTCCGCGAGGACGGTGTGGTGTTCACCGGAGATGCGCTCATCAGCAACAACGCTGGGCAGGTCCGCCCGCCCAGGCCGCGTCTTGCGCTCGATCCAGCCCAGGCGCAGGCCTCCGCCGAGCGCATCAAGGCGCTGCCGATCAGGCCGCTCTGCATAGGCCACGGGGCGCCGGTTCACATGTAGGTCGCGCCAGCCTCGGGCCAATGACGCCGGGCCGAGGTTCGACGGCCTCCGTTCGGCCGACACGATGGAACGATCGTGTAGGGAGCGCCGACCTCGGCAGTGGCTGGGAGTGTCGACGGCTGGGTAAGGCGCGCTATTCCCCGATCGTCTCGTCGAGCAGTTCTTGGGCCTGGAAGAGGTTGACGCCGCTTGCCAGAAGGTCGAGCAACCCACGCATCGTGCGTTCCTCCTCGACCTGCTCGTCGATGAACCACTGAAGGAACTGCAGGCCGCGGTGATCCGACGCCTCGACAGCCGCCGTAGCCATGGCATTGAATTGGCCGGTGACCTTGATCTCGCTGGCGAGGGCAACGCCGACGGCGTCGGTGGCGGACTTGTAGTGCGTAGTCGCGCCCGGGAGCCCGGGCAGTTCGAATTCCACCTCGTTGTCGAGCAGAAAGGCCATGATCTTGGAGGCATGCTGGGCCTCCTCGGCGGACTGGTCCCTGAATACCTTGGCCCAACGACGAAGACTCTGTCGCTCGAAGTAGAGCGAGATCCCGAGGTACGTCTGATGTGCCCCCAGTTCGCTCGAGATCTGAGCGACCAGAAGCTTTGCGAGTGGCTCGCTGATCATCCTGCCACCTCCTCATTCGTCGAAGCCCGGGCATCGGTTCCTGGTCTGGCACGTCACCGGCTGCGCGCTGACTATAGCCTGGACTGAACCCACGGGCGCGAGGTCCTGGGGTCCGGACGCCAAGAGGACTCCCCGTATGATCAGAATGCCGTCACCATGACTCTCTATGAAAAGGGGCCTCGCCGTCAATTTGGCTATGTGAGTCGAAACGGGTCCAGTTCAGGGCCCGGCGGACTGATGGCAGGATCGAGCAGCGCTCATCTCTCTATGGCCTTCTCGGTGAGGAAGGACAAGGTCTGGTAGGAGGCTGCTCCGGCGGCCCAATTCCATCCGAGGGTCGTCAAACGACCAGTGTCATAGCGGGGCCTGCCGGGGCAAAGGGTTCGTTCTTGGTGAGGACGTGCCAGATGGCTTCGGCGAGCTGGCGAGCGATGTCGACACGGGCAACCTTCGCGCCCCGCTGGCGGCCGAGCCGGTGCTTGGTCCGCTCGTAGCGATCCCGATAGCGGACATCGCGAGCGGCGTGAGTGGCCGCCTCGATGAGCGCCCAGCGCAGGTACTTGGGGCCGTTCTTGGCCAGCGGTCCGCGTCGGTCCGTGGAGCCTGACTGGCGAACGATCGGGCACAGCCCGGTGTATCCGGTCAGCTTCTTGGGACTGGCAAACCTTCCGATGTCGCCGATCTCGCTGGCGATCGTGTAGGCCAGCAGGTGGCCCACGCCCGAGACGGTCAGCAGCAGCGGAATGTACGGGTGGTCCGGGCCGAGACTTCGCAGGTCGGCCTCGGCGGCGGAGATCTCGACGTCGAGGTCGTCGATCATGCGCATGCTCGTGGCCAGGGTCCCTGCCCAGGGTTCAGGGACTGCGAGCCGTCCCAGGATCTCGCGTCCCTGTGTGCCGAAGAGATCACTGACCGGAACTGAGTAACCGAACGTCATCAGCGTGGCATGGATGCGGTTCTTCAGAGCGGTGCGATGGTGGACGAGATGGAGCCGGAAGCGAGCCCTCTCGCGCTCAGCGCGGACGGTCGGATCGGGTAGCCAGATCTCGGGCACGAGGTCCCGTCGGGCGAGCTCGGCCAGGACGCGAGCGTCGATCTTGTCGGTCTTGGCCGCCAGGGGAGCCAGGCCCTTGACCTTCACAGCGTCTGCGATGGCGACGTCCCAGCCCCAGCGCTCGAGCTGGTCGTGGACGAAGCGAGCGCCAGTCATCGACTCTATGGCCGCGCTCACCTCCTGGCCTTGGAGTAGGACGTGGCCGGCGAGTGTGCGCAGGGCGTCAACGTCGGGGTGAACGGCTGTCACCTCGAGGGTCCGGCCCTCCTCGTCGAGCACGTGTACATCAAGCCTCTGGCGCGACAGGTCCAATCCGGCGTACAACATTGCGTGGAGCCTCCCGGTGCTGGTTGCACTGACAACCCAACGTTGTCACCGGCGAGGCTCCCCTCATAGCCTTTTCATGGCATTCCATCGTGCTGTCAGTCGCCCAAAAGTGCGGCTCGGATGGCCGCACGCCCCCGCGACAACCATGATGACACCGTTCCCTCGGCAACTCCGAACATCAGGCCGATCTCCCCGTGCGTATAGCCGTCCACCGCGCTCAGCATCAGGGCTGCTCGCGTCCTTCGATCGAGCGTCTTCAGGGCGAGCCAGAGATCTAGGTCGATCGGATCAAGGGAGGCTGTGGATCGATCTCCGTGACGCCCGATGACGGCGAGCCAACGTCGTCGTCCACGAACGTGGTTGAGAGCCAATCGGAGGGCGATCGTGTAGATCCATGCGCGAGCATCGGCGCCGTCGAAACGGTCCCAAGCCTCGAAGGCCCGCAAGTACGTCTCTTGGGCGATGTCCTTTGCATCCTCCAGATCCCGCACCACAAAGACGAGACGCCGTACCACGTCTGCATACAGCGGTCCCGTCGCCGCCTCGAACTCGCGCCGGCGCACAAGATCCGGGGTCATCGCGTCGGACACGCCACCCAGCGAAGCCCTGGATGGATCTTCGATCGCCCCGGCCCGGTTGATGGACTTCGTGTCGCCCGTCATCAGGGCATGGACATCTGTGCGCATTTCCCGATCCCGGTGGCTCCCACTCGTTCATCGACGATCATATGGAGCTTCCCGTCTTCAAGAACTGCGCCCGGGACGACGTAGCCGTGGGCGGGCGGTGCGCTCTGGATTGTGCTCACATCGGTGTTCTGCGAAAGATTCCCCGACTGGACCTCCCAGACCACCGTAGTGAACCCGTGTGCAGCGAGATACTGGGCTGCTTCCGGCGGGCTCATGCACTCCAAGCCTGCATTCGCAAGTGGCTGTCCTGGGTTCTCGATCCCAGGATGACCGACGACCAATGTCTCGACGACCCTGGGAATCGCTAAGACCCCAACGGCAGAGGCTACCAAGATTACTAGCGCAGATGTGGCCGAGAGACCCGCGACCCGTCGGTGCCGAGGTCGCCGATAGGCGGGTGGCTCACCGACGATCGGAAGCTGCTCCACGATCCGGGTGAGACGAAGTCCGAGATCCACCTCGTCGTCGGAACTCCTCATGGCCAGTCTCCTTGTGTCTGGGTTGCAGCCGACACGCCGGCTCCCTCTGCACCCAATACAACACCGCAGAGTCCCGAATCCTTGCGTGCAGGTGAGCTAACGTCAGCGATCAGTCCATCCCTGTCGCCAGCCTAGATAAGCTCGAACACGCGAGGCACGTACGCCTGGTATTCGTCGCGAGCCTCGGACGCACCGCTGGCACCAAGCGGTCCCACACGTATTGGAGCGCTTCGTCGCACAGGCGATAGAGCCGCGCTTCTTCTGGTTGGAGCTGCATTGCCATCGTCGTCCCGGCCCGTCTCTGCTTGGAAGGCTGAGGGCTCTGCATCCAAAGGATGACTCCCGCACCATGGCTGAATAGCGACTTCGCGATCAGGCGGATCTGACCAGCGGGTCCTCTCCAGTGGCGGCGAACGCCACCCGTCCGGACCCTACGCTGCTCAATGCTCCGCTTCATGAGCCGCGTCGGCTTCAGCTTTGGTCTTGTGGATCGTGCCGGGCTCGTGCTCAGGTGGCGCGTAGATGGTGTACAGGCGAAGGTCGATCTCGCTGGTGTTGACGAAGTTGTGGCGCGTCCCGGCCGGTACATGAACGAGCCTGCCGACGGAGACGGAACTCGCCTCGCCGTCCAGGATGGCCTGACCTTCGCCCACGACGAAGACGAGCACCTGGTCCACGTCATCGTGGACTTCCTCTCCGATGTCACCGCCAGGCGGAATGCTCATCACCACGATCTGACTGTGCGGCCCTGTTGCCAGGACCTCGCGGAAATACGAGTTGGCCTTCGCCCGTTTGACGATGTCCTCGTTGAATGCCATGTCTCACCTCTGGGGTGGAGGATGGGCGGCTCAGCTACCCGGCGTGGAGCCGGCCGGCGGCCCGAGTCGGTGTCCATGCCAGCTTAGCCGGCAGCCATCACCGGACGCTATGGCTGCGTCGTGCGACAACGGCACGCCTCGTGCGACAACGGCACCAAACCGGCCAAGACCCGAACCCGCGACAGGGACTCCGAGACCCCGACACAGCCGCTCGACTGGCCGACGCCCGCCGGAATCTTTGGCAACCGGCGGCGCGGCGTCGACAAGGTCAGTCGGCATCATGGCCTGAACTGAGGTGCCCCGAGTCAGCGCCGGGCGTTCGGATGGCCGCGGTCGTCCGAGCAGCCTTGCTGCGATCTGGCTTCGTCCGGTTTCCTCCTGGGACCGCCGCGGGAGAAGCCTTGGCCCGACTCCCCAAGTCCATGCGTCCTGGCTGTGATCGAACACATTCGCGACCGGTGGGGGCGCCGCCCGAAAGTGGATTCGGACTTACTTTCCGGCAGGCGCCAGTTTCTCAACCCTGGCCGAGAACGCGTCGATCGCGGCCAGGCCGGCAAGTGCGCCCATCTCCAGGTCGTACGGACGGACTTCCCCAGGCTCCATGTGCAGCAGCTCGCCGCGCTCCTTGGCATCAAAGCGCCCGGCGTCGCGGTTGGTGCTGGGCTCCATGGCCATCGCGTAAGTGTCCTCGCCCATCATCCGCCAGACGGTGTGGTGAGGCAGCTGATCGATTCGGAAGACCTGATACACGCCCAGCCCCAGCTTGCGATTTACGATCGCGACCGGCACCTTGCCATCCTTCTCGGCCACCAGCTCGTGCTCGAAGCAGGCCTCGGTGAAGTCCTTTATCGGGGCGCTCAGGGTCCGGTAACCCGCCATAGCCTCGCTCGTGACGTCGTAGTCGGTCGTCGTCTTGAGCGACGGTACGAGCAGCTCGGAGCCCTCGTCCACGACCGGGAAGCCGGCATTGCAGTGGTAGAGCAGCATGTGCGAGACCCGGCTGTGGCCGACGTTGTCGACCTCGTCGTGGATCGTGAAGTGCGATTCTCCGACCCGAGCCTCGATGCGCCGACGCAGGAGAAGGTGCTCGCCGAAGACGGTCGATTGAAGCACCTCACCCTCGGCCCAGAGGACGCACTCGTCCCCCTCCCAGCGCTCGCCGTAGCCGACCAGCCTGGCCGGCAGCCCGCCGACTCGGCCATGCAGGCCGTACGAAACCGTCTTGGAAATGTGCGGCTGGTGGAAGTCTGAGGCGTCGTCTTCGCCCCCGAAAAGGGTGTGATCGAGGCCGCAAGTAACGACCATCCCACCGCCCCATGCCCGGAACCAGCCCAGGGCGTCGTTCTCGTAGTACCAGGGCGCGACGATCCCGGCATTCGTCTGCCAGTTGAGCGGCCGGCCGCCGAACTCGCATCGACCGATGTCGAAGCACCGGTCTACCACGACGTCGAAGGAGAAACCCGAGCCGGTCCGGAATTCGATCACGCGAACTCCGCGACCGAGCCCGTCGTCGAGCGTGACCAGCCGGACGCCGGCGACCTGTTCGAGGCGACCGACTCTGAGTAGAAGATCCGACCGCGAATAGGAGCGCCCGAACAACTCAGGCATGGTGCACCTCCAATGGGCCGTCCGCCCGCCGACGGCGGGCCGGCGAGGGCCAGGCTGCGCTCCGACGGCCCACTACTAGCAAAGGTCTGGATCTCTGCCCACGCGATATGCCCGCACTCGACTGGTCACACGCACGGCATGGGGCACTGAGCGGACGCGGCGTCCACGATGACTTGTACGTCGGAATGGCCATGCACGAGCGTGACCGGGTAGTCGACCGTCGGCTCACTGAAGAGGAGTATCCGTAGGATCGTTTGCTTCCACGAGCCGGTCTCCGTATACAGCCGAATTCGCCGCGCACTGAGTAGCTCGCGCATTCCCAAAGTGATCGCCAGCGAGGGCACGGCAAATGGATTCCCCCCGGCAGATCGCTCGGCGTGGGCGATGATCGTGTCGACGCTGGCCGGCAGGATCCGCGTTTCGGAATATCGGAACTGATCGAGAGATACGTTCGCCCACCTCGACGATGGCGGCTCGTTGAAGGCGAGATGACCCTGGAATCCGAACCCGCCATACGTAGTCGAGATGCCGCCTCGCACCTCGATCTCCCGGGCCGATCGATCAAGGTCAGTCGGCGAGGGAAAGATCACGTCTACTGCACGCGGGCGTAGGGCCGGCTCAACCCGCTCGAGGAAGAGAGTGTGGAACTTGCCCTCGAAGTTGTTGGGATCGTGCAGGGGCAGGGCCCGGCCTTGCCAGTCAAGCCAGTTGTCCATGCCGAAGAACGTCACGTGGTCGAGCGGGAGGCGCGCCTCGTTTACGAGCTCCGCCAGCACCGGATACCCTCCGGTTGGCCCGACGGGCACGATCAGGGACAGCTTCTCACTCTTGTCGCGCGCCTCCCGCATCTCCTGGAACATGGTCTCCGCGAAGGCGCGGTGCACGTCTTCCTTCGACGGCAGAATTCGGAGGGGAATCGGCGAACGCGCTTCAAGCTCGTCCGGCGGGACGGCGAGCCACTCATTCAGCAGTTCCTTGTCGAGCATGTCTCTTCCTCGCTACCGGGCCAAGTTCAGGCATCGTTGGCATTGCCGTTACGGAGAGGTCTTTTCGGCCGTGACCATTTCACGGCTTGCGAATGCCTCCAAGGTCCCGGGCCGCGTGACCGACAGGGCGGCGGCGGACACCGCACAGGTCGCGGCCTCAACCAGATCCAATCCGTCCCGCAGGCAGGCGGCAAGCGCGCCGACGAACGCATCGCCGGCTCCGGTGGTATCGACCGCTTGCACCCTGGGCGCCGCAATGTGACCGCCCCGCCCGCCCGCACGCCCCAGGTAAGCTCCGTCTTCGCCGGCCGTGACGATGACATGGGCCCAAGGGGCGATGTCGGCCAGTCGATCGGCGAGCTCAGCAGCCGGAGCCTCTCGGCCGACGATGGCCGCCGCCTCGTGCTGGTTTGGAACAAGGACGTCGGCCAGCTCAAGAAGCCCCGGAGGCAACGGAACCATGGGGGCCGGGTTGAGAAGCGTCATGGCGCCGTTGGCACGGGCGAGCTCGAACGCGGCCCGTGCACACGCCGGCGGGGCCTCGAGCTGGCACACCACGATCGATGAACCGATGATGGCCCGCGCAGCCCTTTCCACGAATTGGGCGTCGAGGAGGTGGCTGAGGTCCTGGCACGAGGCGATCGCCGGAATGCGGCGTGGCGACAGCATCACGAACCCGACGTCGGTGTTGCCGTCGACGACCTCCACCCAGCGGCGATCGATGTCCTGTTCGTCGAGGTATCTGAGGATGCGTCGGCCACGCTCGTCGTTTCCGACCACTGAGACGAACCGGACTGGAGCGCCAAAGCGGGCGGCGGCCACGGCCTGGTTGGTTGCCTTGCCGCCGTCGACGGTTTCTTCGAACCCGAAGGCAACGACGGTCTCGCCTTCACGAGGAATGGCCATAACGTGCATGAAGAGGCTCTGCCCATGGGCGCCCACCACGGCGATAGGGCGGTCTCCATCTTCGACCGAGGCAAGCCCAGGTCGTGGCCTGTCCACCTCCGGATCGAAGGCGATCTCCTTTGTCATCCCTTTACGCTCCCGGCCGTCAGGCCGCTCACGATGTAGCGCTGGCAGATGAATGCGATGAGAACAGGCGGGAGCGCGGCGATAAGGCCGCCCGCGGCGAGCATCCCGAAGTCGGTGCTATGCCGCCCTATGAAGTCGTTGATGGCCACTGGAAGCGTCTGCGATGCCGACGTCTGGGTGAGGATCAGCGCGTAGAAGAACTCGTCCCAGCAAAGCAGGAAAGCGAGCACGGCCGTAGAGAAGAGCCCCGGCAATGAGACCGGCAGGATCACGCGCCACAGCGCCCCGAGTCGCGAGCACCCGTCCACCCGGGCCGCGTCGTCAAGATCGGTGGAGATGCCCTCGAAGTAGCCCCGCATGAGCCAGATGACGAAGGGCGTCACGAAGCCCGAGTAGACCGCTATGAGCGCAATACGGGTGTCGAGCAGGCCGAAGCCACTCAGGAACTCGTACAGGGGCAGGATGAGCGCGATCGGCGGCAGCATGTAGGTGGCCAGGAAGACGAAGACCAACCGGTTCCGTCCCCAGAAATGCAGCCGGGCGAAGGCATAGGCCGCGACCGTGCCCGTCACCATGGCGATGGCCGTGGTGGCGGTAACTACGACGATGCTGTTGCCGAGAGCGGCGCGGAACCCGAGAGCCGAGTCGTCAGTCGTTGAGCCGACGGTCAGAGCGGCGAGGCGGCTCAGCGTCGGATGCTGTGGGATCCAGCTTAGGGGCAGCGTGATCAGGTCGGCTTGCGATGAGATGCTCGAGATGATCAGCCACAAGAATGGCGCCAGGATGCAGATCAAGGTGACGACCATCGCCAGGTAGAGGCCTGCCCTCAGCGCAGTGGCGGAGACGGACGACTTGTGGCGGCGAGGTCGGGGTTGGGCGGTCGTGGTCGCAGTCATGTGACAGGGCCTCCTCGCAACAGGCGGATATAGATCGCCGCCAACCCAACGATGAGCAGCGCAATGAGGTATCCGAGAGCCGCTCCGCCGCCGAAGTTGAAGCTCTCATAAGCCGTCTGGTAGGCGTAAATAGCGATGGTCTGGGTCGAGTTGGCAGGACCGCCCCGGGTCATGATCCAGATCGTGTCGAAGACCTTGAACGCATCCATGGTGCGGAGCACCAGCGCGATCAGGATCACCGGTTTGATCCAGGCCAGGGTTATGTAGCGGAAGCACTGAAACGATCCAGCGCCGTCCACGCGGGCCGCCTCGATGGGCTCCTTTGGGACTGTCTGCAGGGCGGCCAGGAGCAGCAGTGCCACCAGTGGCGTGTTCTTGTACACGTCGGCCAGGACGACCATGTATATCGCGATGTGCGGGTCGCCGAGCCAGTTGATGTATGAACTCGCGATACCGGTCTGTGTCAGCAACGCGTTCAGCGCGCCATACTGAGCCTGGTCGATCCAGCGCCACATGAGTGCATTGCTAACGCCCGGCAGCGCCCAGGGGAGGATGACCAGTCCGCGCAGGATCCACCGTAGGCGCAAAGGCTGGTTCATGAGCAGCGCAAGCCCCAGCCCCAAGATGAGCTCAATGCCCGTTGAAGCGACGGTGAAGAGCAGAGAGCGCTCAGCTGCCGCCCAGAAGCCCTGGCTCGTCAGCTGCGTGATGTAGTTCTGAACCCCGACGAAGGGCTGGTTGTTGGGGTTGATCAAGACATGGTGGAATAGGCTCATCCACAAGACGCCGACGAGCGGCACCGCCGCGACGAGGAAGATCACGAGGGCGGCCGGGGCGATCATCGCCCCGGCCAGCCACTTCTCACCCTTCGGCCAGCGCCCTGTGAGCCTTAACTGACGCCTTGCGAAGAGTTGCATGCTCGGCAGTCCGAACCGGAACTACTGGTTCGCCAGGGTCGGCACTTGCGCGGCGACATCATCGAGAGCCGCCTGAGGCGTCGACTCCCCGGTGAGTGCCTTCTGAATTGCGACCTGAAGCGCGTTCGAGAGTGATGTGTAGTAGGGCACCATCGGTCGGCTGACCATGGTGTTGAAGGCGATCTTCGCGGCGGCCCACAACTCGGGTGAGCCCTTGGCGAGCTCTGGCTTGTCGAACGAGGCCTTCCACTCAGGCAGTGCGTTCTCCGTGTACTTTTCCTCCTGCGCCTGGCTGGCGAGGAAGACGTCGTACTTGAGGGCAGCGTCGGCATGCTTGCTACTGCGAGTGACGGCCATGCTCATACCGCCGTTGGTGCCGCCACCGGGAGCCGGTGCGATGCCGATCTGTCCGACGACCTTCGACTGGGCCGGGTCGTTGGCGGCCGCGTACACGTACGTCCAATCGAGCCCGAAGGCTGCCTGGCCGGCGATCAGGACGTTGCGAACGTCATCGGAGCCATAGCCGAGCGAGGCGGGGTTCGCCAGACCATCGTTCTTCATCTGTACCATCAACTGCAGGGCGGCGAGCGGTCCTCCCTGGTTGAAGGTGGGTTTGCCCTGGGCATCGAAGAACGAGGCGCCGCCGGAGCCGCCGGCGATCGTGGTCCAGTCGCATACGCCAAGCTCGGACTGGGCCCACTGGCCGACGAAGGGGTACTGCACGATGCCCTTCGACTTCAGCGCCTGAGCCTGGGTGACCAGCTCGGCCCAAGTCGTGGGCGGGTTGGTAAAGCCGGCCTGGGCCAGCATCGTCTTGTTGTAGAAGAGGAATTCGGTGTCGTTGAGCCAGGGCACGCCGTAGAAGTGGCCCTGATACTCACCGCCGGCGAACGCGGACTGGAACACGCCCGACGTGAAGTCGGCAGGGAGCTTTGAGGTGAGGTCCTGGACGATCCCGGCGTGCGCGAACTCGGCCGGCCAGATCGTGTCCATCAGGACCGTGTCGTAGATGCCCGAGCCGCCCACCTGATCGGTCACGATCTTGTCGTGGAGCGCCTCGTAAGCGACGAACTCCGTCTGCACCTTGATGTCGGGGTTGGCCGCCTCGAAGGCGCTGGTCATAGCCGCGACTTCTTGGTCGCTGTAGCCGGCCTGCTTCATGAACAGGGCGTGCAGTGTGATGGTCCCGCCCGCCGAACCCTGGCCGCCCGAGCTTGGGCTGCTCGATGAGCACGCCGCGAAGACCATGAGCGCCACGATCGCGAGACCGACAAACCGATACCGGATACCTGTGGCCATCTAGCCTGTCTCCTTCCATCCCTACCCAGCCACGCCGCCTTGTCGTTGCAGACGCCTGGAGCCTGAGGGGGGATTGGGCCAGGTGTGTGTCGCCCCGGGGCTCCTGTTACTGTCCGTCGATCAAACAGAGCTCCTCTCCGCGTGCCAGAGCGCAGCTAGGGGATGGAGGGCCGCCGACGGCGCCCGCTGCTGACGAGCGAACTCGAGGCCAGCCGCGACGCCGCCGATGACGGTCGAATTGGGACCCAGCTCGGACACGCGGACGTCGGGCGTGAAGGCGACCCGCAGGTGGACACGCTCTTTGATGCCGTTCACATACGGTCCGAGAGACCGACCGACCCCGCCGTCGAGGATCACTAACTCCGGGTCCACCACGGCAGATACGGCGATGACAGCAAGCGCGATGAAGTCGAGGGTGTCCTCCAGCGCTCTCCTCCCCCACTCGGCTCCGGCTTCGGCCGCGGCGAAAACTGCCGGCGGGTCAATCTCCTGGCGGAGCAGCGGCGAGTCCGGGTCGGACTCGGAGAGGTAGCGGCGAGCTCGGGCTGCGATCCCTTCCGCACCCAAGGCGCGCTCGAGCGAGGGTGTGGATTCAACCATTGGCCGGTGGAGTTCGTCGGCACTAAGCTCGAGAAAGCCCACTTCCCCGGCCGCGTTGTGGCGCCCGCGCACGAGCTGCCCGTTGGCAAAGACGGCACCGCCGACGCCGGAGCCGATTGAGATGACGGCGAAATTGCGCAGACCGCGACCAAGCCCACGCCACGCCTGAGCCAGCGCGGAGAGATTCGCCTCGTTCTCCACGGCAATGGGAATGCGCACGTCCTGAGCAAGGCGGCGCACGAGACCTGACCCGCCGAAATCCCAGGGACTGCCGTACGCGACCCCTGTGTCGGGATCGATGATTGCCGGCAACCCGACTACGAGCGAGGAGACGGGCAGGCCCTGCGCGTCGGCCTCGGCAGTCGCTTCGAGTACCAACGATCGTAGCGTCTCGTAGGCGGAACCCGCGTCCAGCGAGGGTCGGACGAAGTCCCGGACGATCGTTCCACCCAGATCAGCCAGGGCAACATGGCACTTCCGGGCACCTACGTCCGCCACGACCACGGTGCCGCCCTGGAAGTAGAACTCGAGGATATCGCTTGGCCGACCGCCGCGGGGCGAACTGCCTACGGTCTCGATCACGGAACCGGAGGCGCACAGCCGCTTCACGATCCGGCTAACGGACGCACGAGAGATTCCCAGATCGCGCTCGACCTCCCCCCGCGTCGTCCGGCCGTGGTCCCTGATGTAGTCGAGGACCAGGAACTCATTGACTTCCAGCAGGTTGGCCTGACGGATCGGCTGCATTGTTTCTCTCTGAGAGGAACTAACCTGAGAAAGATAGTTCCTCTGTCAAGCCCGGCGCGTGACGCCATCGCTGGATCGTGCTCGCGATACGAGCTTCTCCATGACCATCGAGAATGATCACGGGTCTCTGCCCCGGCCGGTGATCGGCTGGCCGAACGCATGGTTGCACCGGAGGGACGGCGACGCGGGGCGCAAGAAGCCGGCTCCGTGTCGATGGCCGGACCAAGAGGAAAGGGACGTTCCAGATGTCTCGTGATCTCGACGCTCTGCGGCGGTTCCTTGCTGCTGCGGGGCCGGGTCCCATCGAAGACGCGGCTGCGCTCATCGCGCTCCTGGCAGCAGTGTGGCCTAGCCTTGCCGGCGCAGATGACGAAGCTATGGCGAGCTGGAAGCTCGGTCGGATGGAAGGCCCCGAGTGGCGGCCGCCTCTCCTCACCTTCTCGATCGAGCGCCACGGCGCTGTGGTGCTCGGCGGCACCCGGGCGGATCTGCAGCGGTGGACCGTCAATCTCGACACCCTGACCGACTCCGTTGAGGTAGCCGGGCGCAGGCAGCTGCGCCCGCTGGCCCCGCGACTCAACGTCGCACCACTCGTCGCCGAGATCGTGGAGCTCGTCGCAGCAGGAGTCGAGGACGACCGGCTCGGGTGGTCTACAGACCGCCAGACCGTCCGAGTGCGGATCAGCAAGATCATCCCGGCTGACGGCTTCCAGCAGACGGTGGCGGGGAGGCGGAAGCGCTTCCGCGACAAGCTGACGGCCGCGATGGCCGCGTCTGGATGGAGCGTCGGGGCTGCGGCGGGGACATTCGTCCGTACTGGTCGGTGATGGTCGGCCCCGGGCAGGACAGCCACGATCTGCTCATCGTGGCACCGTGGCACGCTCACAGCGAGGCAGGCCCTCAACACCGGCGGCCTCAACGAGATGTGACGGACTGGGTGCGGTTGTGAGCGATGGCGGTCGTCCTCGCCGGCAAACAGCAGGAGGGCCATGCGCGAACGCGGATGCAAGCCGCGACCTGGACTGGCGCCGGCGGCGACAGATAATCTCGTCGATGCTTCGTTGGGTCAGTAGGGAAAGCTGATGGGCCAGCCATGCCCAATCCTCGCAAGATGTTGATCAGCCAGGGCATGTCCCAGGTCCTGCTGGCGTCTGCTATGAACTCCAGAGATGCCCGAAAGCAGGGAGGCCGCGACGCTCGGGTGCTTGAGCGCCGCGCGCTACAAGTAACCGATTGGGACAGGCCACGTCAGGAGTCAGGAGCCGCAGCTTGGGTCGCTCTCCGGGACCTAGAAACAGAGCTCGAACGGCGCGCCTTTGCCATCGCTCAGGAGGTCTCAAGCGCGGAGTGGTTGTTCTTCCTTCGGCGAGCACCCTGGCTGTTCGCAGGTCATGAGCCACTGGGTTCTGGGTATCTGATCAGCATTGCAGAGTCGATTTCCGCTCGTTCTCAGACGGAGTCTAAGGACTCCGAAGCAGCTTTACCGCTGGTGGCCTACGCGATCGAGCCGGCGTTGATCGGATCCCTCCACAGGCTCGACGGCGTCAGCTATCTCCTTGGCAACGTTCAGAACGTGCTCCGCTGTGCCGGCAAAGGGTCGACTATCAAAGCCCGTATTACCGGATTTCCGGTGCCGCTCCCAG
>Ga0208039_1000776_pt1 | contig 16291 bp, 12 predicted proteins | sample June2015DPH_20_1_2_FD_184722 | JGI IMG/M metagenome (GOLD analysis project Ga0208039, IMG submission 184722) | Peatland microbial communities from SPRUCE experiment site at the Marcell Experimental Forest, Minnesota, USA - June2015DPH_20_150... | ecosystem: Environmental > Terrestrial > Soil >... | reverse complement strand
CCGAAAGGGAAGACTCCGGCTGCTGGACCACGCCGCCAAGGTGGTCCGTTCCTCGGCCGACAGAATAATCGGAGCTGCGACTCGGCTCATGTCCTCAAGCATATCGGCCTTATCTGTATAAGTCAAGTTAATTGTGGGACACTACACTAGTGTTGAGACCGCGCCGCACCTAGCGATAATACTGCGTGTTGAGACTCTTGTATCCACGGATTTCACGCCAACCACGCGACGGTGACAGCCCCGTCCCGGTTTGGGTAATTGTTCTCTGCTGCGTTAAAGTCCTGGTCGATAACATGCCCCTTCTCGCAACGGCCCATTATTTGTCGCCCAACACATCAGTTGTGTCTTCCAGCCTGATTCCGGCTGGACTCTAATGTGCCGCCCCTACACAGCCGATACAAGCGCACCCGCTAGCCTCCTCGCGCCACCCCCAGTCTTACGCAACTGCCGCTTCCGCCGTGGCTTCCGCTCGGCGTGCGCAAATGTTCCTCGCCGCATTCCAGTCCTGGTCCATCTCATGACCCCGCTCACAGCGGCCCATGATTCCCGGCCCAGCCTCGAAATGCGTGTCGCAAACCGAGCATGTGTCCGTCGTATGCGCTGCCTCGACCTCGGCCAGCTCCCCGCGCGCCTTGCTGACCGCATGCCTAATCATCCCCAGCAGCGAGCCGCAGGCAGCCAGCCTGCGCCGCTCAGCGGACGCCTTGAGCGCCGGGATTTCCTTGACCTTCTTCGCTCCCCACATCTCCTGCTGGTTCATCTTCTCAATGCGGACGGTGCGATGCCGGGCAGCCACATCCTTTGCCCAGTTCCCGCGGCGCCATTCGTAGTGCCTGCGCAGATGGCCCTCGACCATGCGCTCCATCCGCAGGTAGCGGTCGTTGTCCTGCTTCCACGCCTTAAGTACCGCTACTGCTTCTGCCGGGGTGCCCTCATCGCGCATCAGGCAGACCAGCCCGCCATTGCGCATCTGCGTCCAGCCCGCAGGCAGGGGGCTCAGCATGGCCGCGACAGCGTCCTTCGTGCGCTCAAGCAGGCCGTCGCGGCACCGCTTGAGGTTCGCCAAGCGCTCCAGCGAGACCTCCCCCAGCCTGCGGTCATGGAGCCGCAGGGGCAGCACAAGCTCCTCGGGCGTCGGCTGGCCATTGTAAAGCACTGCGATGCGCATCCGGTCGTCGTCCAGCTTGCGCCAGCCCACGTCGATGCCGCATTGCGTCCCAGCCGGGGCCGTTGCCTCCTTCTCGAAAGGAACTTCAATGGTGAGAATGAGGTGAATTTCCCACGGCATGGCGACCGAGCTTTTCTTGCCCACCAGCGCCACGCGCTTCACATAGGCATCGCCCTCCGGCAAGGGCCGGTGCATCATGACGTTGAGGTGGACCGGCACGCCGTCCACGCGGAACCAGGCGGGGCACGCCCGCCGGCGGCACATTTCACGGGGGTTCTTGACGCCCCTTTGCGGCCCGTAGGCTTGCGGAGAAGGAAGCAAGATGCGAAACCGCTTGCTTCGCTCCCCGCCCAATCTATGCACAGGCAGCCCGCCGCACGTATACCTGTGATGGAGCGCGAACTTGTCCAGGCGGCGGTGGGGCTTGGGCGGGCCGCCCCCCTTCCTCATATTCTTGAACGTGACGGAGAGGCGGTCGAGAATCGTCTGGCCCAGCTCGTCAGGCAGGCTGGCCTGCTTCACGCGGCCCTCAGCCCAGTCCTGGTTGCCCGCGTAGAAGGGCTTTGGCGGCTTGGGCCAGTTCTCCTTCCGCCATTTCTCCAATGCCTCCTCTTCCAGCCCATCGGGCGGGGCCGAGGCGGGATGTGCCTTGCGCCATTCGTCATAGGCTTGCTGCTCATGGAGCGCGATGTCCGTCCAGCAATCCTGCATGCGCCTTGCCAGCGCATAGACAGGCTCCGGCAGCCTGGTCCCGTCGCCTTCGACGAACCACGCCCGGTACTTGCGCGGCCTTATGTCGTGGGTCTCCTTGCGCTTGCGCTCTCTTTGCATGCTTGTTTTGTCCCCCTTTCTTTCGCTCGTCCTCGCCGACGCTCTCCGGCACCTTGAGGTACCTTCACCCGCCCCTCAGGTGCTGGCCAGCTCTCCAACGCATCCCTCCTGGGTCTGTCGAGCACGTTCTTCATCATCGTAGCCTCAACTTCCAGCACGCGTTCGTGCGCCCGCTAGAGCATCAGCAGGTCTGAAGCTCTCACGGCCTTGCCCCGAAGCGTGCGCCGGATTTTGTCCACGTCCCAGCGCGCCAACCACATTTTCTCTTTCAGCCTGCGGCTCATTTGCTCACCTCAGAGTATTGGAATACTTCAGTTCGTTCCACTGTAAATATGCAGGGCGCAGTCGTTGAATGAGCAGGCTGATGGGTTTGTTTCGGGCAAAACAAATTGGAGAACTTGCGTATTCCTGCGGCCCGTGTACCCTAAGCACATGGACATGGAACTTCCGCACGTCATTATAGTGGGCCGCTGCTTAAACCTCAAGCAGTTAGCCCAACTTTCGCAGTTCGTAACCCTTTCCGGCGGGATTCCAACATTGTGTTGAACGTCGGCTTCGCTGCCCTTGTCAAAATCCTGCATCGCTGTTATCCCGCAGCCGCCCCCCGGCCGCCCGCGAGCACGCGTCCACCACTGACTAAAAGGATGCGATCCGCCAGCTCCCAAACAAGTGGCGAATGGCAGATAAAGATGACTTGGTGGAATCCGCCAAGGTCCATGGCCCGGCGCAGCATGCGCACGTACTCCTTGGCGCTCGTGGGGTCCAGGGCACCCACGGTTTCGTCCCGGAAAAGAGTTTCGTACCGAATGCTCTCGCCCTGCCGCATGTTGTAGATGGCGATGCCCAGGTTGACGGCTTCGTTGACCAGTACGAACTGCCCGCCCGAGAGCTCATCCACGAGGCAAGTACGGTCCAAATTCTTGTTGCGGACCTCGATGTCGAAGTCGTCTACCATGCCGCGACCGTCGGCTTTGGGGCGTTGCGTCCTGAAGCGGATTTCGAACTTGTTGTCGAAGCACCCCTCCAGCAAGGCGTTGACCAGGGTCGAGACTTCTGGTCCGGCGGCCTGGATTTCGCAGAGCTGGATCTCGTCCGGGCCGAAGACCTTGGCGAGATAATTGAAGTCCTCGTACTCGGTTTTCGCCGTGCCGAGTTCGGTCTCGACCCGAGCCAACCGAGTCCGTGCCGACTCCAACTGCTCCTGACGCTGTTTGATTTGGGCCTGGCGCGCAATAAGACCATCTCGCTCACGGCGGCAGGAAATGACAAGCCGATCGGCGTTTTCAATCTCTCGTCGTGAAGCCTGCATCTTAGCGTCGAGATCAGAGAATGCAGAGAGCGCAGATTCCTTCCTCGATAGTTCCTCGCTAACTTCCGTACGGGCCTGAGCCAAGCGGTCCAAAGCTTTGAGCCGTTCGTCCCGCCGCGCCTCCACGGCTCGCAATCCCTCGTAACGCTGCCGCTCCTGATCAACTTTCCTGCGGTCACGCTCGTAGCCTTCGAGTGTCCGGGTGAGATCAAAGGATGGGGTGACAATCTGAATGAGCGAACTACGTTGGACCTCGACTTCGAGTGAGAGCGTCGCGACCTCTCCTTCCAATGCTGGGATCTTCTGCCCGGCCACAACGGCGCGGCGAATCTTCGGGCAGGAGGCGTAGGGCCCCTCGCCCCGGCAGGGCACTACCGCCAGCTCTTCACGCTCCACCCGCAGCCGCTCAACCTCGGCCTTGTTGTTCCTCAGCTCGCTATCAAGAGCTTGGACAGTGCGCTCGGTTTCACGGTTGGAGGTCTCAAGCCCCTGGATCTCCTGGATCTGCCGGTGGAGTTCTTCGATGCGAGTAGCAAGTGTCGCGCCTCGTTCCGTCAGATCGGCGAAGTCCTTCTTTCCCGTCAGAATGCTCTCATCCCTCCCTATCTGGCGTTTGGTTTCTGTGATCTCGGCGGCGGTCTTGCGAAGACGCTGTTTCAGAGTCTCAACCTCGGCCAGGAGTGGCTTCCGACTGGCCTCCGCTGCCTGAAGCTCCAGCAGTCGTTGTTGTGCCGTACGCTTCTCGGCCTCCAGTGTCTCAAGATGGGATGAAAGATCAGTAAGCTTGGCCTCAATTTGCGTAGGGTCTTCAACTCCGCCCTCTACCAGCTCCTTCAGGCCTCTCGCCTGCCCTTCCAGGCCGAGCGTGGTCCTGGCCACTTCCTCACCTTTCTCTTTGGCTGCACCCGCAATCAGTCTCAGCCGGTCCAGCCCGAGCAGCTCTCGAATGAACAGCTCCTTCCGCTCGCTCCTTTCAAGTGAGATAAAGTTACCCGTACGCTTCTGGCTGGAGAAGATGCTGCTGAGGAAGAAGTCGGGCGTGCCAGCGCATTTGCGGACAAGCTCCTCAAAGGGCTCCTTTTTGCCATTGGTGAGCGGTTTCCCGTCGCCGTTGAAGAGATAGCTCTCCATCTGGCGGGACTTGGGATCGATCTTGAGAAGCGATCGGTAGCGGGCGCCATTGACACTGAACGTAAGGTGGATTTCGGGCTGGGGATGGGTGGCGAAGTCATAGAGCGAGCGCTTCTGGCCGGGCAGTTGGCGAAACAGAGCGGCGAAGACCGATCCGATCAGCGTGGACTTGCCGGCGCCGTTCTCACCCACAATGGCGATCAACCCCTGACCCAGGGCGTCGAAGTCGACAGAAACTTCATTTGGGAATGCCTCAGTGATTCCCCGCAGCCGCAGGTGATGCAGTCTCATCGTAAGACCTCCCGGTGCATTTTGAACTCCACTTAGGAATCTTCGGATGTTCGTCGGTATCAACATTTATGCGGATTTGCATGCAATAGGTTGCCAGAAATACGGGCAGTTTTCGCCTTGCTTTCTACAGGCCCTCACAATCGCGCTGTGTGGCCCCCACAGCGGTTTCCCACTTTGGTTGAGGGGAAGAGGGACTCGCCCGTGCTCCTCCGGTATTCGAGGATGACGCTTGAAACCCGACGGCACTTCGCGTACGATGCGGCCTACAGGCTCCATGCAGCGATAACCCAAGAAGGGATACAAACATGCTGCCTATTGGCGCTCGCCTTCGCCGACTCCGCGAAGAGAGGGGAATGTCTCAGCGCGATGTAGAACAGCGGACGGGCCTATTTCAAAGCTACATCTCCCGGGTGGAAAACGGCCACAGCGTCCCCACGCTTGAAACCCTGCAACACTTTGCTGAGGTGTTGGATGTCCCTTTGTGCGAGCTGCTTTGCTCCGGCGAACACGGGCCGACCACGCCCCGGTTGAAAGCTCCAGAGACTCTGGAGAAACTTGGTCAAGAAGGCGGCGAGGCCGGAACAGAGGCTCGCTTCCTCTTGAAGCTGAGGCCCCTTTTGGCGCGCATTCCCGAGAAGGACCGGGGTCTCTTCCTGTCTTTCGCCAAGCGATTGGCCACGCGCTGACTAAACCAAGAATCGTTTGATGGCCTGCCAAAGCCACCGTACCGCCAATGGCGGCGCAGGTTGCCAGATTGCCCAGGGTACCCAAGATGGCCGCCTTGCTTTGTGGGATGGTCCGGAATCGCGCCCTATCGCTCCGTAGAGGTGTTTTTTGGGCCGAGTTAATGGGCTGCTGGGGGCTTCGAGCCACAGAGTTGATGGCACATAAGGATGATGGCATTCAGCTTTCTTGACTGGAGAGAACTGCTTTCTCGACTTCCGCCAGCTTGAGCAGCAACCGCTCCTGGCGGTCGACCGGTGGGGCGCCTTTCATGGCCCAGTAGGCACGAAGCTTCTCCTCCGCTGAGCGAGCGGCAGCGATAGGAGCAGGCTCTGCCGGAAGGTCCGCATCGTGCTCGATCTTCACCTTCAGTTCGGCGGGATTGGCAGCCAATAACTTCTCCCTGAGATCCTCCTGGTGCTCGCGGCTTAGCAAGTGGTCAGGTCCGTTGGGGACTGTCACCACGACTTTCACCCGAGAGTCTTTCAAGGTGAGCAAATCCAGGTTGTCGGGTAGCCGCAGCTCGCCATCCTCATATACGGCATGAAGCTCGACCATCCGCCTGGTGGGCGACATCCTGAATTCAACGTCCAGGTCCGACAGGTCCGGACGAAGATCGGGAGCGTGCAGTGTCACCAGGTGGTAGCCTTTGTCTTCAACCTCGCTGTAGTCGCAGCGGGAAAGAGACCCTGCATACCAAACACGCGGGGCGAGCTGTTGTCGCAGATGAATGTGGCTGAGCCCGACATACTGGGCCTTCAAGCTGCGTAGCGGATCAAGGGGATACTCGGCACAGCGCCCGACCAGGGGTTGACCACTGCTGACCCTGGCGCCGGCCACCCCGAAATGCCCAAAGAAGAGCTTGTAGCATCCAGGCCACTGGTCGAATCGCTGGTTGAACTCATCGAGCTGCTGGGCAAAGGCCTCACCCAGACTGTGCTCGTTGCCAGCCATCTCAACTTTGTGGGGATACGGGAAGATTGCGACGGCAGCGTCGCCCAGCTCAATGAACTCCGGCTCGGTGCAGAGATAGATGGGGTGGACGGCCTTGGCGCGTGCCAGAACGTGCAAGTCTCCATCAAGTTCCTTGCCATGGTTACCCGCAACAAGGATCACCGGGGCGTGGTTGCCCATCTGAATGAGTGTTTCGACCCAGAGGTTTCGCTCTTTGATGGTTTGCTTGTAGGTCGTCAGGTCACCATCGACAACGAAGAGGTTTGTATTGGCGTGGATTGAGTCCTCGACGAACCATTCCAGACACTGTGCGGTGTCCCCGAAGTATCGGTCTTCCTCGACGTGTATATCGCCGCAATGGGAGATCTTCATCCTCATTCAACTCCTTCTAAGCAACATTTCGTGGGGCCGACTCTAGTGAATAAGAATCACTCCCAGCAAGAGGACGACGGCCACGATGATGTGGGCGAGAACCAGTAGTAGGGACACAGAAAACATCCGATGGGCGGAAAAGAGATTGAGACCGACGAACAGCAAAAGAACAAGCCGGATCAACCCAAAGTGATCTTGAAGCCACTTCTTAAAGGAATTCATGGGAGTCCTTTGGCACACTTCGGAGTGGTGGGATTGATAGCGGAAGGAAACTTGCCAGATCTATCGAGGAGAGCGACTCATCGGATGCCCTTCAACTGGCCCACCGGTTGGGCTACATTCCGGCGTGGAAGGGCGTTTATCATTCCAAATCCAGCCAAGTACGCAGTCATCATAGTTTCCGAGTGCCCCATGATACAGGACCTATTTACGGAAGCGCTTCCAAGTACCTGCGAAATGAGCGGATAGCGGAACTCTGCGATAGAATTGCCTAGAACCTTCTGTCGCTCTACGTCGGTGACAAACTCGGCACTTACGAGATCCTCGCGGCCATCGGTGCTGGGTGTATTAGAGTTCTGCCCGAGGTGTTCGCGCACGATCCGGAACGCATGGCCCGATTCCAGCGTGAGGCCGAGGTGCTGGCCTCGCTGTATCATCCGAATATCGCCACGATCCACGGGGTCGGGTCGTTGGCGACAATGTTCTTATCGTTCGCCAAGGACAAGGCCGGCGCTTCATTGGTTCAGAAGATTCTCGGGCAGGTTCGGGCGCTGGGCAAATTAATGGGCTAGCCGTCGGTGAGACGTAGAGCACTGCGACTGAGTCGGGTAACGTTAGTGGCGCGGCGGCCTTGCGGGCCGACAACGAAGGATGACAATAGCCTCACACAAGCCCCTTTAAATCAATTCGCCCTATACATCGCCATGGAAGTGGCGGGTGGGTGTGCCGAATGGTTTCCGAGTGTGCCCCCACTAGTCTAAAACGCGTAGGACCGGCACGAAAGCATTGATAGAGCCCTGGCTGCCTGGACTCGCCAATCTCATTGCTGGTAAGGAGCGGCACAACGATCAGGGCCAAACCATCGTTTTCGCCCTGACCCGGTCTCCCCGAAGGCGTAGATGCCCGTTTCACCCGAGCAAAGGAACTCAAAGAAATCCATACCACTGTATTTGCATGTCTGACAAATGCTCAATAAAACCAGATTGTTTCGGACGGTTCTTTCTGTGAAGCTCCCCCGAACAATGTCACGTATCTTGGCAAACGCCTTGACAGCGTGTTCCGCGTTGTTGTTGTGCCAAGGGATGCTGTCATGGTTCAAGAATGTGAAAAGCTTGTCGCGATTCTTCTCGAATCGTTGTTTGCATTTGTTTGCCTGTTCGCTTTGGGAATCGAGCTTAGCTAATTTGCGGTAGAAACGATTGACGTCGCCTCGATGTTTTCCCAGAAACCGTCGTTTTAATCCTCTGCGGTCAATTGTCTCTACAATTGGCTTCAGTAGTGCGGCAAAGTCTCCTACAATAACTTTCAATGCCTCGTCGTAAGGATGCTCAAGGACAGCGTCGTTAAGGTCTCGCATCAAGTGTATGAGACACTTTTGTTGCTCGCAGCCCAGCGAATCGTAGGCCGCGAAAAAGTCACTAATCAGGACACCTTTGAAGTCTTTCAACATTTCTTGCAGAAATGTGCCTTCACGGCTTTCAGTGTACAGATAGGCCACGTCGTATAAATTGGTAAAGACCCAAACGTAAGCTGTCTTGCCTCTGATACTCACTTGCGTCTCATCCGCGTGCAGCAACCTTCCAGTCACGAGATGGTGGAGAATGCTCTCGTAGGTTGACTTGTATTGCTGGGCTGCAGTCTCCTTCATTTGCATCAATGTTGCTATTTGCATGTCGAGATTGAAGCAGCGGCTCAGCATCTTTTTGACCGTTGGGAAGGGAATATACAGGTCAATTGTCTGATATAGTACGAAGGCGACCAAGTTACGACCCAAGTGACTCTGCGGCCAGAATTCATGAGGTTCGCCGAATCTCCTGCTGCAGTGGTGGCACCAGTAGTAATGGAATCGGCATCTGACAACCCAGCGCTTCACAGAGTACCTGCCGAAGAAGAGATCATAGAGCATCCGGGTGCGAGGATTGCGCTCTTCACATTGTCCGCCGCAGAATGGACAAGTTGACAGCCTCGGGTAAACGATCGTTTTGTTGACGTGGAAGTGGCTTCGCGGGCCGAGGCGGCTACGCTTGGGTTGAGATGGAATGCGCTTAACCGGTTTGCTCGACCTCACATAGATTCTGTCCCTTTCATAATCCCACCATGCTGCCAAGGCTACTCTTTCAAACTCCTTAAATGGGCTCACAAATGGCCCAAACTTCCTGTGCTTTTTCTTGAGAGATTCGACATTCACAGCGTCCGGAGGCTTCTCTCCGGAGCCATTCCACGGATCTGGAGCGTGTAGTCGAAGCAGTGTCTCTGTGACAATTTCTGTTGCTTGACAATCCTCCGCGTTGTAAGTGAGAAGCCTGGTTTTCATCGAAGAATCCCGGGATACTTCCCAGGCACACCGGCAAGCAATAGAGTTCAATCCCATTGGCGAGGATTCTGACCATACAAAACCCAACCAGGAGGCAATGTCTTTGAGACTGTTGGAGTAAGTCGGGAAATAGATTTGCCCAACGACTATTGAAAGGGTGTCTACTGGAGCCTGATTGCCGTTGCTCTCCAGGACGTTTTGCACCGTAGTGCCGTAACGCTTGCCCATCTGTTCGAAGAAATGCGTCTCGAAGCTGCCGTAATGGATCAGCAATGGCTTTTCCACGCTGCTGAGTATGTCGAGGAATTGGGCGTAAATCTTGGCTTCATCGCCTGGTCGATCCGCCCACAGGCTGTGTTGTACAACCGACTTGCCAAGCCCCATGCGGAGGCCGATCAGGTAGTAGAAATCACGGTCTGGCAACCCCTCGACATCCAGATAAACAGGCGTGCCTTCGATCTTCAGTTCCGGGTTGCCGACAATGTGGATTTTCTTCTCCCGAATCGCAAGCGCCTTCAGCGAATGATGATACTTCTCCCGTTTCTGCCGCAAAGACTTGGGCCGACGACGTGGTAGAAACGCGTAGGAAAATTGTTTAACCGTGAAGATGCCTTTGCTGTTGAGCTTCTTGCGCTCTAACCCTGTCATGCCTGAGATCAAGCTGAGGTCGTCCTGCTCCACTGCCTTCTGTCGGCAGCGGGCCTGGAACTCGCACCCAGCACAGTGCCGGTTCAGGACTAAGTCGGGCGGCGATTGACTGGAGAGCAACACGACGATTTTCTCGACGTACTTCCGCACTTCACCAGCCAAGGCCGCAACTTTCACTTTCAGTGTTGTGTGGTCGTCACCGTGGTTGATTGTGCCGAGACTGACCTCGCGGCCCATCACTTCCGAGAACACGAACGCCTCGAAGGCCAACAGCAATTTGTCATCGTTGCTGAGTTTATTTGTGAAGATGAAGCGAATCGGGATGAACTGCGCCGGCCTGCCCCGACCTTCGGGTGGCACGCGTTCAACAGCGTGGAGTTCGGACTCAAGAGCGCAGGAATTCAGTTGCGCCCGTGCGACCATTCCGATCACCAAATTCCATTTGCCAGCCTTGAAGTTCTCCAGCGCGGGTGAAACAGTAGATTTGTCCTTCGGTGTCTTTGAGAGGAGCAGTTCGATCTGTGTCGCCCGGTATGACGCGGTTTGTGATTTCACCCATTCTGCATAGTCGTTGCCTGAACCTGATTCTCCGGCTGCCCGAAGCCAGCATTTGGTGGGGCATTTCAAGAAGGCCTCGAATAAATCAGCAGAAATGTTCATGGAAAGAACCTACAGCTTTCGTTTAATCCTGCATCTGGTCCGCTGCCCCATGCCCGCATCCATTATCGAAAGGGTTGTCGGAAAATCCCACGACCAGTATCGAATGACAGTATAGAACGGCTGACCGAAAATCCCCTGAGAAATGCAACACATTTAGGGACGCATGTTGGCGTTGCAGAATCTGATCGGCTGTTGATTCAAATTTCGGCACCAATGGATCGGTGGCAATCTGTACGACACAAATTTCGATTTTCTATTCCGGCATTCTAGACCACTGCCCTGTTTTTGAGCCAAAACAGTCAAACGGTGCAAAAGCTGAAGTGCATGAGACCCCTGTAAACACAGGCGTAATCAATGGTGTCAATAGGGGCAAAAAAACATTTCCGACTTAGAAGGTCCGAGGATCATCATCTGTTGACAACTAAAAGACCTGGCCCCACCGGACAGTCCCCCGCTACGCTTGCAAATAATTGGCATCCCGACTCAAGATTCGGCTTGAAAAGTCGGCTTCCCATCGACTATCCCAGCGCGTGGCAGGTTTCCGGCGTGGGAAGGGCGTTTCACAGGCACAATCTGGCAGAGGTGATCCGAAGGGCTGTTCTCCCTTGTTGTCATGTATGCCAGTCGATTCCGCAACTGCGCATGTACGGAACGGAATCGCACTCGTGGCGCACGCTAGAAACGGGAGAGCCAAAGGCCGAGAGCGACCTTATGGCGGGAAATCCATGCGGCGCAGGAGGTCCTCAAACCGTGGGTCGGAGCGTCAGAGATCGCGACAAGCCCTGGGTTGTGGGGAATGACCATCAAGGTCCCGCACTCTTCCCCACTGGACCGAGGTAGCGGTCGAGCCAGGCCAGGGTTTCCTTGATGAATTCGTTTCGGGGAGGGATGTGGTCAGTTTCGTACAGGATCAGCCGCTTGTGCTCGGCCGGCGTTCCTAAAAGGTCAAACATAGGCTTTTGTGAGGTCTCGTAAGGGCCAAGGGTGTCGTATTTGCCGTTTAACATCAGGGTTGGTGTTTTCACTCGGGTAATATAGTTTATTGTGTTCACTTCGGGCCGTGCAAGTCCCTTGGGGTCCAAGCCTCCCGCCACTAAAACGCTGGCTTTGAGACGTTCCTCCACGGCGGGGATGATCGCTCCATATTCTGCACCCCAACTCATTCCTTCAAAGGCAAGCTTCTTGCTGTCGATATCCTGGCGGGTCTCCAGATAGTCGATGGATCTCCTGAAATCCTTCACTTCTTGAATGAAGAGTTCAGCACTTTGATGAGAATTCCGGTTACTTTCGACTTCGACAAGGGCAGTCAGGGTATCATTCCCGCGCTCGAACATTCCTTTATAAACAGGGAAGAGGACCGCCCGACCGCTTTTCACGATAAAAGAAAGAAAAACCGGAAATTCAAAATAGCTCTCAAGGTCTCGGCTCGATCTTTGGACTACGGGTGTGTCGCAAGGAAAATAGATGACCGTTTGATAGGGAGGTGCTGCATTATTGGGAAGAAAAAGATAGGCAATAACGCGCTCACCGCCATAAGCGGCATCGAAAGTGATCTTCTCTTCAATCCAACCCTGAGAGCTTTCCTTCCTTGCTTCCACGCGGGCCTTCAAATCCGTCTTGTCGTAAGAAAATTGCTCTTTGTAAACCTGAAAAACAGAATCCGGAACCGGCTTTTCTTTGTAGAAATCTCTGGTTTGAGCAAACTTCGCCATTTGAAACGCTGCTTCGGGTATTTTCTCAGGATCAGGATAGAGAGCGCAGCGGAACCCGTTTTTAACAGAACGATCCATGGCGGGAGCCTGACTCAAAACGTCGAACATATAGGTGTTGTCGTCCCAGGCGCCGCCCCTGATCAATCTTCCTTTGGGGGTTTCGTTCCAGCACCATTCCCTCACATTCCCCGCCATGTCAAAGGCTCCATAGGGCGTTATGCCCGGCAGACTGCCCACGGCGACGGGGCCTTTGCCCCTGAAATTGCTGAAAGGCGCGAACAGAGCGAACCCTCCAAGCTGCGGCCATTTGATCAGTGTCGTATCCTCGCCTCTCGCCAGCCCCCAGTGCGTCCCTGTCGGCAAGCTCTTGCCGGCAAAGTCCGCGTAAGCTGCCGCCTCGTACCAACTGATTCCTGAAACCGGATAATCACCCTGCCCCTCGGGATAATCTCCTGCCTGCCATGTGGCCGGTCCGGGCAGGCCCGATTGGTCCACGAACTCCTTGAGCGCTTCGTCCCACGTTAGCTCTCTTCCGTCTTTGAGGAATCTCTGCTTCCAGTATTTCCTATTTCTGTATCCGCCGGTGTTGATGAATTCCTTGTATTTTTTGTTCGTTACTTCATATTTGTCTATATAGAAATCGCTCAATTTCCCTACGTCCGTTTTCGCTCCTGGCACCCGCACCATGCCCGGCGGAATGCTTCCTTTCTTCTCCAGCACTCTCACGAGATCGTAAGGAATAAGTATTCCTTTTGTCCCAATGCCTATATCCCAAGTAGAGGATGCCGCCAGGACCGTCTCATAATCTTCCTTTTCTATTTTCCATCTGAAGATTCCGATGGGTACTCTGATCTTTTCGAGAGGCGACACACCCAGATACTTCCATTCACTCTCCGGCGCCTTATATTCTTTCATGTAGATTTTCGCGCCGGGCGGCTCGGTCTTGATGTTTATGTTCAAGGAACACTTTGAGAAGAGCTCGGCCAGCTTGGGATCGTGCGGAATGTATGCTTCGGCTTTTTCCGCAAGTCCGTACGCAGGAGTGAGGTCCCGCCAAAGGTCGCTTTCTCCAATCAGCCGCTCGATCTCGGGAAGAGCTTGTTCCCTGGCCCAGCGAATTTTGGCTTGGCGGCTAAGGACCCAGTGGCTAAGGAGGCCTATGGCAAGAAAAAAGATCAAAGCCGGAATAGCGACCCGCGGGGTTCGGGCCCGACGGAGGAGCCATCGGAGATTTAACGGCCCGGCTTCAGAGATGCGAAGACTTTCTTGATATCCCTGCAGGTCTTTCAGCATCTCCTCGGCGCAGGAATAGCGTGATTTCGGATTCTTCTCTAAAGCACGCTGGACAATCCGTTCCAATTCCGCGGGAACATCCGGCTTCAGACTCTTCAGCCGCTGGGGTGGCTCATGCACAATCGAGTAAAGAACAGAAGCCTCGCGCTCTCCTTTGAAGGGCAACTGGCCCGCCAGCATTTCGTGCAAAACCACTCCCAGCGACCAGAGGTCCGTGCGCTGGTCTACCTCATGGCCCTGCGCCTGCTCCGGCGACATGTAGGCCACGGTGCCCATCGTAGTCCCGGTCCGGGTCACACGAGGGGTCCCCCCCAGCCTCGCCAGTCCGAAGTCCACGATCTTGGCCAGGCCATCTTCGGTCATCAAGATGTTGGCGGGTTTAATATCCCGGTGAATGATGCCTCGCTGGTGGGCTTTTTCCAGACCTCGGGCCAACTGAATGGCTGTCTCCAACGCCTCGTTTATCTCAAGAGGTCCTCGCTTGATCCTGTCTTTTAGGCTCTCTCCCTTGTAGTAAGCCATGGCAATGTACATCTGCCCGGCTTCGGTCTCATCAATCTCATGGATCGTGCAAATGTTGGGATGATCTAACTCGGAGGCGGCTTGGGCTTCATGAACGAAGCGTACCCGTGCCTCCGGCTCGCGCGTTAATTCCGGAGACAAGAATTTGAGAGCGACCGTCCGTTTGAGCTTCAGATCCTCAGCGGTGTAGACGATTCCCATCCCACCTCTGGCGAGTTCTCCAAGAATCCTGTATTTGGCCCTCAGGATCGTTCCGGGACTCAAATCACCCGCACGAGCTTGGGAAGGCGTAAGGCGAGAAACAGTGGCTTCATCCACGGGGGGCTCCTCACCCTTCGAAGATGATTCAGCCCCGCACTTGCTGCAGAACTTGAAATCGGAAGGATTGGCGGAATGGCAGCGAGGACACGCGATGGCCATAGGTCCCCCGAATGGGTGATTCTTGATGACAGATAGTTGATTTAGACAGCAGAAGTCAAGAAGATTAGAAGCCCTATTCTCTTTTGCTGTAGCTCCCCGGAAACTGCTCGGGTGTTTTGTTCCTACCTGAGCATCTCCAGACACCGAGCAACTCCGGTGGCAGGTGATTCTAGCTCAGGCGGTTACCCCGTTCAACAGTTTAGTAAGAGCAGGCGTGGCCTACGGCTTCCGTCTGTCCTGAGGGGAGTCCTTTGGGACCTTTCATCCACCTTGAAGGGCCTTGCGGCAAGGCGCTGCTTCAGGGTCTGCCCCTCCAGCAACTCCATGGCGATGAAGGGCTGGCCTTCGTGCTCGCCGACCTCGTAGATCGTGCAGATGTTGGGATGATTGAGGGCAGAAGCAGCGCGCGCCTCGCGCTTGAGCCTCTCCAGGGCATCATGATCCTTTGCCAATTCCTCCGGCAGGAACTTGAGCGCCACGAAGCGGCCGAGCTTGGTGTCCTTGGCCTTGTAGACTACGCCCATGCCGCCGCCGCCCAGCTTCTCCAGGATGCGATAGTGGGAAACGGTCTTGCCAATCATGCGAGGAACCAGCCGCTGCACACCATCTTAGGCGGCGTTTGCAGCTAAGTCAACGCCGCAGGTCTACCGGGAGGAGTCCCAGGGGGAGGGGGTCTGCGGAAGTGCCATGTGCAGCAAAACCTCTCCGTGCTGGGTCGACCGTGAAGTGGTCCCGGCTGCAAAACACAACTTCCCTAAAGGTCGCAGCGAAACTTATGGGTGCTGGGCGCACACAAAATGGGTTGGGAATGAAAAGTCGCCTTCACGGAAGCTGAGCACTACCAAGTGTTTTTGGAAGGGTTCGAGTTTGGAGCTTCGCCTTGGCTTGATCGTTTCGATTGGTCCGGCGGGCAGGGTGTGAGCCTGCATTTCCGATCACAGGGACCGGCATCCTACTTTTAGACGACCGCCGTGTTTCAAAACTTCATCGGCAACTGCGGCGTGGCAGGCTTGGCATCCCACTTCGACGGCTGCTCGCTGAAGAGTCCGTCTGGATCATCGCAGTCGGCCGCGCGCCCAGGATGTGAGTGGGATTGTCGGTTATTGGCCGAGGAAATCCAGGCTGCCAGCGGGATTGGTTTTCGTTTTTTCTTTGCATCGGGCACACTGCCATGGTATCTTTGGAGTGCGCCCAAGAGTTCTACGAGGCCCCGGCTGGCAACCGGGGCTTTTCATTTTTCTGGCAGTCGTTCCCACAGGAGCCACTAAACGTACGAGCTGAGGAGCGACCCAATCGCGGTGAAAGCACTGTTGATGGCGGTTGCCAAGGTACCCATTCCCGCGGTGGCAGCAAGAGCAACCAAGGCGATAATCAACACATACTCCACCATGCCTTGGCCTTCCTCTTCCCGGTGGAACTGGGCAAGAATACTTACAAGAGAATCGGCCATTGTAAACTCCTTAGTTCTATCATCTCGACGAGAATGGACGATGAACTTTATCAGGAAAGTACCCGTTTGTCAAGATATCATACTAGATAATATATTCGTCGCCAATTCGTCTGCCAAACGAATCTCTTGTAGATTCAAACTGGCCTACTAGTACTTAGTTGCTTAAGTAAGCGTATTTATGCTTGGGTTCAACCGACCGCACCTCACGCTTGGTCCACTCAAAAGGGAGGGCCCGCGGGTTGTAGACGGCGATGAACGCATTAATGGCCTCGCG
>Ga0208039_1000753_pt1 | contig 16839 bp, 14 predicted proteins | sample June2015DPH_20_1_2_FD_184722 | JGI IMG/M metagenome (GOLD analysis project Ga0208039, IMG submission 184722) | Peatland microbial communities from SPRUCE experiment site at the Marcell Experimental Forest, Minnesota, USA - June2015DPH_20_150... | ecosystem: Environmental > Terrestrial > Soil >... | reverse complement strand
GCCCTTGGCCGAGAACTTCCAGTTCTCGCATGAGGGTGTACCTCCTTCGTAGAGTTTTGCCACTCCCGAAAAAGTACACCCTCTTTCCCTTTCCAAAACCCAATTTACACAAAAGAAGTTACGCTACCAGTTAATGCATAGGGCCAAGTGCCCGCGTCCTGCGACACGGGCTGCTCATTTCCTTGCCAGATCGTTCTTCACCACCTGCCCGCCCTTCATAACGAACTGCACATGCTCGAGGACGGTGACGTCCGTGGTGGGGTCGCCCTGGACGGCGATCAAGTCGGCGAACTTGCCGGGCTCGACGCCGCCCACGCGATCGGCCCAGCCGATCAGGTCCGCGGCGTTCACCGTGGCGGACTGAATGGCCTGCATGGGGCTCAAGCCATATTTCACCATGTGGGCGAACTGCTTGGCGTTCCATCCGTGCGGATAGACGCCGGCGTCGGTGCCGAAGGCGATCTTGACGCCGGCCTGAGCGGCTTTGCGAAAACCTTCGCGCTGCTGTTGCCCGACCATGCGTTCCTTTTCCAGCATTTCATCCGTGAAGCCATATTGTTTTCCCATGCCGAGGATGAAGTCGTCGTTGTAAATATCCGCGACCAGGTACGTTCCATGCTGCTTCATGGCGGCGATGCCGGCGTCGTCGATCAAGCTGCCGTGCTCGATGGAATCCACGCCGGCGTTTGTGGCGTCGATGATGGCTTGTGTCCCATGCGCGTGCGCAGCCACCTTACGGTCCAGGCGATGGGCTTCGGAAATCAGCGTGGCCATCTCCGCCGGACTATACTGTTCGGCCCCGGGAAGATCGCCTTTCGAGAACACTCCGCCGCTGGCGCAGAACTTGATGACGTCCGCGCCGTACTTCACGGTTTCACGGACCTTCGCCATGACGGCGGGGATGCCGTCGGCGACACCCTCGGCGTGATAGTTGAACTCGGGCGCCAGGAGATTTTCGTCGCAATGACCGCCCGTAATGCCGAGCGGCGGCCCAGAGACCAACATGCGCGGGCCGGGAATTTCGCTGGCGTTGATGGCGTCACGGAGCGCCACGTCGGAGTAGCCGGACGCACCCACGTTGCGGACCGTGGTGAAGCCTGCTTCCAGTGTGACGCGGGCGTTCTTCGCACCCGTCAAGGCTTCCCGGGGAACAGAAATGCCCAGGGAGCGAAATCCCGCATTGCGCGGATCGGCGGTCAGGTGGGTGTGGCAATCGATGAGGCCGGGGAGCAGGGTTGCGGGGCCGAGATCAATGACGGTGGCGCCGGGCGGAATTGCCACTTCGGGGGAGGGACCCACTTTCTCGATGCGGTCGCCGGAAATGAGCACGGTTTGACGGTCGAGGACGCGGCCGGCACGGACATCGACGACATGTGCGGCTTTCAGAGCGATGACGGTAGGGCTCGATTTGGGTTCTTGTGATAGGGCAACGGCGGCAAGCAGGCAGGGTAGGAGAATAAGACGTAGGATTCGAATCATGGTTGCTCCCGGGATCGGATTTGGTCGAGCGTTTGGGCTTTAAGAACGACTGGATTATGGCACAAGCCCGCCTCGTGGCCAAGAGTTCGGAAGGCCGGTTGGCGCGCTGGGCGTCTGTGATACCATAGCCGGCATTGCATCGATTATGGAGGGCGCGATGGACTTGCAGGGAAAACGCATTGCCGTCCTGGTGGCGGACCTTTATCAGGAGATGGAGATTTGGTATCCGCTTCTGCGTTTCCGGGAGGAGGGGGCAGAAACGGTGGCGGTGGGCGCGGAAGCCGGGAAGACATATACCAGCAAAAAAGGCTACCCGGTGGTCGCCGACAAGTCCATCGCGGAGATCAGCGCCCGGGATTTCGACGCCGTGGTTATTCCCGGTGGCTGGGCGCCAGACACGCTGCGGCAGGATGAGCGCATGCTGAACTTTGTGCGTGAAATGGACAAAGCCGGAAAGATCGTTGCCGCCATCTGCCACGCCGGATGGGTGTTGTGCTCGGCGAACATCCTGCGAGGGCGCAAGGCTACCTGCTTCCAGGCGATTAAGGACGACGTGATTCATGCCGGGGCGCAATATGTGGATGAAGAAGTCGTGGTGGACGGCAATCTGATTACCTCGCGCGTGCCCACGGATTTGCCGGCCTTCTGCCGGGAAATTGCCAAGGCGCTCGGGACGCGCGCGGCCGCCAAGCATGCCACACGGACCTGAGCTTGTGGTTTTCTCCGAAGGCAGGCGAGCGCCTCCCAAGTCTGATATATTCTGATCCTAACCGGTATGTCATTTCCCTGAAACCTGTGTCGAGGAGGAATCATGCAGCGAAACCAAAAGGCCTTCTGGTTATTGCTTACTTTGCTCGTGTTTGGGATGGGGACGGTCGCGAAGGGTGAGGAGGGCAAAGCGCCGAAAAAAGGCCAATTGCTCTATATGACGTTGACCAAGGGGTATCATCACGCAAGTATTGACCTCTCCAAGCAGATTCTTAAAGAGATGGGGGAGAAGTCCGGCGCCTTCGAGCTTACTGTGACCGAAGACGTCGCGGCGTTCACGAGCGAGAATTTGAAGAAATATGACGCCGTAATGTTCAACACGACGGGCGAACTGCCGATGAGCGACGAGGAGAAGAACGCCTTGGTGGGTTTCCTCAAATCCGGCCACGGGTTCGTGGGCGTCCACAGCGCCACCGACACGTTCTACCAGTGGAGCACGTACAACGACATCATTGGTGGTTACTTCAACGGGCATCCCTGGCATGAACAGGTGACCATCGACGTGGCCGACCCAGCCAGCAAAATTGTCGGCTTCCTGGGAAAATCCTTTCAGATTAACGATGAGATCTACCAGGCGGGTGATTTCAAGGCCGATACGTCTCACGTCCTGCTCAAGCTGGATCCAAAGTCCGTGGACCTGAAAAAGGAGGGCGTCCGCCTGCGCTATTACGGCTGGCCCATCGCCTGGACGCGCATGTTCGGCGAGGGCCGCGTTTATTACAACGGTTTGGGGCACGACGACTGGGTATGGAAAGATCCTCGCTACCAGGAGATGCTCCTGAACGGCATCAAGTGGGTCATGCGCCAGACGAACTAGTCCGACGACCAACGGCGGAAACAAAGCGCGGGATACGCGCGAATGTTCAAGTCCTTGTCACGTACCCGATAGAGCGGGGAATCGGTGACTCAGGGCACGATTTGCCTCTGTCGCCATGCCGGACCCTCTTGGGGACTATTGTGGACTGGGAGTGGGACGCCCAGTATGCGGTCGCAGCGTTCCTTGGCACGATAAAGGGCAGGCTCGTTCATTCGCCATCGACAATGGCGCCTTGCGGCTTCACCTAAGAATGACCAGTTAAAGCCTTTTTTTCAGCATGCTACTGGAATCTCCAGGTCTGCGAGAGTTCCTGTGTACAAGACTGGCCTGCCTCAGAACCCAATAGGGACGATTGCATCCGGCACAGCCGGAGCGCTGGCGTTTTTGCTGCTCTGCCGGCCGGTTGCAGGGCAGGACCCGCCCTCCGATAAGACTGATGACAATGAGCGCTGGAGTGTCCACTTCCAGGCGACGGCTATCGGCGACGCGCACGGTTCGTTCACGGCACCTTATTCCGGGGTGAACAGCCTCGATCCCCATAGCGAATTCAAGGTTTCACTGACCAGTACATTCTTCCTAGGCTTGAGAATCCGAAAAGGGCTTGAGATCTATGTCGACCCCGAAATAGCTGGCGGGGAAGGTTTCAGCAAGGTTACAGGCATGGCCGGTTTCTCGAACGGGGAGATCACCCGGGTGACCAGCGCTACGCCGAAGCCCTATCTGGCTCGGGCTTTCATCCGGCAGACCTGGGCGCTTGGGGACGCGCTAGAGCAGGTGGATGGAGACGCTAACCAGATCGCCGGCCGTCAGCCGGTCTCTCGCTTGACCTTGACCTTTGGGAAGATGAGCGTCACGGATATCTTCGACACGAACACTTACAAGCCATGATCCGCGTGGGCAGTTCCTGAACTGGGCGTTGATGGATAATGGGGCTTTTGATTATCCCGCCGATACGCGCGGCTACACCTGGGGAGCAGCCTTGGAGTTAAACCAGAAGCGCTGGGCCGTCCGAGTGGGGAGTTTTCTGGTCTCGACCTATGCCAATGGTCTGCCCTTGGACCGGCATTTCCGGAAGAACAACGGCGAGGTCGGCGAACTGGAGTTCCGCCCGAAACCATTGGGGCAGCCGGGCAAAGTCAAATTCCTGGCCTATATCAATCACGCCAATATGGGAACCTACCGCTTGGCGCTCAACGAGATGCCGGTGGATCCGGATGTGATGCTGACTCGGCGTCCGGGGACCACGAAGTACGGACTGGGGCTAAACGCGGAGCAAGCGCTGACGGCCAATGTCGGCGCCTTTCTGCGCCTGGGCTGGAATGACGGCAAGACTGAAAGCTGGGAGTTCACCGAGATCGATCGCACCGGCCAGGCGGGCCTGCAATGGATGGGCAAGCCCTGGCGCCGGCCTCAGGATGCTGTGGGAGTGGCGGGCGTCATCAACGGCCTTTCCAGCGATCACCGGGAGTATCTCGCGGCCGGCGGGCACGGATTCATCGTCGGGGATGGCCACCTCAACTATGCCACCGAACGGACCCTGGAGACTTATTACGCCTGGAAGGCCGCAAAGTTTACGACTCTGACGCTCAACTACCAGTTCGCCGCGAATCCCGCATACAACCGCGACCGGGGCCCGGTCTCGATCTTGTCCATGCGGTTTCACTTTGACTTTTAAGTGCCAAGAGGGTCGGAACAGATTGAGAATTGCCAAATCGCAGTTTTTGCGCAGGGAATGCGGTTTTTTCTTGACAAAGTAATTACGCCCCTCGTATTAAGGGAAGCGGAGTAACTGTTGACCTTTTGCCAGGGCGGCAAAGGCGCTTTCAGAAGGTTCTGACCTCGTTAGGCGAGGTTATCACGCAGACACAGGCCACTGCCCGGAAACCCGGCGACAGGCCAACGGGTGGAGCAGGCACGGGCGGATTAAGGCTTTGCTCGCTATCCCGAAACCCCGGGACTCTACGTTGTGTGGAGCCAAAGCTCTCACTAGGAGGTTTCCCGATCCGGAGGCAGTCCTTCGGGTCAGGCGGATCGCCCCGTGGGAGCCTGGACTCCCAGGGGCGTTTTGGTTTTGGGCCGGTTTGGACGATGGGGAAATGCTGGGGATGCGGCGAGCTCACCCTCGGGAGGGGGAGACCGACTTGCCCCAGGCGCAGACGGCTTGAACCCACACCGAGCCAAGCTCGTTGACGGAGAGGTTGACGATGATCCACTTCACCGAACTTCAGAATCTTCCCATGTATGGGGTGAAGGGCGAGTACTTAGGGCGCCTGGAGGACATGTGCGTAGATCCAAGCCAGAATCCCACGCGGGTGGCGTCATATCTGGTTCGGACCCCGAAGAAAAAGATACAGTGCATCACGCACGAGCAAATACAGTCGATTTCGGTGCGAGCTGGGCAGACCAGTGTCACGCGCGAAGAGGTTCGTTGTTACGCGCCCGATGAGGGGATGATCCACATCAAGAAGGACGTGTTGGACCAACAGATCATCGACGTGAACAATCGCAAAGTGGTGCGGGTAAACGACGTGGACTTTGAAATCCAGCCCACGAATGGGCACACCGAACTCCGTATCGTCGCGGTCAATGTGGGACTGGCAGCGGCAGTCCGTCGGCTGCTGCAGGGAACGATGGCCAAGCATACCATCCGGTTGGTCACCAATCTTCTTCCGACCAGGACGATTCTCTGGGAGTTTGTGAATCTGATTGAGTCGGATCCCGCCCGCCGTCTGAAGCTGCGGATTTCCTATGATCGGCTGGCTGAACTCCACCCGGCTGATATCGCCGACATTCTCGAAGATCTGAGCCATAACGAGCAGAAGGCTCTGATCGAATCGTTGGACGATGAGACCGCAGCCCAGGCGCTTTCCGAAATCCCCACGAAGATGCAGGCCGATCTGCTGGAGAGTATCCCGCCCGAGAAGGCGGCGGACATCGTGCAGGAGATGCCTCCCGACGAAGCTGCGGACGTCTTGAACCAGCTTCCTCCCGAGACCTCGGCAGAACTGCTGGCGGATATGGAAAAGGAAGAGGCCAAGGAAGTGAGGGGACTGCTGGGATTTGAGGAGAATACCGCAGGGGCAATCATGACCACCGAGTATGTCGTCGTACAAGACTCTGCCAGCGTGGCGGGAGCCATTGAAGCCTTGAAGAACTTCGAGGGGCCGATCGAGGCGATTCACCTGATCTATCTCATCGACAAGAATGTGGTGCTGACCGGGGCGGTACCTATCGCGCGGATTATTTTGACGGAGGCCAGCTCACCCCTCAAGGATCTCTCGACGGATCCGCTCATCTCCGTGCAAGCGCAAGAGGATGCGAAATCGGTCATAGACCTGTTTCATAAGTACAATCTCATGTCCCTACCGGTCGTTGACGAAGAGGGCCACTTGCTCGGCATCGTCACCGCTGACGACGTGCTGGAAATTGTAATCAACCGCAAGTAGTTGACTTGGGGAGCTGCCGCGGTGAGCCAAAAGAACTTTCGCCATTTTCGTGCCCGGTTTGTGATCTTCCTGGCTGTTCTTGGTCCTGGCATCATCACCGCCAGCGTCGATAACGATTCCGGCGGAATCTACACCTACTCGGTGGCGGGAGCAAGCTACGGGTATTCGCTTCTCTGGACTTTGATTCCTATTACGGTCGCGTTGATTGTCGTGCAGGAGATGGTCGCCCGCATGGGTGTGGTGACCGGCAAGGGCTTATCCGACCTCATCCGGGAGGAGTATGGCTTTCGGACCACCTTTCTCCTCATGGCGGCGCTGCTGGTAGCCAACTTTTTGAACACGGTAGCGGAGTTTGCAGGCCTCGCGTCGGGCATGGCCGTTTTCAACGTCAGCCGCTTCGTAGCCGTGCCTCTCGGTGCCATCCTTGTTTGGACGCTGGTCGTGAAGGGAACTTACCAGATTGTCGAGAAGGTGTTTCTCGGCGCTTGTGTCTTCTACGTGGTTTACCCTATCTCGAGTTTTCTGGCCAGCCATGATTGGTCGCAGGCTTTGATCAGCACCGTCAAGCCTACCTTCCACTTTAATGGCGGGTACTTCTATATCGTCACCGGGCTGGTGGGAACCACCATCGCACCCTGGATGCAGTTCTACCTTCAATCTGCCGTGGTCGAGAAGGGTATCAAGATCAAGAGCTACGGCTTTTCGCGGTTCGACGTCATCGCTGGTTGTTTCGTCACGGATGTCGTGGCCTTCTTTATCATAGTGGCTTGCGCGGCAACGATTTACGTGAGCGGGCACCGTGACATTGGGAACGCCGCCGATGCGGCGCTGGCCTTGCGGCCTTTGGCGGGCCACGCCGCCAGCGCTTTGTTTGCCTTGGGGCTGTGCAACGCCTCGCTCTTTTCGGCCTCGATTCTTCCTCTGTCAACCGCTTACAGCGTCGCGGAAGCTCTGGGGTTCGAGTCCGGCGTCAACAAACGCTTTGCCGAGGCTCCCGCCTTCTACTGGCTCTACACGGGCCTGATCGGCCTGGGGGCCTTGACCGTAATGATCCTGAGCGAGGCAAAGCAGATTCCCATCATCCTGTTCTCCCAGGTCGCCAACGGCGTCCTCTTACCATTTGTCCTGATCTTCATGTTGCAGCTTATTAACCGGAAGGACTTGATGGGGGAACACCGCAACACGCGGGCACTCAACATCATCGGCTGGACCACTTGCGTCGTTATGATTGTCATGACACTTCTGGGTGTTGTTAGTGTGGTCTTCCCTGGGCGTCTCCCGACATAACCCCGCAACCGCCAGAATCCAGGGACAGAACGACGGCTGCCCAACCTGTCCATAGGCGCACAAGATTCTCTGTTTCCGCGGTTTGCTTGCGGTTAATATAGGGGTGTGTTAGCTTTTTCGTTTGCGTGAGGAATTCACAAGGTCTCAGTTCCCGTGAAAACGGAACCTGTCGAAGCAGATCTCCTGACCCAGATCGACCTCGACCGCTTGCCCCATCACATCGCCGTGATCATGGATGGCAACGGGCGTTGGGCTAAGCGTCGGCGTCTGCCCCGCATCGCCGGCCACCGCGCGGGAATCAACGCCGTGCGACAAGCGGTGGAAGCGTGCGCCCGCCTGGGTGTTCCCTACCTGACCTTGTACGCTTTTTCGGCGGAGAACTGGAAACGCCCGCACACGGAAATCAAGCTCCTGATGAACCTTCTGCGTGAGTACCTGAAGAAGGAAATCGGCGAGCTCAACAGGCAGAACATCCGGCTCGGGGTTATTGGACGAATCCAGGAACTGCCCAGGCCCGTCTTGCAGGACTTGCAGAATGCTCTCGATGGAACCCGGCAGAATACGGGATTGCGGCTGACTCTGGCGTTGAACTACGGGGCGCGGGCCGAATTGGTTGACGCCGTGCGAGCCTTGCTTGCCAGCTCGAACCGGAATGGGGCCATAGCGGTAGACGAGGCCACGCTGAGCGCGCATCTCTATACGCACGACCTGCCTGACCCTGACCTTCTGATTCGGACCAGTGGGGAGCTGCGCTTGAGCAATTTCTTGCTCTGGCAAGTCGCCTACGCTGAGCTGTGGGTGACGGAAACTCTTTGGCCGGACTTCACGCAGAAGGATTTGTTTCAGGCAATCATCGACTACCAGAAGCGGGAGCGCCGCTACGGCGGGTTGGGGTTGGGGTAAATGGAAGCCGCGGGACCCAGCCTCTCCAGCCCGTCCTTCCGGCTACCGCTCGCCCGCAAACTTCCATGTTGAAACGGACTTTGACCGCCCTTTTGCTGATTCCCCCAGTTCTCTATCTGATCGGGTGGTCCCCGAGGTGGCTCTTCTTACTAGCCGTCGTGGCCGCGGTTGAACTTGGCCTGCGCGAGTTCTTCTCCTTGAGCCGTCACATGGGCTACAAGGTCTTCCCCGAAGTGGGTTATGTCGCGGGTGCAGCGCTCTGCGTGGCCCAGGCCATGCCTTTGGGAGGGCCCCAGACCGTGGCGGCATTCGTTCTGGTGCTGCTGGTCCTGCTCATTCCCTCGCTTGCCCTGCATAGGAGCACGGATTTGAAAGAGTACTCGGCTGCCACGGCCGTGACCCTGTTCGGGATCTTGTACGTCGGTCTCACGCTCTCCTGCCTGGTTCCGATCCGCTTCTCGCTGCCGCCTTTGAGCGCTTTGTATATGATCCGCGCGGACCAAGTGGAGTCGGCCGTCGGGACCCGCCTCCTGCTGTTTCTGTTCCTGGTGATTTGGGCAGGAGACATTTGTGCGTATCTCGTGGGCCGCTCGTTGGGACGAAGGCCGTTTTTCCCCCGCATCTCTCCCCGGAAAACTGTAGAAGGTGCGCTGGCCGGATTGGCGGGAAGCCTGCTTGCTGCCTGGGCCTTCGTACACTGGTTCTGGAAGACAGCCGACTTGAAAACGGTTATCCTCATAGCCGGGTGGGTGGCGCTCGCGGGGCAAATCGGTGACCTAGTGGAATCGGCGCTGAAACGGGCGGCTAACCAAAAAGATTCCGGGACTCTCCTGCCGGGCCATGGGGGTTTCCTCGACCGTATCGACAGTCTGATTTTCGGTGCGCCGGCACTCTGGCTGGCGGTGGTGGTGCAAGGGTTTTGGTCATGACCCAGGGGCTATGCATTCTCGGGTCGACCGGTTCCATCGGCCAGAATTGTCTCCGTGTAGTGGATGGCTTGCCGGGCCGTTTCCGGGTGATGGCTCTGTCGGCGGGGAAAAACCTGGAGACGCTGGCCGCGCAGGTGGTGAAGTACCATCCCGCTATCGCGGTCGTGAGCCAGAGCGATCTTGAGGGAGCCTTACGGGCGCGCTTGCGCTCCCGGGGTTACACCAGGCGGCTGCGAATTGTTTCCGGGGTCGAAGGGCAAGTTGAAGCCTCCACGCACCCGAAGGTGGATTTCGTGGTCTCCGCCTCGCACGGTACCACGGGCTTGGTGGCGACCTACGGAGCAATTCGCGCCAGAAAGCGTGTGGGCCTGGCCAACAAGGAAACCCTGGTGGCCGCCGGTGAACTCGTCATGCGCGCTGCGGCGAAGGGGGGAAGCGAGGTGCTTCCCATTGACAGCGAGCATTGCGCGGTACATCAGTGTCTGCGCTCGGGGCAGCGGAGTGAAATCAAGCGCCTGGTCTTGACGGGGTCAGGGGGGCCTTTCCTGAAAACCCCAAGGAAGCTCTTTGATTCCATTACTCCCGAGCAGGCCCTGAAGCACCCCGTATGGCGGATGGGGGGAAGAATCACCATCGACTCTGCGACGCTGATGAACAAAGGCTTGGAGATCATCGAGGCACATTGGCTTTTTGGTGTTGCGCCCGCGCAGATTGAAGTTGTGATCCACCCCGAATCCATCATCCATTCCATGATAGAATTTCGTGATGGATCCGTGATGGCCCAGATGTCCGTGCCCGACATGCGCATACCGATCCAGTATGCGCTGACGTACCCGGAGAGGCTGGCCGTTAGCGGAGACTCGCTGGGGCTAGACCTGATTTCTGCACGCCGGCTGAATTTTCGGCAGCCGGACACTAAGCGCTTCCCCAGCCTCGATTTGGCGCGCGAAGCGCTCCGGCGTGGTGGGATCATGCCCTGCGTTCTGAACGCCGCCGACGAGATTGCCGTGGAAGCGTTCCAGAATCACCGGCTGAGGTTTTCATCGATTCCGAGGTTGATCGAGGAAGTCATGCGGCAGATGCCGTCTCGTCAGGCCCTCAATTCCCTGGAGGACGTCATGGAAGCAGACCGGGAGGCCCGACGTCGTGCCACGGAAGTGATTTCGGCATTAGCCGCATAGGGAGAGGCAGCTCGGCATGCTTGGCAGTTTCCTTACCGACGCGATTGTCGTGATGGTGGTCCTGGGCTTGATGATCTTCATCCACGAGTTGGGCCATTTCGTGGCTGCCAAATCCTTTGGGGTTCGGGTGCTGGTGTTTTCCCTGGGATTTGGCAAGACTCTCTTGCACCTCAAGTGTGGCGACACGGATTACCGTATCAGCGCCCTGCCCTTTGGCGGCTATGTGAAGATGGCGGGGGACGACCCCACCGAGGTCCGGCAGGGGGATTTGGCGGAATTCCTCTCCCAGCCGCGTTGGCGTCGCTTCGTGATTGTGGTGATGGGGCCGGCGATGAATGTTTTGCTGGCTGTGCTTCTGTTGGCGGGACTCTACAAGTTTCATTTCCAGCGCCCCGCCTACCTGGAGCAGCCGGCCCGTGTGGGCGACGTGGATGTGGGTTCGCCCGCGGCTCAGGCGGGCATCCAAGTGGGTGACCTGATCGTGCGCCTTGGCGCACTGCCGAATCCCAAATGGGAGGACGTCGAATTCAGAGTCTTCACCACGGTGAATGAAACAATTCCCCTGGAAATCGAGCGCAATGGGCAGACCTTTAAGTCCTCCATCACGCCGAGGGCGAAGGGTCCAAACCGGATCGGTTTTGCCGGCTTGTATCCCTACTCGCCCGGCGTTATTGAGACTGTGGAACCTGGACTCCCTGCCAGCAAGGCAGGTCTGAAGGCGGGCGATGAGATTGTCGGAATCGATGGGCGCAAGGTTTTCTACTTTCCCAGCGTCGCCTATGCGCTGCAAGCGGGTGACGGCAAGCCGGCGGACCTGATGATTCTCCGGGCGGGCAAGGAATTTCAGGTTCGGGTGCAGCCGATCTATGCCGAGGTCATGGGTGAGAAGCGGTGGCGGATAGGGATCGCGTTCCCCAATGGTCTAGTTGTACGCCACCTGCCCTGGGCGCAGGCGCTGGCGGCCTCATTGGAAGACAACGTGCGCAATTGCCGCGCCACCTTCGACGTCCTGGGTAAAATCCTGACGCGGCGTCTGTCGGCGCGGTCGCTGTCCGGGCCAATCGGCATTGCGCAAATTTCCGGTGAGGCCTATCGCGCGGGAGTCCCGGAACTGGTCTTTATTATTTCGTCCATCAGCCTGCAACTCGGCATTTTCAACCTGCTGCCCATTCCTGTTTTGGACGGAGGAGTTATCCTGCTCTTGTTGGTCGAGGGGGCCATCCGTCGCGACCTGAGTAGCGAAGTGAAAGAACGTTTTGTCCAGGTGGGCATCGTGTTCCTGCTGCTGCTCGCGGTATTTGTCATGTATAATGATCTGGTGAAGACGCTCAAACCGTATTAAGCTCTCAGGGCATTGATTTGATTCGAAATAGACTTGCCGGGCGCAGGACGAGAGCCATCTGATAAGTTGTGGGCAGCGCCGTCGGCGCCATCACCATGAGGAGTAGCTGTGAATTTCAGCGATAAGGAGTTTTTCCCGCCCCGGCGGAAAGCACGTCCCGTGAAAGTCGGCCGCTTGACGATCGGCGGTGACGCCCCGATCGTCGTACAGTCCATGACCAAGACCGACACACGCGATGTGGAGAGAACCGTCGAACAGATCCAACAGCTGGAGGCGGCCGGATGCGAGATCGTTCGCTTGGCGGTGCCCGATCTGGAGGCGGCGCGGGTGCTCCCGGAGATCCGCAAGCGCTGTCCCGAGTCCGTTCTGGTTTCGGATATCCACTTCCAATACAAATTTGCGTTGATGGCTCTGGACGCCGGTATCGATAAGCTGCGCATCAATCCTGGGAACATTGGGGATGCTGAGAAAGTCCGCATGGTCGTGCGGCGCGCGCAGGAACAGAAGGTGCCTATCCGCATCGGTGTGAACGCCGGGTCGCTCGAGCGGCGTTTGCTCGAGAAATACGGTTATCCCACGCCGGAAGCGATGGTCGAGAGCGCCATGTATCACATCCGCATCCTCGAGGATCTCGGCTTCACGGATACCATCATTTCCTTGAAGGCGTCTAACGTGAAGCTCACGGTCGCCGCGTATCGCCTGCTGGCCAAGCAAGTGGACTATCCTTTTCACTTGGGAATCACCGAAGCCGGCACACAATTCTCCGGGACCGTAAAGTCGTGCGTGGGCATGGGAATGCTGCTCGGGGAGGGAATCGGCGATACGATTCGGGTTTCACTGGCGACCGATCCTGTGGAAGAAGTGCGCGTCGCCTACGAGATGCTGAAGGCGCTCGAACTGCGCAGCCGCGGGCCCGTGGTCATCGCCTGCCCAACCTGCGGGCGGCTGGAAGTCGATTTGTTCAAGATCGCCGGAGACATTGAGCAAGCCACGGCACACATCAAAACCCCGCTCACCCTGGCGGTGATGGGTTGCGCCGTCAACGGTCCCGGCGAAGCTCGCGAGGCCGACCTGGGTGTCGCCGCCGGGCGTGGTAACGGCATGATTTATCGTGAGGGCAAAGCGATTCGCCGTGTCAAGGAAGAAGAAATCGTTCCGGCCTTGTTGGAAGAGGTCGAGCGCTTCGTGGCGGACAAGGCCGCCGGCGTGAACACCGCCCCCAAGGAACTTGCGTCTGAGCCCGAAACAAAACACAAGCCTCTCGTGACCCTGCAGTAGTTCCGGTGACGGGGGCGTGAAGCCTCGACTCTACCGATTTCCTGTGGCGCGTTTTGAAGATCTGAAACTATCGCACCGGCTGTTCATGGAGTCCTATCGGTACCGGTCGGCGGACTGGTCGCGAGTGGGATTGAGAAAGCCGGCATGGCCACGGTCGGCCTTTCACTTTTGCGGGAAGTGACCTAGAAAGTGAATCCCCCACGCGCCCTCTTGCTGCCGTTCCCGATGGGCCATCCACTCGGTAGGCCCAACGATCCTGCCCTCCAGTATCGAGTGCTTCGAGCGGCCCTCAATCTGCTTGAAAGCGACGAACCGTTGCCTATCCTCTGCGAGTTCCCGCCGCAAGATGCCGAGGCGTAACGCGGGACCGAGTCCCTCTTCTGTACAGGTGCTGCATTCGTGAGGAAGTGCGCGAATGCGTTCCCAGCACAAATGGCTGATAACGAAGCACCGATGGATTGGCTTCTCGATATACCGCAGCGGTGGTCGCGGGGGGTCAATGCTTGCGGGCAGACGGGGAGCTCGTGGAGGGCGATCTCCGCGGACTTTGCTGGAAGTGTTTGAGGAGGCGGAAGAATTTCAGCGCGCGGCGCGCGTCTTCCTGAATTTGCACTTTGAGGATGGCAGGATTCTGAAATTTCATTTCGTCGCGAAGCCGATAGAGGAACTCAATTTCCATATCGCTCTCCTCGATTTCGCCGGAGAAATTCAGCAGGAAGGTTTCCACGGTCAGACGATGGTCGCCGAAGGTGGGCTTGTACCCAACGTTAGTCACGGAATCGTGGCGCATGCCGGAGAGTTTCGTGCGTGTCACGTATACTCCGATCCTCGGTAACTGTTCTTCGATGGGCGCCAGATTGAGCGTGGGTACAGTGTGTTTGCGGCCGACGCCCAGCCCGGCGACGATCGGTCCTCTGGAGGAAAACGGCCGCCCGAGAAGCCGCCAAGCCTTGTGGACGTGGCCTTCCGTGAGCAGTTCTCGAATGCGCGTGCTGGAGACCTGCTCGCCACGAACCTGAAGCATGGGAAGAACCTCAACCCGGAATCCTTCCTGGCGTCCCAGTTCCTCCAGCACCTCGGTATCGCCGGACTGGCGATAACCAAATCGAAAGTTCGGACCCACGTACACGGATAGGGTGCGCAGCGGGTTCAACAGGACTTTGCGAACGAACTCCAGGGGCGAATGGTGAGCGAGTTCGCGTGTGAAAGGCAGCACGACGAGCAAATCGATTCCCGTCGCTTCGATCCATTCCGCCTTCCGCCGAAGCGGCGTAAGGAGCCTGGGGGCGTGCTCAGGCGAGAGGACTTTGATCGGGTGCGGCTCGAACGTGATGGCCGTAGCCAAGGCGCCCCGCTGCCGCGCCGCTTCGACGACGCGGCGGAGCAAGGTCTGGTGCGCCAGGTGAACCCCGTCGAAATTCCCAATGGTCACGACACTGGGCGGAAGCGGTTCGCGGACCTCCCGGAGATTGCTGATGACGCGCATGGGAATCTGTTCTTGGCTACAACTCCAATTTCAATCCGTCGTAAGCCAGCCGCACGTGCGAGGGCAGCCGGGCGGTGGTCTCCTCGTGGCCGAGTTCGTGGGCGATGTGCGTGAAGAGCGCGCGCCGCGGCTTCAAGCGTTCGACCATCGCCAGAGCCTGCTCGAGCGAAAGGTGCGTGGGGTGGGGTTTGTGGCGGAGCGCGTCCAGGATGAGCAGGTCCAGGCCCTCCAGCAGGAAGAGGCTGGTTTCCGGAATCTCGCTCACGTCGGTGACATAGGCGATATCACGAAAGCGGAACCCCAGAATGGGCAAGTTGCCGTGCAGAACCGGTACGGGGGTCAGGCGCAGGCCCCACAAGTCAAACGGACCGTCAATCAGATGCGGGTCGAGCCTGCCCACGCCGCCGTAAGGGTAGTTTCCTTCAAAAATGTAAGCGAAGGTGCGTCGAATGGTCCCCAGGGAATGCTCGTCAGCGTAAATGGGAATCGGAACCTGCTGCCGGAAATAGAAAACACGCACGTCGTCGAGGCCCAGGATGTGATCGGCGTGGGCGTGCGTGAAGACGACGGCATCGAGGCGGGTCAAACCTTCGCGCAAGGCCTGAGCCCGAAGGTCAGGCGTGGTGTCGATGACCACCACTCGACCATCATACTCCAGTAAGATGGAGGGACGGGTGCGCTTATCATGGGGGTCCGGGGAATTACAGACGGAGCAGGGGCAGGCCAGTGTGGGAACACCGGTGGAAGTTCCTGTCCCGAGAAACTTGAGTATCATCACCCTTTACGTGTTTGCCGCTTCTGCATTTCCACAAACGTCATCCGCAGTTCGTAGAGAACGTCGTCGAGCAAGCGTGATTCTTGCGGAGTCAGATTTCCGCTCGTCTTTTCCTGCAGAACTTGGAGCAAGTCGATGGTGCGCTGGGCATTCACCATGTCGGGAGGGATTCGCTCGCCGCCTGGCCCTGCAATCAAGCCGAGCTGAAACATGGCTGTGGTGCTGAGATAGGACACCAGAGTTTCGAACCCGGTAGCTTCCTCCGGGAATTCTTCCTCGCGCTGTTCCACAACTTCCGGACGCGGTGCTCTCGGGGATGGCGGCGGAGGTTCGGTTTTCTTCTGCTCCGTCGGAACGTCCTCGCGCCGAGACCCTTCCGGTGTAAAGCTTCGCCGGTCAACGACTTTGAACTCAGAGGGTTCCTTTTTCTCATCCGCCATGCAGTGCCTCGCAAGCCCGAACTGGTAGGTCTTGGCAATCAGTCAGCGGCAACTCCAAGAACGCAATTTCCTAGTTTAGCAACAAACAGGGAAAGCAACAAGGCCGCCCGGATGGCGGGTAGTGACTCATTTTGACTTTCACTTGATCATGGCCATCCCCTCTGGCGAGTGCACAGGCTCTGTGCCCTGCACCTGTCGCGATGTTCTGTATCGGGAGGGGCAGTTCGCCTCCCAGCTCCTGAATTCTGACTCCTGACTCCTGTCCTTTCCTGTTCCCTGTCACCGGCTCCCTGCTTTCCTGACTCCTGACTCCTGACTCCTAGCTTCTAACTCCCAGCTCCTGACTCCTAACTCCCTTTCTTTTCATCCACATCGTGTGAGGAGGGCTATAACTTGCTCCTTTTCAACAACATCGTGGAAAACCGGAGAATTGACATTTTTTCTACATTTGTTTTCAATAACATCGCCTAACTTACCTTCATTTTGGGGCCCCCTTTTTTCCTCACCCTGGCCACCCAAGAATAAACTAACTCTTTTAATTTCAATGAAATAGATTTTGCAAAGTTTTCGCTAGCCATCGCTAGCCTGCTTTTCTCACCAAGTTTTCCGAGAATCGCTTCGGAGTGCTGATCGTCGATGCTGGCCTGGGTTTTGGGCTGCACGGTGGGGCGGTTGGACCTTTTGGGGGTGTGCACAGGCTTCGCGGAC
>Ga0208039_1000748_pt1 | contig 16946 bp, 12 predicted proteins | sample June2015DPH_20_1_2_FD_184722 | JGI IMG/M metagenome (GOLD analysis project Ga0208039, IMG submission 184722) | Peatland microbial communities from SPRUCE experiment site at the Marcell Experimental Forest, Minnesota, USA - June2015DPH_20_150... | ecosystem: Environmental > Terrestrial > Soil >... | reverse complement strand
GTCGGCAGAAAAGCCGAACTCATGCCGCAACTCACAACTAGAATCTGCGGCGTTTGCCCAGTTGCTCACCATTTTGCAGCAACCAAAGCCTTAGACGCAGCATTCAACGTTGAACCACCCTCAGCCGCAAAGAAACTGCGCGAACTAATGTATAGCGCATATTTCATTTACGATCATACATTGCACTTTTACTATCTTGGTGGACCAGACTTCATAGTTGGACCAGACGCACCACCAGAAAAACGCAACATACTCGGCGTCATCGAGAAAGCAGGCATGGACGTTGCAAAAGAAGTCATAAAACACCGAGCTTACGGTCAAAAAATAACTGAAATCATCGGTGGAAAAGCAACCCACCCAGTCTGCGGTTTACCAGGCGGAATCTCCAAGCCACTAAGCGAAGCTAACAGGCAAGAAATCGAGAAAATGGCTGCTTCATGCGTAAACTTCGCGCAGTTCACGCTTAAACTTTTCCATGACATTGTTTTAGGCAACAGCAAATACGTTGACTTAATCAAAAGTCCAGCTTACACAATGCCAACCTACTACATGGGCACAGTTGACAAGAACAACAAAGTCAACTTTTACGACGGCAAAGTCCGCGTTGTCGACCCATCAGGCAAAGAATTCGTAAAATTCGAATCAAAAGACTACCTCAAACACATCGGCGAACACGTCGAAGAATGGACATACAGCAAATTCCCATTTCTTAAAGCAGTAGGTTGGAAAGGCCAAGTTTCAGGCGCAGCCAGCGGCGTTTACCGTGTTGGTCCGCTTGGAAGACTAAACGCTTCAGACGGGATGACTACTCCGCTTGCACAGGCAGAATACCAAGTAATGTACAAGACTTTAGGCGGCAAACCAGTCCACAGCACTCTGGCTTTCCACTGGGCACGACTAATCGAGCTGCTTTACGCTACTGAAAGAACAATGGAGCTAGTGAAAGACCCGGAAATCACCAGCACAAACGTACGCAACAAACCAGGTGAACCAGGCGAAGGCGTTGGCATAGTAGAAGCCGCAAGGGGCACATTGATTCACCATTACACGTTAGATAAGGATGCGCTTGTTAAAGACGTAAACCTGATTGTTGCAACAACAAACAATTACCCAGCAATATGCATGAGCGTACGCGATGCAGCTAAAGGTTTAATCCACGGCGGCAAGGTTGACCAAGGCATACTTAACATGGTTGAAATGGCTTTCCGAGCTTACGACCCATGCTTCGGATGCGCAACGCACTTTGCAGTTGGGCAAATGCCGTTAACTGTTGAAGTCTTCAACGCTGAAAAACAGTTAATCAGCACTTTAAAACGTTAATTTAGCCCATTTTTCTTACGGGCAATCTCTTTTTATAAAAACCTAGAGAAAACCTGCCACGTTAGCGGCAGACAAATGCATGTTTCCTAACAACTTTTTCTATGCTCAAGGCTTCTTTTGCGGGCTGGATTGTTTGAACAAAACTTTTACGCGATCGAACAAATCTAGCCTACTCCTCAATTGTCTCGACAAAAGCTTTCCGCCTCGCCACCGCAAATTTACTTAGTTCAGGCTTCTTGTTTATAGCGTCAACCGTTCCCTTGAGAAAACTAAACACCAACATAAATGGACTTGAATAGTTGCGACTATTGTGCTGCGATTAGTTGCAACTAAAAAATCAGAGTTAACCTTTCCCTGCTCTTCGCGAGATCGCAATAAAAATTAGATCTTTTTTAGAAATAGAAGAAAGTGAACACTGTAAGAATAAGGCTGGGAATGAAAGCTAAAGCCCAAAGCTTCTTGTTAAAACTGAAAATTTTGTAGCCATCCAAGATTCCGATTGGAATGAGGTTAAAGACTGCCATGAAAGCGTTGATGTAAGCGGCAAAAAGCAGCATGCTCGCATACGTGCTTGGTGGTAAAGCAAACCCTAATCCGAGAAGCGCAGTTGAGAAAATGATGTTAGTTAGTGGCCCAGCAAGAGAAATCTTTACGATTTCGTCACCGTTCGGCGACCCGGCAATCATCATTGCGCCTGGAGCAATCATCCTAAAAGGCAAAAATATAGAAACGAAAGTCAACAGTGCTCCCCAAGTTGTTAAGCGGAATTCAGCCCATAAACCCTTTTTTTGAGCAATAATTTTATGCGCTATTTCATGGACCAAAAAAGTGGCTGTCATGATAACTGCGAAAACAGCCATCATATCCCAAGTCCACTCAAAATTGAAACCTCCGAAATAGTTTCCATACAATCCTATGGAAAAGCCAATGCCGATGACAAGCAGCGCTGCAATCGTTATGTGTTTAAGCTCTTTATGACTAAAGTAAACATGCCTTTCGCGCTTGAACGGTTGCTGACCGAAATTATAACTGTACTGATAAGAGTCATACGACTGAGGTGTAATCACTTGTTCCTGCCTTTGGGCACGAGCAAACTCAATTCTTGGGCATGCATGGTTCTCAGGCAAACGGTGAGCACTACAAAACTGTCCACCACAATATGGACAGCGAAACGGTAGAAGAGTTTCTTGCATGCATACCTGACATTTCATCTAATTAAGCGCCTTTCGAACTAACATGCAAATCGTGGTTTATATTTTATCCCATTAAAAAACAAAAAATCGCCTAAATTTTGAACACGCATAAACACTTTAAGATAGGCAAACTACTAATCAAAAGTGAAGGGGAACAAAAAGGGAGTCACAGGCAACTTGAAGCCGTTCAGCTTCGTTCACGCTTCAGACTTGCATTTAGGGTACGCGCAGTACGGTTTAGAGGCTAGAAGGCAAGACTTTGACAATGCGTTCAAAGAATTAGTAGATAAAACAATTGAGTTAAAACCTGACTTCATGATTATCGCAGGCGACCTGTTCCACCAAGCAAGACCATCAAACGTTACTTTAGAGAACACTATTCGAAGCTTTAAACGCCTCAAAGACGCCAACATTCCAGTTTTAACTGTTGACGGCTCACACGATTCCGCACCAAACACCATAACCGGCACAATCCTCTACCCACTAGACAGCGCAGGATTAATCCACCATCTGCCAAGATACAGCGGCGCATGCTGGCGCAAACCCGACTGCTGCTACGTTTATGGCATACCGAACTTTCATAACAAGCATAAGACTGAAGAGGCGCTCCCAAAGTTCATGGCGGAAAATCCTCCAACACCTAGTAACAAGGTTTGCAACATTTTTGTTTTCCATGCCGCTGTGGACTTGCCAAGCGTTAAGCCACCTTACATTGAAGCTGAAGTTTCGCCGGAGCAATTGCCAAACGGCTTTGACTATTATGCTGCTGGTCACGTGCATGAACGGCACTTGGGCAAGTTCAAAACAGGCTTTCTAGCATACAGTGGCTGCACCGAAACAGCTGATTACAGAGAAGCCAAGTACCCGAAAGGCTTCCTTCACGTTACAGTAAACGAAAAAGGCGAAGTAAAACCAGAATTCATAGAACTTACATCTACTCGTAAATTCGTTATTTTTGAGCAAGATTTCTCAGGCATGGCATCAGCAAAAATCACTGAATTAGCCACTCAACTTGTAAAAGACGCTGATTCGGAAGGAGCAATAATAATTCCAGTTTTGAAAGGAACATTACCAGCTGAAGCAAGCCGAGCAGAAATCGACATAGCCAAAATCCGAAGTGCTGGCGAGAAAGCTTTGCTTGTTCACCCCATCGTATTGCTAAAAGAAAGCGTTGTGTCAGACGAAATAGTGCGTTCAATTTTTGAAAGCGAATTTAAGGATTTGAAGACCAAAGCTTTTGAGTATTTTCTGCAGATTTTCTCAGAACGTTACAGCCGGGAAGAAGCTGACAAAATCGCTCGTTCCGCGCTCAGCCTCATAGAGCCTTTAACGCGAAAGCAAGATGAGAAAGTCAAGCAATCCATTGAGGAGCTGGCAAAATGAAAATTGAAATAGTTCAGCTGGAAAACATTCGCAGCCACGTTAAATCCACAGTGCCCTTCACACGCGGTTTTAACTGTCTTGTCGGCGGTTTAGGCTGCGGAAAATCCAGCGTTTTATATGCGGTTGACTTCGCTTTGTTCGGTGAGTCGATAGGTAAGAGTTTTGAGTATTTGTTGCGTGAAGGTGCAGATTCTGGCAGGGTCACTGTCCAGTTTATGCAGAACGGAAGCACCTACAAGCTTACGCGTGGATTAAAAAGAAAGGGCAAAAGTATTATCCAAAATTTTGAAGAACTCAAACTCTATGAGGATGAGACGCTTGTTGCTAGCATGAAAACCGATGCGATTGCCGAGCAGTTTAAGGCGATTACAGGTTTAGATAAGGACCTTTACCGAGAAATTGTCTGGTTTAGGCAAGAACATCTCAAAGAGCTATTGGATGCTCAACCACGCGATAGGCAAAGACGTTTGGACGAATTATTCGGTTTATCCGATTACGAAACAGCATGGAGCAATATTGCGCAGTACCAACGAGATTATGAGACTGAAAAACGGGTTTACGAGAAAGACCCAGACGTTAATGGCTTAGAAAAACTCGGCAACGAATGCAACAGGGCAAGTGAAGAATACGCACTTTTAGAAATGGACCTTGAGAACGCAACGCAGAAGTTGGCGGTTGCCAAGAAAGCGTTGGATGAAGCAGATTCAAAGCTGAAAAAGCTGGAAGAGAAACGACAAGTTATTGAGGAGCTTAAGCGAAAAGAAGCAAAGCTACATGCCGACGCTGTTAACATGACTAACACTTTGTCTTCGCTAAATCAGCGTATTGAAGGCAAAAAAACGATCGTGGATAATTTGCATCAGCGCCAAAGCTCAATTGATGCTCAAGCTAAAGTGTTCCTCGGTAAACTTGAGCAAGCAGGTTTGCCAATAAATCAGCCTGTTGAATCATTGCATTCTTCTTTGGCAGCGTTTGATGATAAAATCAGCAGTTTACGAGCGGATCAAGAAGCAACATCAAGGAACCTGCAAACGGATAAAAAGAGAGTTGTTTCGTTGTCGCAGGAGAGTAAGTGCCCGCTTTGTGTGCAACCGTTGGATGGTGAATACAAAAGTAATCTGCTTTCAAGGATTCAACAGGAAAATAGTGAACGCGAAAAAGCAATCAGTCAGCTACGAATTGAAATTGATAGTCTGCAGAAAGCAAAAGCTTTAGCTTCTGAAGCTTACTCGAACTTGCAAACTTGCATGACAAGAGCTGAAGAATTAAAAAACCGCCTGAGCGAAGAAGAAAACAACTTTAATAATCTATCAAGCGAGTTTGAGGAGAAACAGAAGCTTGAAGCTGATCTGCGTTTGCAGCTTGAGTTGGTACAGTTTGAAATCGGCAAGTTTGACTTATCAGAACTTGACGCGGCAAGAACACTGCGTGAACAGGCTTTCCAGCAGTATTACATGTTAGAGTCAGACTTGCACACCAAGGAAAACCGCAAAAAAGACCTTTTCAGACGCTTAGACGAAACTAAAGAGCGGATTAATCTCGCGCAGGAAAAGCTTGAGCGCATGGAGAAAATCCGCAGAACCATTGAAGTCTTAGGCGCCATTCGTGATGCTTACCGCAGTATTCAGCCTAAACTTCGGAGCGAGTTTGTGATGGTTTTGCGCAATTTTGTTCAGCAAGTCCTCGATAGTCTAGTTGGCGGAGAAACACCCATGCTTAACGTGCTTATTGACGAAACTTACACTCCTTACGTTAAAAGCGAAACAGGCGTTGACCGGGAAGTTTCAAACCTTTCAGGCGGAGAACGCACGCTTTTGGCTTTTGCTTACCGTTTAGGTTTGGGGCAGTTGATTATGCAGTCGCGAACTGGCCACGGCTTAAGCATGCTAATGCTTGATGAACCCACAGAAAACCTTGGCAGCGAAGATGGCAGCATAGAACGGTTAGCAGAAGCAATAAGCAAATTCAAAGCGATTGAACAAATCATCGCCGTCACGCACAGTGAAGCGTTCGCGGGAAAAGCCGAACATGCGGTAATTGTCGAAAAGGAAGCGGGAGTGAGCAAAATCTCCATTGAACGCTAAGTAACTATGTGATGATTTTCTTAATCCTCTTGTTTACCAGTTTCTGCTTGCCAATCCAGTTAGAACTAGACCCTGAAGCAAGGGTTTTGCATTTGCAAAGTTTTTCGAATTTTATGTTTATCGAAATATCTATATGTTTCAAGCAACATTGATTATTTTGACCTTCTTGTCCCTAATTGGGGCAAAAATTTATATGTGATTTAAACAGACAAAGGCTAAGTAAGTTGATGATTAAATGAATAAGAAAATGAACATTAAAGCTTTGGCTTTGATTTTGCTAACCTCAGCGCTCCTCATAACGACCATCGGCACGGCTTCTGTGAACGCACAAACTCAGCCGTCTGTGTATGTTTACAACTCACAAGGCGGAAACATCAATGGAAATGGAACAAAGCTTACGCCGTCAACCGTCTACAATTATACTAACGGCGACGTTATAAGCTATACTGCGACTCCAGGTACAGGATTTTCATTCTTATGCTGGGATTGGATTGCTGGTTCAACTCCGATCACTTCCACTAATAGCACACTTACAGAGACATTTTCAGGATCCACTGCCTGTGCTATACAGGCATTGTTCGTCCCAGCCAGCAACGCTACCCAAACCACAACAGGGAGCGGAGCAGCCACCGTCGTCACGTTACTTTCTGCAGACGGAACAACCTCTCCAGCCTCAGGTAGCTCAACATCTGCAACAAGCTCATACACAAACTACACCATTGGCACAGCTTCTGCCTTCCAAGCGACTGCAAGTTCTGGCTTTAAATTTCTGTATTGGCTAGTCGTCAGTACACAAGGAAGAACAGACTACACTTCTAGCACACTCAATTTAACAATTCCTGCAAGCGAAGTCGCTATACAAGCATTTTTCGTCCCAACCAGCAGCACCGTAACAGTACCAACAATACCTGAGTACTCTTCTGTAGCAGTTGTCATATTAGCCGCGGTATTAGCCATAAGCGCACTGGGGACATTCGTATACGCGAAACGAAGAAAATAAAATCTCTTCCCCTCTTTTCTTTTTTTCAACTCCATAGATTCATGACGTAAGAGAATAAACAGTTTTTATTCTAGTAGTAAAAATTGCCCTTGGCAATGCTTTAGAAGCAATATTTTTGCTTCAGCTTTGGGCGTCTTTTACTTCATAAATTATTTCCGTGCTTGTCCTCATGTTTATTTGGTCAATTTCTTGGATCATGCGGTTAACCATTCTGCCTACTACAAGAACGAAAACGTTTAAGCCTCTTGACGCAGCGATGGCGGCTGAGCGGCTGAAAAGCAGTATCCTGACAGCTTAAAAGACCAATTTGACTACGCTGCTTACTTCAGTCTCTCAGCGTTTACTGGAACTTTATGAAAAGCTGAAAAGACTCCGTGACAATCACAAGCTGTGCCAACGACGAAATTCTCTTTGGTCTTGGCCCAATCAAAAAACTCCGAAAGCTCACTACCCTTCAACGCGCCCATGCCTGGAGCCATCGAATAACTTATCAGAATAAACGCTTCTGGACTTGCAAACCTCATCAGTCTGATCATGGTGCACGGTTTCTTTGTTCCTGAAGAGGGGCACACCTCAGGCATTGCACAGTTGTCCAAACAGTCGTGGTCTCTGTTGAAGCTTAAGATCAGTTTTCCTTTTCCCGCTTGGAGGACAACAACCTCAGGCAATTTGGGCAGAATACTGTTTATTGCTTCACTCCACGGGGTGAGATTAAACTTGATTTTCGCCATATCAGCAGCTATGTGAACCGGAGCAGTGGGAAAAATGTACTCAGGCTTCAGGGAGTCCATCAACTCTAAAACCTTCGGAAGCCCCCCAATGACAAAGTGCTCACCCTCTGAACCGATACTGACGGAGAATTTCAGTGCGAACCTTTGGACCGCGAGACAGCTCGAATCCACATCTACGACCACGAAACTTCTGCGCTTCTGTCTAAGATATTCAATTGCGTTGCACCCGTATTTTCCGCCGCCAATAATCAAGTCCATTTTCTTTTCCCCGTTTCGCTTTTATCAGTTATCTGGCTTTCCTAAAGAAGCCCGCCCAGCTTTTAGGTGATCAGCAATACTTGGCGGAACATCCTTCGTCATTTTCAACTTTTCCTCTGACACGTTAAGCATGTGCAAAAGCTCATCTTGGTTCTTAACGAAAACGGCTCCCATACTTTTCAAACTCCCCAACAACGCTGTCGCTTGTCCCTGAGTGAAATCTCTGCTTTCGATAGGCACCTCGTCAATGACGTAAAGCGGAATGCCTTTCTTCAGGGCTTCCTTCGCCGCCTCGAGATTCTGCAGGTTACCGTGGCCAAACGGAACCGAAGTCACCACAACGGTGCTCGCCTTACTAATCATGGCTAAGTTAGCTTTCTGAGTTTTCTCGGTTATGGGAGAAAACGGCGCTTCACTCGCCACCGGTATATTCAGGAATTCCGCTGTCTCAAAATCGGTGTCCAACACGTTGAGCACCCCAGTCGTGACGCTGTAACCTTCTTCCAAGAAAATCTTCATGAGCGCGGTTCCGGTGCCAGCCCCGCAAATCAAATGAATCGAGCGGTTTTTTGGTGGTGAAGACTTTGGAGGTGACAACGGAATAACGTAGAGAGAGTTTGTGACAGCATTCTTTTTCACTATAGCGTCTACGTGGAACACGCTTTTTATGTTTTTACTTGTCAGAACCTGATCCAAAGATCCTGCAGCGAAGACTTCTCCGTTCTTTAGAAGCAAGGCATAGTTGCAGTAACGAGCAGCCAAGTTGAGGTCATGGATAACTGCTAGGGCTATCAAGCCCTCTTTCACACAAAGACCCTTCACAAGGTCCATGATTTCCAGCTGGTTAACTATGTCCAAGTGAGTAAGCGGCTCATCCAGCAACAGAATTTCAGGCTCCTGCGCTAACGCACGGGCAATAACAACACGCTGTTTTTCGCCGCCGCTTAACTCGTTTATTGGTCTCTTCGCCAGATACCATGTATTCGTCAAGTTCATGGCTTTTCGGGCAATTTCCACATCCTTCGCGGTTTCCATCTGAAACCTGCCCATATGCGGGTTACGCCCCATGAGAACTATATCGAGCGCGTTGAAACTGAACCCTATGCTGCTTTCTTGCGGAACAATGGCCATATGCTGCGCCACCTCTATGCTCTTGAGTGTGTATACGTCAGTATTGTTGAGCAGTATGGTACCCTTGTGCGGTTTAAGTGTCCTACTGATGCTTTTGAAAAGCGTAGTTTTTCCAGACCCGTTTGGTCCGAGAATTCCCACGAAGTCACCTTCCTTGACTGAAAGTGTAACTCCCTCAAGAACCTTTACAGAGCCGTAACGGCATTCGACGCCATCAACATTCAGCAACACCATGCGCTTTCATTCTCCTCTCAAAGCGAATAAGTTGTCTTTTTCCTCCTAAGAAGATAGATGAAGAAAGGCGTCCCTGCAAGCGCAGTTATGACACCAACAGGCAGTTCGGAAGCCCCTGTTGCTACGCGCGCTACAGAATCACAAACCACCAAGAAGATCGCGCCAACGATTGTTGAGGCAGGCAAGAGAATTCTGTGGTCAGGTCCGATTATGAGCCTTGTCATGTGAGGAACTATCAGGCCCACGAAGCCTATAACTCCGCTTATGGAAACCGCTGCCGCCGTCATCAAAGAACCCAAAACTAATAGTATTTGTCGCACTCTTTCCGTGTTCACGCCCAAGTGCTGTGCTGTGTCGTCTCCTAGGGATAGCACGTTGAGGTCGCGGACAAAAAAGTACGCTATTGCCGTGCCTATCAGAACGAAGGGCAGTATTCCCCAGACGTCCGACCATACGATGTTGGAGAATCCTCCTGCAAGCCAAGCCACTATACCATAGAGGACTCTGTTGGAGCGGAGTTCCAAAACTGTTTCTATCGCTAGCAGGAAGATGTTTACAACTATTCCAGAAAGCAATAATGTGGTTATCGGGACTTTATTTCCAACTCTTGAAATGAAGTACACCACGAACGTGGTTAACAAAGCAAATATGAAAGCAAAAATTTGCGCTATTCCTAAGCCTATAAACGTTAGGGCTGAAGTGACGTACAGGACGGCAACGGTGAAGCCTACTGACGCGCCTGCTGAGGCACCGAGCAGATAGGAGTCAGCCATCGGATTTTTGAAAACACCTTGGTACAATACGCCCGCTGCAGCTAATGCAGCGCCCACCAGAGCACCTGCTAAAATGCGGGGAAGGCGAATTTGAAGAATTATTGATTCATTCACTGCGGATATGGATGACGAGTTGATTGAGCTGTTCAAGAATGGAATTTGTTTACCTATTATTGCGAGGATTTCGGAGAATGAAATCGGAGCATAACCCACGTTAAGAGAAACAATTACAACCGCAACTAAAGCTACTATTAGCGTGATTATAATTAGTTTCCATTGCGAAGAGCGCTTAAAGTATGTGCCTTCAACTTTGTCTGTACTCATGTTTTCACAACAAAAAAAATTAGGCGGTTGAGTTGAAAAGCTGTGGGTACAAGCAAGTAGCGACAGCCAGCACTTGATCAGCGACTCTCGGTCCTGGTTCGGCGAAGAGTTCTTCGTCGATAGCGTCGACTCTGTTGTTTTGCACCGCACTCATCGAGTTCCATCCGGGTCTTGCTTCGACTTGGGCAATGCTTCCGTAGAACGCCATTCCGCCTGAGCCTCCTGGACTTGTGGGCAAGAGTATTACGTCTGGGTTAAGTTGGACCACGGTTTCAGAGCTAACGGCTGGGTATTGTTGGGCCACGTTGGCGAAAATGTTGACGCCTCCAGCTTTGGCTATAACATCGCTTACCCAAGATGTTGAGCCCGCACTCATGAGAGGATCGGACCAAATCTCATAGTAGACTTTCAGAGGAACTGTGATGTTTGTGGCTGCGATTTTCGCGGTTATCACGTTAATGCTGCTGCTTATGTTATCAATCAGCGCGATTGCCTGAGGTTCGGCGCCTGTTGCCCTGCCTATGAGCGATATATCTTGGTAAATGCCGTTGATGCTGTTTGGATTAATCACGAGTACTTTGTATCCTAAGCTTCTCATGTTTGGGAAGATAGCATCGTTGATGTTGTCGGAGACTATTAAATTGGGATGAAGCATAGCAATGGCTTCCATGTCGGGAGTTGAATAGCCTCCTATGCTCGTCATGTTGCCAGCTGCGATCCAAGCTGAGAAATTGTACGGGTAATCGTCATAGGTTGTCACACCCACAACTTTGTCGCCCACGCCTATAGCGAACAAGATTTGCGTACAACTCGGCGCAAGCGAGATAATTCTCTGAGGAACAGAGGTTAAATTGGTTACGTAACCTTCATCATCTACCAACGTCAGATTGGAATTCTGAGATTTCAGGTTAGCAGTCTGTGCTGAATAATTAACGTACATGAAAGCGGCAGAAGCAATTGAGGCGATGGTTATAATGGTGGCAATATAAATGACATATTTGTTGTTCATCTATCTTTAATCCCCTCTACAACATGGATGGATTATCCAGCCCTATATAAACTTTGGCTTAACTTAAGCTAATGTCAAGTTGAGTAGCATTCAAGTCCTTCAGAGACTGGAAGGCCACACACGAGTACCAGAGGATTAAAAGCGCCCTCCACGTCAAGCACATACTTGGACACAAGAGAATTGAGAGCAGTCTTGTTTATACCCACTTGGTAAATTTTGAACCGAGCGAGTTTGTGCGCAAGGTGACTGGGTCTATAGAGGAAGGATTGAAGAGGCGAAGGCGTCCAAGCACAAAGAAACATACAGAGTATTGGAAAAAAATCAAGCGTACCCCAGCGACCCCGTATCTGTTGAAAAAAGGGGAGATTTCGGTAGAAATTACAGTCTGGGAACGGTAACTCCCGGGTTACTACTCGCGCACACTTAACAGCATCATGGACTTTGGAGCTACCAACTAGTCAAGCTGTCTAACGAACCGCTCCAGACTTGTCCGCTATTATAATCGTCTGCTGAATTTTGTTGAGACTAATATTGATTGTTAAAGGCTTATTCTTTCCGAGGTATGGTTAGCTTTAAAAGACAAAATAACACTTTTACTCAAAAGGTGCCGCTTATTGCAGGATGCAAATAATGGTTGGCCATACAAGACTATTCAACATTGGCCTCCTATGACTTACAGAGATAGGGCTCTTCCTACTTCCAGTGTCTTGACAGATTTTGCTGAATTTCTGAAAACAGGCAGTACGATTGAACAAACAAGAGAGTTGCAACCATGGATTCCTTTCTGTGAAGGAAAGTGTGCATTTTGCTATTTTCCTGTTAGTTGCGATAAGCAGAGCATTATCCCTTATCTAACTGCTCTAAAGAAAGCACTGAGTCTTTACGCCCAGAACAATTATATCAAGTCCAGCCTTTTTAATGAACTCTACATTGGCGGTGGAAGCCCCTCTATTCTTGCAAATGAGCAAACAGTAGATATCTTGGATTTCTGCCGAGAGAACTTCAACCTTAGCAAGGATCATCAGACCAAATTTGCAGCTTGCACCACCAATCTTTCCGAAAGTAAAATACGCCTGCTTTCTTCACAGAAGGTGAACCAATTAGATATTGGGGTTCAAACGTTTGATGACACATTCCGCAAAATTCTGATGCTCCGTGACAGCAAACGTGAAGTTGCGGCAAAACTAAAACAGGCTAGAAAGCAGGGACTTGGTGTTAGCATTGATTTGATTTATAACTTACCAGGCCAAACGCCTAGGCAATGGAAAGCAGACATAGAACAGGCATTGGAGCTTGAACTTGAGAGTGTAGATTGTTATCCTTTAGATTTGTATCCTGATACTTTTCTTGCAAAGAAAATTGAATCTGGCGAGTTGCCTGCGGCTGGCGATGCCAGTGTCGAAATGGAAATGTATCTTGAAGCTTCCAATGTTTTCAGGAAGAATGGGTATTATCCTACTTGTCACAACAGATTTTCCCGTGTTAAGGAGGATTTTGAAAAGCCTTCTTCCGAAGTGGTAGGTTCTGGAGCGGGCTTTTTTATGGGCCATATTGGCAACTTTTTGTACTCTGACATCGAGAATGTCCAGACTTATATTGAAGCGGTGGGAAGCAGTACTTTTCCGATTGAGCGGATTACCAAGCTTTCGGTTGAAGATGAGATGAGGAAAGCCATGATGCTCATTTACATTCGTGTTCCTTTAGATCGTGACGTTTTTCAGTCTCGGTTTGGAAAGTTACCCGAAGAGGTATTCCCCGAGGCAATTCAACGATTGCAAGTGAAGGGCTTAATTGAAACTAAAGATGGAAAAATACAGCTCACAGAAAAGGGTGACCCTTGGCGATTCAATGTTGCTTGGGAATTTTTCGATAGCTACTCTCCCTTCTAGAGGCGGCGTGAAAGCTTTTTAGCGCTGCTGAGAGCCTAAAGCAATCCAGCCAATTGAAAGAAGGCTTAGGTAAAGCTTTTGTTATCGCGGTTGGTCCGCGAACTGCTCAGGTATTGGAAGATTACCACGTACATGTGAGCTTGGTCCCATTGAAGTACAGTTCTGAAGGATTAATCGAGTGCTTGCAAGGAAGAAAGGCTTCTGGCAAAAAAATACGCATTCCAAGGACTACTGGGGCAACGCCGACTTTAACTGAAAAGCTCAAGGGAAATGGGCATAAAAGTTGACGTGATGCCGCAGAACTACTTGTTTGAGGAAGCGTTAGCGGCGTTAGCTCGATACTGGAGCATAAAGTAAAAAGCGTAGCCAAGAAACAAGTTAATCAGCATAAACCTGATTAATGTTGTAGTACAGGCACAGCCACGTATACTTAAAAAAGCATGCTTGTTTTGTTTGAACTAAAATTTCAAAACTAAAAAATACTTTCACCTAGCTCTCCACCGCACTGAAAGGTCGTTTCAACACTTGCCTTTTAAGCATTTTAGCTGTCCTTTTGGTTATGCTCAACTTATCCAGACCCTGTGATGCTTGCGGGAAAATAATTGGAGGAGGCTTTAAACACTGTCCGAAATGCCAGATTTACTTCTGCCTTACATGTTGGATTGAGCTAATGTATAGTCAAGACAAGCTACCTTTAGAATGTCCTATGTGCGGTAGAAAACTTACAATTCCTTAAACTATTTGGGTTCAAAATTTCATGGATGATAAGTCTTAAATCAGATTGATTATTAATTTGAAATGGTAAGGGTCAATGAGATTAATACCGAGAGATTATCAAAAACATGTAATAATTTTTGTTTTAATAGACTTTGTAGTTTCATTTTCACTTCCATTTTTGATGTTATTTCTGTTTAATGGAAATCTTGGAAAGGAAGTTGACCCAACAATTATAAATGGCATCCTGACCGCTACAGCAATTGTATTTGGGTTTGTAACCTTTGAATTGAGAGAAATAAAATCATCTATGGAAGAGAAGTTTATTCTTTCGTTACCATTATTGTTTTTCATGATGATTACTCTTCTATCTATTCTCTCAGGGGTTATTCTTGGTGTGATGACTGTAGTAATCGCATTAGAAGCCACAGCAAATTGTCTCTTTAATATTTTCTATATTTTCCCTGTAATGGTTGTTAAAGAGAAATGGAACAAAGAAACTATATGACACTTAGCTAAGTTTCCAGAGACCATTAAACGGTTACTACGACCATTCAGGGGTTAGAAACTTCATATTTACAGAGTACATTAGGGCGCTATGATGGTCTCGGTAAGCTGGAAACTTGGAGAGATAAGTCTTAAATCTGTAAAGCGTAGAAATAGCTGTTGGAGAGAAAAATGGATTGGTTATTTGCTTTAGGTGAAGCAATTCTAACCGTGATAATTGGTGTTACTGTTTATGCTTTAGGAGAAGTAGCAGTCAAGTTTTATATCGAACCAGTAAATAAATTGTCAGATGTTATTGGTGAAGTACTGGATTCCCTAGTCTTTTATAGTAACATTTACACAAATTCAGCTAGGGCTCCCATATCAGAAGAAGAAAACAAATTCAGACTTGAAGCACAAAATACTCTTAGACAGAAGGCTACACTTCTTTCATCGAGAGAATCCAGAATAAGCCTATATTCTGTTGCATCGTTTTTCAGGGCTGTACCAAAAAAAGAATCTATGCAAGATGTTTATAGTGGCTTGATTTTTCTTTCAAATTCATGCTTCCAATGTAATCCAATAGGCACTAGTCTACTTTCAGAAAGAATCATAAAATTATTAACAAGCAGAGAAATTCCACCAAAAGTCCCACCAGAATCTCTTGTTATCCCAACCCCCTCACCTTTCCGTTAAAATGGCTAAGTTTCTAAGGTCAAAGAGTTAAGGGTTAAGTTCTTTTTACTGTATTCGGCATTATGAAAAGGAGGCTATTTAGAGTTTAATTCAAGTAACTAATAGTTAGTTATTTGCAGTTAAAATCGTCGGGTGATTTGCTAATGCTTTGGCGATTAAGCGTTTACCTGCCGATGGTGTAATGAGGAACTGTTTCACTTTAATTGGCTCCCTTTTACATGTAGCGTTGTTATTTGAGGCGAGAATTATAATAATTGTGGTTCTAGCAAGACAGAGTGGGGTTAGCTCCAGAATATTAAAAAAATAAAAAAAGAAAATAACTAAAGACGAAGTTAAAGATGTTCAGCTAATGAGCTTAATATCTTCGTGGTGGTCTTCGTTTTGAGTAGCACTCGCGGCAATAAACTGGCCTTGTGCCGTCTGGCTTGAAAGGAACTTCACATTCTTTTCCGCAGTCAGCGCAGGTTGCCTTGTGCATTTCTTTGTTATTATACATTCGCTATTTCAACTCCTACTATATTTGGTGTGCAAAAATCGCTTCTTACACATTACCCCTTTAACGTATCGTCCATGCTTATAAATTGAATGCTTCTATTTTTTAGATTAAACATCCAATTATTATTCCAAACCCCCTTTTGATTGAATTCTATGGAGGGAAAAATGAAGCCGAGGGGATTTTTGAAAGGCTTTCATAAGTATAAGTTAAGTCCTAAATTTCTTTAAAAACAGCATGAAATGCCTTTTTTTATAGTCAGACTAATATAAGTACCTTTGATATAATGTAGGCATTCGACATATTTGAGAGAAAGTATAAATCAACTTTGCACTTTACTTTTTCTCCTAACTATGACATGACAAGGGAGAAGGAATTTGAGACAGAAAAAATCAACTTTAGGGGAGCACATTGCTCTTCTTTCAGTAAAACACAACATTTACCCCTCTGAAGTTTTCCAAGCACTAATTAAAGCAAGAAACAACGAAAAAGCCGTCTGCGGCAACCTTACAGTTGAATACCGTGGCAAAGTGAAAGATGAAATAATTTTTCTAATAAAAAAAGACAACAATGCTGTGGCTCAGTTCAGAGTTGATGAACAATTTCTGTTGAGAAAGGATAATCCTTTTGAAAGCTGGATGAGCACTGATAAAATATGCAAAAAAATCGCTAAACAAAATACAGAATCAATTTACATTGTTGTTCATGATTTGAGGGCTGGTATGAAACGGATTAATGTGAAGGCTGAAGTTCTGGAGATTCCTAAGCCGGCGCAGGTTCACACGCAGTTTGGCAACACTGTCACGGTAGTTAACGCTTTGGTTGGAGACGAAACTGGAAAAATCAAACTCTGCCTATGGGAAGGACAAATAAACTCCATCGCTGTTGGAAAAAACATTGAAATAAAGAATGCACACGTATGCATTTTTAGAGGCGAGAGACAACTGCGCCTTGGAAAAAAAGGAGTTCTCAGCATATTACAAAGCCCTGCGGAAGGTATTAAGCAACAGTTAGCAACAGCATCATAAGCTTTAAGGCACTGCCCCTTTAGTTCTCTTTCTTTTTGGGAGGACTATTTTTATACACGAATTAAACATTGCATAAGAAGAAAGAGAGGGAACATCATTACTTGACAGTTATTGTTGATGACGCAGGCAGCGGCGACTTGCTTTACGGCGTTGTAGTCGGTGCCTACCGAGAAGAAACAGGCGAATTCAAATACGACCTC